>Ga0190313_1000001_pt1 | contig 349329 bp, 377 predicted proteins | sample 4870071011_MG_FD_169989 | JGI IMG/M metagenome (GOLD analysis project Ga0190313, IMG submission 169989) | Hydrothermal vent sediment bacterial communities from Southern Trench, Guaymas Basin, Mexico - 4870-07-10-11_MG | ecosystem: Environmental > Aquatic > Marine > Hydrothermal vents >...
TCCAACTCCGAACCCGTGGTCGCCGTAGATGGCGGGAGTGGGGCTCCCCGGGGTAAGCCCGGGGGCCGAGAGGGGAACAACCCAGACCGGGGTTAAGGCCCCTAAGTGCCGGCTAAGTGCCAAGCTCAAAGGGCGTCCGCGGCCTAAGACAGCGGGGAGGTGGGCCTAACAGCAGCCATCCTCTAAGGAGTGCGTAACAGCTCACCCGCCGAGGCCGCGGGCCCCGAAAATACGTCGGGGCTTAAGCCGGCCGCCGAGACCCCGGGGCACGGCCGCAATGCGGCCGTGATCCGGTAGGGGGGCGCCGGGGCGGGGTAGAAGCCGGGCCGTGAGGTCCGGTGGACCCGCTCCGGGTGCGGATCCCGGCGGTAGTAACAGCAAAGTGGGGTGGAAATCCCCACGGCCGGAAGGGCCAGGGTTCCTCAGCAATGGTCGTCAGCTGAGGGTTAGCCGGCCCTAAGGCGGGCCGTAATTCGGACCCGCCGAAAGGGAAACGGGTTAATATTCCCGTGCCGCGGGGGTAGGTGCGGCAACGCAAGCCCGGACTCCGACGCCTCGGGATAGGCCGACCGGGGCTGTCGCCCCGGCTAACCGCTGAAGGCCGGGGAGTGCCGTCATGGCGAGAACCGGCCGAAGGCGGGAATGGGGGCCCGTTAGGGCCCTTCGGCCGAGTCCCGGGGCCCTTGAAAAGGGGTCCGGGAACGATCCCCCGCGCCCGTACCGAGAACCGACACAGGTGCCCCTGGGTGAGGAGCCCAAGGCCTGTGGGGGCTAACCCGGGCCAGGGAACTCGGCAAATTGGCCCCGTAACTTCGGGAGAAGGGGTGCCCGCGGTTCTGCGGTACACCCGTGGAACCGCGGGCCGCAGTGACTAGGGGGTCCTGACTGTTTAATAAAAACATAGGTCCCCGCTAGCCCGTAAGGGTGTGTACGGGGGCCGAATCCTGGCCACTGGCGGTACGTGAAGCCGGGGTACAACCCGGTGAAGCGCCGCTGAAGGCCGGGGGTAACTCTGACCCTCTTAACGGGGGTATCTCCCCGCTGGCAGCGCAGGGATTACACTTATTACCTGGCTAACAGTTGATAGTCAGGGAACATGAGACCTGAGATAATCGGTTACACTTTAGGATTCATAGATGCAGAGGGGAGCTTCTCAGTCAGTATAAAGCTACAGAGCGACGTGGCTTACGGGGTAAGAGCGGATCCAGTATTCAGTATAACACAACGAGAGAGAGAACCGCTAGAGATACTGGCGAAGGTAATAGGTGCTGGTCGAATAATAAAGAAGCCAGGGCAGAAACATCTATGGCTTTTCATCATTGACAATATGAAGGAACTTAGAGCGAAGCTAATACCTTTCCTTGACAGACATACAGATATGCTCTTAGTTAAGAGAAAGACATACGAGATCTTCCGTGAGATTGTCCTAAGACTAGCTCGAGGCGAGCACAGAAACCTGAACGGATTGAGGGAAATCATAATACTCGCGTATAAGCTCTCCGAACTTAACCCGAAGGCCCGAAGAAGAAAGGGCCTAAATCAAGTACTTAAAATAATTTCGTCTCGCGCTGCCGAGCGGGGGGAGCCCCCGGGAGGAAGGTAGCCAAATGCCTTGCCGGGTAAGTTCCGGCGCGCATGAATGGATCAACGAGGGCCCCACTGTCCCGGCCCGGGACCCCGTGAAGCCCACGGAGCCGGTGCACAGGCCGGCATCCCCCCGTAGGGAGAGAAGACCTCGTGGAGCTTTACCGCAGCCTGGCGTTGGCTCTCGGGCCACGTTACGTAGAGTAGGCGGGAGGCTGTGAGCCCACCCCTCCGGGGGTGGGGGAGCCGCAAGTGAAACACCGCCTAACGTGGCCTGAGGGCCTAACCCCGGGGTAAAACCCGGGGGACAGCGTCAGGTGGGCGGTTTGGCTGGGGCGGCACGCCCGCGAAAAGATAACACGGGCGCCCAAAGGTCGGCTCAGGCGGGTCAGAACTCCGCCGTAGAGTGCAAGGGCAAAAGCCGGCCTGACCGGACCCCTAAAAGCAGGGGGTCCGGCCGGGAAACCGCGGCCTAGCGAACGCTCGTGCCCCCCTCGGTGGGGGCCGGGCATGACAGAAAAGTTACCCCGAGGATAACAGGGTCGTCGCGGGCGAGAGCCCCCATCGACCCCGCGGTTTGCTACATCGACGTCGGCTCTTCCCATCCTGGGGGTGCAGCAGCCCCCAAGGGTGGGGCTGCCCGCCCATTAAAGGGGAGCGTGAGCTGGGTTTAGACCGTCGTGAGACAGGTCGGACTCTACCCACGGGGGGTGTTGGCCGCCTGAGGGGAAGGCGCCCTCAGTACGAAAGGAACGGGGCGTCGCGGCCTCTGGTCTACCGGCTGTCCGGCAGGGCACAGCCGGGCAGCTACGCCGTGGGGGGTAACCGCTGAAAGCATCTAAGCGGGAACCCCTCCCCGAAAAGAGGCGGCCGTTCGCCGGGGGATTACCCCGGCGACGAGGGCCCCCGTAGAAGACGGGGTTGATGGGGCGGGGGTGTATGCCCGCCGCTCCCAATAGCCCGAGGCTGACGAAGCCCTGTGGCGGGGTGGTGCGTACTGTGAGGGCCTGTGCGCGGCGCTCATCACAGGTATTCCTACTCAAGGTGTTTACCTAATCACTACGTATTGCTCATTATGTCATACAAAATATATTGCTCCTGAGCAACTCAATACTTGAGGGTAGCTTTTTGGTTCTTAGAAGAAGATTCGAGATATTAAGTTCAGCACCTAGAAGAGACGTGATTAGAGTACTAACAAATATCAGAAATTACATTGACTGGTTTAGTGATTTCATAGATCAAGTAAAGCTACGTAGTATTAGATCAGCTTCAGCAACACTTAGGATACCTGGACTACCAGGTAAGTATAAAGTATTAATGGAAGTAGCAGACTGGATTGAGGGTGACATACATTACGTTAAGTTAAGCAGTACAGGAGATCTTAGATTCTCAATAACGTTCACAATAACACCCGAGGTACCCTATGAGGAGGAGAGCTCAAGAGTTAGAGGTATCTTAGAGATTGATGTAGGACTCCTATGGAGGAGAACTATGAGAGACTTCGCTTCAAGACTTATTGAGAAGTTAAGTATTGGAATAAATGATACCCTACAGAGGCTTGTAGGTGGTAAGGAAGTTGAGGAACGCGAATTAATAAAGGAGTATACACTAGCACCTGAACCTACGTCGATATTCGAAGTAGTTAGGACTACACCAGACCCTAGGAAGCTAGAAGACATAGTTGCTTTGGCATCAATAGTAGTTAGGTCAACACTAATTAATACTAGGAGAATAGGTACATTGCAGGAACTACTCAATGAATTAAACAAGATTATCGAAGAGTATAGAGGTGAGAGCATATACTTAGTACTGAAGAATGACATAACACTTAACATGCTAATAGAAGATGGAGTACTAACAGGGCTCAAGATCAGAATAGGTAATGAAGAATATAACGGTAGAGAAGCTCTTGAGAGATTAAATACACTTAAGGAATTTAATGGCACACTACACATATTTAAGGTATCAAAGTAGGAAAGCAGTGTTGGTACGTTAACGTAAAGTTCTAAATGTTAAGTAATCATTAACGTTAATACCTAGATCTCTCGATGCTGAACCTAAGTATTTAGCTAGTTCAACAAGTCTAAATGTGCCTTCATAAACTGCTAAACACCCCTTACACACTTCGGAGAAGGTCTTAACAACTAATGCTCTATATTCCTTACTATGTACTTTAACAATTACTTCATCACCATAGCTTACTCCTAAGGATTTCATAAATTTCTCAATATTAGTATTAAGTATCAGGTTTCCGAAATCATCAATATGAACAACCTTTAATCTAATGCCCTCAGCAGTAATTATTGGTTCCTCAGGCAGTTCAGCAGTACTAATTAGTTCATCAGGACTTAACCTATGACCTAAAACATCAGGTAACATGCCTAAGCTTAGGTAAGCAGCTGTTGGAGCAAATATGTCCCTACCGTGGAATGTGTGAGAGATCTCCTTAAGACCAGCGATCTTTATATTTATCTCATAAGCGTTAAGTAAACCGTCATCCTTAGCTGCAGGTATTAATACACCGTTATCAGGACCTACAAATAAGTAATTCCTAGATGATATGATTATGGGCCTTCTCCTACTACCAACACCTGGATCTACAACTACAACAAATACTGTGCCCTTAGGGAAGTACCTATAACTCACTTTAAGTATATGTGACGCTAAAATTACATTATACTTTGGTACATCATGTGTGAGGTCAACAATTACGGCATTGGGATTTATGCTAAGAATTACAGCCTTCATCATACCTACATAGGGATCCTTAAGCCCGAAGTCAGTCATTAACGCAATTACCGTCATTACGTCTACCCTCCAGAATTAACTCTAAGTAAGACTTAATTATTGGCTTACTGACATTAATGTTCAGCTCCCTAATAAATTTATTAAACATCTTCATAAACTCATCAATGCTTCCTGCATTAATGACTTCATACTCTATAAATATACCTAAGGATTCAACATCATCTACAAATACATTCTCACGACCTCTAGTGGCTACGTATCTCCATTTCTTTACATTAAATAATTTAAATCCTAACTTCTTGAATGCCTCTCTTAAGGTATCGGGTTCATTAATTTCTATACTTAATTCCTCCCTTAATTTAACTTTATCAGATACCCTAGGTCCCTTAAATGTTAACTCACCACTTACACCATCTTTTCTTACAACCTTCCTAATCCTGAGTACCGAATCGGGTTTAACGTCCCTACATGACCTTAAATCAATGTATGAGTCATCCTCAAATCTATAATCAATTATTCTGAAGCCTATTGATTCAAGCTTTCTGAGAATCTCATTAATGTCACCCTGAATTACCTTAACCTTAATCTCGTATTCAAACAATTAATCACCACCAATCATACCTTATTCTAAAGTCCTTAAACTCACCTTTATACTCCTCCCACTTAACATCAACCCTCTCAACTCTAGCTAACGGTGGACCTTCATGAGCCCAATTGATTAGCTCCTTAACCTTATCTTCAGGACCTTCAACAACTGCTTCAACACTACCATCAGGTAAGTTCCTTACCCACCCAGTAACACCTAACCTAATAGCTACATCACGCATTGTCGACCTGAAAAACACACCTTGGACTAAACCGTAAATCCTTAGGTGAGCTCTAACCATTCTTTTACTCCTACTCATAACGTACCACCCACTAAATCATGAACTATAGAGTACTTATAACCCTGATCTATCACATTAAATACGTTGTAATGTTTAACTTACTCAACATAACTTATTGCTAAGTAAACCTCGTTATCGAAGATTAAGAAAGTATATGATGGTGCTGAATGAACTGTATGCTATTTAAGTACTAATGACTTCATAAGCGACTTACTTATAGATTCTCAATAAAGCATTTAAGTGAGGACAAAATTATGGTCATAATACTTAGCATAGAACTCACTAAGACCAGCATACTCTTAGGCACTAGTTTTAAAGGGTTAATGGTTTAGCGGTAATCATCGAGAAGCGAAGTCATTAATGACAATAATGGACGTGCTAAGTCTTTAAATAAGTAGCAATTAGCATTAAGAGTACTCATCAAGGTAATGAGTACTACATCGCTTTAAGGTCATTAGTGCACGGGAATGATATGTAATTAGGGTTTTTAATACTAATTAATTGATGGTTAAGTATGAGCTATTAAGGGACTTAGAAGCGTATCTTAAAGCTAAAGTGAAGGTCTCAATAGATAATAACGTTAAGGATATAGCTAGAAGATTCGGTTACTTAGACTACATGATTGCAAGATACTTAAACATGTTAGGGTCGATTGATGAGGTTTTAGACCTCTTGAATTCATTTGAGAAACCATTAAACCCCGTAATCAGGTGTAATAAGCTTAAGGTTCGTGACTGTTCATACCTAGTTCGTAGACTTAAAGCCCTAGATTACGATATGAGAAGTATTATGTGGGAGGAATCTTCTTACATCATCACTAAGCTGGGAAAGGTATCATTAGGAGCTACTCACGAATTTCTCCTAGGCTTATATTACCTGTATAGAGGGTCAGCATCATTAGTACCTCCTCTAATCCTCAATCCTAGGAGTGGGGACGTGGTATTAGATATGGCTGCTGCACCAGGAGGTAAGACTTCACATATGGCTCAGCTAATGAATAATGAAGGCGTCATAATCGCGGTTGAGGTCAATAGAGTTAGGGTGAGAGCCCTTAGGAGTAATCTCGAACGGTTAGGTGTTAAGAACACTATAATTTTAAGGATGAATGCCATAAACATACCTAAGCTGTTTAGTGAGTATTTCACTAAAGTACTTTTAGATGCGCCATGCAGTGGTGAAGGTTTAATCCAAATAGATAAGTCTAGGAAAACCAAGACAACTCTCAATGATTTACTGGAATTTAGGAGGGCTCAAATAGCATTGCTTAATGCTGCGATAAATACAGCTATTAGTGGTGGTTACATACTCTACACCACATGCTCTATTGCACCAGAGGAGGATGAGTTAGTTATTGCTGAAGCTATTACAAGGAGAGATGATGTTGAAGTAGTTAAGATGCCTAAAATAGATGGACTTAATTTTAGTGAAGGTTTAACTGAATACTACGGAATTGAGTTACCTAGTGAGGTAAGATTATGTGGTAGGCTTTACCCTAGTAAGCATAGTACGGAGGGATTCTTCCTATGCCTACTAAGAAAGTTATAAAGGGTAGTGCTGGAGGTATTGAATGCGTCATTAATAGTGGTGAGGAAGTCCTAAAGCTCATAGATAATATATTGGGTCGTGATGCCTCAAAGCTAGTAAGTAAATTAGGTAAAGTAATGATATGTAAAGGAATCTTCAAGGAAGCATATATAATTAGCGATACCCTTACGAAAGTTATCAAGGTAATATTCAGTAAAGGGTACATACCATATTCAGCGGGACTCTATATAGGGAGGATTAGGAAGTCTAAGCCTTACTTCATACCTTCAATTAATTTGCTACAATTAATCTACGACGAATTAGGTCTTAGAAGAGCCATCGTTGTTAGTGATGAAGGTCTTAAACCTTTCCTGTACGGTAATGACATATTACGTAAATCTGTTATTAGGTGTTACGAACCGCTTAGTAAGAATGATGTAGTCGGTATAGTTGGTACTGATGGATACGTATATGGGGTTGGCTTATGCGCTATGGAAAGTTGTAATGACTTGAGAAGTCTAGGAGATCTGGATTTAGTAGCTAAAAACGTATTTGATGTTGGCTGGTATTTGAGAGGAGGAACCGAGGCTAGGGAGAGAATGTTTAAGGTTTAGAGTTCATTGAAGTTGGATAAGAAGCTTGGTAATGGTAAGTGCGGTAGGTTTTTAAATCTAAAATATCCTAATATCGTTAGGTGGATTTCCCATTGTGTTACGTGTATATAATACACTAACACGTAGGTACGAAGTTTTTGAACCAATAACTCCAGGTATTGTTAGAATGTATGTTTGTGGTCCAACAGTATATGATTATAGTCACTTAGGTCATGCCAGAACTTATGTGGCTTTTGACATTATTAAGAGGTATCTAATGCTTAAAGGATATGACGTTATTCATGTTCAAAACATAACAGATATCGACGATAAAATCATCAACAGAGCGAGGGAGGAGGGTGTCTCATGGAGTGAAATAGCTGATAGGTTTACTAAGGATTACTTAGAGAGCCTAGAGAAATTAAACATTCATGTACATATACATCCTAGAGTATCAGAACATATCAAGGACATAATTGAATTCATTGAGAAACTCATAGAGAAGGGTTACGCATATGTAGCACCTAGTGGTAGTGTATACTTTGACGTGGATAAGTATGATGATTATGGAAGATTAAGTGGTAGGTTAAAGAAGGAATTATGGAGCCAAGAGGAAGAATTCGTTAAAGAGAAAAAGAATCCATACGATTTCGCATTATGGAAAGCAGCAAAACCAGGAGAGCCTTGGTGGGAGTCACCTTGGGGTAAGGGTAGACCAGGATGGCATATAGAGTGTTCCGTTATGAGTTCTAAATACCTTGGCGAGCAGTTCGACATTCATGGTGGTGGTCAGGACTTAATATTCCCTCACCATGAAAATGAGAGAGCTCAAAGCGAGGCTAGGTTTGGTAAGAAACCATGGGTTAAGTATTGGCTACATACAGGACTATTTAGAATTAGTGGTGAAAAAATGAGTAAGTCTTTAGGTAACATAATAACACTTAAGGAAGCATTCAAGAGGTGGAAACCTGAAGTCATCAGATTATGGCTTGCAACAATACATTACAGAAAGCCTGTAGAATTCTCTGAGGAGGCATTAATGCAGGCTGAGAGAGCGTATACTAGACTAGTTAATACAATTGAAACACTTAAGAGGTTAATGAAGGAACTAGAACCTGATCATTCTTTAAGCAGTAATGATCTAAATATACTTAAGGAGTTAATAAGTATTAGGAAGGGATTCTATGAGGCCATGGATGACGACTTCAATACCAGCAGAGCATTTAGTTATGTGTACAAATTAACAACTATTGTCTTTAAGGAGTTAGTAAATAGGCCTAAGAGGTCATTAGTGATGAAGGCATATGAAATGCTCTGGGAGTTTAATAGAGTCTTGGGTGTTCTAGATAAATACTTTGAAGGTAAGGGTATGGAGTCTGAACTTATTGAATCACTTATAGAGTTAATAATTAAGGTAAGGCAAATACATAGATCAAGAAAAGAGTATCAGATATCAGATTGGATAAGAGCAGAATTAGCAAAATTAGGCATAAAGTTGATGGATTATAAAGATAGAACTGAGTGGATTTTAGAGATGTAAGCATGGATTAACATTCCGAAGTAACTTATTTAATTATTTCAAGGATATTACTAACCTAAAGGAGATGTAAGATTGATCTTGGAGTTTTAGAGAATATCATGCTAGGTTATACTTTTATTTCTCTAGTTTGTATATCTCTTGTTTGGGGGGCCTTGAGGGTTTTCGTATTCACTTTGGGATTTCATGAGGATCACGCTATTAGGTTATTAACATCAACAAGCGCTAGTTTCGATGATAAAGTTGTGATTCTCACAGGGTCACCCTTAATTACGGCTACTAAAAAAGCCATTGAGGGTCTAAAGACGTTTACAACAAGAATGGGAATGGGAGAACCATTAGTTGTTGAGGTACCCCCCTCAGTTAATGAAGGAATTTCAACGATACTTAAGGTATTTAGTTATGATGCAGAGTACGTCTTGGGGCTCTCGGGGGGTACAGGATATCTCATAGTTTTCACACTAATAGCTTTAGTACTTTCAGGTAGAAATGCAAAAATATACATATACTCAGAAGGCAGTAACATACCTGAAATACTCATTGATAAATACGTACTAACCACTTTAAGGAGATTACCAACAGAAGCTGAATTAAGGGTATTAAATGAAATAGTTAAAGCGCCGGGGATAACTGATGAAGAAATAGCCGTGATAATTGGCAAAAAAGTTAAGACTGTAAGGAACATTGTAACTGAGTTAAATAAGTCAGGTCTAATAATTAAAAGGGGTAGAAGAGGAGGTATATACCCAACTGAATGGGGGAAGGTCATAGCATTAATAAATGAACTAAAGAACTAATTCATAAACATTTACGCAAAGTTATTTAAATATGCCTTATGATTCATTAATGATTACTTGGTGATAAGTGTGTCAACCTTAAAGCATATACTTGAAATCATAGACTTACTTGATGATGCGAGAGTTAATGGTTATATAATTAAAGATTGGTTTATATCTAAGGGATTAGATAGTAAATTGATAGATGTAAAACGAATTAAGGATTCTAAAGGTCAGACAGATTTCATAAAGATAGTAATACCAGGGCTAAGAGGTAAATATGTGGGTTACGCTAACTCAGCACCTACGTTAGGGGTTATTGGTAGGTTAGGAGGTATTGGTGCTAGACCTACGATAATAGGAATGGTATCCGATGCTGATGGTGCTATAGTCGCATTAGCTTCAGCCTATAAATTACTTGAAATGAGCATGAAGGGCGATAGAATACTTGGTGATGTGGTAATAACAACTCACATATGTCCCAATGCGCCATCAAAACCTTACAAGCCTATACCAATGATGGATACTCCCGTTGATATCTTCAAATTGCTTAAGTTAGAAGTTGATAATAGAGCTGATGCTATATTAAGCATTGATGCGACGAAAGCTAATTGGATTATAAAGCATACAGGATTTGCTATAACACCTACAGTTAAGGAGGGATGGATTTTAAAGGTGAGCCCTGACCTCATAAACATATACGTAAGAGTTACTGGTGAACCTCCAGTTATTGTTCCAATAACGATGCAAGACATCTTACCCTACACAACACCTGTGTATCACATTAATAGTATGATGCAGCCATGGATATATACCAAAGCACCTGTTGTTGGTGTAGCAATAACTGCCAGAATGGCTATACCTGGTTCAACTAGTGGAGCAACTAATGTATGGGCGTTAGAGCAAGCAGCAAGATTCGTGGTTGAGGTAGCTAAAGATTTCACAGCAGGGAAGGCGAGATTCTATGATGAGAATGAATGGAGGAAGATCATTGAGATTCATGGAAATATCTCTAGTATAATGAGGAGAGGCGCACCTTGAAATTAGCATTACTAACTATAGGCCAAAGTCCTAGATACGACATAATGAATGATGTCGGACATCTACTTAGAAATGTTGATTATATTGAGAGAGGTATCCTTGATGGGCTAAGTAAGGAGTATATCGAGCGAGAATTAGCACCAAAACTAAACGAGGACTTCTACATTACCCGGTTAAGGGATGGGAGTCAAGTCAAGATATCTAAGAGTTTAGCCGATAAAATGATGGCGAAATTAGTTAAGGAGGTTGAAGAATATGTCGATTTAATAATTATAATGTGTACAGGGGATTTCAACGTATCATCAAGGAAGCCACTACTATTGCCTAGCAAAATTATCATGAAGGTAGTAGAGTCCTTATCCCTCAACAGCTTAGGAGTCTTAGTCCCAGGTAAAGGTCAAGAGAGTATGGCATATAATAGGTGGGCTAAAGTTGTGAGAAATGTTAAAGTATTTGCCTGGTCTCCGTATACAGATAGTGAAGACGTACTTAAGGCAATAGCTGAAAGGCTTAAAGATACCGATATGATAGTAATGGACTGTGTTGGTTTTAGTACGAGGCACGGTGAATTAGTGAAGAGGATCACTCATAAGCCTGTAATTGTACCAAGATACTTGATTATATCAATAGCTATTAGTCTAATTTAACTATGTTACACTATTACTCACGGATTAGGTGTTAATATGAGAGTATCATTACTTGGATGTGGTCTCATAGGATACGCTATAGCATACGCTTTCGCTGAGGACAATCTAAGTAACATTGAATTCAATTTATATGACTCCTCCACTAAGAATCTAAGACGCTGCATGTCCTTACCGCTAAATATCACTCAAGCAGAAAGAGCGGATCTCTCTGCTGAGGATATTCTTAAGAGAATATTGAAGAAATCTGACTTAATTATTGAGGCATTACCAGGTAACTTAGGATTCAAAGTGATGAGATTAGCCTCAGAACTATGTGTAAATACTGTAAGCGTATCATATACGCCTGAAAATCCCCTAGCACTTCATGAAAAGTTTAAGAAATGTAAATCCATTCTTATACCAGATGCAGGTTTTGCTCCAGGTATTAGCAATATCTTAGTAGGTCATGCTTCAACACTTTTGGACTCACTTGAGGACGTGAGGATATATGTTGGAGGCTTACCAGAAAAGCCCATAGGACCGCTAAAGTATGTAATTACATGGTCTGTTGATGACTTAATAGATGAGTATTTAAGGAAGGCAAGGATAATTAGAGATTACAACATAGTTTACTTAGATCCTCTTGAATCTATTGAAATTGTGGAAATACCTAGATTTGGTGTTTTCGAAGCTTTCTATACTGATGGTTTAAGGACAATGTTATATAGTATGGCGGGCAAGATACGTAACGCTTTCGAGAAGACATTACGTTATCCTGGACATATTGAGGGTATGAAGTTACTACGTGAATTAGGCTTCATGGACGAAGAGCCCTTAAATGTTGAAGGACATAAGGTAATTCCTAGAAAGTTCCTCTCAGAGATATTAAAGAGAAAGCTATTATTACCTAATGTAAGGGACATAGCAATACTCTTTTTAAGTATTAATGGAAGTAAGTATACGAGTAAGATTAAACTTCAGTACTTAGTATGGTCGAAATATGATGTCTCAAGAGGATTAAGTGCCATGTCAAAAATAACGGGTTTCACAACTTATTCCATAGCTAGGGTGGTTATGAATTATTCAAATAGGCTTGATTACGGGGTTATACCTCCTGAGTACTTAGGTATGGATGATGCGATATACAAATACATCATTAATGAATTATTAAAGAAAGGTGTTAAATTAGAGGAATTACATACGTAATTGAATAGTTCTGCGATGCATTTAAATTCTTCAAATATAGTCACAGGGATGCACATGTATGTAAACTTCGCTAAATATGCGGCAATAGTGAAGAACCTTAGAGGTGTTGTCATAGCTGACTTAAATGAAAAAGGTGTTGAGAGTTCCATTCACTGGCTTGTCTCAAGATTTAAGTATCGTAACTTAGGTATAGGTCCTCATATGCTCAATTTATTTCATGATAAATTAGCTAGATACTTAGGAGGTAAACCTTTCCGTGAATTAACGTACCCCATCCCTCAATTACTCCAATTCACTAGAATTCTTCAGTCAGTCGGAATAGAGCTCTTACTAGCTGAAGGATTAACCCTTGCTTCAACATATATATCACCACTTATGGTAATAGGTAATAAGTATGCACAAGTGCTTGAGAAATTAGGAGTAGCATACATTAAAGTATCTAGAGAATTGAATATTCAAGAGTGGAAGCTTCATATGAGGATAGCAGACTATAGTATATTAGACTCCTATGAGAAGTGTATCGAGGAAGGTATTAAAGCTATTAATGCAGCTAAGGAAGGAAATGAGAATATCATCAATAACATCCTAAGAGATCGTGAAGTAAGAGTGCTTAAGGACATGTTGAGATACTGGAGAATAAGGTCTGACACTGGTAAAACATTTCTCCTCTATATCGATATATTAAAACTAGTTAAGGATGAGCTAAGGTCATTGAGTACTGATCAAGCTACTGCCTTAGCAATAATACCTGCAATTCTTATCCCTCCAGGTATGAAGTGAAACATAATTACACGATAAAAATAAATAGTTTTTATTAAAATCATTCTTCACTTGATGAGGATCCTACATAGTTAGGTACTTTAGGTGGTAGTCTTACCCTCTTAGCATATATGCTACTTAATACATAATGTAGTATTATTAATAATATAACACCTATTGGTAAGAGTATTAACGGGTTCATGATACCTACAGCGAATAGTAAATATAGCACTATACCTACTGAGGCAGCTAGTACAGCATACGGTATTTGGGTATTAACGTGATCTATGTGGTCGGATGCACTAAACATTGATGACATGATTGTAGTGTCACTTATTGGCGAGCAGTGATCACCAAATATACCACCAGCAAATACCGAAGCTATCGATGCAAACATGACCGTGTATGCTATATCTAAGTTTCCTGGATACTGCATTACCGCTAATCTCCAAGCCATGGGTACAGCTATCGGCATCATTACACCGAAAGTACCCCAGCTAGTTCCTGTTGTGAATGATATAAACATAGATACCAAGAATATTATTAAAGGTACAACAAGAGCAGGAACTCCGCCTGCTGTTGCACTATAAACTACGAAATCAGCCGTACCTATAGCATCTGTTGCTGACTTAATGCTCCATGCTAGAAGCAGTATGGCATTAGCTAGCACCATTAGGTACATACCCTTAATCGTGTATTCCATAGCTCTCGTGATGGTTAATGAACGTGATACTAAAGCACCTACTAAAGCTATGATGTATGCGGTAAAACTTCCCCAAAGCAATGCCGTAGCCGAATCGGCATTCATTAATGCATCGATGAATGGGGTCTCCCACCACCTTGCGGGATTTTCAGCACCCGTTACCCACATGCCCAGTAATGTCACACCTACTAACGCAATCAGTGATAATGCGAATACACACCCCGAGATATGTCTCTTAGCTACTGGCTCAACACCTAAGACACTCTCTGTAGGCATTAAAGGTTGAGCACCATCCCTTAATACTTTACCCTCTCTCCAAGCTCTATGTTCCGCCTGAAGCATGGGCCCAAAGTGTCTTCTAGTTAAGACCACGGTTAGAACGAGTATTATTGCTAGTATCGAGTAGTATCTAAATGGTACTGAGTTAAGCCAGGCTAGATAGGCACCAATATCTGGAGCTGCCGGTATCACACCTTTGGATGCAAGATCCCGTAGACCCTCAATGGCATCCTTGATAAGACCAACCTCGTAACCTATCCATGTTGAGACTAATGCAATACCAGCTACAGGCGCTGCTGTTGAGTCCACTATATAGCTTAGGAGCTCTCTACTAACTCTTAACCTGTCTGATAAAGGTCTAACTGTGTTACCTACGACTATAGTATTGGTATAGTCATCGAAGAACACAGCTAAACCTAATAGCCACCCAGCAAAACTAGCACCTAATGCGCTCTTAACTCTTCTAGCAATAGCACGGGCGGCTGAGTGTACTGCTCCTGAAGCATACAAGACGCCAACAAAGGCGCCAATTATGAAGTCAAAGAGTAGTATTGTGGCATTCCATGAATCAGTGGCATTTTCTACAATCCATGAAAGTGTTTGTGTAGTGGCTGAAATGGGGTTATAGGCAGCAACCATTAAGGCGCCAACCCATACACCAACGAATAACGCTATCAATACCTGCCTAGTAGCTATAGCTAACGCTATAGCTAATAATGGCGGTAATAGAGGGAATGTGTGATAAGCAAACCTCTTCTCCTCAGGCATAAATGGTGCGTTAGGCGGTACGCAAGCCACTAAAGCGATTATTATGACTACAAGAACGACTATAATCTTTAGTAAAGTTATTTTATTCATTAGTTGATAATACCTCCGAATATTCTTTGCAAAACTATTTAAAAAACCTTATGGAGTAATTAACTTAAATTCATCTGAAAAATATGTAGCAGTAAATAGTCTGTACGAGTAAAAAGTTAATGTGACTAGGTTGTATAACAAAAAGTATTAACATTGATTAAGAAATTATATATTATTCATACAAAGAGTGAGATTAGTAAGTAAAATGATTTCTTCTGATGATTATTCAATAATATCGAAACTTAATATATTAAAGAGGCGATGATAAGTTATGATTGGAAGTGAAGGTAAACAACTACATATGGTGCTGATTATGAATAAGCTCCGCTGTCCTAAATGTGGGATGGTATTTGACATAACGTATGCTAGAACAGCTTCATGTATGGGATGTCCTATGTCAACTTTCGGTGAATGTGGATACGTCAAATGCCCTAGATGCGGTTATGAAGGTAGGTATGAGGAATTCACATTTGCTTAAGGGTAATTGTTTAAACAATACATGTTAGTCTATTAATCTTAATCATGACTAAATTTCAGTTCTAACTAATGATTTAATATTAAATCTGAGAGTAACGTTTAGGTGTGTTTATGAGGGCAATAATATTTGATCTGTTTGGTACATTGATTGATTTAAGATCTGATGAATTAGCACATAAAGAACTCTCTAAGTACTTGTCATTAATTCATGGCACCTTCAGTTTTGAAGAGCATTTAAGATTGTATCATGAATATGTAAGTAAGGGTTTAAGTAGTGTTAAAGCGGTATGGGAAGCTCTTAAAAAGTTAGCGTGTATTCATAATTTCAGTATTAAGCTAAGCATGAAGGATATTGAAGAACTACATATTAAGTATCACGTTAAATATTCAACATTATTTAATGATGCCATAAGAGCGTTGGAAATTGCTAAGAGAGCCGTTGGCATCTTGGGCTTAGTTACAGACGCGGATGTTGCAGTAGTTGATGCAATACTAGAGCATTTAGGAATTAGAAAGTACTTCAATGCTGTAGTCAGTAGTGAGGAATTAAGCATTAGAAAGCCTGATCCAAGACTTTTCCTTGAAGTATCAAGGAGACTTTCCGTAATACCTGAGAAGTGTGTTGTTATAGGGGATTCTTGGAGGGATGTAGAAGGAGGTAAGAAGGCAGGTATGAGAGTAGTCCTATTATTAAGATCAGGTAAGGCTAAATGGTCATCTCCTTATAAACCAGACTACGAAGCTAAGGATCTCGTAGAAGCAGTTAGTAAGGCATTAGAAGTTCTTGAAGTGGATAAGCATTGAATGCTAGTTATTTATAATTACTAGTAAAAAGATTTTTATATTTACCATTAGCTTATTTCAAATACTGCGGTTACCGTCGCAGTTATTGCTAATCCTTTACCTACTTCTATGGGTGTTTCAGGGAGGCCCTCAGCTACCACCTTGTACTCAAGCATCTGCGTATATGTCCTCACTATTGGTATTGTATAGCCTATACTTACATGAAGTACTTTACCTAGTGATATATTAAGTTCATTAGCTATCAACTTAGCCTTCTCATAAGCATTATTGATGGCTTTCCTAAGTGCCTCCTTCTTAGCGTTCTCAATGACGTTGTCAGGTGCTGTTAATGCTATCCATTTAATTGCATCGGCTTCGACATTCACCACTTCAGCTATAACCTTACCAGCGCTTTCTACATTTGACTCAATAAGTAGTGAGTAAGCAGCTACGTATCCCTTAAAGATCCTCTGACCGCTACGATACTCGTAACTAGGTGATAGTGTTAATCCCGTAGTCTGTACATATATAACTCCTTCCATAGCTTTAACTTTATCTATGAGTTTTGAAGCCCTCAAGGTAACATTGGTATAAGCGTCTGCTGCATTCTTAAATGGTTCGACATTCTCTATAGTTACATATATTCTAACTCTTGACGGCATTACATGCATAGTTGCCGTAGCTGTAACTATAATCGTATTAGCTTTTTGATCAAGAATATAGCCTAAACCTGAATACTTTTCATAACCATAGCTAGGTATGTATGTCTGTGCTGATATGTAGCCACTCAACTTACTGATCGCATTCATGCTCATAGCAGCCATAGCTATCGTTAATACAGCTGCAATTATAACTACTATTAGAAGTATCGCCAAGAGGTACTTACTATCCAACTAGATTTAACACCACATACATAGCAATCTCAGAGTAGTTATACCTATGCGTTAAAACAGTATGTACACTAAATTAGAACACTAGTTGCTGGGATGCAGTATGGAAGCTAAGTTATATCTAACATTGTCTTAACAAAACGTTAGTATGTCAGTATCACTAAACCATTATCTCTGCCACACTCATACTAGCTAATACTTTAATGGTTTAGCCTCAGCCCATTTACTCCATGGGCCTTTAATAACACTGAATAAAATAAGTATGACCGTATACGTAATGTATGGTGCTATAGTTAAAGGCCACCAGATATACTTAAAGATCACATTGAGAATTGCTGCTTGGGTTTCTAGGAGGAATATCATAGGTATCACATAAAATATTAAAATATATGACATACCTGTAATTAATGCTGAAATTGCTGGTTTAAGCCTGCGTCTAGTGATTAGGTAGCTATATAAAAGTCCCATGATGGCACCAAGTACTGAAGCCTGAAGGATTTGAGCTATTGGTGTAATTGGTATGATGAACTTTAATGTGCCCTCGATCTGGGTTAATGTAGCATTAATTACGTCTTGAGGTACATTTTGAGACTTTAGTTGTACAATCACTATTTCCCTAACTAGGTTATTAATGTTCTCCATCACAATGAAAACGAACGGTATAAATATTAGTGTTGAGATTATTGCAGCAATAATGCTAATGAATATGTGCTTTCCCTCAACCACAATACTACCTCAGTTGGAAATATAATACATCGCATATATAGGTTATCCGGTGTGCAGACTGGATTACATATTAATGGCTATATCAATAACCATAGCATTAACACCTTCCCTATCAATTCTCACGTACATAGCAAGACGTAAGCTCATGTACTGGATCGACTCCTTACTAGGGGGTGGTGGCTGGTTTATTGCTTTACTCCTGAGACTACCTCTTTTAGGGCTTATATCAAGAATGAACATAATAGTTAGATTGGTATTATCAGCATTCTTAGCAGGGATTTTCGAGGAGGGCGTTAGATACGTTATCATGAAGTTTAGAATGGGTTTTAACACGCTATTTACTAGATGTCTAACCTTTGGTCTTGGTTGGGGGCTTTTTGAGGCATTAGTAATATATTGCTTCAATGTCCCACTAATTATAGCTTTAGGGAGATATACCGTAATAGGCTTAATGGTTGGTGCGATCGAGAGAAATATAGCAATACTTATCCATGTTACGATGACATTGTTAATAGCTTTATCAATCGCCCTAGCCAAGTTAAGATATTTTGTCCTAGCAGTAACGCTTCATGCACTCATCGATTGCATGGGCATCACCACCCTCCTGATTAAGAATCCATTAATTATTGAGACACTTATAGCTATACCTTCAATAGTTATGGCCTTCATCATAATCAATTATTCAAGGAGAGTTCTTGAGAAGATTCTTAAGAAATAATAGCCTTGATGTGATTTAAGCTTGGTGAAGTTATGTCTGCAGAAGACGTGATTATTGCTACGATAGACAGAATTCCAGGATACAGAATAAAGAAGGTTTTGGGTGTCGTTAGTGGTAGTGTTGTTAGAGCAAGGAGCATAGGTAGGGACTTCCTAGCGGGGTTAAGGAATTTAGCTGGTGGTGAAATTAAGGAATATACAGAACTCCTTGCAGAGTCGAGAGATATAGCCATTAGGAGGATGATTGAGAAGGCGAAGAAACTCGGTGCTAATGCAGTAATAGGTGTGAGATTCACGACATCAGCAGTAATGTCTGGAGCATCAGAAATAGTGGCATATGGTACTGCAGTAATCATAGAACCTGAGAAAGAATGATTTCAGTATGGTAATGAAGATAAATGTAATTACCGGGAAAGGTAACATGTGAGTGATTATTTTTAACCTTAGCTACGCCTCTACTGAAGGGATACATTATTGCCGCCTAAGCCAGGTCTTGATAGACGCATATGGGAACATCCAATATTAACTTTTAAACGCGGTAAGAAGGTTAAGTTTTATTTCAATAATATTGAAGTTGAAGCTTATGAAGGTGAAAGCATTGCCGCAGCACTTTATGCTATAGGGGTTAACGTGTTTTCAAGGAGTATTAAGTTGGGTAGACCACGAGGGGTATTCTGCATGATTGGTAAATGTAGCAGTTGCTTCATGAAGGTTAATGGGGTACCTAATGTTAGAACATGCATAGAACCTGTTAAAGACGGGCTGAGGGTTGAAGTTCAGAATGGTTTAGCTGATATACCTACGGATGAGGATGTCTTTGAAGTTAAAGATGAGATCGTCCTTGACGATGTTGATGTGTTAATCATAGGAGGCGGCCCTGCAGGTCTAGCTGCAGCTATGACTGTAGCTAAGTATGGGTTAAATACCATATTAGTAAATGAGCACTTCAAACTTGGAGGTCAACTAGTTAAGCAGACTCATAAGTTCTTTGGATCTAAAGAACTATTTGGAGGTCTTAGAGGGTTTCAGGTAGCCGAGGAGTTAACTAAGAAGGTGTTAAGCTTTAGCACTGTTAAGGTACTCTTACAGACGGTTGCTTATGGCATCTTCCGTGATGGTTGGGTAGGGTTAGCTAGTAAAGATAGACTATATAGAGTTAGGCCGAAATACATGGTCATAGCTACGGGAGCCAGTGAGAGATACTTAGCCTTTCCAGGTAATGACCTACCAGGAGTTATGGGTGCTGGTGGTGCTCAGACATTAATGAACGAGTATGGGATACTGCCTGGTGAGGAAGCTTTAGTCGTCGGCTCAGGTAATGTAGGTGTTATAGTCTCTTATCAATTATTACAGGCAGGTGTTAATGTTAAAGCGATACTTGAGATTCTACCTCATATTGGTGGCTGGTTTGTTCATGCTGCTAAGGTTAGGAGATACGGTATTCCCATACTGACTAGTCATACAATCAAGGCTGTATGGGGATATGATAGAGTTGAAGGTGCTACCATAATTAAGGTTAATGAGAAATTTGAGCCTATACCTGGTACTGAGAGAGATGTAAAATGTGATTTAGTATTACTAGCCATAGGTTTAGCACCCGATACCAGATTGTTTGCACAAGCCGGAGCCATCATGAAGTGGATACCTGAGCTAGGTGGTTTAGTACCCATAAGAACGCCCTACCTGGAGACAAGTATTGAGAGAGTTTACGTCGCCGGCGATTCCTCAGGTATTGAGGAAGCAACCACAGCTATAATTGAGGGTGAAATAGCTGGTCTAGATATAGTTGCTCGTGAGCTAGATAGCTCTGAAGCCTGTAAACGTAGAGATGAACTTCATAGATTTTTATGGAATGAATATAGGCAGTCACCGCTACTAGAAAGATCGAGATTAGGTAAGATGAAGGCCACAGTAAGTTTTGAGGAGATGGGCAAGCTTAGAAAGAAGTTCCCACCACCTATATCCCTGCCCGGAGGGTGAATTCTTGTGAATGATATACCTAGCTTTAGGAAATCTGGGGTGATCGGTGTTGATGAACTAAGGAAGTTAGGTCTTATACCGCCCGAGGAGAGGCTAGCTAAAGGTCCTGTAGCTATAGCTGAGTGTCCTGAGGAAATACCGTGTAATATATGTGTTGATGCATGCCCGTTGAAGGCCATACGTATGAGCTCCATTAATGATATACCTAGGATTGATTGGAATAAGTGTATTGGATGTGGAATATGTGTTAGTAGGTGTCCCGGGCTAGCGATATTCGTAGTAGATATGTCGAAGCCTGATAAAGCTTATGTAACTCTACCTCATGAATTCCTGCCTATACCTAAAATTGGTGACGAGGTAATATTACTAAGTCGGAGTGGTGAGGAATTAGGGAAAGGTAAGGTTACGAGGGTATGGGAATACAATAAAACGTGGGTTGTAACTGTTGAGGTACCTAAGAATTTAGCCATGGAGGTGAGGGCTATATGGGTAAAGAAGTAAGGAAACATCCCATAATTATATGTAGATGTAGGGATGTAACGCTAGAGGATGTAGAGAGAGTACTAAGGGAAGGTATTAATGATGTAGAGACTATTAGGAGGATATTAGGTATTGGTATGGGGCCATGTCAGGGAAGAACTTGTATTCCATTACTTATAAGCATCCTTTCAAGACGATTAAGGAAATCACCTGAAGAACTCTTAATACCTAAGGTGCGCGCACCCATAACGCCCTTACCCATAAATCTATTGCTTAAATCTAAAGAAGACTCACATAAAGGTGAGATATATGGTGAAGACTAAGGTAATCATAGTAGGTGGAGGTATATCTGGATTATTCATAGCGTATAGCCTTCTAAAGAAAGGCATTAAGGACATATTCGTCCTTGAGAAGGGATATTTAGGTTCAGGATCTACTGGCAGGTGTGCTTCAGGTATTAGAGCTTCATTCACTTCAAAAGAGCATATAATACTTATGAGACGTAGTATTGAATTATGGATTAAGTATTCACGTAGCGAATTAGGTAAGTATGGACTTTATTATGATCAAGGAGGTTATGTGTGGATAGCAACTAGGGATGAAACTTTAAGAATGTTTGAAGAGCTAGTGAAACTCCATAATTCCTTAGGTGTACCGACACGTATAATAGATGTTGATGAATTAAAGCAAAAAGTTCCATCTATAAAAGTTAAAGACATTATAGGGGCAATGTTCGATCCTATGGCTGGTAAGTCATCACCATTTGATACAATTCATGCACTTTATAATTATCTTAGAAATGCTAATGTTAGAGTACTGTTGCACACTAAGGTTAAAAGAGTGATTAGTAAGGGATCGAGAGTCATAGGTGTTGAAACTGATGGCAAATTCATTAAGGCAGATATAGTGGTAGTTGCCGCTGGCAGTGACTCGCGTGACATACTAAAGAGGTTAAATGTTAATATTCCTATCACGAACCTACCGAGACATGCATTAATCACTGAAGCTTACAAACACATTCTCAAGCCATTAGTAATAGACTGGGATACACCTGGTGCCCCGTATATTATACAGACGAAGGATGGGGGTTTCTACATTGGAAGAGAAATTGAGGAGGAACCTGAGACATCACTATACTCTCAAAGAATAGATTTCATGGCTAAGGCTGTAAAACCATTAACTAGGTTCTTCCCGTGGTTAAAGAATGTTAGGGTATTAAGATACTGGATGGGTTATTATATAACGACGCCCGATCATCATCCCATATATGGACCTGTAACTAATTATGAAAACCTCTTCTTAGCAACAGGCTTTAGTGGTCACGGTTATATGATGGGTCCAATAACAGGTGAAATTATAGCAGAATGGATAGTCTATGGTAGACCATTAACGCCCGAGGCTGAAAGGTTAACATTAGATAGATTCCGTAGAGGTGAGTTAATAAAGGAGATAGCCATAGTGGGTTAAGCTATTCAAACTCATTATATCAGTTTAATTATCTCTAAACCGTATAACTTTGGTTAAAGCAAATGGAGGTTTTAAGTATTGATAAGAGATTAAGGGGTGACATGATTAAATTTTACGTTAATTTCATAAGCCTCATTATGAATTCCCGTGTACTCACATTTGAATTCAGAAAAATATTATCCCTGAAGAAGAGAGGTCAACAATATGAATCATTAATAAGCACTAAATGCTCAATAAGTAAAAGGGGTAAAGATCTACTGAGTATTAAGCTAACTTCATCTCTTAACTTACCAGACATCATACGTAAAGTTGATGAATTAATAGTATTATGCTCATTAACTCATAGTACTACCGGAAAGATTTATAGGATTTTAGGTGTAATTGCAGCCATAGTAATCTCACTGACAGCTAGCACTATAACGGGGATAATTCCCGACATCATAAGGATGATAATGGTAATAGCATTCATAACTCTAGTCTCAATAACCTCAGAATTATTGAGGGTTAAAGTAAGTATTAAAACTTTTAATAAAGCATTAAGCACTCATAAGATGTTATTAATTGTTGACGGAGCTTATGCGGAGATTTTTGATGTAATCAAAGAGGTAATGGTTAGGATACTAAGAAGAGGTAATGAATCACTCCATATCAATATCAATGAAATATTAGACGAAACCTTAAGAGATAGATGCACGGCAATACTCAGCGTGTTAGGGAAAAATTACTAACACTTAAAATTTATGGAATGCTTCGTAATTGCATTTCATTACAACTATCGATACAGAGAATATCATTTAAGAGGCCTCAGAATACCATAAATGTTTTTTACAGCATTTGTGTGGAAACATAAATACCTGTTTATTACTACTCATTTGTAAGGTGTAGGTAATGGTTAAATTAATTGATGTTACATTACGGGATGGGCAGCAATCACTTATTGCTACTAGGCTAAGTACCGATGATATAATCAGGGTGGCTGAATTACTCGATAAAGCAGGCTTTTATGCATTAGAGGTATGGGGTGGTGCTACATTTGATGCTGCATTAAGGTACTTAGGTGAGGATCCTTGGACTAGACTTAAAAGAATAAGAGAAGTGGTTAAACGTACGAAACTCTTAATGCTTCTTAGGGGTATGAACTTAGTTGGCTATAAGCACTACCCACATGATGTAGTTAGAAAGTTCATTGAATACGCATATAAGGATGGTATTGATATCTTCAGAGTCTTTGATGCGCTAAATGATCTTGACAATTTAGAACTCCCCATTAAGGTAATTAAAGACTTAGGTGCTGAACTACAGGTTTGCCTAGTGTATAGCGTAAGCCCTATCCATACTATTGAATATTACATAAAATTAGCTCATGACGTCATAGCGAGATTCGAGCCTGAGACTATAACTATAAAAGATATGGCTGGTTTACTAACACCTTATACAGCAATGGAGTTAGTTAAGGAGTTAAAAAGATTAGGTGTTAAAGTTAATGTACATACCCATTCGACATGTGGTTTAGCACCTATGACTTTACTTAAGTCTGTTGAAGCTGGTGCGGATTTTGTTGATGTTACTCTATCAAGTCTTTCATTATATACATCACATACACCTGCTGAATCACTTATTGCTGCATTAAAGGGTACAAAATATGATCCTGGAGTGAGTTTAGAATTACTCTATACTGCATCGAAGATTCTATGGGAGATTAGAAAGAAATATAGAGACTACGATTATGCACTTAATGCGCCACCCGTAGATATTACTGTTCTTAAGCATCAAATACCTGGTGGTATGCTTAGTAACTTGATGGCTCAGCTTAAGGAGCTTAAGGCTGACAATAAAATGAGTGAAGTTTTAGATGAAGTCAATAGAGTTAGGGAGGATCTTGGCTGGCCACCCTTGGTAACACCTATATCGCAAATAGTTGCAACACAAGCATTACTTAACGTACTAAGTGGTAAAAGATATGCAGCTGTCGTTACAGAATTGATAAATTATATCGAGGGTAAATACGGTAAGCCACCAGCACCGATAAGCAAGGAGCTACTTAAGCTCATTAAGTCTAAACGTAACAGAAAGACCCATAATCAAGTAATGAACTTAGATAGAGCTCTCAAGGAGTTACCCAAGACTCTTGCTAAGAAATTTGAAGATTACATAACGTATGCATTATTTCCTGAAGAAGCCCTTAATACCTTAAAGAAAATTTATGGTATTAAGTAGTTAAGATGATTATCTTAGATACGTCCTTATAAATTTCATAGCCTCTCCTAAATCCTTAACACATACCTTAGTTAAACACTCTCTATGTCTAGCTATCTCTATAGCAGCAATATAGCCTGCACCTAATGCTCCCTGAATATCTGCTAATGAATCCCCTACATGTATGGAATCCTTAGGCTCAACATTTAAAAGTTCTGCAGCCATACTGAATATCTCCCTTACAGGCTTCTTATATATGGCTATATTTGACGTTAAGACCAGGTCAAAATAGTTAATTATATTAAAGTGCTTTAATGTTTCAACTACATCTTCATGGCTTAATGCATTAGATATTACAGCTAGTTTTAGCCCATACTTACGTAATTCCTTGAGGAAGTTTATTACATCATCATATAACCTCCTCACTTTAATTGCTGCATTAATCATCGATCTTAACGAACTCTCAACAATTTCAGGTTTAGGTGCTATGCCTAAATATTTAAGTATGTAACTAATTCTTAATCTTGAGCTGGGCTCTAGACAGTCATTAAAGTATTTTAACTTAGTCTGATTCCACATACCAAATGCTTTGTAAACCTCCTTTTCCTTAACATCATAGCCTAAACCCTTAAGGTAAGTAACTAATGCCTTTATTGACTCCCTCATAACATTAGACGGTTCTTCACCAATACATGAACTCTCGAAGACTAAGGTACAACCTAAATCCACAGTTACAGCCTTAATCATTCTTAACCCCTAAGTATTCTAATATGTATTTATGTCTTAACTCAGTTATACTACATGACTCATAAGCATACCCTTACAATATTGATGTAAATATTGATGGATGTCCTTATGAATTAAGGAAAGGACGTATGTTTGGTGACTTAATGAGAAGAAATTCATTAATTAATATCAGACTATACAATGTTGGGTTTGAGAAGATAGTCGACTTCTTCTATAGGTTAGCTGAGCTAGCTGATGAATTAAAATCTGATGGTTTATGGTTCCGTTACGGACCTGAGGCTTTACCTAATACATTAAGAATTCCTTATAGAGATACCTTGAGGGTGAAGTACGGATTCCCAATATTCTAGGAAGGCTGTATATGCATGGACGTAATTAATGTCAAGCAAACACAGATAGCTGAGGATGCTGGTGCTGTATCCGTTATGGTTCTAGATAAACTACCATATGATGTTAGAAAGGCTGGTGGTGTTGCTAGAATGGCTGATGTTAAGGTTATCGAGGAGATCATGAACAGTATAACCATACCTGTTATGGCTAAGGTTAGGATGGGGCATTAAATGGAAGCTAAAATACTTGAAGCGATAGGTGTTGACATAATTGATGAGAGTGAAGTATTAACACTAGTCAATGATAAGCACCACATTAATGAGTGGGAGTTTAAGATACCCTTTGTTAATGGTGCTAGAGACTTAGGTGAGGTGCTGAGGAGAATTTCCGAAGGTGCCTCAATGATTGGAACAAAGGATGAGGTAGGTACAGGTAATGTTGCTGAGACTGTTAGACATATGAAGATAATTGTGAACGAGATAACGACCCTACGTACATTACCACCTGAGGAGAGAGTTAAGAAGGCTAGGAAGTATGGTATCGCTTACGAACTAGTTGATTTGACAGCCAGATTGGGTAAGTAACCCGCAGCCAATTTTGCAGCAGGCGGTATTGCTACACCAGCTGATGCATCATTAATGATGCGGTTAGGTGCTAACGGGGTCTTCGTTAAGTCAGGCATATTTAAGAGTAGGGATCCTAGGGAGAGGGCTGAAGCTATAGTCATAGTTACGAGCATGTGGAATGATCCTGAAGCTGTGTAAGGCTCGAAGGATAATTAATGAATCGAGGTCAATGATGGGTATAGACATACGTAAGTTAAAGCCTGAGGAACTACTCCAGGTTAGAAATGCTTAAGCTTGAGGATAGGTATACTGGGATATCAAGGAGGTATCTACGAGCACTTATACATGATTCATAAAGTATTCGATGAATTAAGACTCAATGGTGATGTAGTAATAGTTAAGAGATCTCACCACTTAAGGGATATTGACGGCATAATAATACCTGGTGATGAGAGTACAACTATTGGGAGGTTAGCTAAAAGATTTGATGCACTTGATATAATCAGAGATTTAGTGGTTAATGGAACACCAGTATTCGGTACATGCGCTGGAGCTATGATGACTGAGAAGGTTAAGAATAGTGTTGTTAGTGAAGTACAGCAATCACTGCTTGGAGTTATGAATATTGAAGTTTAAGGAACTTTTACGGTAGACAAAGAGAGAGTCTTGAAATAGGTTTAGAAATCCCTATATTAGGCAATAAACCATTTAAAGAGGTATTCATAAGAGTTCCAGTCATCATTAGGTTATGGAGGGATGTTAAACCCTAGCAAAACTAGACGATATAGTTGTACTTGCAGAACAGAGGTCAATGTTAGCTTCAACATTCCATCCAGGGTTATCAGAAGACACAAGACTTCATAAATACTCCATAAGAGAATTAGTAAAGAGATAGATTAGTTGGAATCCCCTTTAAGTAACTAACCTATCTAATAGAAGCTAAATAGTTAATCTAGTTGTTTAGGGAAACATTTTCAGGTATTATTCGATTATTACTTAAAGTCAACTCTACTCTACATAAATCATCAGTGTATCTTATAGATATTTTAAGCATTAAATACAAAAAGAGTTGCATTACTAAAGTAGCAGTAATAAGAAATTATTTAGACCCGTCTATGAATATTTCACCATTATAAAGAGTGCTTTAAGTAAGTTTTAAATTGAAACGCTCTTACGTAAGAGTTAAGATTCGGTATTATTTTCAATGTCTTTAATAAATGTTTGGGGGGTCCCGACCCGCCGCTTCACTCGCCCGAGTTCCTCTCGGGTGTCTGCGGCATTACTTATTACCACCTCAGATTTTATGTATTTATTTAGACTTAGCCATAACCTAATACTTAATGTTCGCCTACGTCATTAAAGCTTAGCTAAATCTATTTCATTCTTTTGCATCATTGCCTGAAGAGTTACTTTAGTCGGTACTTCCTTAACAAAACTCTTTATAAGTATATGTGTTAATTTATGGCCCTTCCACGTTAAGACATCACGATCATCTATGTATTTAAGTATCTTTAAAATCTTAACAATCATTAATAATTTGTTGATTCCCTTGCTTTCACGGTATTTTGTCACTAAGTAATTCAAGTTAATCTTACCTATGTATAAATTATTTGCAAAAGCTCTCCATAACAGCACATCCTTACTTAATCTATTGATGTACTTTAGCATTTTCTTTTTCATTAATGAATTACACCACCTTTTTATTGAAGGGATGTTCATATGTTCATTTAATCCCGTTAAACTAAATGCGCCAGGACCGAAACCTAAATATTCACCCTCCATTTCATTACTAACGGTCTCGTATGCGTCGGTATCGCCTCTGGTCCATGACCATATAGTACTCATACTATATCCATGATCTTCCAGTAATTCCTTACCTTTCTTAAGCATTTTAAGTTCAACACTTAATGGAGGTTGTTGAGGTAGGTGACCCCTTACAATCTCTTTATATAATCGTAAATATTCAACTAATATTAATGGGTAAATAGTTACTTGATTTACACCAATGTGAATAGCTGTCCTAATATCATTAATAAAATCGTTAACTTCCTGGCCAGGTATAGAGAAGAGAAAGTCTATGTTGATATGTATATTAAACTCCCTTACAATGTCCTGAAGTAGCTTAAGTATTTTATTAGACTTACCTGCTTCAGGTCTTCTTAACATACTTAAGTATTCATCCTTAAATGATTGTACACCTACACTTATCTTTGATATACCTAAATCTAGCAGTCTTGATACCTTATCCATGCTTAAATCTAAGGGATTAGCCTCAATACCTATACTACCTTTAATATTGAAGTACGCGTTTAACGCTTCAATTATTGCTCTGAATTCTTGTGGACTTAAAATACTTGGTGTACCACCGCCAAAGTATACCCACTCAACATCAATACTGTCAAACTCACTGAATAATCTTCCAATGATACTTATTTCATTAATTAAATACTTAAGCCAATCCTCCACAACTGCCTTATTATAGATAACCTTATAGTATGGACAAAATGGGCATATAGACTTGCAGAATGGTACATGAATGTACACCCCTATTGCTTTAGAATTTACTCTATACATGTCAGTAATTTCATCTAAACTAATGTCCTTAAGGATAAACTTAACTTTCTTCTTAACTAAGGATACAATCTTGCTAACCATAATACGTTCTAGTACGGTCATTATTTGTGCACCAAATTTAATGTATAAGTGCACATAAAAATAATTTAGTTAATTACGTTCAACTTCATCATAGTCTTATAACTGAAGATGCGAGTAATACATTACTGGTGATGATAGGGTAGGTTGCTGACTCATGATGTGAGGTCCCATTGCTGATTCAAGGTGTCGTTAACTTATTTATGTGGTTCACTCTATGTTTTAGGGATTAGGATGGTATGGAACGATGTGGTTAGAGCGTTATTCCCTGGTAGATTTCAGCCTATTCATCTAGGCCATGTTAGCGTCATTAAGTGGGTCTTAGAGAGAGTTGATGAATTAATAATAGCTATAGGTACCGCTCAAGAATCTCATACAATAGTTAATCCATTCACAGCTGGTGAGAGAGTCATTATGGTCAGATTAGCTCTTGAGGAAGCAGGAATAGATTTAAGGAAAGTATATATAATACCAATACCTGATATACTTATGAATTCCGTATGGCCATACTACGTACAGATGTATGTACCTAAATTCAGGTATGGCGTAGCTAGGAATCCGTTAGTTATTAGGCTATTTAAGGAGGCCGGTTTTGATGTATTAATACCGCCACCCTATGATAGGGCTAAATATTCATCAACAAGGATTAGAAAATTAATACTCTCCGGTAGTGATGAGTGGAGGGAGTTAGTACCTAAGTCTGTAGCTAAGTTCATAGATGAGATAGGTGCTACTCAAAGATTAAGAGAGGTTACGGGAGTCGATAAATGACGTTAATAATTGATGGATCGTTTGGCGAGGGCGGAGGTCAGATACTAAGAACATCGGTAGCACTATCTTGCATTACCGGTAAGGAGGTTAAGGTAGTTAATATTAGAGCTAAGAGACCTGAACCAGGACTTAAGAGGCAACATATGACAGCAATTCAAGCTGCAGCAGCGATGTGTAATGCTGAAGTCTCAGGATTGAGATTAGGGTCAACAACTATAACGTTCAGACCTGGTGACATAAGGTATGGTAATTATAAATTCGATATAGGTACTGCTGGCTCAATAACTTTGGTACTTCAGACATTATTGCCAATAATGGCTTACTCTAAAGGCCCGATAACTGTTGAAATTAGGGGCGGTACCGACGTACCTTGGTCACCACCAATAGATTACGTAAGGAACGTCATAAGATATCACCTAAATCTTCTAGGTTATAGTTTTAATTTAGATCTGATCCGAAGGGGGCACTACCCAAGAGGAGGTGGTCTAGTTAAAGTAAGTGTTGATAGACCTCCTAGAAGGTTTAGTGGTATAAAGCTTATTGATAGAGGTTCATTAAGGGAAATCAAGGGTAGGTCACACTGCGTTAGATTGCCTAAACATGTAGCAGAGAGGCAAGCAAGAGCTGCCGAATCACTCCTTAGAAGAGAGGGTGTGAAAGTACCAATAAGTATAGATCTTGAGTGGTATGAGCAGAACAAGGATCAACATTTAGGTCCTGGATCTGGTATAGTATTATGGGCTATATATGACAAGACCGTAATTGGTGGTGATGCCTTAGGTGCTAAAGGTAAGAGAGCTGAAGTCGTTGGTGAGGAGGCGGCATCTAAACTACTTAAGGCTATGAGGTCAGGTATGGCTTTGGATAAACACATGAGTGATAACATAATACCGTACATAGCGTTAGCTAGGGGGACTTCAATAATTACTGGTGAGGAGTTAAGTATGCATGCTTATACAAATATATGGCTTGTTAAGCAAATATTAGGTGTTGAGGTTAAGCTTGAAGGTGAGCTAGGTAAACCATTTAAGTTAGAAATTAAGGGTGCAGGTATTGAGTTTTAGATTACAAACTTAAAAACCTAATCATCACATAATCCAGGGTGTAGGGTTAAGGTGCCACTGAGTAGTGGTGACATAATACTTGTTGACTACTCAATCTTCGTTAAGGGTACTGGAGAGCTAGTTGAGACCACATCTGAGGCCATAGCAAAGCTTCATAGGAAATACAAGGAGGGTGAAATCTATGAACCTGAGGTAGTAATCCTAGGCGAAGGTAGGTTAGTGCGAGGGTTTGAGGAGGCATTAATGAATGCTGAAATAGGTAAGGAGTACGAGATCGAGGTACCACCTGAGAAGGCATACGGCGAAAGAGATAGCAGCAAGATAAAGACTTACTCAAGGAGGTTATTCCTTAAGAGTAATATAATACCTGAAATAGGTAAGGAAGTAAGAATAAATGATCAGGTAGGTAGAATAATAGCTGTTGAATCAGGTAGGGTAGTTGTCGATTTTAACCACCCATTAGCTGGTAAAACATTAATAATTAAATTTAAAGTACTAAAGAAGATTGAGGATTTATCTGAAAAAATAAAGTACCTACTCAAGAGAAGGCTAAAACAACTTGACATAAATAATGTTAAGGTTGAGATAAAGGAAGGTAAAGTATCAATAGAGCTTCCCAAGGAATTCAGGCTTGCCGATGGAATTCAGTTAATAAAGTTGCTAACATCTAGGGATATAATTAAATGGGTAAAGAATATTAGTGAAGTATCCTTCGTAGATAGATTTAGTAAGTCAGAATTTGAGGGTGGTGGAGGTGAGCAATCAGAAAGAGAAGAGGCAACCAGAAGTTAATATTGGTGTTGTAGGTCATGTAGATCACGGTAAGACAACGTTAGTTCAAGCTCTAACTGGTATTTGGACTGCTAGACATTCCGAGGAACTTAAAAGGGCTATGACTATAAAGCTAGGTTATGCTGATGGAGATATTTATGAATGTGAAGATCTACCAGCTCCTGATAGATTTAAGACCGAGCCTAATTGCGGGAAGCCCATCTATAAGCGTAGTGTATCTTACGTTGACGCGCCAGGTCATGAGGTACTTATGGCGACTATGTTGTCAGGAGCGGCTCTAATGGATGGTGCAATATTAGTTATCGCAGCTAATGAACCATGCCCTCAACCACAGACGAGAGAGCACTTTGCAGCTCTTGAAATAGTTGGTGTGAAGCACTTAGTTGTGGTTCAAAATAAGGTTGACGTAGTTACTAAAGAGCAAGCACTAAAGAATTATGAACAAATAAAGAAGTTCCTTGAAGGTACATGGGCTGAGAATGCACCGATAATTCCTGTCAGTGCTCTACATAAAGTTAATATTGACGCCTTAGTCATGGCTATAGAGAAGTATATACCGACACCAGAGAGGAATTTATCAGCTGATCCATTAATGTTTATAGTACGTTCATTTGACGTTAATAAACCTGGGACAACACCTAATGAGTTAGTTGGTGGTGTTGTTGGTGGTTCACTACTTAGAGGCGTATTAAGGATAGGTGATGAAATAGAGATCAAGCCAGGTATAAAAGTTATTAAAGGTAAGACTGGTGAAGCCTATGAACCATTAACGTCGGAAGTCACTAGTATAAGGTTTGGTACTAGGGAGTTTAAAGAAGCAAGACCAGGTGGATTAGTCGCTATAGGTACTAAACTTGATCCCTCACTAACTAAAGCTGATAAGTTAGTAGGTAATGTTCTTGGTAAAGCTGGTACGCTACCTGACCCATCATATGACTTAACTATAGAATATAAACTCATGGAGAGAGTAATAGGCACTAAAGAACTACTCAAAGTTAGACCTTTAATGAGGGGCGAAAGAATAATGATTACAGCTGGATCTGCCGTATCGCTAGGATTAATTACTAAGTTAAGTAAGGATGTACTTGAAGTCAGGTTAAGGAAGCCTGTAGTTGCTTGGGAAGGTATGAGAGTGGCAATTAGTAGGCAGGTACTTGGTAGGTGGAGATTAGTTGGTTGGGGAGTAATAAAGGGATTTACGGAATAAAATGATGTCAGGGGAATGTAAAGTACTTCTAGATACAAGCGTACTACTTTTAATTTATGATGGTGTAGACCCCATAGAGGGTATAGATGACGCTTTAAGCACTAAATGTGATTATTATGTTCCTGATATAGTAATCGATGAGTTAATTAAGCTAGCCTCAAAGAACATCGGAATTAAAAGTAGAGCAGCAAGGCTAGCATTACAGTATATGAGAGGTAAGGTCAAGGTTATGATCACCGATAAAAGGTACAGGACCGCTGATGAATTCATTAAGAAGTATGTTATGAGTGATCCATCAATAATAGTCGCAACGACGGATGACGAGTTAAAGAGGGAACTTAAGAGTAAAGGTATTAGGGTTATTACATGGTGGTTCAGTAAAAGAAAATTTGTTGAAGTTTAGTAGGTTCATTTAAATTTTAACTGTATCAGTCACATTATGGAAGCCATAATGCTTAAATTCACGTTAATTCCTTAATTTAGGGTAGATTAAAAACACTTAGACTAGGTGTTCAAGAGATGTTTCGAATAGTTGAGATAGAGGATGTGGTTAGGGTATCACCCGATAAATTTGGTGAAGATTTACGTAAGATTGCATATGATTGGCTAAGAAGCAAGTATGTTGGTAGAGTTGACCCAATTATTGGGCTTGTCATAGCTATAGCTGATGTTGAAGTTGATCCTGAAGGAATAATAATTCCAGGTGATGGAGCAACGTACCATAGCACTAAAGCTAAAATCATAACATTCTATCCAATAACTAATGAAGTAGTTGAGGGTGAGGTAGTTGACGTTAAAAGAATAGGTATATTCATTAACATAGGCCCTATAGATGCATTTGTACATATCTCTCAGATAGCTGATGATAGGATGATATATGATGAAGTAAGAGGGACATTAACAGGTGAGGAAACTAAAGTAACCATAAGTAAGGGTGATGTAGTTAGGGGTAGGATAGTTAATGCGGCACTTGCACCACCAGCATCGATAAGGGTAGGTATGACCTTAAGGCAACCAGCATTAGGTAAGATCTCGGCTAAATAATTTAAACTCCTTAGTTAAAAGGTAATCTGGAAGGTAATTAGTATGCCTGTTAGAAGGACGAGATTAAAGCCGTTTAAGGCCTGCACTAAATGTAAATACCTAGTACCTCATGAGGTAGGTAAGTGTCCTATTTGCGGCTCTGAGAGCTTTACTGATGAATGGTCAGGTATGGTAATAATAATTGATGTAGACAAATCAGAGATTGCTAAGATGTTAGATATAAAAGTACCTGGTAGGTATGCTATAAAGCTAGGCGTCTAACCTAATATTTAAAACGGGTTAACAATAAGCGTGAGAGGGGAGGAGTTTGAGTGAATTAGAAATTGCTAAAGTTAAGGCAATAAAGAGTGCGTCGTTACCTAATGGTGCACCACTACACATAATAAAAGAGAGAGATAACAAGCTAGTGAAGAGGCTTGAAATTGAAGGTGTAGTAGTACATATAGGTAAGGGAACTCCAGCAAGAGGTGATGTTGTTAAGGCGCTCTCTAAACTTTACAATAAAAGTGAGGAATTAATTGTTGTTAAGTCAATTCTTAGTGAATATGGTGTAGGTATTTCTAAGATTAAAGCCCATATATATGACTCAATTGAGAGACTAAAAGCATTCGAACCTGAATACATACTTAAGAGGCATGGTAGGTGAGAGGAATGGCTGAAAGGCATAAGCTTTACGAATTTGACTATAAGACTGGAAAGATAAGGTTAAAGAATAAAATCTGTCCTAAGTGTGGTAGGGTTATGGCATTTCACAAGTACCCGGTACCTAGATGGCATTGTGGATACTGTAGCTATGTGGAGTATGTTAAGAAGGGTGCGTGAGATTTAAATGGTAATTGTTTTGGGCATAGAATCAACGGCACATACTTTTGGTGTAGGTTTAGTAAGGGATGAAGCTCCTTACATTATATCTGATGTCAGAGAAAATTACTTACCTGAGAAAGGTGGTATACACCCTCGTGAAGCAGCATTATTCTTCATGGATAGAGCTCCTCAAGCAATAGCTAGAGCTCTTAAGAGCTCCTCATTAGGTATTGAATCCATAGATGCAGTAGCGGTGGCTTTGGGCCCTGGTTTAGGTCCTTGTTTAAGGGTTGGAGCAACAATTGCTAGAGCATTAGCCACGTACTTTAATAAGCCATTAGTACCTGTTAATCATGCTGTAGCACATATAGAGATAGGTAAGTTAGTTACCAATGCTAAGGATCCCTTAGTAGTGTACTTATCTGGAGGTAATACATTAATTGCCGCATTAATCAGTGGTAGATATAGGATTTTTGGTGAGACTTTAGACATTGCATTAGGTAACTTTATGGATACATTCGTGAGAGAGGTAGGCTTGGCTCCACCATATGTTGTTAATGGAGTTCATCAATTAGATAGATGTGCTGAGAAAGGTAGGAGGATTCTTAACTTACCATATGTTGTTAAGGGGCAAGATGTATCCTTTTCAGGACTACTAACAGCAGCGTTAAGAATGTATAGAGAGGGACGAGCAGATCTTGAGGACATATGTCATTCTGTAAGAGAGATAGCCTACTCAGCAATAGTTGAAGTTACTGAAAGAGGCTTAGCACATACAGGAAAGAATGAAGTATTAGTAGTTGGTGGTGTTGCTGCTAGTAAGTACTTAAGAGAGAAGTTTGAGCTCATGACTAAGTCAAGAAATTGCGAGTTGTATGTTGTTCCACCTAAGTACGCGGTCGATAATGGCGTTATGATTGCCTGGACAGGACTATTAAATCTTAAGCATGGCATTACGATAGAGCCTGAAGAAGCATATGTTAAGCAGAGATGGAGGCTTGACCAGGTTGATATACCCTGGTCTAAATAAATTAGGTAAAGTTGTATATGTAGGAGCTGAAGCAGTACTCATTCTAGGAGAATTCTTAGGTATTAAATCCATATACAAAATACGTCTACCTAAACCATATCGAGATCCAAACCTAGATCTTTTAGTAAGGAGTTTAAGGACAAAATCTGAGGCAAAAATTATACTATTAGCTAGGAGTATAGGTATTAATGTACCAGCAATACTCCTTGTTGATGTAGATTTAGCACTCATAATTATGGAATATATAGAAGGTCAATTACTTAAGGATTTACTAAATAATCTTAACCATAAGATTGCATGCAAATTAATCCATGACGTGGGTACCCAAGTAGCTAAAATGCATAAAGCTGGTATCGTTCATGGAGATTTAACGACGTCAAACATGATTTATAGTAACGGAAGAGTTTACATTGTAGACTTTGGATTAGCTAAGATGAGTAATACACTTGAGGATAGAGGCGTTGACATTCACTTATTTCTTAGATCTCTTGAAAGTGTCCATTTCAATATTAAAGATCTACTATTTAAGTGCTTCATTGACGGATATGAGAAGATACTAGGAAGTAAGGCTAAGGAGGAGGTTTTAGCTAAAGTTCGTGAGATAAGACTGAGAGGTAGATATGTTGAGGAGCGAAGATTAAGAAGAGAGGAACTACCATAATTAGGTGGGAGCTTGATTAAATTAAATATATTGACAACTAACCAAGGTAAAGCCAAGGAATTCATCGAATTAGGCAAGGAACTTAATGTTGAGGTTAACATAATTAATCAATACAAAATGGAAATACAGAGTGAGAGACTAGAGGATATAGCATTAACTGCAGCTATACTTGCTTCAATACAGCTTAAGGACCACGTAATCGTGGAGGATGCGGGATTATTCATTAACTCATTAAGGGGGTTTCCAGGTGTGTATAGTAATTACGTATTCAAAACCATAGGTATTAAAGGAATTCTTAAGCTACTTGAGAATGTCAAGGATAGGTCAGCATACTTTAAATCGGTAATAGCATTTGCTGATATGAGTAAGGGTATAATTAGGGTATTTACAGGTATAACTGAAGGTCATATAGCTTACGAACCCAGAGGTACCTCAGGCTTTGGTTTTGACCCTATATTTATTCCTAAGGGTTATGACAGGACGTTTGCTGAAATGAGTATTAAGGAGAAGAATAAAGTATCTCATAGGGCTAAAGCATTTAGGAAGTTAGTTGAGTGGTTTAAGACAAGTTTTTAAGAGTTAAACACTAAATTCCTACAACGGAGTGGGAGTATGAATAGAGGTAAGGAGAAAGGTCAGTCACACTCAACGAGGCCTCCTGTTAGTGTAGCGCCTAAATGGGTACAGTACACTCCTGAGGAAATTGAAATGCTAATTGTTGAACTAGCTAAGAAAGGATATCCTCCATCAATGATAGGTATAATCTTAAGGGATCAGTACGGTATACCATTAGTTAAATCCGTACTAGGTGTTAAGTTACATAAAGTTCTAGAGAAGTACGGTATTGAACCTGTCATACCTGAAGATCTATATAATTTAATTAAGAGGGCAGTAAACTTAAGGAGACACTTAGAGGAGCATCCTAAAGACACACATAGTAAGAGGGGTCTTATAGAGATTGAATCAAAGATACATAGACTTGTTAAGTACTACAAGAGAGTCGGTAAATTGCCACCAGATTGGAAATATGATCCTGAGAGAGCTAAGATACTGGTCTCACAACCACTACTTAAGATACCGAAATCATTACTATCCTAGTATTGACTTAATTAGTTTAATTCGCTCTTCTATTTCTCTTTATTTTAATATCATTGTTAACTAGCTCATTAATAATACCATCTTTATGAATTAGTAAGCTACCACGACTATTTAATACGTTTATGTTGGTTGCTCTGCTATTATCTGATGGTATAAGTATAATTAACGCTCTGATTACCTCATGTATTTCATGTAAGACATTTTTAGCCAACCTTAAAGCATAGTTATACGCATCAATTAATGTCATAGTCGAAGGTGCTTCAACCCACACTTCAGCTTCATAAAAGCTTCCTAACGAAGTTAGCATGACCTTCTTAACGTTAAGTCCGCTCTTCAACTTTACTAACTTTATTATTTTTTTCTTAAGCTTTATAGGTTCGTGAGTTCCTAGTAATCTGATTATATCCTCTTTAATGAGTTCAATATAACCCTTAAGTACATAAACAGATGTTAGTACTATTCCAAGTACTTCTATAATTGGTTTATTCAATACGTTAGCTATGACTACTGAAATACCTAATATTGCGTCTACAAGAGAGTCTAGTAATTGCTTCTTAACTAACGTATTCGTTATGACTAAGTTAATCCCCGGTATATTCATGAACGTAATACAATATCTCCAAATAATTAAGGAAACTACTGCACCACTAAACACATATACCGTACTAAGCATGCTTGATGAGTTAATCACTCCTTGCTGAAATAATGTGCTTAACTTATTAACAATTAAGTACAAGGTCAGCATGCTAGCAAAGAGTGCTATAAAAAGTGATGCTAATGACTCTCCACGTAGTAATTCATACCTAGCACCATATAGGGTCTTGGAAGTTATTACATATAATGTCATTAATACACCAACAAATAGTAAAGTCTCAAGAGTCCATAGGAACGAGTCAATTAAGATAACATCATAAGGCATTACAGTCAAGAATAGGACTATACCTAGTATTGAGAATAGAAAGTTAGCAATGACTATTCTCTTAAGTAAGATTAGCGTCCTACGTATTTTCACTATTTTCCTAACAGCTATCTTCCTCAATTTCATCACCTCATATTTTAAATGAGAGTGAAGGCTGTACTATCAGTATGACTTAGTAGGAATGAAGGTGTAGTTCGGATTTAGGACTATAATGAGGTTCCGGATAATGTTACTACTTACGGAGTTTATAAGCAATTCTTCATTAGTCACTCTTATTGTATTGAATAAGACAGTGGTTAGTTAAGTATTTCTTAACTTAAAGTTCATAATTTATATGGGGTGATTTGTGGTACTAAATGTTAGCAATGAGAGACCTGAGGACATCATCAGGAAGTTTCTTGAGGATGCAAGTAAGGGTGTTAAGGTAACTGTGGTTAGTAGTTATGACGTTATGTCAGTGATTACTGCAGGAATTCTTGGTAGAGCCTTTAGAGCTCTCGATATAGAGTTTGAAATTCTTGGTGAGGAATCAAAAGAGGCTATTGAAAGTAATGCTATTTTAATAAATTGTCAAGTAGGTAGCTGTAGTAACTGCATCATGGTGTTTGAATCAAGAAGTGAATATGTATCAAAGAGAGGTTCGACGTATATCTTGAAATTAGCAACACTACCTGAGTCATTTAGAAGGATTTTAGCTGAATACGTTATCATACCTAAGGAGGTTAGATACTTAGTACTTGCGTCGATACTGAGTAAGTATACGCCTAGACTCTTGTTTAAGAGGTTAGACAATAATGACTTAAAAGTATTTGATGAAGCATTAAAGGATGGAATAATAGAATCAGTTCCTGGACTTAAACTCATGGGTTGGGGTATAGCACCAATAACTAATATACTAAAGTGCAGTGTTGATGCCTTAATTACTAAGTTCTTTATGAGTGATGAAGTAGAGAAGGAACGTGAGATAAAGTTAAGTTCTAATGACATTGCATCATTATTAGAGCTAAAGAGCAGTGATGAATTATTAAGTAATAACTACATAATTAAGGATAACTGGGTAGTTAAGGATCTTTATCAATTAACTTACTCATTAATTTATGGTTTAGATGTAATGGGTATTGACCTATCTACGTTAGTTATGAATACTAACAAAGTAACATGGCTTGTTAGGGAGTTTATGGAATCACTCATCAACATTAAGGAATTACTTAACCTAGTACTTAGCGGTAAATTCACCAAGTATGGAAAATACTATATTGTAGAGCATGATGTCAATATAGAAAAGACTTCAATAACGGTACTAAATAAAGTCTTGAAGGGTATGAAATTGATAAGTAATGAGGAAGCAGTTATAATTAAGTTAGATGATAACTTATTTGTACCTTTACAGCTTGCTAATGGTAAAATAATTAATAAAGCAGTAGGAATAAAACACGGTTATGCAGTAATTAAAAACATCAAAGACTTACTTAAATAAATTACGGTACAGGTGTTAGAATATTGATTAAGGCATCATTAAAGATAGTTCTTGATGAAGAATTTAAGGATCTATGTGGAGCAATATTGAAGGCATTAATACCCGATGATAAGACCCCTCCGAAAGGGTTTACAATAAATAGTTATTGTAGGGAGAATACGCTCGTATATGAGATCTCATCAAGCAACATGCAATTACTAACGTTAAGCTCAATAATCGATGAAGTTAGTAGATTATGTGAAATGATTGGAAAAACTATAAGGTATTTGAAGACATAGTTAATAACTCTTATAAGCCCCTACACCTATAACGTCTAGGCTCTGAGTATGTCAAGAGTAACTGTTAAGGATAAATGGAAGTTAAAGAAGTGGTTCACGGTACTTGCACCTTCCATGTTTGGGAGTGTACCTATAGGTACAACGCCTGCTGATAAGGAGTGGAAACTACTTGGTAGAGTATTTGAGGTTACACTATTTGACCTAACCGGAGACTTTAGTCAACACCACATTCACTTATACTTCCAAGTATATGAAGTGAAGGATACAACAGCTTACACTAGATTTAAAGGTCATGAACTAGCTAGGGACTACATCAAGTCAATAATTAGGAGAAAATCAAGTAAGATTCAAGCAATAGTTGATGTAACAACAAAGGATGGATACGGATTAAGAGTTACAGGAATAGTACTCACAACGTATAGATGTAAGACGAGTCAGAAGAAGGCTATTAGGAAGATAATGATGAAGATACTGACAGAAAGAGCAGCAAACATGACTTTAGAGGAATACGTTAAGGCAATGATATTCGGTAAGTTAGCATTAGAGATCATGGAGCAAGCTAAGAAGATATATCCAATAAGAAAGGTTGAAATATATAAGTCAAAGCTATTAACCATACCAACACCTGAAGGACCAAAGCCTGCAGTAATCGTACCACAACCACCTAAGTGAATGTCTAAATAATTTAAGTTTCAAAATTTCAGGATCATTAATATAATATCCCCTTAATATAGAATCTTAATACTTAAACAATTATAGGTTGTCTGCAAGATATTCACGGAGAATGTTATGTCTAAAGTTAATGAGGCCATAATTTTAGCTGCAGGCTACGGTAAGGGTTTAGAGCCCTTAACGTACACTAAACATAAGGTCTTAATGCCATTAATTAATGAAACTCTACTTAGCTATTGGATTAAAACTTTAGTAGGAGTAGGTATAGAACACATAGTACTAGTCGTTAATTATTTAAGAGATCAAATTGAAGATTATGTTAAGAATTTAAGGAGACACCACGATGTAGACCTAAAAATAGTTGATGAAGGTAAACCCCTGGGTACAGCTCATGCAACTCTAAAAGGTTTAGAATACATAAGACATAATGAGTTCTTGGTAGTTTATGGTGATATTTACATCGAGTTGAGCGATTTAAAGAGTATAGTTGAAACTAACGGTAACGTCTTGGCAATATACGAGGTTAGCGATGACCCTAGAAGGTATGGTGTTGTCATTTGTGAGGGGTCTAATGTTAGAGGAATTATTGAAAAGCCTAGGGAAATAATCACTAGAAAAGTTAATGCTGGTATATATAAGTTAACTAAAGACTTTCTAAAATTTATTGAAGCAGTTAAACCTAGTAGTAGAGGTGAATATGAACTAACTGACGCTATAAACATAGCTGTAAGATCAGGTATTAATGTCAAGGCTTACGAATTAAAATACTGGATAGATGTTGGTAGACCTTGGAAGTTACTTGAACTTAATAAGTATTTACTAATGAATAAAGTAAGAGGTAGAGTAATTAAAGGTAAGGTTGAGGATGGCGTACACATAGTAGGTCCTGTAGTAATTGATGAGGGTAGTGAAATATTAAGCGGTACGTATATCGTAGGACCAGCATATATAGGTAAGGATGCTGTTATAGGGCCTAATGCATTTATAAGACCGTATACTGTCATACTAAGTAATTCTAAGATAGGTTTTAATGTTGAGGTTAAGGAAAGTATAGTTATGGAGAATGTACATATATCCCATCAGGCTTATGTAGGTGATTCAATAGTTGGTGAAGAAAGTAATTTAGGTGCCGGTACTATACTAGCTAACTTAAGATTCGATAATAAAACAGTTAAGATATACATTAAAGGTACTAGGGAAGATAGTGGTAGGAGAAAGCTAGGAGCTATTATAGGTGCGCACGTCAAGACTGGTGTTAACGTATCTACTTGTCCGGGTGTTAAGATAGGTTCATACTCATGGATATATCCAGGAGTTACTGTATGTGAGGACGTACCTCCATGTACGATAGTGAAGCTTAATGGTGAAAAAGTGCAGCTTAGAGGATGTCCATTAAATATAAGGTTTTAACGTCTAGCCATTGCCGATACTACCTTAACTATATCACCATCTCTTAATACGTAATTAGCCCCAACTCTTCTTTCGTCCCTAGCTAGTATAGCATATAGGAAGCCCTTTCCCAACTCTGAATGAACCATATATGCTAGATCAAGAGCTGTAGTTCCCTCCTTAACCAGGTATGCATCCGGCAGTACATTACCGTTGTGGTCAGTTAGTCTCCTCTGATCTTCTACGGGATACACAACAATCATTTTTAACACATTAAATACAGCAAAGTTAAGAGCATACTGTACTCCAGTACCTCTAAACTTTTTCATAAAGTCGCTGATGAGTTCTAAGGCGTGTTTTTGCTTACTCGTAAGTTTTTCTTCATTAATAATTTTAAATGATTCATCTCCAGGTATATAGTCTATTAATCCTGACTTACTAGCCCTCCTAAGAGCTAGTTCATAAAGCGAGCTTACAGGTATTATAGGGATATTCTTAATTACGTTTTTAACTCTTTTAAGATTATCTTGAGCTTCAGGTATGTCCATCTTGTTAGCCACAATTACTATGGGCTTTGACACTTCCCTTAACTTATAGGCAAACCTTCTTAAATCATCATCACTCCATGTACTCGGTTTCTTATTTTCAAGATCAGATTCCTTCAAAGCTATTGCAACATGCTCCCTTCTAATACTTAGCCCTGAGACCCTCCTAGTTAGTGCAGTAATCATTTCATCCTTAGGTAATGTGTCTAAGTATCTTGATAATCTTTCCCAATTCCTTCGAATTATGCTAAAAAACCACTCATTCACTTCATAAATTATTGATTCAATCTCCTCAATCGGATCATAACTTCCGGGCTTTACGGGCATACCCTCCTCATTAGTTGAACCAGCCATGTCAACCACAAGCAGCAACACATCAGCCTGTCTCAAGTCATCCATGAATTTATTACCAAGCCCTCTACCCTTATGAGCACCCTTAATAAGTCCAGCAACATCCATAAGTTTAACAGGTATGAATCTATTGCCCTTAATACATAAGGAGTTTCTAGGATTACAATGAGGTAATCTTAACTCTACATGAACACATTTCTTCCTAACATACCCTATACCTACATTAGGTTCTATAGTTACAAAGGGTCTATTCTCTATTCTAGTAGGTATTAATGTTAACGCGGTGAAGAACGTTGATTTACCTACATTAGTTTTACCTATGATACCTACGAGGGGTGTTGGAGGAGGCACTCACCACACCTAAGCCTTAAACTTAACTCGAAATTAAAATAGTAAATGGTTCAACGTCATTAAGAATTTATAACCTCCTATATAGTATTTGAAGAGGTTAGAAGGTGGGTCAGTAATGGCTAAGTCTATGTATCACTACATAGCACAGCTCTGGAAGAGACCTTACGATGGAATTATGGGAGAAATTATGAAGAAAAGACTAATGGAATGGAGGAAGCAGCCAGCTATAGTTAGGGTTGAGAAACCTACAAGGCTTGATAGAGCTAGAGCCATAGGTTATGAGGCTAAGCAGGGGTTTGTGGTTGTTAGAGTAAGGGTTAGGAAAGGTGGTAGGAGAAAGCCAAGACCTAATTCAGGTAGAAGACCTAAGAGAATGGGTGTATATGGTTTTGCTCCTGCTAAGTCGTTACAACTAATTGCTGAGGAGAGAGCAGCACGTAAGTATCCAAACCTAGAGGTTCTAGGTAGTTATTATGTTGGCGAGGACGGTCTCTATAAATACTATGAAGTAATACTAGTAGATCCTCATCACCCAGCGATTAAAGCTGATAAAGACATTAACTGGATAACACAGCCTAGCCAGAGAAGGAGAGTATTTAGAGGTAAAACAATGGCTGGTAGGAGAATGAGAGGACTCTTAAAGAGTAGGGGCTTAAAGGGTACTCATAAATACAAGTGGAAGAAGAAGGCTAAAGAGAGGAAGTTAAAGAAGAGACATGAAGCTTCAAGAGGTGCTAGACTCATAATTCCTCAGGATAAAGCTGAAGAATTAGGAATTGAAAAGTAAATTGGGAAAGATGAAAAGTAAAGTTAAGGTTTTAAGAGCATCAATAAAGGCATTTGCCCACGCAACTGAAGATATAGATAAGGTTAGGGATGCATTAAAGAATATCCTACCTGATGAGATTAAGAACGCAATCAACAACTTAAACGTGACAACAGTTAGAGGACATTACGGTAATGAAATAAACATTCTTGACTTAACGCTCAGCAAGAATGACTCATATAGCTTACTTAAGAACATACTATGTAAGCTTGAAGAAACAGAGAGAAACATTTTACTGGCATCTCTCAGTAGTAGATCAGGTGTAAAACATTCACACTTATATGTAAGGCTCAGTAAGCAAGATGCGTATTTAGGTAAGTTAAAACTATTGGATGGCAGTGATGTCATTAAATTAGTAATCACGTTTTCTGGAGCTAAGAAGATAGATGATTTAAGATCCTTCTTAGAGGATATAGTGAGGCAATGTAAGTAATGAAATATGTAGAATTTCATGTTAGGAAATTAAGTGAAGAACTTGTGGAATTATTGAAGAAGTTTAAATATCACATTATCGTCTGTGATGATGTGAAGAAATATGATATTCTAAACGATGTAACGATAATACCTAGAGTAACTAGTTCAAATGCTAACGAGCTAAAAACCGCCCCAAGAAATGCTATTAGAGCTTACATGGTCAAGTCTAAGGAGGACTTAAAGAATTATCCAAAACTTAAGAGGGTAGCAAATATAGTAACATTAACTGATGAGGCACTAATTAGATTAGGGCCTAAGTCAATAGAGAAGATAGTAAATTTAGGATTACCTGTTGAGATATGTGTCAACGATATTATTAGAGTCTTGGAGAAATCTAGATACTTAAAGGGATTGTATAATCTAATGAGATATGCTGCTTCTAACTCCATAGATTTAATTGTATCCTCATGTCCCACAAAAAATCTTGATGTACTACATCCTATACTGGTTAGGTCTATACTTGAGGAATTAGGACTTAGCAGTATTCAAGCTAAGAAGGCCTTAACTCAAACACCAATTAAGGTCTTAAGAGGTATAGGCTACAATGTATATCTTGAATAATTACTTACTCATTATTCTTAGTTTAATTATTACATCACTCTGCATAAGCATTATCTCTTTCATACTCATACTTAAAGTTAAGAAATTAGTTGAATTGTTTAGGTTAAGTTTAAGATCAAGGCTATTGAGATCTTACATTAAGAGTATTGAGGCGCGTAAAAAGAGGAGGTTAAGGAAGAGATACATGGTCTTCGAAATAATTAATTATGGTAGAAGCTTAAACATAAGTAAGGAAGAACTTGATACCCTCATGAAGAAGTACTTTAAAGAACTCTTTGGCACCACGGAATTATCACGTTCAGGGTTAACGCTCATAACTATTGATAAGAGTAAGTTCAGGGGTGTACTAAAATATCACTCTACATACCGCACTAAGGTACTTATGACACTAGCTTTACTTCAAGTTAAAGAAGGCTTAATAGTTAACCCATTAAGGACTACAGGCACCTTAAGAAAGGCATTGAAGTATGCTAGAATCATTAAGTAAGGTCAGTTCGTCGCGAGGTCTTCATCAATCAACTTGGAGCGGCCTCATCATCCTCTAATCATATACTTACCCAAGTAAAAACTTTAGCGATATCATTAATAATTCCCTATACTAATAAATACCTGATGATGTAACCGTCAGTGGCTGAGTGGTGATGTATGGGACCCTCTCTGAATATGGTGTGACTAAATGATTACGGATAGAAAGGTGATCAACTTACTTGCTACGGTTCTTTATGAAGTTATTAACCATAGAGTATCGATTGATGTAGCTTTTAAAAGAGCCTGTAAGGGTAAATGCGCCTCAGACCTAAATGAGCGTGAGAAACTTTATGAATTATCAAGGAAATTTATCTCAGACTACTTTAAGCTATTATGCGTAACGGGCAAGAAGGATCTGAGCTTCAAGAAATTGGCACGTATATGGCTTAAGGGCATTAATAAAAGGCTTACGAATCCAGCTTGTGAGTTATCCTATAGCGAATGGTTCTATAACAGAATTAAAGAACTACTAGGAGATGAAGCCTATGTATTACTTAAGACTATGAATGAACGTCATTGGTGGTTGAGAATAAATACGTTACTAGCACCTGAAGAGAAAGTTCTTAAGATGCTAGATAACGAAGGTGTTGAGTACGAGATCGATAAAGATTACCCCTTCATGGTTAAGATAATTAAAAGCCCTAAACCTATTAGGTTATTAAGACCTGTAAAGGAATTTAAGGCCATACCTCAAGATAAAGCTTCAGCGGTAGTTATTGATGCATTAAAGCCTCAACCAGGTGATGTAATTTTAGATATGGCGGCTGCTCCAGGAATGAAGACTTCGCTAATTATGATGCTAACGGAGAATAAAGCCCGTATCATTGCCGTTGATGTAAGCATTAAGAGGCTAAAAATTATGAAAGACTTACTTAAGAGACTTAGGGTTGATTTAAGTAGGGTATACTTGGTTCATGGTGATTCAACTCAGTTTAATGTAAGGCATGCTGATAAGATATTGCTGGACTCTCCCTGTAGCAATAGTGGTGCTATTGATAAGGATCCAGGTATTAAAGTTCACTTAAGTGATGGTAAAATTAATTACTACTCAAATATTCAGAGAAGCTTGCTAATGAATGCTTTAAAACTTAAAGTGGAACAGATAGTTTATTCAACGTGCTCAATAATGCCTGAAGAGGGTGAGTATGTTATTGATTACGTTATGAAGAATTCACGAGATTTAACCATAAAACTTGTTAAGGAAATTAAATGGGCTAGTCATGGCTATCCCGTGGTGAACTTCTACGGTAATCTCATGAGGCTATTTCCTCATATACACGGTACTGAAGGCTTCTTCATAGCTAAGATTTACGTATCACAATGAATATGGCAAGTCCTTCAGAACCTTCTCTTAAATCATTAATGAGTTTTCTATTTATGTCGATTGCGGACTTATTAGACTTAATACCTGCTGTATTACCTGCTATATACGTTGATTTACGTATGATTATTTTATTCTCATCAGTGTAAGATAGTTTAGGATGTCCCTCAGCACTAACTATATCATAGTTACCCTTATCGCTAATTATCATTACCAATAGTCTTGAATCACTATTACTAATGAGTTTCCTAAATCTCTCACTGAAATCATGTAGTGCTTTATCTGATGATATCCCGATTATACAGTCACCTTTAGGTGTTAGTTCTTTATCTTTAGTGATTTCTAACGTAGTCTTATGTGTTGCTCTTATGTTTCTGTGACCCTTAAATCTCACTACTTCTATGCAGAACCATGAGTTACAGAGAGACATTCTTTAACCCTAAAGCATTAAACTTCTAGGACAGTATTTAAGTGGTGTTTATGGAGAACTTTAATAGATTAAGAAAGGAACTGGTTGAGAGACTGATTAGTGAAGGGTTATTAAGAAGTGAGAAAGTCATTAAAGCTATGTTAAAGGTTCCAAGAGAAGAATTCGTACCTAAGAAGTATAGAAGCTATGCCTACCATGATACACCTCTACCCATAGGTTACGGACAGACCATAAGCGCTCCACACATGGTAGCAATAATGACTGAAGCATTAGATCCCAGACCAGGTGATAAGGTATTAGAGATAGGTACAGGTAGCGGGTACCAAGCAGCGATAATTGCTGAAATTGTTGGTGATGAAGGTCACGTATGGAGTATTGAGAGGATTAGGGAATTAGCTGATTTCGCTAAAGAGAATTTAAAGAGGACCTCATACATCAGGAGGGTTACCATAATAGTAGGGGATGGTAGTAAAGGGTACGAGCCTGCCGCACCCTACGACAGGATAATAGTAACTGCTGCTGCTCCAGATATACCTAAGCCATTAATTGATCAGTTAAGAATTGGTGGCAGAATCGTTATACCTGTAGGTGATAGATATAACCAAAGATTAGTAATAGCTACTAAGGTAAGTAAAGATAAGGTTAAGAGAGAATATGGTATACCATGCATCTTCGTACCATTAATTGGTGAATACGGATTTAGAGAAAGTGAAGAGGGAGATTTTTAGAATATTTTTAAGCCCCCAGTAACTATTCTCATCAGTTGGTGATGTGATGCCTGAGTTCAAGGTAGTAGTAAGCGATCCAGAGGCTGGTGATCCACACCCAATTCTAGTTAAGATTAAAGGTATAGATGAACTGAAGTATACTGAAGATCATAAGGAGGGTAGAGAATTTATTGAAGCAAGAATAAATCCGAAAACTATGGAGATGGTTAAAGCTCTATACGGCATAGCCACTGTTAGGATATGGAAGAATAAAGCTACAAGGGAGAGAGTTAATATAACAGTGAGGCTTATCCCTGACAATAACGTACCGGAATTCATGGTCTACTTACCGAAATCATTGTTAGTAGAGAAGTTAGGTGCTGAGGAAATTCTAGGTGAAATATTCAGAGCTAAGGCCTTTCAAATAACTTTAACAGGTGAAAAAGCAGCTACCTTCATAGGTAAGAAGATAGGTGAGACAGTTGACGCATCCATTATTGGAATTAAAGGTAAGAAGCTCTTAATAACTGGTGGTAGTGATTTTGCAGGCTTTCCTATGATCCCAACATTACCTGGTACTGGTAAAAAAGCATTACTTCTATCAAAACCTCCAGGTTTTCACCCTATGGAGAAAGGCGAACGAAGAAGAAAGTACGTAAGGGGTAACACCATAAGTGATGAAATAGTTCAGATAAACACTAAGTTAGTAAGTTAAATTACAATTACACGAACTTTAGTTAATGGGATCTTTTTAGGACATTGAAGCCTGCCTAGCACTTCCACTATCTTAACCTTACCATTACTTGGTAAGTACTTAGGATTACAAACTTTATTATTCATGCAATTACTCATATCACATACAATCTTCGAGTAATTTATAATCATACCCTCAATAGCTAACCTAGTTGGTACAGCAGCTTCAATAGCTGCTTCCTCAACCTCCACCGTGATAACGTACTGATTTACTGGACATCTGTTCTTCACCCCTAGAACCCTAACAACACGATATACATGACCTTTCTTTAGTTTATCAATACAGACCTTTCTAAATCTACAATTATTGCATTCAGGTGCAGGTCCCGAAAATACGAATGTGTAGCCTTCTTTCGCAGTTAAATAGCTTACTAGTGTTATGTGTCTCACTTCGACCACCTAATCAATAACGCCAGTAATCTTAGCTAATTTTTCTGCTGCTTCCCAAGTTAATCCTGTCTCACCAAGTATTGTGTACCTCTCAGGTCTTATCTTATGTGCTATAGTTAATGCTTTAATGATGTCGACATCTCTTACACCTAGTTCCTTCGCTGTTGTTGGTAGGCCTAATTTTTTAACTATACGTTTGATTCTCCTCCATTTTTTACCGTGGAGGTAAGCCATCATTATGGTGCCTAAGGCTACCTGTTCACCATGTAATGCTGGGTAGCCAGCAATGATATCTAATGCGTGACTAAATAAATGCTCTGAACCACTTGCCGGCCTAGTAGATCCAGCTATACACATAGCTGTTGATGAGCTTATTAAACCCTCAATAACTATCCTAGCAGCTTCAGGACCACCTCTAGATATCACATCACTAAAGCTTAAGATATGTTTAGCTGAGAGTAGCGAAAGGGATGCCGCATACTCACCATAATATTCACCCTTCAATCTGTGAGCTAATCTCCAATCAAGTACCGCTGTAAATTTACCTATTAAATCTCCAGCACCAGCTAGTAATAACCTCCTCGGTGCTTTAGATATTAAATCAACATCAGCTACAATGGCTATGGGTGGTTTAGCTTTAACTGAAGTTACTTTCCCTGTACCCCTTAGTGATACAAAGGGTGACGCAACACCATCATGTGATGCGGCTGTGGGAACGCTGATAAAGTCTACACCTAAATTTACGGCCACATACTTAGCTACATCTATGGCCTTACCTCCTCCCAGACCAATAATTATATGTGGTGCTCTATCCCTTACATTATTTAATACATCATTAGCTGTGCTAACCCTTGAATCTCTTACCACTATTAAATCAACATTAAGTCCTTCATTACTTAATTCACCTGCTACTTTCTCACCAATGATTGATTTAACATTGGGTCCTGTAATTATCAAAACTTTACTATTAACTCCGCTTAGCTCTTTAACCATGATTCCTAACTCCCTAATTACTCCACTTCCCACAATCACCTTCTTAGGTAACTCGATATAATGTTTACTTAGACTCAAGTCTGCAACCTAAAACAAACATTTGTGTTGGAGTATATGACTCTATATGTTTATAATCAGAGAGAACCCCGCAGGTAGGTTTAAAACCTAGTTAAGTTAATTAAGTTCAAAGAGGTTACGGGTTGGGGAGGGTATAAAGTTATGCATACTTATAAGGTCCTCAAAGGAACGACCACAGTAGGTATTAGAACAAATGAAGCTGTAGTCTTAGCTGCAGATAAGAGAGCGAGTAGCGGCTATTACGTAGCCCACAAGACCGTTAGGAAAATAGTTAAGATCGATGATCACATAGCAATGACTATCTCAGGGCTAGTCGCTGATGCTCAGATGCTGTCATCGATACTTCAATACATAGCACGTGACTATAAACTAAATACTGGTATGCCAATACCAGTAAGGAATATTGTCTCATATTTAGCCTTATTACTTAATAGCACCAAATACTTCCCATACATAGTTCAATTACTTGTTGGAGGCTACGATGACTCGCCTAAATTGTACTCCGTTGAATGGTTTGGTGACTACACCCAAGAGGATTATGCAGTAAGCGGTTCTGGTTCGCCCGTTGCTGTAGGTGTTCTTGAGGCTCATTATAGGAGGGATATGAGTGTTGAGGAGGCTGTTAAGTTAGCTGTTGAAGCTGTTAGGGCTTCCATCAAGAGGGATGTATTTACTGGTGAGGCCGTAGACGTAGCAGTTATTACTCGTGATGGTATTAAATTTATGAGTTTTCCGAGGTAGATTCTATAATGGTCTTAGCAGATAAGGTTAGAGCCAGAATTAGGGAGGAGATATATAAAAGAGTGCCTCCCGAAGCTCAATTAGTTAAGATAGAATTTGAAGGTCCTGAGATAGCTATCTACGTGAGGAATGTCAAGTTCATAATTGAGAGAGAGGACATAGTCAAATCGTTAGCTAAGACCTTAAGAAAGAGGATAGTTGTAAGAGTGGACGAATCAGCAAGATTACCTCAAAAGGAGGCCTTAAAGAAAATTCTATCGATACTACCCACGGATGTAGAGATAGAGGAGGATGATATAACATTTGATGAAGTTCTTGGTGAAGTGGTAATAAGGACTTCAGACCCTAGAAAGTTTTACCAGGATGATAAGTTATTATATCGCATGATATTCCAGCTCACTGGTTGGAGACCTGTTATTGTAAGGAAGGCTCCACTTAAGTCTAAAATTCTTGATTCAACACTTAGGTACATAATAGCTCAGTCAGATGAGAGAATAAGGATATTGAGGAATGTTGGTGAAAGAATACATAGGGAAGTACTATTTAGAGATCAATACGTTAGAATAACGGCTCTTGGAGGATTCATGGAAGTTGGTAGATCAGCTATACTTGTTGAGACGGCAGAATCTAAGGTGCTACTAGACTTCGGATTCAATCCTAGTGCACCATCACCTAGACAATCAATGCCTAGACTTGATGCCATAGGAGTTAAGCCTGAAGAGATAGACGCTGTCGTAGTCACTCACGCACATTTAGATCATTGCGGTTTAATACCCTTCCTATATAAGTATGGCTACGATGGACCAATATACACCACCCAAGCTACTAGGGATTTAATGACATTACTGCATTTAGATCTCTTAGAAATATCTAAGAGGGAGGGTAAGGAGTTACCGTTCGATTATAGAGACATCGAGAAGGCTTTATTACATACAATAACCTTAAGATATGGCGAAGTAACTGATATAACCTCAGATATAAGGTTAACGTTATATGATGCAGGTCACGTATTAGGGTCTGCTATAGCTCACCTACACATAGGTAATGGCTTACATAACATAGTTTATACGGGAGACTTCAAGTTTGGTAGGACTAGACTGTTAAATAAAGCTAATACCGTATTCCCACGTGTTGATACATTAATCATGGAGTCAACTTACGGAGGCGTTACACAAAAGTCTAGAGAGGAGGCTGAAAGGGAGCTTATCTCATTAATTAAGAAAGCGATTGATAGGAAAGGTAAGGTATTGATACCTGCATTAGCTGTTGGTAGAGCTCAGGAAGTCATGGTTGTCATAGCCTACGCCATGAACTCTGGAATGATTCCTGAAGTACCAGTATATATTGAGGGTATGATTAATGAGGTAACAGCGATCCATATGGCCTATCCTGAACTCCTCTCGAGAGAAATTAGAGAGAAAATATACTCTGGTGAGAACCCCTTCATGCATAAGGCATTTAAGATACTTGAAGGTAAGACTGCTAGGTTAGAAATCGTTGAGTCTGAAGAACCATGCATAATAATAGCGACTTCAGGGATGCTTGCTGGAGGTCCAGCTGTTGAGTACTTTAGATTAATGGCTCCAAACCCGAAGAATATGCTAATATTCGTTAACTACCAGGTAGAGGGAACATTAGGTAGGAAAGTTAAGGACGGCATGAAGCACGTGAATATAGTTGTAGGTGATAAGATAGAGACGGTCAGAGTTGAGATGGAGGTTCATGCAGTTGAAGGATTCTCTGGTCATTCTGACCATAGACAGCTACTAGCATTCTTAGCGAACATAAACCCGAAACCCAAGAGAATAATACTTAATCATGGTGAACCTCAAGCAATTAATGCATTAACAAAAGCTGTTAATAGAAGGTTAAAGGGTAAGGTATTACCTACTGACGTAGAGATATACACACCTAGAGTGCTTGACTCCATAGCCTTAGTTGTATAATATTAGGATTAAATATCACTCTATTAGCTAAAGCTGTAAAGTATATTTATTAATATTATGCATTTTAGAGTTTTTGGATAGGCATGAGTAACGAATTTAAACTCTTAGAAAGGTTATATAAAGTACTTTCATGGCCTGAAGACCCCTCCACTAAGGAGGGTTATAATAGATTTATCGAATCAGTTAATGTATTTAAGAAAGTGGTAAAACATGAATGGTTTAACGAACTCATTAAAGGTAAGTCTAAAGTTGATATAGTTGACGTATGTGGTGGTACGGGTATAGGTGGTGTTGCCTTAAGTAAGGTTCTAAAGGATGATTTAGGTTTGGATATCTCATTAACTATTATTGATGTGCGTGAGAGTGCTCTAAGTAAGGCTAAGGAGTTCATTAAGAGAATGTTAGGTATTGAAGCTAAAACCATAATGCATGATATAAGAAAGGAGCTTAACTTAAGGAATTCCTTCGATATAGCACTACTTTGGGGATATACAACACCACATTTTAGTCCCTGGGACATGGTGAAGGTGCTAGCTAACATAGCTAATTTACTGCGGAGTAATGGTCTTTACCTATGCGATGAAGTTGATAGAGTACACACTATATTTACAATCATGGGATATAAAGAGGTGTTAGTGGAGAAAGTTGATAGCAATAAGTTAGTATTAACAATTCATAAAGGAAGAGAGTTCAAGACTGGATGTATGATACGTGCAGCTATAGACCTACTCAATAGGGAGTATGTTGAAATGAAAACGTATTTCTGGGATTTAGCGAGTTCAGCAACACTTACATGGATGTTCTTTAATGACGTCGACTTCATACCCTTAGAAAGACCATATAGAGGAGTGATACTAGCTAAGCAACCGCGAAGAATAATTAATATTAATGAATTATTAAGGTGTAAGCCTAGGATGCTAGCCGAGCTTAAGTAGTGCTGATCTAGGATTAAAGGAAGGTGTTGGTGTGGTGGACCGGCCGGGATTTGAACCCGGGACCTCGCGGATGCCAACCGCGCGCTCTTCCAGGCTGAGCTACCGGCCCACCGTCACTTCTCTTATTTTGTGGGGCTTATAAGTTATTATTTCATCGTCTGTAGTATTCTAAGCATTAACTTCCATATCTTGTCTCCTGCGTAATGTAGATTCTTTATTGCCTTACCTCTACATGAGCTCTTTATGTCGTTAGCGCTCATTAATGCTTTACCTATAATTATCGGTGTTACCTCCTTTGGCTCCCAAACAGATACTATGTCACTTACATTGAAACTATCAACATATGTTATACCTGGGACCATGACATCAGCACCATTAAGTAAGTGCTTAACAGCCCCCTCATCAACTACTACACGTGGTAATGCGCTTTTACCAACCTTCTTAACAATATATAATGTTGGAATTAACTCCTCATTCTTAAAGAAAGCTATTGGTTCCCCATCAAGTAATAAGAGTTTTACTTGATTATCCTCAACTATGGTGCCTTCCCTAAAATTACTAATGTAATCGCATATACCTGGATATTTATTACAGATTAAGTCCTTAAGGAGCTTAATCCTCTTCTTCCTTAATGATTGAATTTTCATCAATTAACTGTTGTGTATACTAAAATAAGGCTTTAGCTGTAAAACGTATAGTTTTTAAGTCAAGAGTATTCTTACTCTAGAGGAGAGGGTCGTATTACTATGAGTGATGCAGCTCAAAGATTGTTAAGTGAAAATGTAGGTTCACTGGTTCTAGTTAAGTTAAGAGGTAATAGACTGTTGAGAGGTAAGTTAAGAAGTTTCGATCAACACCTAAATATAGTACTTGATGATGCTGATGAGATATTAGAGGATGGTAGTGTTAAGAAGCTTGGGACAGTCATTATTAGGGGTGAAAACGTAATATTGGTATCACCAGCTGGTAGGTGATAGGCAATGAAAGGAACACCCTCAATGGGTAAGCATGGTAGGAGTAAAACACACATTAGATGTAGGAGATGTGGCAGACATGCTTTCAATGTAGCTAAGGGTTATTGTGCAGCATGCGGCTTTGGAAGGTCGAAGAAGATTAGAAAGTATTCTTGGGCTTCAAAGAAAGTTAATAAAGTGAGGATTAGGTAACATATTTAAAAATTATTATACTTCATAAAGAGGGGGCGAAGACGGAAGTTGGTTCTTAAAAAGATAGTCCTAGATGTATTAAAACCGTTGAAGGGTCCTTCAATAGTTGAGTTAGCTCAAACACTAAGTGGTAGTAAGGGTGTCCATAGAGTAACGATAGTGGTTAATGAAATAGATGTAGAGACTGTAACTCTAACAATAACTATTGAAGGATCAAACATAGATTTTGAGGCCGTAAGATCAATAATTGAGAGGTTAGGTGGTGTAATTCATAGCGTAGACCAGGTTGTTGCTGAATCATCTAGGTAATAAACTTATCTAGCAGTACAAATGAAACACACATATGATTCACTTAAGATGGAGGTATGATCTGATGTGGATAGTGAGCTAATAGCTTTATTACTACTATCGTTAGCATTAGCTAGAATTATCTCATTCATTTTAAGTAAGATTTACGTACCTCCTATTGCTTCATACATGTTAACAGGTATAATCATAGGTCCATCATTAGTAAATTTAATTAACATTGACGATTATCCTAAAGGTCTTGTAACACTTGCTCTTCTCTTCTTGCTTTTCTATGCAGGTTTAAACGTAGATTTTAGAGGATTTAGGCATTACTTTAAAGAATCCATACTCTTAACTTTAGGTGGTGTCTTATTAACATCAACCTTGGTAATGGTTACGTTGAAATACTTGGGTTTTCCGCTCTATGCATCAATCATAGTAGCAATATCATTGAGTAATACAGCAACAGAAGTTGTTGTTATAATGCTTGAGCAAGCAGGAAGTATTGATGACACGTTTAAGAGGGTAGTAATATCTGCATCTTTCTTCGATGACATACTCGCAGTAATATTGATGTCAGTAATTAAAGGAGGGATTATTAGTGGTTTTGAGGCCTTAATTGATATACTTAAATTCATAGTCTCCTTCGTTCTTGTACTAATTACGTTTATATTGATTATAAAATTTTTCCAAGGCTTAATTCACGCTATAATTGTTAATTGGGGATACCTCGTAACGCTCTCATCAATAATATTCTTTGCTTTACCCTTCATCTTTAATGAATTAGGTCTAGGAACGACATTAGGAGCATACTTAGCCGGTTTACTAATTAGTTCCCTCAGGTTAGTTCATGATCCCACACTGATATATACAGTTAGAGTTGAGGAACTCATATCTAGAGTAGGCACTATCCTCGAGTTCTTCATCATACCTATATTCTTTCTCTATGTAGGTATTAGAGTAAATTTAAACTATGTATTTACATCATTAACACTGATACTGCTATTACTTGCCATCATAGGTAAATTTGTAGGCTCTTTAATCACAATGAGTTATAAAGAAGGGTTAAGAAGAGGTACTTTAATGGGTATAGCTATGAATGTTCGAGGGTCGTTAGAGCCTGCGGTAGCGTTACTTGCCCTTGAATCAGGGGTTATTAATCAAGAACTGTTTAACGCAATAATTATGGTGTCACTATTGACATCTTTAATAATACCAATCTTATTCGCAAGCCTAAGACGTACTTTGACCAGTATAGTGTGAGGGTATTATTTATCCTTAATACAGAGTGCTCGGTATTATCACGTTATGTTACTGCCTTTAAATCTCTACACATCACTATGTCTGTGAGCTATCCTTAAAGCTCGGGGTAGGTATAATTTCCACTGGTACCTCTGGAGGGACTGGTTGTGAATAGTAGTCGCGACATTGTTTTTGAGATCTTGAGTAAAGCTACATCAAGAATATTTAAGAATAGAGATGTCTTGAGACCTGACTACATACCTGACTTTCTACCTCATAGAGAAGAGCAGATAAGGAAGCTAACTGAGATACTAGCACCATTACTTCATGGTGAAAGACCTAGTAACGTATTTATATATGGGTTAACAGGTACTGGTAAGACAGCGGTTGTTAAGTTCGTATTGAAAAAAATTAAAGAGTATAGCGATAGTAAAGGAATTAAAACGTTCACTTATGCCTATATAAATTGCAGACATGAGGATACAACCTATAGAGTACTAGCTAAGATTGCTGAATCCTTAGGTCTTAAGGTACCTTTCACTGGTTTATCAACCGCTGAAGTATATGCAAGGGTTAAAAGAGCTGTTGAAACATTAAATAAAATACTGGTTGTTGTCCTTGACGAGATAGATTTCCTAGTTAAGAAAGTTGGTGACGATTTACTCTATAGGTTAACTCGAGTTAATGACGAGTTATCTAAGGGTAAGGTAACAGTGATAGGTATAACGAACGATGTTAGATTCATGGATAGATTAGATGCTAGAGTTAAGTCAAGTCTTGGTGAGGTTGAAATACTATTCCCACCCTATGACGCTATTCAATTAACTGACATACTTAAGGAGAGAGCAGTAAAGGCATTCCAACCTGGAGTTGTTAATGAAGCAGTGATACAGTACTGTGCATCTATAGCAGCTAAAGAACATGGTGATGCAAGAAGGGCTTTAGACTTACTAAGAGTTGCTGGCGAGATTGCAGAACGTGAGGGAAGTAATAAAGTCACTATAGAGCATGTTAAGAAGGCTAGGGAGGAAATCGAAAGGGACATGGTTATGGAGGTTATAAGGACGTTACCCTATCATGGTAAGTTAGTACTTTTAACAGTAGCCTTAAGAGGCGGTAAAATCGGTACTACAGGAGAACTTTACTTAAGATACAGGGAGCTGGCTAGGAAATTAGGCTCTGAACCTGTAACACAACGTAGAGTTAGTGATATAATCAATGAACTTGAAATGCTAGGAATAATCAACGCTAAACTAATCAATAGAGGACGCTATGGTAAGACTAGAGAAATCCTACTAATGGTCGATCCTCAAGTAGTCATTAAGGTGTTAACGAGTGAACCTAGGATTAAGTGGATCATTAAAAGTGGTAGGTATTGATGAGGGATACTTCCCACCTGAATTTAAACGTAAACGTCTACAAACAATACTAGTAGCGGTCCTATGTGATTGGACTACGCCTTTAGATGTTAAGATATCAAGAGTTACTGTAGATTATGACAATATTAATTATAGAGTATTGGAACTCTTAGGTAAATTCAAAGTTAAGTCTGATTTAATAATATTAGACGGAGTAACGTATGCAGGCTTTAACGTTATTGACCCTAAAACATTAAATGAAGAGTTAGGTATACCAATAATTACCGTGTTTAAGCATGATTTAAATATGGATAGAATAAGGACTGCGTTATGTAAACACTTTAATGACTGGAGATACAGATTCACTGTAATAAGGAGCGTATATAGTAACTCAAGGATAATACACACCCCGTGGAGACCATTAAGAATCAGCGTTTATGGTATAGATGAGAACAAAGCTATAGATCTTATAATAAGACTTCAGAAAGTATCACCTATACCTGAACCTCTAAGACTAGCTGATGTAATCGCGTCAGGCCTAACTAAGAATAGTGGGCTACTAAATATGCTTTAACTATGGCATGAGATCATTAACTCTCGAATCAAAGCTATTACCACGCTTATTAAGTGTTAGAGAAGTGAATTAATAGATGATGAGGGATGCCCTTTCTCGACCTGATGAAGGACCCGAAGTTGGCTGACTACGCATAATTTATTACAGATTATTGATAACGTCAATTTACTATTAATTTAAATTAATTTTGTGGTGCGGGGGGTGGGATTTGAACCCACGCAGGCCTACGCCATCGGGGCCTCAGCCCGACCCCTTTGACCTGGCTCGGGCACCCCCGCACCAATAGCCTCATTTAATAAGGACTAATAAGTGTTATTTTATGTTGTCAAGCGATAACTATATCCAATCTCTTAAAACTAATGCTTAGGGAGCGTATAGTGAAGCTTAAGGTCTTAGATGTAATTAAAGAGATTAAAGATATAGCAAGCACTAATCTTGAAGATAAGAGTACGTATATTGCTAAGTTCATTAGTGAGCGACCTAATGTAATACTAACGTATACTGGCTCATATTCATCACCAGCAACGTACATGACCTTACTATTAAGATCACTAACTAAAGTTAATGCTAACTTCTTCCCACCTAAGGAATTAACTTATTATGTCGTTCCATATGATGAAGGCTGTGAGGCACGCATACTTATATATTCATCAGTTGATGGGTTATCAGAGCTTAACATACTTATGGATCAGTTAAGACTTACGGGGCATGAATTCATTGTAATAACTCCTACCGCTCTACCTGATATATTATCATGCAAGATACCTAAGGAGAGAATTATTGAACTCAATCTTGAGGGTAAGGATAGGTATTGGCCTTTATTAGCGCATATCGTTAGCGGACTGGCTATAGCTAAATTAATGGACATGAAGGGTGTTAGAGCTAGTAGGGTATGGAATGAGTTAAGTAATGTAGTACCAGTCATTGATAGTTTAATATCATATTATGAAGGTGTTATTGAGGATGTTGTTGAATTCTTAAGTCAGCCACTACTAATAACCTCGACACCCACGATGAAGGCTGTAGCAGAATACTTAGCCTACAGTCGCGACATAAGAGTTAAGAGATTCTTAGTTAATGCTGAAGGTATAAGGAATTTTGTTAGATTTATTAATAGGTTATTGATCATTGAAACGGACGTTGAGGAATATTCAATGAAAGAAATAAAAGGTTTAGCATTAACAGCAGCATCTGAGATAAAGGAGCTAAAATTCAAGACAGACCCCTTAACGGCACCAATATATGGTCTAATAGTTGCTAGAATTATAGAGTACCTTTACTCACGTAAGGTGGGCAGGATTGAGTAGTACAGCATTAGTTGTTGGCGCATCAAGTAAGATTGGGGAGGCTGTAGTTAACTACCTAGCTAGTAAGGGCTTTAAGCTAATATTGCATTACAACAAGGGTTTTAAGAGAATTAAGAGGATAATCGAAAGTGGTAATGTAAGGAAACAGTTATTAGCTACAGTAAGAGCTGACTTAATCAAGGACTCGCTAACTAAATTTATTAATAGAGTAATTAGTTATAATGATATTGATTTAGCGATACTTCTTTCAGCTATATACGATGAGACACCAATAGATATGCTAAGTGAAGAGAGAATTAAGGAAGTACTTGAACTTAACTTAGTATCTCATGTAGTACTCACGATACTTTTGGGTAGGGTAATGCGTAGAAGAGGCAAGGGATTAATAGTAATATTTAGTGACTTAGTATCCTTAAGGACCTCAAATCCCTATTTAGGTCTTAAACCATCAATACCGTATATAGTTAGTAAGGCTGGATTAAACGCACTCATAAGGTTTATAGCAAAAGAATTAGCACCTATACGTATCGTTGGTATAGCTCCGGGATGGATAGACCTACCAACATTAAATAAAAAGCTCAAGGAGATGATAAAATCTACAGTACCTGCTAGAAGACCTGCAAAAATTGAGGAGATAATTCAAGTTCTTGAATTGGTAATAAGGAATGAATACATTAATGGTACGATTATCGAAGTTTCAGGAGGTATTTAGTCAGCCGCGGGTTCTCCGATCATGCTCACCCCTTGTAAGCCTCATCATCCATTAACTTATTATCAAAACGCTATTAAATCATTTATCACCTATGATAGTAATGTAGATATAGGTGTAGAATGTCTGTGGAATTAATTAGCGGTATAGAGGTAGTCAACAACTTACCATTAGTATACGTAAGGAGGTATAAGGCCCTCATATTGGCTGATACGCACATTGGTTATGAAGAGGATATGGCTGAGAAAGGTATATTCATACCTAGTTTTCAATTAAGAAACGTTATGGAGGTAATCAATGAGGCTTTAAACTCTGTAAATGTTGAGAAGGTAATTATTGCTGGAGATTTAAAACATAAATTTGATTCATTAGGTAGGCAGGAGAGAAGAGAGTTGTCAAAATTATTAGCTGAGCTACTAGCCAGGGTTAATGAGTTAATAGTTGTTAGGGGTAATCATGATAATTTTCTTCCTCTACTTCAAAAGAAGTTTAATTTCAAAATAGTTAATGAGTATATACTAGGTAATATACTAATTATCCATGGCCATAAAGAATTAGAAACCCACATAACGAATGTAGGTGATAAATGGAATATATTAATCATGGGTCATGAGCATCCAAGCATAACATTAAGAGATGAACTAGGTATTGTAGGGAAGTTTCCCTGTTTTCTTATGGGGAAATTAAGGAATTCAGACAAAAGTATTTTAGTACTACCAGCTGTTGGTGCTTACCAAACAGGTTCTAAAGTTACGTTATCATCTGATACATATTTATCACCAATAATAAGAAATGATGTTAATATAGAGGAAATCAGACCTGTAATTGTGGACAGAGAAGTTGGTGTTATGGAATTACCACCACTTAAATACTTATTTGACTTAATTTAGGTACTCCCTAAAACTGACGTGAACACCTTCTTCACATATTGATATAAAAACAATTTATAAACTATAGGTATCCTTTTTAAAGGGGGTACTGCTTGGAGATTAAGCCAGTAATTAAGATTGAAAACATAGTTGCTACCGTGACTTTAGATCAAACTCTCGACTTAAATGCTATAGCTAGATCCGTACCTAATGTTGAGTATGATCCTGAGGAGTTTCCTGGCTTAATCCTTAGGCTTGAGAATCCTAAGCTTACTGCCCTAGTTTTCAATTCTGGTAAAATGGTAGTTACGGGAGCTAAGAGTACTCAAACCTTGATCAAAGGGTTTAAGAAAATAATAAGATTATTCGTTAGACATGGAATAATTATTGTTGGAAAGCCTAAGATACAGATCCAAAATATTGTAGCATCAGCTAACTTAGGTGTCGAAGTTGATTTAGAGAAAGCAGCATTCTTACTACCTAATACGATGTATGAACCAGAACAATTTCCTGGTTTAATTCATAGAATGGATGACCCAAAGGTTGTACTTCTAGTCTTTAGTAGTGGTAAAATGGTTATAACTGGTGCTAAAAGTGAGGAAGATGTACAAAGAGCTGTTGAAAACATCTATAAGAAGCTAAAGGAGCTTTCATGTATTAGGGAAATACCTCAACAAGCATTTTGGTAGCATAACTTTTTAATTTAAAATTAACTCCATAGAGTTAACACACTCTAAATGTCTTCTCTTCTAGAATCAGCGTGAACTGTGTTCTTCATCCCTTAAAGTCCTAGGCTGCCCACTTCATCATCAAACTATACTGTCTTAACTAACTTAAAAGTTATTTAGTTTTAAAGTGAGAATGTTCAAGAGCGTGAGTAGCTCACACGATATTGAGTCTAGCATGTATTATGAGTTTAAAATAGGTATTCCAACATTTGCCTGGATCATCCTAATCGTAGTGAGTGTTATTCTCATTATCATAAGTTTAACCATTATACTTCCAGTAACTTTTAAGATTAGATTAGACAGCTAAGAGCTAAGAGATATATATGCTAGCGCTCCATTAGCGCCATCCATTAGGGTGAGGAAAAGCGATGTAATAAGTACGTCGTTTGTTAATTTAAGTAAAACATCCATAATTAAGGCCTACACTAAGACTATTAGGTGTGAGCCTTTCGGGACTTAAAATCGGATAGTTTAAACTAGCTAATGGTAATAAAGCATTTCTCGCTATTAATAACTGGGATGGCGAAGCATTGGTCGTTAAATTAAGGAGTGATACTTTAGTTATCCTATTATCAGAGAACTTTAGGATTTTAAGTTTAAGCTCAGCTACTTGGATAGGTTAAGTCATCTAGCTAAACTAATAAAATTCTCACTTTGAGGTTTCTTTGGGTCATACCTGTGAATACATCATTTGAGTTAGGGAAAGGAGTAGGAATTGTAGGTTGGGGCGTCTACATACCTATATGGAGAGTTAGAGCTGTGGAAATAGCTAGAATGTGGGGTTTCTCCGAGGAATTAACCAAATCTTTATGGATCGAGGAAAAAGCTGTTGCTGGTGAAGATGAGGATACCGTAACCATGGGATGGTATGCCGCTAAGATTGCTATTGAAAGGAGCGGTATAGACCCTAATCACATAGGGGCAGTATTTGTAGGTACTGAATCTAAACCTTATGCAGTAAAGCCTTCAGCTACAATTATAGCTGATGCATTAATGGATTCCAACATGAAGTCTGCATCAGATATAGAGTTTGCTTGTAGAGCCGGAGGTGAAGGTATTAGAAATTCAATAGCTTTAGTAGCTAGTGGTATGGCTAAATATGCTCTAGTTATAGGCTCAGATACAGCTCAAGCAAATCCAGGTGATGTATTAGAATTAACAGCATCATCAGGTGCAGCAGCATACGTGATAGGCCCAGCTCAAGAGTCCGTAGCGGTATTCGAGGGGAGTACTGTGTATGTAACTGACACACCTGATTTTTGGCGTAGAGACGGCTCACCATACCCCCAGCATGGTGAAATATTTACAGGTGAACCAGCATACTTCCATCACATAGTGTCAGCGGCAAAACTCCTCTTTAAAGAGCTAGGACTAAAACCTAGCGACTTCGATTACGCAGTATTTCATCAACCCAACGGCAAATTCCCCTTACAGGTAGGTAGAATGTTGGGATTCCCCAAAGAGAAGATACTCCCTGGTATAGTTACGCCATGGATCGGGAATACATACAATGGTTCAGCACTCATAGGACTTGCCAAGGTGCTTGAGGAAGCAGAGCCAGGATCTAGAATCCTAGTTGTCACATTCGGTAGTGGTGCAGGTAGCGATGCTTTTAGCATAATAGTTAAGGAAGGAATAGAAGAGAGAGTTAAGAGAGGACCTAAAGTAATTGATTTCTTAAAAAGAAAGAAGTACGTGAGTTATGGTGAATACGCTAAGAACAGAAGGATTATAACAAGGATAGAATAGGGTGATAACGTGAGAAACGTATACATAGTCTCAGCATCAATGATTAAAGTTGATAGATATTTCAATAAAAGCTATAAGGAATTAGTTCTTGATGCTTTAACTAAAATACTTGATGAAGGCAGCGTTGAACATATAGACTACACAGTCGTCTCAACATTATTAAGTGATTCAATACTGCACCAGCTAGATTTATCAACGGTTTTAACGCAGTATCTAGGTCTTAACCCCATACCCAGCTTTAGAGTTGAAACAGGTGAGTCATCAGGTTTGGCAGCTATAGAGCTAGGATTCTCCTTAATAGCATCAGGAAAGGCTGACTCAGTCCTTGTTGTAGGTGTTGAGAAGTTAACCGAATATCCTACCAACATAATTAATGAAAACTATAGTAGAATTCTAGATTACGAAATTGAAACGATAAGAAATATATCACCACCCGATTATGCTGCATTAATAATGAAAGAGTACATGAAGAGGTATAAAATTAAAAGAGAAGAGTTAACTATATGGCCCATTAAAATGCATGATAATGCGTTAAGAAATCCCCATGCACAATTAAGATTCAGAGTTGATGTGGATAAGGTACTTAACAGTATAACGATAGCTGAACCAATAAAGTTACTTGATACATTCCCCATAGGTGATGGTTCTGCCATCATTCTATTAGGTTCAGAGAGAGTCCTAAGACGTAGTAATTCTGAATGTATGAAGGTTACATATATTACTTCGTCTACCTCTCAACCCATCTACCTTAGAGATGACATACTAGAGTTTACGGCATTAAGAAAGGCGTTTAAAACATTGTATGAGGGATCTAGATTAGACTTAGAGGAGACTCTTCTTGAAATCCATGATAGCTATAGTATCTATGCCTACCTAATACTTGAGGAGTTAGGTATAGCACCTAGGGGTAAGGCACCAAACATAGTAGATGAGTTAGGCAATGTTAACCTTAGTGGAGGACTCAAAGCACGAGGACATCCCTTTGGTGCCACGGGCATTTATCAGGTAGCTGAGGCTTACAGTATACTTAGCGATAAAGGTTTAGGTGAGTTAAAATATAATGGTAGGTATGGACTAATACATTCTATGTCAGGCCCTGACTATAACTCAAGGTTATGTTTAATTGAGAAGGTGATGTAGGATGAGATACTCTATACCTATATTTTGGAGAAATAAGTACTCATACTATAGACTGGAACTAACTAAATGTAAGAAATGTGGTAAAGTATCATTCTTTAGAAGAAGTATATGTCCTTACTGTAGGTCAAGAGATGTTGAAGTAATAACATCTAAAGGTATCGGAAAAGTAGTGACTTACACAATTAGCTACTTTAGAGGTAGTACTAACTTAGAAAGCTATCCACGTATTATAGCGCTGATAGAGCTTAATGAAGGAGTTAAGGTTATCGGTGAATTAAGTGATGTTAAATTAGAGGACATTAAAGAGGGTATGGAGGTTGAAGCAGTTCTTAGAAAGTACTCAAGTGATGATCCCTATGGTTTAATATATTATGGAATTAAATTCATACCACGAGTGAAGAAATAAACTGTTATTGTGGTGTAACAATTAAAATTTTAATTATTTAAACATGGTAATAGTAAAAATAGGTATAACTCATATATCTTTGGGTGTTTGGAACTGGTAAGGATAGAGAGCCTTCTATCCGCTAAAGCAAGATTATTTAAAGCTTCGGAGGTTAGAGAATTATTAAAAGTGACTGAGGGTAAGAACATCATATGTTTTACTGGGGGATTTCCTGATCCTCAAGTATTCCCCAAAAGAGAGTTAGCTGAAGTTGCTAGCTATGTTATTGAAGAGTTAGGTGATAGAGCTCTTCAATACGGACCTACAAAAGGTGTTACAGAGTTTAGAGAGACGTTAAAGAAGTTTCTAATGAATAAGGGCGTTAAAATTGAAAGTGACGATGACATCATAATTACTACAGGTTCTCAGCAAGCTTTAGACCTAATATCCCGACTTCTCATAAATCCTGGAGATACCATTATAGTTGAGTTACCTACATACCTAGCAGCTTTAAATGCATTTAAATCAAATGAGCCCATCACAATACCTATACCCATGGATGAAAATGGTATGAGGACTGATATCTTAGAGGAAGAGGTAAGAAAGCTTAGGAGAAATAATGTGAAAGTGAAATTCATATACACAATACCCGTAGCTCATAATCCAACAGGCATAACCATGAGTATAGATCGTAAAAAACACTTATTAGACATAGCATCAGAGAATGATTTACTAATAATTGAAGATGATCCCTACTCATACTTTGTTTATGATGAAGGAATTGATGTGACACCTCTTAAGACACTTGACAAGGAGGGTAGAGTAGTTTATCTAAGCACCCTTAGCAAGATACTAGCACCTGGACTTAGGTTAGGATGGGTCTTAGGTAACAGTGTTCTTGTAGACTACATTGAGAGAGCTAAGCAATCAGCTGACCTACATACATCAACACTTAATCAATTCATAGCTATGGAAGCGATTAGGAGAGGAATAGTCGATAGGACTATAGTTAAAGCGAGAGAAGTGTATAGAGCTAAGAGAGATGTCATGATAGATGCTTTAGAGAAATACATGGTTAAAGGTACTAAATGGGTAAAACCTGTTGGTGGACTCTTCATGCTCATATGGTTGCCCTCAAAGAACATAGATACAAAGAAATTACTACCTGAAGCCATTAAGGAGGGTGTAGCGTACGTCCCAGGTTCAGCATTCTTTGCTGATGGTTCAGGTCAGAATACTATAAGATTAAACTTTAGCTATCCGAAACCTGAGGAAATAGTTGAGGGTATCAAGATACTAGGTAATTTGATAAAGAGAAAGTTGGGTAGTAGCTAATTTGGCAATATTAATGCAGCACTCAAGTGAGTTTGTTTAAAGATGTTTTAAGTACTACTGTATCTTAGTGTCATGTGCGAAATAATATACTCTGTCAAAATATCTTGCTAAACTACTAATATCTCTAAGTTCTTTCGTTGCTGCAATAAACTCTTTAAGTATATTCCTAGGTAATCTTTTAATGTATGGGTAACCATAATTAGGCGATTGAAGAGCAGGTATAAACACCTTAATTAACCTCTTAATGCTCTTTGAAGATATATAATATGGTGGATGTGTAGGAGGTATTACTATAGTTGCATCATCTTTAAGTAATTTAACCACATCAAGACCTTCACTTAGTGTATAACTAACTAATATTGCAGCATCATATTCACCTCTAACTCTTTCTGGTTTTATTATATTAACACCCGTTGATGCTATATGCTTCCTAATTTTACCATTACGGCAGACAACCGTAACATTATATTTACTACTTAAGCTTAGTGATAACACTAAAGCATCTAAATTACACCCCATTATAATTATATCGTTACCTTCCAATGTATTGAGTAAGTCGTTTATGTACGAAAACTCGAAGGCTAACATTAAGTCCATACTTGGCTGAGTCTTTTGAGGTAATTTTACTATACATTCCTTCTTAGTCTTACAATACTCACTCAGGAAACCATCTATATCCAGACCGTGAGTCTTTGATAAGCATCTAGGTTTTACTAGACATAACTCCCCTTCTCTTACATAATCCTGATCAATTGCAGGCTCAATAATCCTGATTAATGCCATAGAGCCGGCTATAACCTCTTTATGAGGTAAGAAACCTGTACCTATAGCTTTATCTATAATACCGAAGACAGCTATCAATACTTTACCTAAAACTTCATCACCTTCAACAGGTGGTACAGGTATATCAACTAACTCAAGGCCGTAACGCCACATAAGTGCCTTCATACGCACCCTATATAAGTATTCTTTCAAAATTAATTACTAGGGATCATGTAATGTCAAGTGACTTAATGCTTGCATCAGGAAAACTAAGCAGTTATAGAATACTCACTACCTACTTGAATATTTTAGATAAGAAAGAAAGAGATAGAGTATTACCTAAAACAAAAGATTTAGAGTATGTTCGAATGCTTATAGATGAGGGGATTAGAAGACTTGACGAAATAATTAAGGAATTATCTGAAAACTTAAAGGGTAGGATTAATGGCTATTATGCCAAGAAAGCGGTTAAGGATGTATTAGGTCTTGATGTTGATGAAATTGAAGCCAAGAATTACGTAGCTAGAGAGTTAGCTAGCTGGATATTGGAGATCTCCGAAAATTTAAACATTATTAAGTTAAAGGGTTCATGGGAACGTAGGTAAGATCGATTTATGAGGTATTGATCTTAAATACTTCCATAAACCTCAGAAAAACTTAGGGTGTGATGGTATGTACGCATTTTCTTCAACACGTAAAGGCATTAGTGAGGAGCAGTGCAAAGAGCTGATACTATCCGAATCTGGGAGCGAATTAAGGTCTATTATTTCCTGCATAGAAAGCATGATAAATGAGAAAGGAGAGGAGGGCTTGACGAAGTTAATTAAATATTTATTAGCTAGTAATTCAAGAAGCTCGCAATCCATATTAACGTTAGTGTTAAGTTATCTTTCATCAAAAGATATAAAATTAACTGTGAAGATAATTAGCAATATTGTGAGGAACACATCATTACCTATAAATAAGTTAGTTAAGTCGGCATCGGCAGCATTAGGTTTAGATAGGCTTATAATATTAGGTTCAAAGTATGGTATACTATCAAGAAGATTCATTAATGCTATACTTGATGAGTTATCATGTAAAGAGCTAACTATACTCACAAACATGGTGGGCATCATAACTATAGATAAAGAATCATTAATAAAGGTACTAGGTAGGGCTTTAAGCACTACTTATTGTAGGCAAGCAAAACAGGCAGCATTAGAGGTAATAGCAAAAACGTTAAGTAAAGGCAGTCTAGGTATGGGTGATCTTGTTGACATGCTGCAAAAACTTAATTTAAAGTTACTTATAATTAAAGATAAGAAGGGTAAGGTCAAGGAGGTAAGAGTAATTCATAAAAGCATTGAGAAATTTGCATCAATAACTGGCTTAGAGGACATAGTGAGTAGATTAGCTATAGCTTCATCTTAAATTTCAGTGCTTAAAGTGCACGTATTAGTTTCTCGCCTAACGATCTAACTATATGTTTAAGACCTAAATCAATATTATCCCAAGGTAGCTCCTCATTAGGTTCCTTAATTCTGAATATGAACTTATCATAGTTTAATTTATCTTGAGCGTACTTTCTAAATCGGGCTAAACTCTCTTTGTTTAACACTACATCAATTACTAATTTGCCTATACTTTCATTACCTAAAGCTATTAATGCTTGAGTATAGGCGTAATTCCAATCATATACGTCTATACGGATTTTAGTAGTATCTACGTTCGTCTTTAAATCTTTAATTTTACGTTTAAGATCCTCCTTGGACATTAATGGTATGTATTGTGTGGGGGTTTGAGGTTTAGGTATTAACGGATTAATTGTTACTTTTACTTTCTCCTTTCGTGTAAGTCTAATTGATGTGATTATTTCGTTTAATAGCTTTGCTATACTTCTACCAGCATTAGGGCTTTCGCCAGGTATACCAAGCATGAAGTATAATTTCACGTTTAGACCTTGACTAATTATGTAAGATATTAGCTTCCTTAATAATGGTCTCTCAAGTTTCTTTCTAATTAAACAACTTGCATGCTCCTCAGCAGTTTCAGGAGCTATTGTTATTGTTCTTTGACCTCCTAGTGCTATGATGTCTATTCTTCTTTCATTTAGAGTTGTATATCTTAGCGATGGAACTGAGAACTTAATGTTATTCTTAACTAGATGTTCTAGTATGTCATCTGCCTTAGGGTGATCAAAGAATGATAGACTATAAAATACTACTCTATGCGATCCTACGCACTTAACTCCACCCTCAATCAAGTTGAGAATTAATTCTTTATTACGATACCTGGGAGGGTATGTTGTGAATGCTTCAAGACAAAATGCACATAACCATTTACACCCCCTAGATATCTCAATGTAGTACCCATCACCATAAATAGGACTTCTAATTTTTGATCTAATTAGGCATGTGGGCTGCCCTACTCTATTATAGTCTTTAACAATAGACTTTCTCACCTTAATTTCAGCATAATTATTAAGTAATGTCTTAGAGTATATACTTCTAGTCCTTTCATATAACTCGTGAATTAACTCATCAAATTTATTCTCTTTAAATATCTCCTTACCGTATTCATTAAATAAATCTTTAATTGTCGCTAAGAGTATTTCACCTTCACCTATGAATGCTGCATCACACATAGGTAGGTAAGGTAATGGATTAGCTATTACAGGTAAACCCCCGATAATGATTAAGGGCTTCAAACTCTGCTTGTGAATATTTATGCCATTCCTTACGAGTATTTCAACTAAATTAAAGATATCTAGTTCAAAGCCTATACTTACTAACGCTACGTCAAAATCCTTTAGACTTAATCCTGTTATTGCTCCCCTATCAGGATTATCTAGAGTAAACCTGTCAACAAGAGCATCCAGATTTTCCGTCAAATAGTAATACGCTATGTGTGTGAACAAGTTCGTTATTGATGCTTCATAAGTACTAGGGTAAACTAAGGCTATCCTTATTGAATACTTCCTAGGCGGTAAATACACATTAACCTCATCAAATAACCCTATGCCTGACACATTACATGTTTTTACTACGAAGCTTAAAAGAGGTAGTTAAGTGGCAAAGTTACTTTGAGCGTTCCCTCCTTATTTTCGATATTATATAATTGGTTAATTCGTTTATCACATCCCTATGTTTCCTCCTAATATGTTGCTCAACTTGTTCTGCTCTCAACGGTGTATCACAGAGAAGACATACATACCTATTACCTATTTTAAGTACAGCAGGATCTACACTTATTACATAAGGGAAGACTATCTTAACTATTGAGGCTGCTATATAATGTGATCTTGCTTTATCAATTATCCTCTGAACATAACCTCTAACTCTAAACTTTGATATCTTATATTTATGACCTATAGTACTAGGTGATAGCCCATCAATTAAGTATTCCTTTATGGATAATATAGTTATTGTATCTCCTGCTAATCTTTTCGTTACTAAGTACTTAGTTATAGCTACGATAGCATCCTCCAAGGATAATCCCTGGGTAAGTAGGTTCTTCATAGAAAAATTTATAAGTACTCCAACAAATAAGGTGGAAGATATGAATGATCAACATAGTTAAGTATTGTCTCCACTAATGCGTAATCCCCTTATTAATTTTATCCTAAATGAGATGAGGGGTTAGGGATTTATTAGAGAATTTTTACTACTAACATGTAGGTGAGCATTACGGTAGGTGTGGGCTACTTGAAGACCTCGGTAATATCATTTAAAATAGATATTACCACGTTAAGAAAAATAGAACGATTAGTAAATAGTGGCTACTTTAGAAGTAAAAGCGAGTTCATTAGGGAAGCAATACTCTATAAGTTAGCTAAAGACGGCCTACTTAAAACGGAGTAATCGCTTTAAAGCATTCAAAGTTCAGTCATGCAATACAAGAGATGAAAGACCCTTACGTAGAATACCCCAGCTAATACCTCCGTTCTTTAAACATTCATATACGTTAATTTTAGCTAGACTATTGGGGTAAACATTGACACTTTATTGGGAACCTAGATGGGTTAGAAAAAAAGTTGTAGTTGATGGTATGGAGATAATTACTTGCCAAGACTTAGTTACTAAAATGTTTCTATGTCCTATATGTAATAACATAGACACTATTTGCCCTGAAGGTAAAGAAACCAACATAGTTAGTGAGGACCTAATCACATTCTTTACCCTCAAGGACTTAATACATCACATGAGAACTCATGGACTACAGACATTCAAGAAAAGAATCAGCATTAAGGAAAGAGGTGAAGAGGGTAAGTGAGGCTAGACAGCATTGACTCTAATAATGTAGTAATCTTAGGAGAGTCATTTACAGCTTTAACGATGACCTATAAGGGATGTGTAAAGCCTCACGTAATCATTGATATATGGGAGGGCGGGAGTAGCCTATATGGTTGGGACTTCATTAATGGATGTATTGATAGATTACCAATGTTAGTAAAGACTAAATGTCAATTGTTAGGTGATGAGAGATATACTCAAGTTAGACCAGTAATTGAGGTCATAGGTAATGAGGAAGGATTTACAGAGAAGGTATACTCAAAGCTACCTGAGGAATCACAAATCAACTGGCTTAATATAATGAGTGAAGGAGGCTTCATGTTACGTAGTGGCTGGTGTTCCATGTTAAGGAAATTGAAGAATAAGACTGCAAAGATTAGTAGAATATATGGTGAAGTAAAATACATACATCTAGATAAATCAGCAATAAAAGTTGGTTGGAGAAAGGAAGTAAGGTATAGTAAAGCAATTATCACTATGCCATTGCCTTACATCTTACCAAGAATAATCACTACAAATAATGTAATTAAGAGGATGAGCAATAATATAAAGCTAAATTACGTATCATTATACGTAATGACAATCGTAGTAAGTAAATCGGAAGTGAAGCTTGAAGAACCTAAGATAATTAAAGTGGGAAGAAAGGGCTTACTTACAGCATTAATATACTTATTACCTATGGATGAAATTTATAACCTAAGCAATTCCATACTTATTTATGTCTTGTCACCCATAACCTTAAACTTACTTAAGCCTGAATTAAGTTCCAGGATACTGAGTGAGTTAAAGAGAATTAACTTACCCATTAACTTCAAAAGTATTTACTTCTATAGGGATTATTTTGAAAGGTATGCCATCTTAGGTAAGTTTAAAGATGATATCAGGAATCTTATAAGCATCTTAAAAGATTATGGTATTGACCTTTTAGGTAGATTAGGGGCATGGAGGGATGTTAGCATATGCGACATACTAAAGAATTAATTGAGTCACAATTGAGTCACTCTACAGTCTCTGCATTTCCTAGGCTTTGGTCCTTGCTATGACTCCATAACCCTATAGCAGCTACTTCTCCCTCTTCACTACCACTACTTAATGGTGCAGCTGAAAGTATCATGTTCATCAGCTCCTTAAAACTTAGTTTTCTATGAATAACGTATTCAACACCATTTATTATTATTGAAACTGGAGCCTTTACTGAATAATATGGAATGACAAATACTTTAATCCCGTATTCTTTAAATATTCTCTGAGCTACTTCCCAAGTCTTCCTTAATATGTACTCACCTAACTCTGAACCATTAACTATCACAAATACATCTATACTCAATAACCTCACCAGAGATGTCAGTATATGTCATAATTTAATTTAAGCTTAATGACACATATCTCGTTATATTTAGGAGTATCGAAAATTAGAATTCGGTGGCGATTGTGTGGTTCAGCTATGTGATAACCCCCTTAGGACCTAGTATGAGAGTTAAGAAAAAGTTAATACTTGATATTGAACCTGGGATTTTTAAGATTGAAAGTCTTGAGTGTAAAAGTGTAAGTATAGATTTAAGTGAGGGCATCACGGAAGACTTTATGGAACTCATAAGCATTGATCCTGATATAGGAGATCTTATAAGGCTTGACATCAATGATTACGTTGTTGCATACATAGTTTAACTATCATCTATTTAAATCCCGAGGTATATTGTACTATGGTGATAAATTGTGAGCGAGAGAAGAAGACGTAGAAAATCAATATTCGATATCTTTGATGATCTACTTAGAGAGATAGAGGAGGAGTTCCAAGACTTTATAAGAGAGATTGAGAGATTTGGTGTTCCTAAAGAAGAGATTAAAGAGATCAAAAGTCCATTCGTTTATGGCTTTAGAATTACTATAGGACCCGATGGTATACCTAAAATTGAGGAGTTTGGTAATATCAGAAGAAGGAGAGGTACGAAGCCTTCAATTACTGAAATTAGTGAGGAGAGAGAGCCTTTAGTTGATGTATTAGATGAGGATGATAAAGTTAGGATAATTGCTGAAATGCCTGGCGTAGAGAAGGAAAAGATTAAACTTAGGGTTCAGGATAGAAAGTTAATAATCAAGGCTAGTAATGAGCATAGGAAGTATTATAAGGAGGTTGACTTACCAGCTGAGGTTGATATAAAGAAAGCAAAGGCAACGTATAGGAATGGCGTTTTAGAAATTGAAATACCTAAAGTTAAGTCAAAAGGCGGAGAATTTGAGATTAAGATTGAGTAAGTTCCTCCTTAATAATACTTAAACCTTCACCTTTAACATCACTCCTACCTGTTGGATCCTCAATTATTAAGGTAAAGGGTAACTCACCCTCAATAGCCTTTCTAATTTCCTTAACTTTAGAATAGCAAGGCTTTCTCTCATCAAAACATTCCGAAGGAATTATATCTAAGATATTCATTAGGATACCTTCAATAGTTGTTATATATCCCGGAGCTATAGGTCCAGGATTCACCTCTATACCTAGCTCAGGGATTATTATGGTGGCTCTAGATGATTTTACGACTAATGCATTTAAGTCTTCCTTTCTCTTAATTTTCACGACTATCCTCATAGGCTTTCCCACATCAATTACAGAAACATCATTTCTCCTGAATCCACATTTATCACATATACCTACCTCAAGTACTACACTCCCAAAGTAGGGTACTTTATATAGGTAATGTCTTATTTTAAATGTCTTCTTACCACAGTTTATGCACTCAACAATTTCCTCCCCTAAATACTTTAGATTAAGGTTTTCAGCAATCATCAATCCTACCCTATATTAGCTTTATAAATAGATAGAACTAAATACACATTAGCTTGTGGGAATACGTTGGCTATGGATATATACACAGGCTTAAATATCATCATCTTAGGCCTAGGTATTTCTATAGGATTTTGCGGATTTTCATAGAGACTAACAACTCTATATCCATTCTTTCCCCATAATTCATATGCTGTATTTATCAACACCTTATAGAGTGTTGCATTTTGTATCTTGGGGTCACTCCATCTAGGAAGATACGCTATCACACCTAAAGGCCTATTACCCACCTGAGGGGCGTAGGCAAATACTGGCGGTGTTTTACCAGCAATCCTGAATATGGCTGATACACCTTTAGCAGCATCAGCACCTAATTGAGTTCTTCCAAAAACTAACGGCCCTATGGTTACGTAACCCTGCATAGGGTTAACATAGTAAAACTCATACGTTATTAAATATAGCTTATTAGGATTTATCCTAAAGTAGTTAGTAAATATTTTAAGTGCCTCTTCCTCGGACCCTGTCAATGCTTTAGCCAGTAACTCTATTTGTGTTGCATTCAATGTTGCACCATCTGCTACTGAAGGCCTCTCACCAACGACGGATATCCAGTACCCGTAATCCCACCAAGCAACACATACAGCATCTGTTGGCGTATTATTCTTAATCCATTCTAAAGCTTCAATCCATACTGGGGCATCAATACTTAAGCCAACACCTCCTTCAATTATTGTAGGTACTACACTCCTATACATTCTGGCCCATACCGTAACTCCTTGAGCAATCACAGCTATCACAAATATGACCGTTAATACTATTGAGACCACAGATTTGAACCAACCACGTTTAAATGCCGTCCTACCACTAGACACTACATCTCTGATTAGTATGTACACAAATGAAGCGGAGATAAGTGCTGTTAAGTAGTTTAAGTAGGCAAAGAAGTATGAAACGTTTGTTGTAGCTACTAAAGATAATATGTAGAGTGCCACTAGGAAGAGGTAATGTGGCTCACGCTTCATAAAAGCTCTGTAAGCTAAGTATATTAGCATGGGTATCGCAACTATAATTAAAGGTCCTTCATAATACATGAAGTCTTGAGGATCGGCCGGTATGTATTCTTGTACAGTACCTACAATTACATGAGCTAACCCTCTTAAGCCTAACGCAGCTAAGGCTTTACCTCTAATTACTATAAATCCAGCGCTAAGTAATGATAGTCCTCCAACAATGAATAGCACTATTAGTAGGAAGTATATTAGTTTGTACCTCCTTAGTATGGGTGCTGTAATTATTACTTCCTTCTTACTTGATAATTTTTGAAGTCCCCAACCTAAGAGCATCATTAGTAACGATGCAGGTATAGCTAAGCCAGCACTTTTGTATAAGTATGTTATTCCACCATAGAACGGTATAAAAGCTAACGCTAATGTAAGTGGGGCATACTCAGCAACAATCAGCATTACATCTCTTAACGATATTCTCTTTATGAGAGGAAGTAATGCTATCTGAATAGCAATGGCACCTAGTACTAAGTTAAATCCAGCCCAACCACTTGCAGTTACGCCCAGCATTAAACCAGCGATTAGTGCGTCAACTAAGCTATTCTTCTTTAATGCTTTAATATGAAAGAGAATCGAGAGAAATATGAATGGAAGTCCTATAGCATACTTAACAGTGAAGCCTGCAATATGTCTACTAACGAATATTAATGATGACGCTAATGACGCTATTGCAGCAGGTATATCACCCCAGAGCTCACGTACACATAAGTATATGGCTATCGTGGTTATGATATAAAATAGTACGGGTAAATACACCATCCACTCATAAAGGGTTAAAGGGGGATTAATGCTGTGAGCTATATAGTATGTAATTACAGCAAATGATGCAAGCAATGGTGGTTCACTCCTAGTGAAATCCCTACCCCAAGGATACCAAAATATTTTTGTTAAATGGTTATCTCTAGTCAGCTTCATGAAGTAAGTCAAGCCATGCTTATATAGCTTTTCAGCTATCCAATACTCAGAATATGGGTCCATTTCATAAAGTGTTGGTTTATAACCTAGTCTTTCAGCATTGAAGACAGGATAAAGTCTTAAATATGAACCAACAATTAACGATACTATAAGTATACTAACAGATAATATTAAAGGCCAATGTTTACTAGGGATTAAGGATCTCAACTTCATGTAATTGCTACCTCATCTTAATTTAGGGTCTACTTGTTTTAAGTTTTAGAGTATATTATCCTTTCATCACTGAATAGCTTAACAGCAAGTAAGAGTAATGCTAATGAAATTGCTGTTATTATTAAGGCATGAATGAATACGTTAGTGATAGTGCCTAAAACAGCATTCTTAATCATTAATACAGCATGAGTGTATGGTATTGCATATAAAGCATATCTCGCTATAGGAATTAACTTATCTATATCTACGTATAGTGCCATGAAGAACACTATTGAAGCTAGGCTAACTACAGTTAATGAAGCGACGTGAGATGCTCTATAACTTCCTGATCTAATTATTATTGGCGTTATTATGGCCAATGAAGTAAATATGGATAGATAAACAGCTACTACATGTATAGCTATTAAGTTAAGTGTTAAGTATGAGAGTATGTTGAAGCCATAAAGTATTGATGGAACCACAAAGAATAGTATTAAGCTTAATGCATCACTTAAACCAGCTATTAAGCCAACTATGGAGGCTGTAAACACCTTACCTATAATTAATGAGTATCTAGGTATGGGTGTTGCTAATAACGCCTCAATAGTTTTACGCTCCTTTTCGCCAACTATTGAGTCATTTATATAAGCTATTGAGGGTGTTGTAACGAATATTAAGCTAAAAGCCATGAGTCTAGCCAGTCTAATCCTAAACTCCTCCTCAGGTGATGCTGGAGTACCAGTAGGTTTAACTATCGTCGTGATTATACCTAGAGGCTCAAGGATAGACTCAGGAGTAACCTTGGTTTTAGCTAACATAGCTAAGTATGTTATTTTTGCCTTAGAAACCTTTCTTGATAAATCACTTAAGACATATTTTATCACTGACTCAGCTATATCAGCTCTAGGTGAGCCAACTACCTTCTCTATAATCACATAAGCCTTAAGGGTAAATGATGTAAGGTTCTTTATGAATCCCTTAGGTATCTTCACAAGTAAATCGTACTCTTCATACTCCGCTTTAACATCTTCTTCAATAATTTTCGGCTCAAAGCCATTAATCTTTAATAAGTACGAAATATTCATAGCTATGTCCTTAGTACTTATATTACCAAGAAATGGTATATAAGCATAACTGTGATCTTCGTCTATAATTAAAACCTTACTTACTTGTAATTGCTGCATACAGATTGATGAGATACTCATTAAAGGCATTACAATGAGCGGTAGTGATGCTATCAGAATCAGAGTTCTAACATCTCTTATCATGTCCCTAAATTCCTTCCATATTATTGGATATAGCTTACTCATACAAATCACCAACTAACTTTATGAATGCTTCCTCAAGGTTTGACGCTCTAGCTCGTTCTAAGATCTCTTCAGGTGTTCCTACAGCTATAATTCTACCCTTATCTATCAATGCTATCCTATCACATAAATATTGAATTTCAAGTATATTATGTGATGAAAGTATTATAGTGACGCCTAACTCCTTAGCGTACTTCTTTATTATTTTCCTTATATTATATGATGAAAAGACGTCTAGACCTGTAGTTGGTTCGTCAAGTATCACTAATGGAGCCTTAGTCATTAATGCTCTTGCTACGGCTACTCTTCTAGCCATGCCTTTACTATATTCACTAGTTTTTCTGTGTAAGTCATTAGGTGAGAGACCTGAGATCTCAGCACCTAATTTAGCCATCTTTACAGCTTCCTCCTTATCTTTACTATATATCATTGCGAAATAGAGTAGGTTTTCCCACCCGGTAAGTCTACCATAAAGCCTTGCATCTTCAGGTAGATATGCTATCTTCCCTCTAACGTAGTCTTTATATTTAGGTAATTCGTAACCTAAGACATTAACGTAACCTTCATCATGTCTTACTAAGGTAGATATTATTCTCAATGTTGTTGTTTTGCCAGCACCATTAGGTCCTATCAACCCGAATATCTCACCTTCGTAAACATCAAAGCTCACTGACCTTAACGCTTGTGTCTTACCGAATGATTTCTTAACGTTTCTTAACTTAACTACATACTTCATAGCTAGGTCTTATACCTCACAACATATCCTCTAAACCCCTTAATTAATTAATGTACACATAAGTAAGTAATACCTAACCACCAATAAGGACTATATGTGTTAAGTCTCAATTTGTTTAATTTAGTAAATGAAGACATTACTTGGTGTAGGAATGTATTCAGTTGATGTATCGATAGTTTCAGAATTTCTTCTGAGATACGGGGAAAAGGCATTTCATGTTCTTAAGACGGCCTTGGAGGTATCTGAGGAGTACAGTGTTAGTGGTAAATACACCCCGGGAGACTTTGATACTAAGGGATTAGTGAGAAAGTTAAGGGAAAAAGGGATTAGGTATAATCCAACACAGCTATTAAGAGTCATGGAGAGGGAGTACGGTATTATAGAAACAACGTATAGGACGTCAACACAGCACTGGTGGAGCTTTGTAAATAAGGAAGCAGTGATTGAAGCTTTAAGGATTTATGAGGGTGGTGAGGATGATGCGATTGATGATCCTGAGTTAATGGTCTTAGACTTGCAGGTCAAGATTGTTGACATAAACAGAATATTAGGTGAATTAAAGAGATTGAGGGCTAAGGTTAAGTTGACGTTAAGAGATAAGGAAAGACTCATGGACATAATAATAAATGAGTTACCAAATATAGCATCTATAGTTAAGAATGCTTTAAAATATAGTGAAAGATACAAAGATTTTATACTTAAATTTAAACTACTCATTAAATTAGCTAATGACATTATAGTTAAGATGAAGCTTGACAAGCGAGTTAGCTTGATTAAGAGCGACGCCTTAAATGATGTGAGGATTGAGGTAGATAATGAGGAATTATAATGTAGGTATAGTAGGTTTTGGAGCTATTGGTACACTAATTGCATATGCACTAAATAAATCAGGGTTAACTCCATACATAATCCTTAGGAATGTACTTGAAGTTAAGCGTATTATGGTTCATGGTCGTAAACTTAAATTACCTAATGACGAAGAAGTGAAGATAAATTTTAAAGCAATCACGTATAACGACGTACCTAAGGTTAAACACTTTGATGTAATATTCATATGTACCAAAGCTTATGACTTTAGTAATGCGCTAAATGACTTACTAACTAAATTAAGAGATTTTAATTTGATAATAACATGCCAAAATGGTTTAGGTACTTATGAGTATGCCCAAGAGCGTGTGAGCGCATATAAAGTTGCGGCATTAGTTATTAATCATGGAGTTCATAAAATTAGTAACAATGTTTACAAATATGTTGGTGGTGGTGAAAGCTACTTAGGTCAAAAGGAAGGAATTAAAAATGAATTAGTACATCACGTAGCTAAACTTCTTAACACGTTAAACATCACTATTGTCAATGATATAGAGCCGTATAGATGGCAAAAATTACTAATAAATGCTGGAATTAATCCCGTAACGACAATACTTAAGGAGAGAAATGAAGTTATCATTAAGAATGAATATGCTAAGAAATTAGCGTTAAAGGCCATTTCAGAGGGTGAGCTCATAGCTAGAGAGATAGGAATAACCTTACCTAAGGATCCAAAATTGGAGCTAATAAGGGTAGCCATGGCGACTAAAGACAATTACTCATCAATGTATCAGGACCTTATACTTAAAGGTAGAACCGAAATCGACTTTATCAATGGTGCCTTAGTACGAATTTCAAAGAAGTTAAACATAAATGCCCCAGTAAATGAGTCGCTATACTTAGCAGTTAAGGCATTGGAGTTTCAAGTAAGGTCTGATAGACTAAATAAACAATAATGAGTATTGGTGATAGTCAAGCTAATATATCCCATTACTTTAATAACTAGTAGGTTCAGGATCTTGAAAGGCAAGATACTACCTCATCACTTCATTAAGATGAAGAGAGAGGGCACTAAGATAGTAATGATTACTGCTTATACGTACTATCAAGCACTAATAGCTGATGCGGCTGGTGTTGATGGAATATTAGTAGGGGACTCATTAGGTATGGTCATAATGGGGTATCAATCAACGCTACCAGTTACATTGCCTCAAATTGCTCACCACTTAAAGGCTGTACTAAATGCTAAGCCTAAAGCATTAGTTGTTGCTGACATGCCTTTCCTTAGCTATGAAGTTAGTAGGGATGAGGCAGTTAGAAATGCAGGTAAGTTAATAAAGTTAGGTGCTGATGCAGTTAAAGTTGAAGGAGGTACTGAGATCATAGATAAAGTTGAGGCAATGATTAAGGCAGGAATACCTGTTATGGGTCACATAGGATTGAATCCTCAGAGATACCTTCAGTTAGGAGGTTATAAGTTAAGGGGTAAGACAGTAGATGATGCCATGAAGATAATCGAGGACGCTAAAGCGTTGGAGGAAGTAGGGGTATTCTCCATAGTTATAGAATTTACGGTGGCAGAAGTAGCTAAGAAGGTTACTGAAATAGTTAAAATACCTACTATTTGTATTGGTTCAGGACCATATTGTGATGGGCAGGTTCTTGTATTTCATGATTTACTCGGTATTAACCCTAATCCCCCACCCTTTGCTAAGGTTTATGCTAACGGTTTTGAGCTCTTCAAGGAAGCTATAAAGAAGTACGTAAGTGAAGTTAGACAGAATGTATTTCCGGAGGAGAGACATTACTACCGTATGCCTAAAGAGGAGTATAAAAAATTTAATGCACTACTAAAGGAGAAACTTAAAAGATTTAAGCACGGTTAGCATGAATTAAGTAATGTTATCTTACTCTCACTAAGCTTCAACAGTCTATCAACTATGTGTTTTAATGCCATACTCAATATTTTATTATTATCATAACTACGTACTATATTTAATAATTCCTCTTTATGTTTATTCCGTAGTTTCTTAACTTCGTTTATTAAGTTAGGTATCGCTCTAACAACATTATCTACAATTGTAATGTTAGCTGCTCTAGCAGTTCTTGAAAGGGGATTTAAGTCAATAGCTATAACTTTCTTCCCTATCTTCCTCAATGCTTCAGTTCTATCACCATCCTCTAATGCTACTAAGACAGTGTCAGCAATCAATATACCTTTAGGACTGACCCTTCTTCTCTCACTAAATAGCTCAGGTATGGTTGCTGTCGCGTCATCGACTCCTAAAACTTCCTTAGCACCAAACCTTCTTAGTTTTTCAGCTATCTTCTTAGCACGCTCTTCAGTTCTGTAAAACAAATTAACCTCAATCTTAGCATTAAGTTCGTTAGCAAGCTTGACTATGTCGTCAGCAACTAATGCTGCGACATTACCATTAACGGAAATGACTGGGTGCTTAGAAAGTAGCAAAAGTGCCGCGGCAGCCTTGGTAGCTATTTTAGCAGCCTTAATAGTTTCCTCACCTATTAAGTAATCGAAACATTCACCACGACCATGAGCTATTAAACCTTCAGGTACTACATAACCCTCCTTAAATCCCTCAACCAGTTTCTCCCTTATCATTAATGACTCATACCTAGGATGACTCCTCGGTATTCCTACCAAGTCTTCCTAACACCAAAGTACCTAGTTGTGTAGGAGTTAATAGCTTAGGTTTACAAAAATTACTCAATACAGTTTTAACCTCATTAACACATCCATATTCAACAACTACGAGTAGTAGTGACTTCTTTACATAGTAACCTAAAATGCAGCCAGATTTTAGGTAAGGTGTTAATAATGCCCTAACTCTTTTGTCTAAATCATTCGTTAAGAAGCCTACCTCTTTACTAAATTTATAAGCTTCATCTAAAAATGATTCAATACATGGATTCTTGATGAAGTTTTTATAAGCTAATAATCCGAACTTAATTTGCTTATTAAGGCTTTCACTAAGCATTTGCGGTGTTGGCTTTAATACTCCCCTTAATTCACATACTAAGACATAAACATTACTTAACGGTATAGAGTCTATAATACCTATAGTTGGTGGTCCAGGTCTTAACCTTATTACTAAGCCTCCGCCATATATCTCTGCTATGACGTCACCTAAACCTGTTAAGTTCAAGACCTCAGCTATATGTGCAATAATGCCAGCCTTAGTTAAACGTATTGAATGTTTTAATGATACAGTAATTAATTTAGCGTATGAATATGCTATAGCTATGGCTGAGCTAAGCCCGTAACCTAGACCTAAATCTCCTATACCTTGACCCTTAATAGTGATATTAAGCTTTCTTTCACCTATTATCGTATCTATAGTCTTTAGTAACCCTAGTTCATCTATGCATCTACTGTTAAATACAAACTTACACTTATTATGTCTTTTATCATAGCTTAGTATAAATTTAGCTGGCGGATATAAAGTTAAGCCTGCACCAAGAGATCCAGAAAACATAGGACTACCTTTAAATATTGGTACCCAAAATCCGCTTACGTGATGGGGTATCAATATTCTAATTATGTAGCATCACCTTAACTTTATCTAATATCACTCTTGCTATAACAGATTTAGGTGCTTTAGGTATTTCAACAACTTCTTCTTCACTAATAATTAAAACCTCATTAAAATCTGATGCGAATCCTATATCCCTTCTACTTATATCATTAGCTATTACTAGATCAAATTCTCTTTCATAGAGCTTCTTTAAGGCAAGCTCTTTAAGGAGCTTCTTATCACCTTTAACATACTCAGCACTAAATCCTACAATTAATCCCTTAAAGTATTTCCTAACTTCTAATGATATTTTAGGATTAGGCATTAATGTAACGTTAATACTCCTACTACTATCCAACTTTCCTTCGATGGTATCTTTAAATTTAAAGTCTGTTGGTGCTGCGGCCATTATTATCGCATCATATTTATGTGCTTTTATCTCATCTAATACAGCTTTTAGCATGTCTTCAGCACTCATGACACTTATTGTTCTAATATAATGAGGGATAGATGTAGTTACTGGCCCATGTATTAATGTTACATTAGCTCCCCTAAAGTATGCCTCCCTAGCAATTGCTATGCCCATCTTGCCTGTGCTTGGATTGCTTAGAAACCTAACACCGTCTAGGTACTCTCTACTAGGACCTGCTGTTACTAGAATTTTAAAACCGTCTAAGTCCTTACCCCTCAGTGTAGCTGCTTCAGTAGCCGCCACTATATCCTCTACATTAGCTATCTTTGCTTTACCCTCCCTAATATTTGGAGGTACCATAACTACATTGGAATATTTCATTAATTTATTAAGAGAGTCTCTAAATGTTGGTGATGACCAAAGACTATAATGCATTGCAGGCACTATAATTAATGGCTTGTTAAACCCTAGAATACTAAGTGCTGCTAGTGTTACTGGCGTATCACCTATACCTGAAGCTATTTTTGCTATAGTATTTGCTGTAGCAGGACATATAATCATTGAGGATGCAATTCGTCCTAGTGATATATGACCTACCTCACCACCAAACTCCGTGAAAACACTCTCACCTGTGGCCCACTCTATCAACAATGGTGAAATAAGCTTGGTAGCCTCTTCACTCATTACTGCTATAACTCTAGCATTCCTACGTATTAATTCCCTCATTACATCTATGGATTTATATATAGCTGCTGAGGATGTTAAGCCAAAAATTATGGTCTTTCCCTCATAAATATTAAAGTAAGATCCCTTAATTTCCTCTACTGGATGTGAGAGACTTGACCTCTTCATTAATAAATCTCACCTCGTCTCTTTGTTAAACTTAAAAGAGAAATTAATAAATTAATTTAGGCGATTAGAGCCTTGCTTAGTAGCTACATTATCAGGGAAGCTAGAGAAAGCGATTTGAAGGATGTAATTAACATAAATATGATATCGCTACCTGAACATTACCCCGAAAGTTTTTGGCGTGACCACTTAATTATGTGGGGTAAGGCATTCTTAGTTGCTGAGATTAACTCTAAGATAGTTGGTTATATCATGTGTAGAGTTGAGCATGGTTTTGGGCATATAAAGCCTATATTAAGAAGGCTTGGTCATATAATAAGTATTGCCGTACACCCCGACTATAGAAGGAGAGGGATAGGTAAAGCCTTACTAACTGAGGCTATAAAAAGACTTAAGGAAGTATATGGTGTTGATGAGGTATACCTAGAAGTTAGAGTTAGTAATGAACCAGCCATAAGTCTTTACAAGAAATTAAATTTCAAGATAGTCAAGATAATAAAGTACTATTACCTCGATGGTGAGGACGCTTATTTAATGGCTAAGGAGGTCTAAATATTTAAATCCGATACTCAATATCCCGTTAATGAATACCTCAACATACCTTCCAATCCCGCCTTCAAAACCTAACATCACTACGTTATTTCTAAAGCATAAGCCTCCTAAGACATTAGCATGTGTAAATAACATCAATAAACTTACTTTATCCGCTAATAATTTATTGAGATTAATTATACCCACATTCACTTCCTTACAACTTATCAAAATTCTATCTAAGCATCCATGAGGGGGGTAATGGGATATTAGGATATTAATATCACTTCCCTCACGTATTATTCTCTTAATATCTTGATGTGGTTGTAAACCACCTACCCCAGCTATTTTTAGCCCTTTAAACTCCCGTATTCTTCCATCTAAGAGCATATTGTACTCTCTTGCCTTCTTAGTTATTAAAATATCATCCTCATCACCGCTAACTATTAATACTTTATTCCTTACCAGGTACTCTGGATCAGGTGTCCCATCACCACCTAAGATTATGAGATCGTAGTACTCACTAAGATGGTTAATGAATCTTATAGTTTGTAATTCCTTAAGACCTAGTCTAGCTACGAATGCTAACTTCATTTCGGCTGTCACGCTCTTCAATGAATTTTAAAATTAAATGCAGCATTATCGAGTTAGCTAGTATATCCGATATTGTTCCTAGATTTAGTTTTTCATTTCTTAATAATGACTTAATTCTCTCTCTTAAATACTCATGTTTAAGACATTCATTAACTAAGTCTTGAATTATCCTCATATATGTCAGTCCTCTTAATTTTAAACCTTCAGAGTCTAAAACATTAGCTATGAGCTCATCATGTACCCTACTCAAATCAAGTAGACATTTAACGTTAATTTCGCTACATAAAGAGCGAAGTTTCTTGAGTGTAATGAATGTTAAAGGATATTCATCAATAAGTTCTTTAGCTATTAAATCCATGTAAGCAGAATACGTTAGAACCTCAAATAAACTTAACTCAATATTACCTGAGTAATTTATGTCGGGTATTATACCTACGAATACATCAGTGTACGAGGGTCTAAGCATTCTTAATGTACTATAAAAACTCTTAGCCTTACTTCTCTTCAATAAATCTATTGTCACTTTGCCCACGCACTTCCTAACATTATCGAGGTGTGTAAATTCTTTTTGACTCAAAGTTAATGAACATTTAATTAAGGAATACGTTAGAGGTATCGATAGAAGTAAGTACCCTAGAGCTGTATTAGTTCTTATGAATGGATTCATGACAATATTGTTAATAGCTTCATACACATACTTAGAAACATCGATATTGTTTCCCTCTATACTCTTTCTTACTACATCAAGATATAGTGGTGTCAATATTGTAGCAGTGAATGAATATTTAATTATATCTAAATCTTTAATGCTTTCAAGAAAAGAAACTGTTGTTAATTTTCTAGGTATTAATGCTTCAATGAGTACTGAGGTAGCTGGTATGGAAGCTAGTGTTAAGATATCATTATCTTTAAAAACTCTATGACTGTTCATCAACATTTACTTGCTTAATGACATATATTTTCTTAACTGCCTTCTCAAGTGCGTACTTCCATTTCTTGCCTATAGCTAGTATCGAGAATATACCTACAGGTTCAGCGTTAGCCATCCTTATAAGCTTTATTAGAGCTAAACTCGTTCTACCCGTATTGAGCAGGTCATCAACTATAAGTACTCTATCACCTTCATTAAGGGAATCAGCGGGTAGGAATAAGTTTATGACAGCTGGGGGGTCTCTTGCTATGTAGCTTGTTTGGTAGTAATTCTTTATACCAACATCAGGCCTCCTACGAGCTATAACTAATTTAGCATTTAGTGCATCAGCTACATTAACGGCTATAGGTATACCGTCAACCTCAACTGTAGCTACAGCAGTTATACCGTATCCGCTAAACTCCCTAAAAGCAAGGTAGGAGAATATCTTAAGGATACTAACGTTATATATTATTCTAGACAAATTGAATATATTTCCATCAACAGTTATTATATTATTCTCAAATATCCTATTAATGACTGAAGGTAATGTTAATCTATTTACTATTTCCTTAGCCCTCTCAACACTAGGTATTATCTTCATATTTATGTATCTCCAGAGAGCAGGTGCTGGTAAACCTGTTATTTCTTCTAAATCTCTATACTTGAATATTTTTTTATAGGATCGTAATAACTCAATAGCGAACATTCTTACATCAGTCAGCAATTTATATGCCCATCTTTGATCTCTACCTAGGTATTAATAAATTTTTAATATTAACATTGTAACTGCTGTCCTCATAGTTTTTTAATACTCTTAATTTAGTTGATACGTTATTTGTATGTTGCAGCACCTGCTACTTTATTTAGGAACTCTCTATCACTCACATCACAGGATAGTTTAGAAGCAACTATCTCAATTATCTCTTCAACACTTCTGTATAGACTTATCACTTCATCCATAACTATTAATTGCGGCTTACCGTCCTCACTCTTAACAATAACTAAGTTAGGCCTAATGCCTACCTCCTCCTTTAAATAGGAGGTGATTATCCATAACTTTCTAAGAAAGTGTGAGTTATTTGCTAGGGGAAGTTTAGCTATTAATGTTAATTCCTTCATCAAATCACCCTCTTAGAACTCTAGACTGTTAATCTTAAAAGAGCATAGAGGTATCGATTAGTTATACTAGAGATAAGTTTAAATACTTTAATGTAGATACAGTATATTTAAATGGGGTGGAAGTGTATGGTTCATGTAGGTAAGGAACTACCCCGTAAAGATGAGGATGAGTTACAGGTTGTTTACGAAGATGAAGATGTAGTTGTCATTAGAGCTCCCGATGATAGAGAACTAGAGAAGTTAGTAATTAATATCATTAGGAAAAAGGGTAGACCAGTAACTTGGAAGGAGTTAAGAAGAGAGTTAAGTGGCCTAGCTGGTGAGGATAGACTAAGGAAAGTACTAGTTAACCTCATAGAGAGAGACATAATTGTTGAGATGATTGATGGTTCATTCGGCCTTAAAGGTATGGAGCTAACATATGTACCTAGAAGGTTAAAGAAGAGAGTAAGACCATTGGTACCAACAAAATTTAGGATTAGATGGGGCCCAATAATTGAAGCTACAGGTAGTATCTCAGCTGCCATACAGTATTTAAGAGAAGTTAAATTAGGGGAAAGAAAGCAACCAATAAACTAAAACCTTTTTACACTATATACTGTAGATGCTTTAATCATGTTAATATGAGAATACTCAGCTCAATATAAATGTCTTAAATTAATAACTCATTATTTATCTAGGCATAAGTTCAATATGGTATGTGGTGTAATTAATGTGTGAGAAAGCTAAGGTTAAGGTAGTTGGTAGATCTGTATTTGTGGAGCTAGAAAGTGGTGCAAAAGCCTTCATACCCTTAGAGAAAATTTGTGAAGCAGCTAAAAAATTTAATTTATGTTTAGAAGGAGATAGCAAAGTAAAGTGTGTAGATAAGTAGCGGTCTGTAACTTAAACTTTAATCCTCTCAAATTCACTCTTGAAAAGTATGGCATCTCCTTCAAGATTGGGTGATTCTGAAATAACTACTCCCTTGACATTAAACTCCTTAACTACTCTAACAACATCTTTCCAATTAAACATTGACTCATTAAAGTTCAAGTGTTTTCTCTCACCTTTAGGTCCGTACTCCATACCTGATACATGAATATGTGCGTTATTTAGTGCCTCCCTACCAAGCTTATCCTCAACCTTACTTAGAACCTCCTTAAATTTTTCATAATTATTATACTCACCTAAAGTCCTCGCATATAAATGTGCGAAGTCAATGCATGGTGCAGCCATATCAATACCGTTAACTACTTCAAGAATTTCGTCTAAGGATCCAAACTCAGATAACCCACCCATTATTTCAGGTCTAACCCATATTTCTATACCCTGGTCACGTAACATCTTAACTATTTCCTTAACATGATTCCTTACAATCCTTACAGCCTCATCAGACTTTAACTTACCGTAATACCCTGGATGAAAAGCTACAGACCAGGCGCCTGCTAAGTAACCCATCCTAGCACTATCTATTATCCTCTTAATTGAGGCCTTAACCTTAGATTCTTCAGGAGAGAGGAGATTTACATAGTATGGTGCATGAACAGTTAAAAGTACGTTAAGTTCATTAGCTACTTCACGAGTTCTAAGAGCTAACTGCTCACTCATTCTAACACCTCTAACGAATTCTATCTCCATAGCATCGAGTCCTAACTCAGCAACTCTCTTAACACCTTCAGGTGTGGACTTCTTCGGCGTAGATAACGGGATACCTGCCGTACCTATGTGTAGTTTAGTAGGTTTACGCATGAATTAAACCCCAAAGATAAGTACTCATTCAAGACATAATAAATTAAATAATCATTAAGATATAGTTGCCTCTATGATACGCTAATTAGACTAAGCTGCTGAATCAACTTTATTAACTTTTAAATATTATCTAATTAAAAGCCTTCGGTGTGCGTCCTTGAGTAACCATGTAAATGCGGGTATAATGATAATATTAATAGCATTACTAATACTAGCATCTACAGTTAGTAACGCTACTGAAGTGTCGACCCCTAAAACATACGTTAGAATTGACCCAGCACCTGATGGTGTATACTTAAGTGCTCGAATACTATGGACACTACAATCAGCAAAATCTACTAATGCAGTTATTGGTCTAGGTATTAACTGCTTAACTAAGTACATCCCAGCAAGTAACAATTATACCGTAATTATTAAGTCAGTTATGAAGGGTGAGAGTAAAAACATCACAACTAAGGAAATGATGTTGAGAAGTATAAGTGTGAAGGGTACGGGTGAGTCCTTTGAAGGTATAGAGAACGTTACAGTAATGATAGCTACAGTTCTCGTTAATGGAACTATCAACATTGAATTTAAAGGTAATAGCACTGTAGTGAGTAATGATGTAAGAGATATCAATATAGTAATTAATGCATCTGTAGATAAGGGTCTAATACCAAAGGAGTTCTTAACTTACATACCGATGCTCTCAATGATGTTAAACCCAGAATATGTAAATGAGCAATTACGATCTCAAGGTATTGAGGGTATGAACTTTAGTAAGTTAGTGTTCAGTTATAAACAAACCGATGAGTCCATGCTATTCTACATAGATGCTAGTCTGAGAATAAATATAACTAAGTACTTTAAATCTATGGGTGTTGAACCGGAAACATTAAGTAACATATCTAATGACTTGAGAGAACTAACTGAGATATCTAGGAGGATAAGGACTAAATATGACTTTAACCTAAACTTAAACATGTTAAGCCCTACTGCCTTCGTGATGGAGTCAAGCCTTAAATTAAATATTAATGGTGATGTTGAGGATTACTTAAGGTCTTTAACTAAGTATTTCGTTAGGTCTTTAGAAACATTGTTACTAATGGGTAGAAAAACAGCTATGGGGCCCTTAGAAACACCTTATAGCGGTGTTAGTTACGAGGATTTCAAGACTATTGAGGAGATGTATGAATACCTAAAGCCTTGGCTATCGATCACGTTATTACCGAGTAACTCATCATCAAATATAACACTAACTATTAAAGATAACGAATTAAAACTTGAAGTAAATATAAGGAATATAAGGTTAGGGCATCTTAAATTAAGAGGCGAGGAGGCTACTAGAGAGGTAGCTAAATTACTCTTATCAGCTATTAAAGGCTTAAGAGAGTTCGGCATACCCATAGAATATGATTGTAACATACCTAACGTTGAAGCAGATCCTAAGATAGCAGAGAACGTTAAGCTAGTAATGGGCACACTGAATCTTAAACCCTATACTGAGGTAACTACTACAATCACACCACCGTCACCACCTACTGTAACGGTAACTTATACTATGACTACTACTAAGGTATTAACTAAGACAGTAACCACGACAGTCCATAAAACAGAAACATTAACAACTACATCAGTAAAGTACCTAACAACTACTATGTATAAAGTTGAGAAGGTCTTAAGTACGGACATAGTGGCAGTGATTGCTGCAGCTGTAGTGATTGCTGGATTAATTGTGGCACTAGCGATAAGGAAGTCAAAATAAGGTATTTTTCACTTTAATCTGTAGTCCTACGTACGTTTTATCTAATAAAGTAAAGTTTAGAATTTAGGATATACTTCAACGTTTTAAGCCGATTTATAAATCTAAATTATTATGGTGGAGATGTATGGGGGTTAAATTAAGCTTTAAGGAAGCTGTACTTGCAGCTGTAGCTAATGGTGTAGATACAGTAGAGGAATTATCAAGAGTATTCATGGTTCGTGAGGAATTCATTAAGAGAATAATTGATGAGTTAAAGGCTGAAGGACTTGTAAAGGAAGTTGAGAGAGGTTTCTGGATCTTCAGAAAGAAAACCTTAAAGTTAACTAGTGAGGGCTTCAAGATGGCTGAACAAGCTATGGTAAAACTTAGGGAATTAGCAAACGAGGTTAAAGCTAAAATGGAAGGAGAAGTAAGTCATGAGGAACTAAGGAGGATATTAGAGCCGTATATGCCAGTAATACCCTTACTTGTTTACCTAAATCTGTTGGACTTATTACTTCTCAATATGTTATTCACGATGCCCCTAGTAACGTGGTGGGATACGGATTTCATAGATAGTGATGAGACATATCTCGAGTGATTTGAGACCTGACATGAAATATGCTGACACAAACAAAATGATTTTAATTTAATGTGTGTCTAGTTAATTCTATTAATTCCCTAAGTAGAATTTTACATGAAATGGTCAGGCTAGCTGACCCTGCGCTATGTCTAAAATGTAGAGGTAGAAGGTTTTGCGGTTTAACATACTGTCCATTACTCGTTAGAGCCAGAGTAACTTTAACTATGAGTAAGGTAGTCTCTAGACCTTACCTTGATGGTTCATCACCACCATCAGTTTTTATTGGATGGGTTAATTATCCTAAGGTTATCGCCGCCATAGCATCTCCACCAATTAAGGGTGACACCTCCCATTACGATAAACCTGAAGATTGGATCAAAGGTAATTTAAGAATTGATGAATTACTTACGTTGAGATTAACGTTAGTGAGAGGTGGTAATGAAGTAATTATTAACAATTTAAATAATAAATTCATTGAGGTTCTTCAAGAGGTTGCTCTCTCCGAAAGACCTGTAGATGTAGAGTTAATACTTAGAAAACCTCCTAAGCCTAGGATAGAATTTGATGAGATCATCCCTCCAATAGGTCCCTTAGCGCCATTAGATAATGTTAGACTCGGTAGTAACCCCTATTTTGGTAGGTATGTTGATAAGGTATTCTATGATGCTGATATGAATGCTCGAGAGGCTGTTATATACCTTTATAGATCAGGCATTGAGGTTTCAAGAATTACAAGAATATTTAGTGTTGGTGGTGTTGGCATTAGTAGGTATAGGAAGTTAGTACCTACTAGGTGGTCAATAACTGCAGTAGATAAGATATTATCTGATGAATTAATAACTAGAATTAAGGATTATCCGCCGATTGATAAGATCTTATTCTTCACTTACAGAATGCATGATAACCTCTTCATGGCTATACTAATACCCTCAAATACCTGGTGGTTTGAGTGGATGGAGGCTTGGTTTCCTGGATCAACTTGGAATAGGTTTAGCTCTGAAGTGGTCATTGAGGGTGACTGTGAGGGACCTCAAGGAAGAACTACTTACCCTGATATAGGTGGTTGTTACTATGCGTCAAGACTTGCTGTAGCAGAGTACCTATATAGAATTAAACGTAAAGCCATAGCTGTACTACTAAGGGAGATCTATGAAGGATTTAACGTAGCCATCGGTGTCTGGTTCGTCAGAGAGTCATTAAGGCATATGTTCTTAACAACGAAACCCATAGTTCTGTATGAATTAGAAGACTTAGTAAAGATCATGGAAAAGCATGCTAGAATAAACCCGAGAGTATGGATAAGAAGGTCATTAATACTGAGGAAATTCTTAAACACTATGAGCTTAACTAAGTTTAAATAGGACTTGAATCCCTCACTCAATAAGAGAATTAGTCAATGATGCAATATAATAATTAAAGGCCCATTATTTAAGTTTGGGGATATTGAAAAGGGTATTCCATGGTATTGTACTTTAGGTAATGTTAGTACAGAGTGATGTGGTGAATTTTTATTCTAACTGAATCTCAACCTTTCCTTAGGGATTGTGTAGGTGGTTGTCTATAGGAGAATTAGGGTTAGGCACGCTTTAAGTAAGTCGTCGTTACCTGATCTTGACTATGCATTAAATCCTTATATTGGTTGTTTCCATGCCTGCAGTTATTGTTATGCTAGGGGTTACGTTGGTGGGTATGTTGATGCTGGTAGGTCCTGGGGTGAGATTGTATACATTAAGGAGAACTTAGTTGATGTACTTAGGGTTGAGGTTAAGAGGTTTAGAGCAGGTATTGTAGGTGTTTCGACAATTACCGATCCCTATCAGCCCATAGAGGCTGAATTAGGGATTGTTAGGGAAGCTATTAAGGTGCTTCTTAACTCTGGGTTTAGTGTAAGTATTCAAACTAAGTCTGACTTAGTTCTCAGGGATATCGATATACTTAAGAGGTTTATTGGTAGGGTTGATGTTGGGTTTACGATAACGTCTCTAAATGATGACTTGATAAGGTATGTTGAGCCTAGAGCTCCTTTACCTAGTCTTAGGGTTAAGGCTTTGAGGAAGTTGAGTAGTGAGAGTATTGAGACATGGATATTCTACGGTCCCGTAATTCCGGGCTTTAATGATGATGAGGAAACTATCAGGGGTATCTTAAGGCTTGGTAGAGAGACTAACTCTAAGGTATTGATTGATAAAATACACTTAAGGGACTGGATTATGGAGACATTAAGACACGCTCTAGAGAACATATTTGGTAGGAACTACTCCAAAGTACTGAATAAGGAGTACATAGAGTCTTGGTGGCTCAACTTCAAAGAACGCATACTAAAAATGTGTAAGGAATATAACATCACATGCTATCCTCAACTAGCAGAACCCAAGCCAACACAAACCAAAAACCTCACAAACTTCACATAAACTAAACAACACATTCAACACCAAAACACGTAAGAACGCCAACAAAACTGCTAATAAGGAAAGAATTAAGATTGGTGGGGGGCCTCGACTGGTAGCGGGGGGTGGATTTGAACCACCGACCTCGGGCTCGACCCTTGTCGGTGTGTCTCCGAGGCGGGCAACCCGGTTATCCGGGTTGCCCGGTAGCCCTTATGAGCTTCGCGGATCGGGGGCTAAGCCCCCGCATCTCCCGCGGGCTACCTGGCTACCCCACCCCGCTGCTCTGGCCCCCCGTTCTTGTTTCTTGTTTTTTAGTGTTTTTAAGCTTTGTTTTTATTCTCTCTTTGACTTTTCTCCAGTCTATTTTGCTTATGGTGTGTGGCCCGCATCCGTATGTTTTCGCTATTTCTATTTCTAGGTGTAGTTCTGTTGGTATTCCTAGCTCTTCGGATGCTCTCATTGCTTCAGCTAGTGATTTAGTGTTGATGAGTCTCTGTGGTAGTGGTTGTTGTTTAATTACCTTCTGTGGGTCTAGGAAGTATGTGACTATCGTGTTTGGTGTTATCTTAATTCTCCTAGAACCACTCCTAATACTTAATTCGCCCATAACACCCTTAAGGGCTAGGTATGGTGCTCTACTAGCCTCAGTAGGTAGCCTTCTAAGTAGTTTCTCGTAGATATTCATGAAGTCCCTCCAAATACCTAGAGCACCTACGAGGCCACCCTCACTACCTACGTCAGCAATTCTCTTAATCACGTAGTCATGATCCAGCTCTCCATCAGCACCAGGAGCTAGTATAGCAACTAAAGCCCTACTACTAAAGTAATGCAGAGATGCTAACGTTAGAGAATCAGCTAGTGGTGACCATAACGAGTCCTCATAACCGTAAGCAAGGATATCACCACCAACATCTAAGGCTATAACGGAATCGAAACCCTCATTCATTAACTCCTCAACACACTCAACAATACCCTGAACTCCTCGCTCCAATGTAATACCAGGTATCGTAACACCACTTAACTCAGCAATAATTGATGCTTGAGGCCTAAACCTATAGTCAAAACCACGAACAACATAGGTATTACTACCCATATAAACACAAGCTGAATTCCTAATAGCATTACGTATTAAACACCTAGGTATAGGCCCAGGGTATGGGTCAAGAATCCAACGCTCCCATAGAATAGCTACAGGTATGCACTTCCTAACATTAACTAGTGATTTAAGTACCTCACACATCACGTAAGCAGATACTACATCTCCAGCACCACCAGCACCAATAACGATGACGCCACGCCTTAACAAATTTATTACGTTCAGCTCGCTACACCCTAACACTATACTTAAGAACACTTAATAACTCATAATATAGGAAGCGAGTAAGTCACTAATACACTCACTTAACTTTTTAATGCTTATTCCATAATCAAGAGAGGGTAGAGTAGGTTGGCGTTTGGACCACCAGCGATGGGTTATGATAGAGCAATCACCGTATTCTCACCTGACGGTAAGCTATATCAAGTTGAGTATGCAGCTGAGAATATTAAGAAGGGATGGACAACCATAGGAATCAAGAGTCGTAAAGGTGGCGTATTAGCTGCTGAGAAGAGAAAAATAGCACCACTCATAGATATGGATGCCATAGAGAAGATATACCTCATAGATACACATATCGGTGCCTCATTCGCAGGACTAGCAGCTGACGGTAGGATACTAATTGACTACGCTAGGAGAGTGGCAATGAACTATAGATTTGTGTATGACGAACCAATTGATGTAGAATTGGTAGTTAGGAATATATGCGATATAAAGCAGCTATACACTCAACATGCAGGTGTGAGACCATTCGGTGTCTCATTAATATTTCTCGGCGTCGATAAGAAGGGTGTTCAGTTATTCAAGACAGAAATAAATGGCTACTACTTTGCATACCTAGCAATAGCTATGGGCTCAGGCGAGCAACCAGCAACGGAGCAGCTCGAGAAGAACTACAATAAGGATATGAGCGTCTCAGAAATGATAATACTAGCACTTAAAGCTCTAAGAACAGCATCTGACCAACCACTAAAGCCTGACCTTGTTGAAATGGGATTCATAAATGTCGAGAACAAGATGTTCAGGAAATTAACCAATGAGGAATTAGCTGAATGGATTAGGAAAGCAGGGGTAGATAAATGAGTAGGGAATACGTCATAGCAAGGTATGAAGTAAGAGGTAAGAAATTCGAAATACTGGTTCATCCAGAAAAAGCTTTTAGGTATAGGGAAGGCGAGAAAATAAACATTGATGAGGTACTCATAGGTGATTACGTATATAAGGATGTAAGGAGAGGAGATAGAGCGTCACCTGAAGACCTACGTAAAATATTCGGTACTGACGACATACGTAAGGTAGCGGACATAATACTGAAGAAAGGTGAGCTCCAGCTAACTACAGAGCAGAGGAGGAAATTACTCGAAGCTAAGAAAAGACAAATAATAACATTCATAGCTAAGTCAGCAATAGATCCTAGGACTAAAACGCCAATACCACCACAGAGAATTGAGAGAGCTATAGAGGAGGCTAGAGTAGCTATTGACTTATACAAGAGTGTTGAGGAGCAGGCAGCTAAGATCGTTAGGGAAATATCTAAGTACTTACCCATAAAAATAGCTAAGGCGTACATAAGAATTAAAGTACCACCTGAAGTAGCCTATAAGGCTTACTCACAACTTAGAAGGTTAGGTGAGATTAAGAATGAGAGATGGCTAAATGATGGATCATTAATTATAGAGATAGAAATACCCGCTGGTATGCAGGGTGAGGTACTAGATGCCATAAGTAAGGCAACTAAGGGAACGGCCGAGGTTAATATTAAGGTGAGTTAAGTGAGTAGGCGTGTATATGTTAAGCAAAGAGAGCTAGTGGTTCCTGGTCAACTAATCGCTGAAGGAGACTTTAAGATAGGAAGTAATGCATACCTATTTAGAGTAGGTAAGAAGTATTACTCAACAGTCATAGGGCTTGTAGACATAAGTGAGGATGGTGAAACATTAAACATAATACCATTAGAGGGCTTCTATTACCCATCACCTGATGACTTAGTAATAGGTGTTGTTAGAAATATAGGAATCACTAGTTGGGAACTAGATATTAGAGCGCCATTTCCAGCAATACTCTATGCTGCAGACCTACTTGGTAGACCTGTAAATCCTGCTAAGGAGGACTTAAGTCAGTATCTCGATGTAGGGGATATGGTTCTTGCTAAGGTTGAAGTCTTTGACCGAACTAGAGACCCCATACTAACCACTAAGGGTAAAGGTCTAGGTAAGATAACTAAGGGAGCTGTAATAGAGATAAACCCCGTTAAGGTTCCTAGAGTCATAGGTAAGAAGGGGTCTATGCATCAAATGCTTGAGAAGGAGACAGGATGCAAGATAGTCATTGCAAGGAATGGCAGAATACTTATAGACTGCCCCAATGAAACAATAGAGAAGGTGGTGATATTAGCCATAAGGAAGATCGAGAGGGAGGCACACATACCAGGTTTAACGGATAGAATTAAAGAGTTCATACTAAAAGAAAAAGTTAGGAGGGGATTACTAAGTGGTACATGAAGGTAAACCGAAATTAATAATGGAGGATGGTAGAAGAATTGACGGTAGAAAGCCTAATGAGCTAAGACCAATAAGAATGCAGGTGGGTGTCCTATATAATGCCAATGGCTCAGCTTTAGTTGAGTACGGTAACACTAAGGTTCTAGCTGCAGTCTATGGACCTAGGGAGCCTCAGCAAAGACATATGGCATTACCTTATAGAGCCATCATAAGGTGTAGGTATCATATGGCACCATTCTCAACTCATGAAAGAAAGTCACCGGCACCATCCCGTAGGGAGATAGAGTTATCTAAAGTTATTAGGGAGGCATTAGAGCCTGTAGTTATGACTGAAATGTTTCCGAGAACTTCTATTGACATTTTCATTGAAGTACTCAATGCTGACGGAGGTACTAGGACAGCCTCAGTAACAGCAGCCTCATTAGCCTTAGCTGATGCGGGTATCCCCATGAGGGATCTAGTTGCTGGTGTAGCTGTAGGTAAGGTTGACGGTATTTTAGTATTGGATATAAATGAAGCTGAAGACATGTATGGTGAAGCAGATATGCCAGTAGCTGCAGCACCCTCATTAGGTCTAATAACTTTATTACAGCTAAATGGTGTATTAACACCTGATGAATTTAAAAAGGCCTTAGATATGGCATTAGATGGTATAAATAAAATTTATCAAATGCAGAAGGAGACATTAAAGAAGAAGTACTTAGAAGTTAAGGTGGAGGAGTAAAATGTCTGTAACACCATCATCTCCCGAGTACATACTTCCAAGAATTAAGGTAGAGACTTTAGCATCATTAGTTAGAAAAGGTATCCGACTTAGTGGCAGAGGTCTTGAAGACTACCGAGACATAAGTATAGAACTGAACTATATACCCAACGCTGAGGGCTCAGCATTGGTTAAGTTAGGTAATACTCAAGTACTTGTTGGTGTTAAGTTAGAGGTAGGTACTCCATACCCTGACACACCCAATGAAGGGACTATGGTAGTATCAGCAGAGTTCGTACCTACAGCATCACCGGTATTCGAGCCTGGGCCACCTGATGAAAACGCGATAGAGTTAGCTAGAGTTATAGATAGGTCTATTAGAGAACTTAAGGCTATAGATTTAAGTAAGCTTGTTTTAATACCTGGTAAAAAGGTATGGAACGTATGGATAGATATTTATGTGCTAGATCACGATGGGAACCTCATTGACGCATCATCTATAGCTTCATTAGCTGCATTAATGGTTACTAAGATACCTAAGGCAGAAGTAACTCAGGAGGGAGAGGTTAAGGTTGATAAGTCGACATACATAGGCCCATTACCAATGAATCATAAAGTCGTCACTGTAACCGTGGGTAAGTTAAGGGATGTACTACTCGTTGACCCTGATCTTGAAGAGGAGTCGGTACTTGATACTAAGTTAGTCATAGCTGTATCAGATGATGGTAGGGTTGCAGGGATTCAGAAGACAGGAATGGGTTACTTGACTAAGGATGAGGTATTAAGAATAGTTGATATAGCGTTAAGGAAGGGTAAAGAAATTATAGCTAAGGTTGACGAGGCTGTAAGTAAACATAAAGTTAGGGTTGAAGAAGAATCAAAGGAAGCTAAAGAGGAGGGAGGCAAGGAAGAGAGTTAAACTTAATAATACTCTATTAGGAATGAGTTGGGTATTGAGTATGGGTAGAAGGACTAAAGTCGTAGGTATTGCGGCAAGGTTTGGTGCACGTTACGGCGCTACACTTAGAAAGAAGTGGAAGGAGGTCATGGAGAGAAGATATTCTTACTATACATGTCCATTCTGTGGAGCTAAAACTAGAATGAAGAGAATTGCTGTAGGTATTTGGCAGTGTCCTAAGTGTGGTAAAGTATTTGCTGGTGGTGCTTATCAGCCCATAACTGAGGTTGGTAGAGTGACTATTACCTCTAAGCAGTAAATCATTAATGAGGTATAACTGGATTTTACCTCATGAAGTTAATAATAACGACTTCCAGGGAGCCATCACGGAGGACTAGATCATTTGTTAAAGATTTAGTTGCCGCCATTCCCCACGCTGAAAAAGTGAATAGAGGTAAAGCAACACTCCTAGACCTTAGGAATTTAATTATAAGGAAGGGTGCTTATGGTTTAGTTATGATCCTTGAGAAGAAGGCTAACCCCTCAGCATTAGTTTTCTATATTCCTGGAGAAACAGGACTTGAGAGGGTCTTAATGGTGAGAATTAGCGGTATTAAATTAGGTAGGGAGATGAGTGACTATCAAAGACCTCTAGGTATTAATGAATTAGTTATTAAGCCTTCATCAATACCTAGTGGTCTACCTTCAGATGTTGGTAATGCAATAATAGACATGTTCAAACCACGTATTTACACTTCTGATACACCACCATCCAGAGCTATTGAAGTAGTGATTACAGGGAGTAATGAAGTTGCTGAGATAAATTTTGTTTGTACATCAAGTGGTAAGTATTGTGGTCCAACAATTAAAGCCTTCAAGGTTCTGAGGTTTAAGTAATGGTTAAAAAGATAATTCTTGATATTGTTATTGATGTAGGTGAAAGAGGAGTAGCCATCACACTTTACAAAGCACTATTACCTGAGTCTAAAATTAGACTTAGGGGTATTGAGTCCAGGCTGGTACTTAACGATTCATCCATAAAAATAAGTATTGAAGCTCCTGATTACTCGTCGCTTAGAGCTGTAAGTAATGCATTACTTAGGTTAAGCGATACAGTATTAAGGGTAATTAAATGCTTGAGGTGAGGACCTAACCTTAAATAACTTAGAATGAGAATTTATGATAGGTGTTAAGTAGTGGCTCAAAAGCTGCCCCCAGAACTTGAGAAGTTAATAATAAGATACCAACAAATAGAGTCTCAACTAGCTTCCATAGTCACTCAGAAAAGTGTTGTTACATCGCAGATGAGGGAAGTTGAACGCGCACTATCGATACTACAGAACTTAGAGAAAGATGCAGTAATTTATAAAAGTACAGGTTTTATCTTGGTTAAGGTTAAGAAGGAGGATGTAATTAAGGAATTAGAAGATAAGAAGGAGGAGCTAAGCATAAGACTTACAAGTCTTGAGAGGATGGAGTCAACACTCAAGAAGCAACTAGAGGAAGTTAAAAGTCAGATAGATAAATATAGGACAAGCATTGTAGGTATGGGAGGTAAAGCTGGTTAAGCATTTAAGAAAGTATTACCCAATAGAGAACTTAAACCTTGATCTAAGTAAGGTTGATATTGATGAGTTAGAGCTAATAGCAAGTATAGCAACGAGCCATCTTGAAGAAAGGCTGGAGAGACTATTAGGCAGGAGGACAGACTTCTTAGCAATTGTAAACATTAGTAAGAATGACTTAATTAATGTATTAGTTGATGTAGAAGTTTTTGTGAAGCCAAGTCCTGAATTTGAAGTGAAAATAGATAAGTATATTGAGGAGGTGCTTAACATTGTTAGAGATGAGCTCATTAAAAGATACGGTCAGAAAGATACTAAATGAGCTGAAGGATGCACGTAAGGTTTGCTTAATAACACATAGAAATGCTGATCCAGATGCCGTAGCATCCACTATTGCTTTCAAGTACTTCATAGAAAACATAGAATATTTAAAGAATAAGAAATTAATTATACATACAATTTTCCCTGAAGGTATAGAGCTAGTAAGTAAGAACATAATGACGTCACTTAATATTGATATCGGTAATTTTCTAAAGGATGCTAATGAAGAGATAGACTGTGATATCCAGGTAGTATTAGATGCAGCTTCAGAAAGTCAGCTGGGCAAATATTCAAAACTTCTTAATAATTACATAATCATAGATCACCATGATGTAAATACACTAATTAAGAATTCTAAGGTAGCACTCTATGATAAGACCGCATCATCAACATCAGAATTAATAAGCCTGATGTATATGACACTTAATCTAAAACCTGAATCACACATAGCTTCACTCTTATTAAGTGGCATAATCTATGATACAAGATTCTTTAGAATATCAGTAAGACCTCAAACATTCAATGTAATCTATTGGCTCCTAACATGTAATGCAATGTACGGATTAATCGTGGAGGTAATGACTAAAAAGGAGATCCCGTACGCTGAGAAAGTTGCGAGATTGAAAGCTGCTCTAAGGGCAGGACTTTATGCTATTAATGATTACTTACTAGTTATCACATGCATCGGTGCTTATGAATCATCAGCTCTTAAGACATTACAAGATGCGGGTGCAGATATAGCTATAGCCATAGCTAGAAGAGAGAATTACGTTAGAGTAACTATTAGAGCCAATAAGAGAGTATTGGAAGGCATAAGTAACTCCTTAGCTGCAGACTTAGCTAACATATTAGGCAATGAATTTAAAGGTTCGGGAGGAGGTCATGGAGCGGCTGCTGGAGCCCTACTAAGAGATTTTGATTGTGAGCATTTCATTAGGGTTTTAAGAAAATTCTTTGAAGATAAAGGGTATAAGTTTAGAACCCTAGATGAAGGTAGATGGAAAAATGAGTGTGGTGACTAATGGTTAAGGTATACGTTGATGAGAGGGAGCGAGCTTCTAAAGTACCAAAGTATTTAGCAAGCATGGGTGTTACCGTAATATACAAGCAACTAGAATTAGGTGATTACATACCTGGTGAGGGATACATAATTGAACGTAAGAGAGTGGATGACTTAGCAAAATCAACATTTGAGGGGAGATTATTCGACCAAATTAAGAGGCTTAAGAGTTCAGATAAACATGTAATATTGCTCGTTGAGGGTAATATTAACTATTTAAGGAGGATAACAAGCAAGTATAAAGCTGTTGAAGCTGCATTAATAACTGCTATAGTGCTTTACGAGATACCAACATTATATACGGTTAATGCACAACATAGCGCTGAAGTTATTAAATACATAGCTGAAAAATTGCAGAAGGATCGTGGCAGAGGCCTCTCATTACCAACATATAGGAGAGTCTCGAAACCTAAGGGCATAGATTTCAGGGAATGGCAATTATACATACTTTCATCATTTCCGGGAATAGGCCCAAAGATTGCTGAAAAACTCCTTATTAAGTTCGGTAGTCTAATTGATGTGTTTAAGGCATCACCAGCAGAACTTTCAAGAGTTGAAGGTATTAGTGAAGAGAAAGCCTGGCTTATCCATAAAATATTGACAACGAAGTACAGCGTAAAATCCTCAACAACTGATTTATCTAAGTATTTAAAGAGTGTAAATAGTGATGGAGGATAGTCCTCCTATTTTAGATGGAAATAAATGAATGTACTAGCTGACATTACATCATGTATTAACACTTAAGCTTTTAACCTCTAACAGCTTAACCATAACGGTTAGGGTTATGCCAAGATATAAGACTGTAGAACAAATACAGAAGATAATGTCTGACCTAGAGCATATTAGAAACATAGGTATTATCGCACATGTTGACCATGGTAAGACAACAACCACAGACTCACTATTAGCAGCTGCCGGTATAATATCGATTAAGGTTGCTGGTGAAGCATTAGCCCTCGACTATCTCAATGTTGAGCAGAGGAGAGGTATTACTGTTAAGTCAGCTAACATAAGCCTTTACCACGAATATGAAGGTAAGCCTTATGTCATTAACTTAATAGATACTCCGGGTCATGTAGACTTTAGTGGTAAGGTGACTAGAGCTCTAAGAGTTCTTGATGGCGCTATTGTTGTCGTTGATGCTGTTGAAGGCGTTATGACGCAGACAGAGACTGTCTTAAGGCAAGCACTTGAGGAGAGGGTTAGACCATTATTGTACATAAATAAGGTTGATAGATTAATTAGGGAGTTAAAGTTAACACCTCAAGAAATTCAAAGAAGGTTTGTCGAAATAATCAGGGACGTAAATAATTTAATTAGGGAGTATGCTGAGCCTCAATTCCGTGATAAATGGTTAATAGATGCTGCCAAAGGTATGGTTGCATTTGGGTCAGCTAAGGATAAGATAGGGTTAACAGTGCCTATATCAGCTAAGAAGGGTATTAAGATTATTGACATGATTAAAGCTTACGAAAAAGGTAGACAAGCCGTTGAGGAATTACAGAAGATTATACCGCTTCATGAAGCATTACTCGATATGGTTGTAAAGTTTATTCCTAATCCACGTGAAGCACAGAGGTATCGTATACCTAAGATATGGAGAGGTGATATTGATAGTGAATTAGGTAAGGCTATGATCAATGCAGATCCCAATGGTCCCTTAGTATTCTTCGTTAATGATATGAGAATCGACCCACACGCAGGCCTAGTAGCTACGGGTAGGGTATTTTCAGGTACTTTGAAGTCAGGCAAGGAAGTATGGTTAGTTATTGGTAGGACTAAACAGAAGGTACTTCAAGTAAGCCTTTACATGGGACCATTTAGAGAGCCCGTAGCTCAGGTTACGGCAGGAAATATAGCAGCTGTGCTAGGACTTGACAAGGCCAGATCTGGTGAGACTGTAGTTGATATAGCCTTCAAAGATGTCGCAGCACCATTTGAGAAGATGAGATATGTATCAGAGCCTGTAGTAACAATGGCTATAGAACCAAAGAGAACACAAGACTTAACAAAACTCATCGAAGCATTAAGAAGAATGGCTATTGAAGATCCAAACTTAGTTGTAAAGATAAATGAAGAAACTGGTGAATACCTCATATCAGGGATGGGTCCATTACACCTTGAAATAGCTTTAACCTTGCTAAAAGAGAATTATGGATTAGAAGTAGTTACATCACCACCAATAGTAGTTTATAGAGAGACCATAAGAGGCCATTCAGAAGTACTGGAGGGTAAGTCGCCAAATAAGCATAATAAGTTATACATTAGCGTTGAACCATTAAATGAGGAAACTATAAGACTCATCCAAGAAGGCATAGTTACTGAAGATATGGATGCTCGTGAAAGAGCTAAGATATTGAGAGACCAAGCGGGTTGGGATTATGACGAAGCTAGAAGGATTTGGGCTATTGATGAAAACATAAACATACTCGTTGACATGACTTCAGGTGTCCAACACTTAAGGGAAGTTAAGGATACGATAATCCAAGGATTTAGATTAGCAATGAGGGAGGGGCCTTTAGCTATGGAGCCTGTAAGGGGCGTTAAGGTCATATTACATGATGCAGTAATTCACGAGGATCCAGCACATAGAGGTCCAGCACAAATATTCCCTGCAGTTAGGAATCCTGTGTATGCAGGTATGTTACTAGCTAAACCAACACTTCTTGAACCATTGCAAAAGCTCGATATAAAGACTCCCATGGACTACATGAGCTCAGTAATTTCAGTAATATCTAGAAAAAGAGGTAAGGTAGTCAATGTTATTCAGGTAAACCCAACAATAGTTAGGATTATTGCCGAGATCCCTGTTGCTGAGTCTTTTGACTTAGCTAATGAGTTAAGATCAGCAACAGCAGGTAGGGCATTCTGGGGTACTGAATTTAGTAGATGGGCTCCAGTACCTGATTCACTATTAATGGATGTAGTCAGAAAAATTAGAGAGAGGAAAGGATTAAAGCCAGAACCGCCTAGACCTGAAGACTTCATATCGCCTTATTAAGTCTAATGGACTAAATTATACTCCAATAATCTCCTAGGATTCTTTTAATTTTACTAATTAGGTAGCCGTACTTGCGTAAACCTTTCTCACTAAGCTCATCAATTACTTCCTCATTAATTCCCGGCTTAATATAGCCCTTGACATAAGCTGTAAGTCCTTTCCTTAAACCATCACCATAACCGCCCTCTAATACTGTAACCGCACCCTTCACTACTCCCTTTCTTAACAACTTATTTACTAAGTAGCCATATGCTTCATACGTTATTTCAGTAACACTTAAATCTGTAAGGGGGTCTGTACGATATGCATCAAATCCTGCTGAGATAACGAGGAAATCAGGTTTAAATTCACTAACCACTACTTCTATTACATTCTTTAAAACCCATATATAAATCGTGTCGTTAGATAGAGGATCTAATGGTATATTTATTTTAGTCCCTTCAGCATTTTTACCACCAAGATCTTTTAAATCCCCGGTACCTGGATATATTCCTCTTTCATGAATATCAACATGTACAACTCTTCCATTATCCCAGAATATTTCTTGAGTTCCATTACCATGATGTGCATCAAAGTCTATCACTAATACCCTTCCGACACTCCTCAGAGCCGATACTACGGCTGCTGCTGAGTTGTTGAATATACAGAAACCGTTTGTTGGCGCTCCTAATGCCTTACCTCTAATTCCTGAGTGATGTCCAGGTGGTCTAACAAGTATTAATATATTAATACCTTCCTGAAGAGCTACATTACTAGCTTGATAAGCCGTACTGAAAGCTGCTAATGCTACGTCAAATGTATGTTCATTAACATAAGTATCAGGATCTATGTAATGGAAACCCTTTCTTGATTCATCCTTTATGAAGCTTACATAATCACCATCATGCACTAAGAGTAATATATCCTCACCATATTTTACAGCACCTCTAATGTCTACCTTAATGCTCTCCTTTGATAAGAATTTATTAAGTGAATTAAAGGCTATATCTAACCTAATAGGATTCTCAACATGAGATGCGGTTGGATCGTAATGCTGTAGGAATAGAGAGTCAAAATAGATGATTAAGTCTTTATTCATAATTCTTACCTAATAATGCCCTAACCGCTAACCTTATAGCTGTAGCTGAGCTATACCTTGGTCTCCAACCAATTGATGTTATTTTACCTATATCTAATAACATGAACTTAACATCACCGACCCAGCCCCTACCATCTTTAGTTCCAGGTTTAAACACGTACTTAACATTGCTCAAACCCATCTCACTAACAACAATGTCAGCTATTTCCTTAACTGTTACCCAATCATTGTTCCCGACATTAAATATTTCAAAGTTATTACTCGACTTCAAAATGTAATTTAATGCTACATCAATGGCGCTTAGTAAGTCGTAAACATGAAGATAGGATTTTCTTTGAGTGCCATCACCTAGTATCTCAAGTATTCTAGGGTTTTGTCTTAACTTCCTTATGAAGTCTACTATGACACCATGTGTTTGATACGGTCCTACAATATTTGCAAGCCTTAATATCAATGCTTTAAATCCGTATAGTTTACTGTACGTAATTATTAAGTTCTCTGACGCTAACTTGGCTGCTCCATACATCGATATGGGAATTAGTGGATGGTAATTCTCAGGTGTGGGCAACTTCTTAGCATCACCGTAAACTGTAGATGAGCTCGTAAACACTAATACGTTAACATCGGCTAATCTGCAAGCTTCTAGGACATTAAAAGTAGCTACTACGTTTTCGTAGAAATGAACTTGAGGGTTAATTACAGAGACTTTAACCTCAGGATTAGCAGCTAAGTGGTATACAACCCCGCTCTCTTGAAATAAATTTTTAAGATCATAAGGGCTAATGTGCTTTAAATCAATCTTGAAGAAGTTAACTAATCCCTTATTAATTAAATCATTAATGTTGTTTATGTTACCAGATGACAAGTTGTCTATTACCTTAACTTTAATACCTTTACTAACTAGGTGCCTGACTAAGTTCGATCCTATGAATCCTGCACCTCCAGTAACGACTACCTCCTTACTCAAGATAATCACTTCACTTTATTCATTATTGATGAGGCTATTTTGGAAGCTATATTAAGCATAGCATCTAATGACCCATTACTTGGCTCTTTAAACCTTATAAGTATATGGTTACCTCTTAAAGTGACTAATAGTTTATCTATCATGTTTTGAGGTATTGACTTTATTATATCAACGAAGCTTATGTCACGTCGTAAGAGACATATTCTCATTATATAACCAAGCTCTGATTCCTGTATTAATAATGCTATACCATCACTCCTACATAGTCTAAGTAACGCGTCATATCCAACAGCTCTTAGCAAGTTAATGTTCCTCTTTATGAATTCATCATTAAAGCTAGATGATATAGTTACTACTTTAATTATTCCTAACTCTATGTAATGTTTATTTTTAATTAACTCATTAAGTAGTTCAAGTGCTTTCTCATATTTTTCAGCTTCCCTACTAAGTTGTTCAGATATCTTTAATGTCTTTGAATTTATGACGGTATAAGCGAAGCTATACATAACATTTCTAAACTCTTTATTACTATAGTTGACCTTAAATGCCTTATACATTATTTTACCTATCCTTGATAGCTTATCTAATTTTGATGTATTCATTGCAATTATGTCATTTAATATTTGCTCAGGGATAGTTACATTTTCATTTAATGTTTGAATATATTCTAATGCAACTTCAGTAAGTGAATTGACGCCCACTAGTCTCATTAAGATATTTGATCTACCCTCTCCATCATATCTTAATACTAAACCTAACTTCTTATCACTTAAATATTCAAGTGCTGTTGAGTTAATTAGTGTTGCACCATCCCTATGTGTTATACCCACACAGTAGCACTTACTTAATATTAAGTTCCTTCTTTCTAGAGGTGAAGGAAATTCTAAGAATACTTTATAGCCTTTACGTGTTAGGGCGGTAGCTAGTATTGCTGTCGCGAATATGTCGTCCCAACTCCAATCTGAGTATATGGTTATGTTAGAGCTCATCATTATACCCCCTTTACCAACATCATAAGTAACATACTGACACCACTATAGTTGCATGTGACATTATTTCATTATATATTCACTATCTTCTCAATGAATTTCACTTGCGAGCAAAAATATATTTCGTTTCTTTGAGTGAAGTACGTGATTACCATTCATTAATACTTCTGAATCACCCATTGATTAACTCGTGGAAAATAAGCTTATTAGCTTTTATTTATATCATGAATCAGGTGTTAGGATTGTTTGATGCAGTAATTATGGCATTATTATGTGGTGTAGTTGCGGTGATATATGCGTTAATATTAGCGTATTTAATAATGAAAGAGCCTGAGGGTAAGGGTAGAATAGTTGATATTGCTAGTTTCATAAAGGAGGGTGCAAGAGCGTATCTTAAGAGGCAATACTCAATAATATTAATTATAGCCATAATCATAGCTGCGCTATTATCGATATTCTCGGTACGCATGTCATTAAGCTACATCCTTGGTGCATTATCCTCGGTACTGGCTGGCTATGTAGGAATGTGGATAGCTGTAAACTCTAATGTAAGAACAACATATGCTGCTAAGGAACATGGCCTATCTAAGGCTTTTAAAATAGCCTTTAGAGGTGGCATGGTTACAGGATTGATGGTTGTAGGTGTTGGTACGGCCTTAATAGCTGTTCAATATCTTCTCTATGGTGGTGGACCCAACACACCTGATGTAATTAGAGATTTAATTGGATATAGCTTTGGTGCATCAACTGTAGCCTTATTCGCCAGAGCTGGAGGAGGAATATACACTAAAGCAGCTGATATAGGTGCTGACCTAGTCGGTAAGGTAGAAGCAGGTATACCTGAGGATGACCCGAGAAATCCGGGTGTAATAGCTGATAATGTAGGTGATAATGTAGGTGATGTTGCGGGTATGGGTGCTGATCTCTTTGAGTCGTATGTCGGTGCAATAATTTCATCAATGGTTATAGCAGCATCAGCTATTAGAGTTCTAGCTGGTGGTGAGTGGATTCAATGGGCACTACTTCCCTTAGCCATAGCTAGTGCAGGTATTATAGCGTCAATAATAACGTCACTAGTAGTTAGAGTAAGAGAAGGTGGGGATCCCTCGAAACCGCTGACTTTGGCCACCATAATATCTGCAATAATAATTTCAATACTAACGTATCCGTTATCAACATGGTTGCTGGGACCAGGGATAGGTATTAGGGTATTCTTAGTTGTTATTGCAGGTCTTGCAGCAGGTATAACTATAGGGTTGACAAGCGATTACTTCACGAACAAGAATAGGAAGCCTGTTAGAAGAGTAGCTGAGATGTCACAAATGGGTGCAGCATTAACCATACTTAGCGGCTTATCTTACGGATTCTTAAGTGTGGTAATTCCTGCTGTAGGTATAGCTGTAGCCGAGCTCCTAGCCTATTACTTACTCTCACCACTAGGTTTCTGGTACGGCATTTATGGTGTGGCTTTAGCTGCTGTTGGCATGCTCTCACTAACGGGTGTTGTAGTTAGTGCTGATGCTTATGGACCAATAACAGATAATGCAGCAGGCATAGCTGAGCAGGCAGGTTTGGGTGAGGATGTTAGATCACTAACTGATAAGTTAGATGCTGCAGGCAACACAATGAAGTCTATATCTAAGGGCTTTGCTATAGGTTCAGCAGCTTTAACAGCTTTAGCGTTCCTTGCCGCTTACACGAGTAGTGTCTCACAAATAGCAGGTTTAGATTTCATGGAGTCAATGTCGCTACTCTCAATACTTGATATTAAGGTATTGGTCGGTACGTTAATAGGTATAGTACTGCCAGCTGCGTTCATATCATTAGTAATAATGAGTGTTAGTGATGCAGCATTTGTATTGATTGCTGAAATTCGTAGACAGTTAAGGGAGAAGCCAGGCATATTAGAATTTAAGGAGAAACCTGACTATGGTAGAGCTGTAGCCATAGTTACGTCATATGCCTTAAAGAGATTAATAGCGCCAGGCTTACTAGCAATAATATCGCCTATAGTTATAGGGTTTGTACTAGGGCCATACGGGCTAGCTGGAGCTCTATTAGCAGCAATAATAACGGGTTTACTATTAGGTCTTTTCCAGGGCAACGTAGGTAATACATGGGATAATGCCAAGAAATTCATTGAAGAAGGGCACTTTGGAGGTAAAGGAAGTGAGACTCATAAGGCAGCAGTTATAGGCGATACTGTAGGTGACCCATTAAAGGATGCTGCAGGCCCTTCACTTAATATACTAATTAAGCTGATGAGTGTGGTATCACTAGTGTTCTCACCAGTTATAGTTAGTGTGAACCTATTACGTATACTAGGTATGGTCTAATTAGGAAGATCTTTTAGGGGTAAAACACTTTAAACATTAAGGAGTATGATGTACTGCTATATAATTAAGGAGAGTTCAGAAATACCTTTAAAATCACATAGAACTAGACCAAGGTTTGAGAAGAGGCTACTCAATAATATAGAATACGCGTTGAAAAAGGAAGGTATCGTAGATTACGACATTACTATGAGGGAAGGAGTAATAACTATTAAATCAAGTGACGATAAAGTGGGTGATGTAGTGAGAAATGTTTTTGGTGTTCACAAGGTATGTAAAGCTTTATGCATGGAGTTTAACTCAATTAATGATATAATATCTAAAGCTGAGGAGATATTTAAGGATCATGTCATTGGGAAGAAGTTTGCTGTTAGAGTTAAACGTGCTGGTACTCATACCTTCACATCACTTGATATTGCAGCTAAGGTTGGTGAGGCATTACTTAAGTACTCAGCTGGAGTTAACTTAAGTAATCCTGATGTAATCATCAATATAGAGGTTAGGGATAACGTAGTTTACTACATACTTAAGTGTTGGGGTGGAGTTAAGGGGCTCCCCATAGGTACGGAGGGTAGGGTACTCTCGTTATTCTCTGGAGGTTATGATTCAACACTAGCTTCATGGCTTGCAGGGAAGAGGGGTTGTGAAGTAGACTTCCTACACTTCTTTATGGGCTCTAAAGACATTACAATCCAGGCCTTCCTAATAGCTAAGGAGCTTACTAAATGGTTATCACCTTATGAATCCAAGATGATTATAATAGACATAACACCTCTCCTTTCAGAAATCAGAGTTAAGGTTAGAAATGACTACTCACAAGTAGTTCTAAGATGGTATATGTATTATATAGCTCAAAAATTAAGTAGTCTCCATAAATATGATGCAATAGTGACAGGTGAGTCTGTAGGTCAAGCATCATCTCAGACACTAAAGAATTTAAGTGTTATTGAGAAATCATTAGAATTCAATGTTAAAAGGCCCATAATAAGACCTCTAGCATTTATGGATAAAGAGGAGATTATCGAGAAGATAAGGAGTCTAGGTCTTTATGGAATGACTAGTAAAGTTAAGGAAGTATGTAGGTTAGCCATGGGTCCCGTAACTACGCGAGCGCATATGAAAATTCTAATGAATGAAGTAAGAAAAATAAGTAAGGAACTCATCGATGTATTACTCAATACACGTATCACTGTTTCCATTAAGGATACCGAGCCAAATACTCTAAGTAGATTACTAGATGAGTTTGTACTTAATGTTGAAGTAAACGCTGAAGAAGCTGTCAGGATAATTAAGGAGGGTGCAGTATTAATTGATGCAAGGGATCTAAAGGATTATAAAGCATGGCATCTAAGTAACGCTATTCACGTTAGTGAACTCCATAAAATGCTTAAGAAAGGTATTGACTTCAGCAAATCATATGTAATTTACTGTGATTATGGTACATTAAGTCTTGCATATGCTAAGATGCTTAGAAGACTTGGTATTAATGCCTTTAGTGTTAAGGGTGGTGTAAATAAACTTAAAGAGTTATTAAGGACCTCTAATGAGGGTTAGAAAACCAACGTCTTGCAATATTTGAAGTATCTTAATCATTTCCGAAGGATCTATCCATACATTTAATTCACCATTAATTATTAAACCTAAGTCATTAAGGCTTATACTTTTCCTAACTCTCTTCATTATTGCCGAGGTCAGTATGAATAATTTTCGTATCCAAGGTTTATCCTCAAGTTTACTTCTCAACTTTAAGTACTTTTCAAGTCCTAATGTGACTCTTATATATCTTAGACTTATGAGCCCGCCTTCACCCTCAATACTGATTTTCTCTCCTGTGTATTCTATTTGTTCTGGTGTGGGTGGTATTATTAACTTCAATTTTCTTTCTATGAATTCATGATATATCTTTAAACGTGCAAGTAATATTTTAGAACTATTTGCTTCGAGTAGGTCCTTGCCTTTAACGTAGGATATATAGCTTAAGTAATCATACTCGCTAATGTTTTTACGTAGAAAATCTAGGAGCCCACCTAGTGTTAATGAGATTATCATTTTAGATAATGAAGCATCAAGTTTATCTATCGTATCAAGATTTGTATGATAATATGCATCAGGCCAAAAGTTAAGCATTAAGGCTGGAATACCTAATGCTATGTATGGATCATGATCACTGCCTACACTATAACTCATTAATGAGTACCTAATATTAAAACGTTCAAGAAATCTTCTTAATAACTTAAATATGTAGGCCTCTAGGGGGCTTAATAGTATTATTGGGGATCTAATTATGTTAAAGATCGACTTAGTTATTTCACATTTTTCACCAATCATATCTAAATTTAACGTACCAACTACTTTTCTGTCTTCCTTAATGATCTTACTATGTAGGTATGTGTAGGTACCAAAGTATTCAGGTACGAATAAGGCCTTGAGACCGTATTTTAACTTAAAACCTCCCTCCTCATAAAGTCTCTGTAGTGCAATTAATCCCTCAATTAATGATGCTGTTCCACTAATGTTATCATTAATCATGAATCTAGGATGGCAGAAGTGCGCTATGATGTGATATTCAGGTTGATCATGACTTACTGTAATCTCAATTACAGGTAATTCAGGTTTCTCAAAATATCCTGACTCTACAAAACCCTTAACATAAACCTTAATGCCTTTCTTTAATAACCTAATTATTTTACTCGCGGTTTTTCTATCAACACTTATTGCTGGTGCCTTCAGATACTTGATATCGCTCTCTGATGGAAATAAGTTCACGTACGGTATACCGTCAGGATTTAAATCACGCCTAAAGAATATTATAGCTTTCGCACCGAGTTCTACTAATTTGGCATAGACTTCAAATCCCTTACCATAAGTTAACGCTATACCATCTAATGGCTCATCGTAACTAAGGCCATCACCCACATATCTTACCTCACCCTCGAAATCGCCAGGCGGTGAAAAAGCCACTATACTTGTTGGGTAATGAGTGAAGTCAGCAATAACTTTCCTCTTAGGTGATGTGATCTCAGCCCTACCTCCCTTAATGTACCAACCAATTAATGATCCTAAAAACTTTGGTATCTGAGAGTAATTGAATCTTAAGTAATTAACACTAAACCTTGTTTTATCCATTAATATATCACGTATAAACTTAGCTGCCTGTACTAACTCATTAGTACCCTGTATTCTATGATATGAGGAGAGTTGAGTAACTATATCTAAGAATTCGTTAACTATGAAATTCTCCTTAATTAATCTCCAGCTTATGACGTATCCCCTCACAATATCATAAAAAGAATTATTAAAAATTCAGTATATCTAATATTGTTCTATGCCAACCTTCTTAGAAAAATCAAATATTGTCAATGAAACGATCTTCCCGTTCTTTATTCTTACCACAATATCATTCTCTGTCAAGAAGGATTCATCCGCATCTTCAACATCGTATCCGAAGTTTATATATAATATATCGTTTTGTCTATCGTATTCCAACCATATATGTTCTACGTCTGCTATCATTAACTCCCTCTTAGTACTGTTACCACTTCTTTCCTTTACCATTACCATCACCATATTCCATCATTTACTCAGTCCCTAATTGCCAACTACTCAAATATTTCTTCTGCTCTTCCGTAAGTTCATCTATCTCTATATTCATGGACTTAAGCTTAAGTCTAGCAATCTCCTCATCTATCTCCCTTGGCAACACGTATACCTTCCGCTTGAGCTTATCTCTATTCCTCATGATATAGAGAACAGCGTATGCTTGATTAGCAAAGCTCATGTCCATGACTTCACTAGGATGACCCTCAGCTGCTACAAGATTTATAAGTCTACCTTCAGCAAGGAGGTAAAGCTTCTTGCCGTTTGGTAACTCATACTCTGTCACATAATTACGTATGATTCTCTTACTCCTAGATATTTTTTCTAAATCATTAACGCTTACTTCAACATTGAAGTGGCCTGCATTAGCTAGTATTGCTCCATCCTTCATGAGTATCATGTGCTCAGCTCTAATGACATCTTTGTTTCCTGTTGCAGTTATGAAGATATCACCTATTTTTGCAGCTTCTCTCATAGGCATCACTTCAAAACCGTCCATAACGGCTTCAAGAGCCTTAATAGGGTCCACCTCAGTAACTATTACTCTAGCACCCATACCTCTAGCCCTCATAGCAATACCCTTACCAACCCATCCGTAACCAGCAACAACAACAACCTTACCTGCTAGTAAGATATTTGTCGCTCTAAGAATTCCGTCAATCGTTGATTGACCAGTACCGTATCTATTATCAAATAAGTACTTCGTTAATGAATTATTAACTGCAATTACAGGGTATAGTAATATTCCTTCACGTTCCAATGCTCTTAATCTTATTACACCTGTAGTTGTCTCTTCAGTACCTCCCCATACACCTTCACCGATCCTTCTTAATTTACTATGTATGTAAGCGTGAAGATCAGCACCATCATCTAGTACTATATCAGGTTTAATTGAGGCTATACGTTCAATACACCAGTAGTATTCATCTGAAGTCTCACCCCTCCAAGCAAATACGTGAGCACCCTCCTCAACTAGTGCTGCTGCAACTTCATCTTGCGTTGATAGGGGGTTACTACCAGCAAGCCATACCTCAGCACCACCAGCAATTAAGGTCTTAACGAGTACTGCTGTCTCCTTAGTTACATGGAGTACTGCAGAGATCTTAATGCCACTTAAAGGCTTCTCCTTACTGAATTTCTCCCTGATATGCAATAGAACAGGCATATGCTTTTCTGCCCATTCTATCTGAATCTTACCTTCCTTTGCTAGACTTATATCTTTAACCTTAAACTCCACATTCATCACCAGATTAATGAATCCATCAATACAAAAAAGTCTTCTTTATGAATAATTCTAACCTAATAAATGAATTACCCGTTAAATAACCTGGTACTAAAGTACCTCGCAGCATAGTCAGGAAGTACTGTAACTATTTTTGATTTAACATTTAACCTGCTTCGGTATTTTCTATAAGCTTTTATGGCAGCTACAACATTAGCTCCTGAGGAAATACCCACTAATAATCCCTCTTTTCTAGCAAGTTCCTTAGCCATATTTATAGCTTCACTACTAGACACGGTTATGAAGTCATCTATAAGACTTTTGTATCTCCTAATTATCTCAGGTACGAAACCATCACCCACACCCTCAATCTCGTGATCTCGTGCTTTACCTTCTACGCCCCTATGAAACCACTCGTAGGTTACTGGTGACTCAGCTGGTTCAGCACCAACAATAATGACTGACGGGTTAACCTCTTTTAACCTCTTAGCAACGCCAATTAAAGTACCCCCAGTACCTATATGGGCTACAAATAAGTCCACTCTACCAAGCTGTTCAATAATTTCTTTACCCGTAGTCTCATAGTGTGCCCTTACATTAGTTTCTAGTTTCCATTGATCAATGAGGTAATATTTTTTAGGTTCCTTCTTAACTAATTCATAACCATATCTTAGAGCGTCATGTAATTTACTGGCGCCTCCACATACTTCAATTACTTCAGCACCTAAGAGCTTAAGTAGTTTGATTCTTTCATTACTTAGTTTTCCTGGTATTATTACCGTAACCTCATAGCCTAAGTAGTTAGCTATAGCTGCTATAGCTATACCTGCATTACCTGATGTTGGTATAACGACTTTCATTCCCTTCCTTAACTCACCCTTCTCTTCGGCTTCCTTTAATATGTAGTAAGCCATTCTATCCTTAATACTGCCAGTTAAGTTCATGAACTCACACTTTGCCCATACCTCAGCCTTGATGTCGCTCGGTATTACTTTACTTAGTTTAACTATAGGTGTATTACCTATTAATTCCAAGGGTGATTTAGCAATCCTCATATGAGGTCAGTATACTTATTCAGTCAAACCTTAAAGCACTTAAGATGTAATAACCTACGTAAAGAATTTAAATACCTAAGCATAAAAACACCGTGGTGAGCCTAACCTCCGACACTGAACTATGATGACGCCCTGCGATGGTGATTTAACTTTAATCTTAACACCCTAATATACAATACTTAATTAATCATACGTAGTAACTGATATGGGACTAAAATTGAAAGTTAATATTGGATTGGTACAATTAGAAGTACGTGACGGGGATATAGAGACCAATATTAGTAGAGGTATTAACTACATTACCAAGCTAGCGGAAAGTAACAGTGATTTAATAATCGCACCTGAGCTATGGCCAACAGGGTACAATAAGGAATCAATTCTTAAATTCAGTAGTAATACTAGGAAGCATGAGGAACTAATAGATATACTCAAGACGATATCTAATAAGTACAAGTCAGTGATTGTGGCACCAATGCCTGTGAAGGAAGATGATAGGATATATAATGCTGCAGTAGTGATCTACAAAGATGATATCATCGCCATATATAAGAAAATACATCTATTTAGGTTGTTCCATGAGGATGATATTTTCACTAAGGGTGATGATGTAACCTTAGTTCATGTTAAGGGATTTAATTTAGGGTTAGCTATATGTTATGATTTACGATTTCCGGAACTCTTCAGGATATTATCGGCTAAAGAAGCGCATATCATAGCTATACCGGCATCTTGGGGAGCTCCAAGAGTTAAGCAATGGAGTACCTTACTTAAGGCCAGAGCTATTGAGAATCAGGTATATGTTGTAGGAGTTAATAGAGTTGGCTATAGTAAGGAAGTTAAAGAGGACTTTCCAGGTAATTCATGCGTCATTGACCCATTAGGCGATGAGGTTGTTTGTTTGGGTAAGCATGAGGAAGCTGTTAACATAATTATAGATTTAGATTACATAAAAAAGGCTAGGTCATATCTACCTCTCTGGAGTGATCGTAGAGTAGATCTATACTCTCTAAGAAGTAAGTGGGGTCTTTACTGAATGTTTAATAAAAAAATAAAAATAAGGTTTATTGAAATTATAGTGGTTACATTAGTAGTTACTGCATTCATAACCTACGAGATATCTTATGTTAGTGGTATAGACGACTATATATCTGATGAGTGCTGGTATGTTAGTGCTGCACGTAATATTTTAAGAAAGATATTCAACGTAACACCAAAGTTCACAAACGAGAATATTACTATAACCATAGAAATTGTAAGCCCCATTGATAATGAGCAGTATAGTAATTGGTTATATGATTTAAAGAACTTTGTTACTTATGGTTTAAAGGGTAAAGTGCTAAAAGATGAATCTTACTATGTATATAATGATCAAGGAAATTACTTACCTGCTTTATGTGTTGAGATACCTAAGGAGAACCTTAAATTTGTACATCTAGCACCACATGAAAAACAATATGCTGTTGGTTACTGCTATCCCAACGCTAATGGAGTGCTTGATTACTTAAACCTAGAACACCCTCCTTTAGTTAAGTACGTAATAGGCTTAATGCTGTATTTAGTGGGTGATAAACCAATTCTATGGAGAATTCCATCAATAATATTAGCGGCTGCCATACTAATACTAATGTATCTATCAATTAGAAAAATAATACCTGAAACCAATACTGCGATAGTTCTTGGAGTTATAGCTATGTTAGTTACGATATTTGATATAACGTTTAGATCATTAAGTATGGTTGCTATGCTAGATATATATGTAGCGTTCTTTACTTACCTAACATACTATCTCGCACTTAATGGATTAATGCTTCCAGCCATAATTACCTTAGGCTTATCAGCCTCATCAAAATTTAATGGCGCTTTCCCATTCCTTGCACTCATAGCTAAGGCTATTAAGGATTTTGATTTATATAGGATTGTACTGTTTATAGTATTGATATTCATGATACCAATAACATTATTCTTAGTATTATCCATACCATTAATTAACTACTTAGGATTTGAGACTTGGTGGGCGAACGGTGTTATAGGAGCCATAAGCTGGCATTTGAGCATAAAAACTTTAGGAGGTCCTCCGCAATCAGCGCCTTGGGAGTGGTTTCTCGGTATTAATCCTTTCCCATTACATCTAGTTTATGATCCAAATACTGGTCAGTGGGTCGCAGACTTAATAGCTAGAGGTAACCCACCACTATACATTCTGACCTTAGTTCTCTCCATCTTCCTAATCCCTGTCTTTAAGGATTTACCTGATGAAGGATTCACATATGTTTATACATGGTCTACGTATCTATTCTACATAGTTATATGGTTCTTAGGGGCTAGAACCCAGTACAGTTTTTATATGGTTCAACTAGTTCCATTAATGTATACATTGCTCTTCATGGAAATATGGTATCTCATGACTCCACTAAACAGGGTGCTTCAAGTGTTAAAGGCCTGGAAAGAACTCCTAAAATCACTATTTAATGTCTTAAGTAAAATCCCTAAATAATGTATTATCTAATACATAGAAAACTCGGGTAGTGTTACTTAAAAGAATTTCGAAAATTCAATACTTGTTTATCATTTAAGGTTTTAAACGCTACACTAAATCTATCTCATGTGGTGTTTAGGGTATGTCGAGGAAATACATATACTCATTCGAGGAAGGTGATTGGAGAGATAAGAAACTGTTAGGTGGTAAAGGATCATCACTAGCTCAAATGACGCAATTAGGACTTCCAGTGCCTCCAGGTTTCACAATAACTACTGAGGCATGTAGGGAATTCTACGGACCTAAGAGAGCTGAGATAGATATGCTTATTAAGGAACTGGAGAGGAATCCCCCGCCTAAGGTTAGGGATGAGATAATAAAGAGAATATGGGAAATCATAGATAGCCTAGATTTACCTAAAGGCTTAATGGAGGAAGTCAGAAAGTATATGGAATGGCTTGAAAAGAAAACTGGGAAGAAGTTCGGCTCACCAGAGAATCCATTGCTTGTTTCAGTTAGGTCGGGTGCTGCAGTATCGATGCCTGGAATGATGGATACGGTACTTAATTTAGGTCTTAATGATGAAGTCGTTAAAGGATTAGCCAAGTTAGCTAATAATGAATGGTTTGCTTACGACGCATATAGAAGATTCTTAAACATGTTTGGCAGAATTGTGCTAGGTATTGAAGAGAGAATCTTTGAGGAAGAGTTCAGTAAAGCTGATGAAGAGTTTAAGAAGGAAGTTCAAGCTAAGTACCCTGACGAACTTAAAGCAATATATGAAAAATATCCTAAGTTTAGCTTAAGACTTGATGCGCAACCACCACGTGAAATAGCACCAAAGACCTGGGAGTTAGCCGTAAGATATCTTAAAGATCTATGTGAGAAGTATAAGGAGATTATAAAGAAGCATTGGGGTGAATTCCCGCAAGATCCCTGGAAGCAATTAGAGTTAGCAATTAAAGCTGTATTTAGATCGTGGATGAATCCAAGAGCAATATTCTACAGGATAGCTAACAATATAACACCCGATATTGCAGACTGCACAGCAGTCAATATAGTAACTATGGTCTTCGGTAACATGGGTTGGGACTCAGGTACCGGTGTATATTTCACCAGGGATCCAGCAACAGGTGAGGATAAACCTTATGGTGAATTCCTACCTAATGCACAAGGTGAAGATGTAGTAGCAGGTATTAGGACGCCACTTAGTCTTGATGAGCTTAAGAAGACTATGCCTGAGGTCTATAAGCAATTGATCGAGGCGGGTAAGAAGCTTGAGAGATTAAATAAGGATGTAATGGATATAGAGTTTACTGTTGAGAGAGGTAAGCTCTACTTCTTACAGAATAGAGCTGCTAAGATGACTCCAGCAGCTAGAGTTAAGACAGCAGTTGATATGGCTAAGGAGGGCATATTAACTAAGGAGGAGGCAATACTTAAGGTAAGCCCTGACACCGTATTGAAGCTAATGTATCCAAGGATTGATCCCAAGGCTAAAGCTGAACCAGTTGCTAAGGGCTTAGCTGCATCACCAGGTGCAGTTAGTGGTCAAGTTGTCTTCCACCCAGATGACGCTGTTGCTTGGGCTAGACAGGGTAAGAAAGTCATTCTAGTTAGGGTTGAGACTAAACCTGACGATGTCCATGGATTCTATGCAGCAGTAGGTATACTAACATCTAGGGGTGGAATGACATCTCACGCAGCGGTAGTTGCAAGAGCTATAGGTAAACCTGCAGTTGTGGGTGCTGAAGCTATTAAGATAGACTATGAAAAGAAGTTATTTAGAGTTGGTGACATAGTTGTTAAGGAGGGTGACTGGATAACTATTGACGGTAACACAGGTAATGTATATGTTGGTAAAGTACCTACAATAGAGCCTGAGTTAATACCTGAATTAGAGACTCTGCTCAAGTGGGCTGATGAGATAAGAAGACTTGGTGTTAGAGCGAATGCTGATGTACCTGACGATGCAATTATAGCTAAGAAGTTCGGTGCGGAAGGCATAGGTCTATTAAGAATTGAAAGAATGTTTAGGAAACCTGAAAGACTTGAGTTACTAAGGAAGGTCATACTGGCAGAGAGTAGAGAGGAGCGTGAGGAGTATTTAAGGCAATTAGCACAAATGATTAAACCAGACTTCAAGGAGATGCTTAAGATAATGGACGGTTTACCAGTAGTTATAAGACTTATAGACCCACCACTACATGAGTTCTTACCAGCACCTGAGGAGATACTCAAGGAGCTGTATGAGACTAGAGTAGCTTACTACACATTAAAGTCATCAGAGGCGGTTAAGGAGGTAGCTCCAGAATTAGTGAAGAAGTATGAGGAGAGAATCAAAGAATTAGAGAACTTACTAAGAAGGGTAATAGCGCTCAAAGAACATAACCCAATGATGGGTCATAGAGGTGTTAGAGTAGGTATAACATATCCCGAGATTTACTACTACCTGGCTAGGGCAATGCTTGAGGCAGCAGCTGAATTAATTAAGGAGGGTTATCACCCCAAGTTAGAAATAATGATACCTCAGGTTAGCCACGTTAATGAGATAAGATTTGTCAAGAAACATGCGATACTGCCCGCAATAGCTGATGTCGAAAAGGAGTATGGAGTCAAGATACCAGTCAAGATAGGAACTATGATTGAGACTGTGAGAGCGTGTCTAACAGCTGCTGAAATAGCTAAGGAGGTCGACTTCTTCAGCTTCGGAACTAATGACTTAACTCAAGCAACATTTAGCTTTAGTAGAGACGATGTCGAGAATAAGTTCATGCCACAATACCTAGAACTGGAGATATTATCTGATAATCCATTCCAGACATTAGATATTGATGGCGTCGGCAAACTTGTAGAGATAGGTACTAAGGAGGGTAAGAGAGCTAATCCACACTTAGAGATTGGTATATGTGGTGAACATGGTGGCGACCCAAGATCTATAGAATTCCTGCATAAGATAGGACTAGACTATGTAAGTGCCTCACCATACAGAATAGTAGTCGCTAGATTGGCAGCAGCGCAGGCAGCTATTAAGGAAAAGCTAGGTAAGCTTTAAGAAGACTATTTTCTCCTTGGCTCTAAGAATTCCTCAACATGGGGGGTCTCTTTAACTATTCTAAATGCTATGCTAGTCATTGATCTCTTAACATACGGTATCTTTATTAACCTTTTAATGAATCTATCTAAGTCATCTATACTCTTAAAAGTAGTTATTATCGCTATGTCATACTCACCTGTAATATCGTAAACAGCTCTTACATTCTTCTCTTTAGCTAACATTTCCTCAACCTTCTCTATGTATGCACCATCAACTTGGATCAACGTTAATGCATTAATTTGATAACCTAATTTTCTGTAGTCTATTAACGTAGTAAAGCCCTTAATTATACCTGCTTCTTCAAGCCTTCTTATACGAAATACTATCGTGCTTGGTGATTTCCCTAGAGATCTAGCTAGTTCTCTAATGCCTTCACGACCAGTTAATGCTAATCTCCTAATTATTTCTAGGTCCACTTCATCAAGCTTTATCTCACGTTTTGTAGACATAATAAGCACCTTAACATACTTTCGTACCAGGCTTTACGGGAGCTTCAACAGTTAGTAAAATAGGCTTTTCTTCATCTCCACATCCAGCAGCTAAAATCATACCTTGAGACTCTAAACCCATCATTTTCTTAGGTTTAAGGTTAGCAACAACAATTACATATTTACCCTTAAATTCTTCAGGTTTGTACCACTTCGCTAACCCTGCTAATATCTGTCTTGTCTCATTACCTAAATCAACTATTAATCTTATCAATTTCTTGGATCCTGGAACCCTCTCAGCAGATTTTACATATCCAACTCTTAGATCTATTCTACGGAATTCCTCTATATCGATAAGTTCTGAGCTCATCTGTCCAACCCAAATTAATTAATGATCTATATGTATATTAAGTTTAGAATGTAGTAAATACATTTCACTACGATCATATTAAATGTTAAGTCTTTGACATGATGGGCTTAAATTTTACCACGTAAGGTATAGCACCATCAAGAGTTCTTGCTGAAGGTGCTATAGTTGCTTCCACTTCCATACCTATCTTGATATTATTGGGATCAGCGTTTATTATTTCAGACATTACTATAGCGTCTTTAAGCTTTATCAAAGCTATTATTAGCGGAGCTTCAAAGCCCTTTATAGGTACATTGAGTATTGTGTAGGATATTACTTTACCTCTTCGTGGTAGTTCTATCATTTGTAAGTTCTTAGAACCACATTTAGGACATGCACCCTTAGGTGGGTAGGCTGTAAAACCGCAGTTATTGCATTTACTTGCCATAAGCTTTATTAACCTATCTTTAAATCTCCATATACGCTGTATTGTCGTCATTTCCCATCACCTCCTTAGAATTACCGTTGTTATGTTAGATCCAACACCTCCTATATTTTGAGCTAGACCTACCTCACCACCAACGTTGATGCCTGGGAAATCCCCTCTTAATTGCATTACTATTTCGGCTATTTGGTAAATACCTGTAGCACCTACGGGATGCCCCCTAGATTTAAGACCTCCAGAGGGATTTAAGGATGGTTTATCTCCAGGTTTAAATCTACCTTCAGCTAATAGTTTAGGCGCTTTACCTTTAGGTGCAAATCCTATACTCTCTATACTTAACATAGCGATTATACTATAGGCGTCATGTATCTCAGCTACATCTATATCCTTAAGTTCAACTTTAGCCATATCTAGTGCTTTCTTTGCCGACACTTTAGATGCATATAACTCATCTAATGCGTATCTAGAAGTTATGTCAGTACTATCAAGCGCGTTACTTACACCTGCAACCAGCACTGGTGTATCACTTACCTTTCTTGCAAGATCCTCACTAACTAAATAAACAGCCGCTGCACCATCACTTATAGGGCATGCATCATAGAGCCTTATGGGGTCAGCGATTATAGGGGAATTAATTACCTCCTCAAGGGTGACCTTCTTTCTTAAGTGAGCATATGGGTTGTGATACCCGTTCTCATGCATTAACACGGCCCATAACCCCATCTCTTCCCTACTTACATTATGCTTCTCCATATAGTACCTCATTACTAAAGCATTAAGACCTGCGAAACTAACACCATATATTAACTCGTAATCAGCATCAGCAGCCCAAGCTAGCCCTCTTGAGGTGTCAGGTGTTGGTCTCTCATTAAGCTTTTCAATACCTACGACTAACACTCTCTTAAATAATCCTGATGCGACAAGAGAATAACCAGCCAGAAATGCTGCTCCCCCAGAGCCGCAAGCTCCCTCAACTTTGAATCCACTAATACCTCTTAATCCTACGTAATCGGCTATTAAGGATGCTAGGTTCTCCTGCTCAATTAAGCTACTTAACATATTGCCTACAATAATGGCCTCTGGTTTTTCATTACCCACCTCATCAATTGCCTTAAATATAGCCTCAGCAGCTAACTCTCTCAAGCTTCTATCTATATGCCTACCAACTTTAGTCATTCCTACACCAGCAATGTATACTTTAACCATGATTAACACCAAAGCTATCTTCTAATTATGAATGCTACCATACCTGAATCCATGTATGGTGAGAGAAACATGAATAAAACATTCTTACACTTATTCACCACTTGCTCTAAAGTCTTGAATGCATGAACTATAGGGTCTTCAACATTCACTTTAAGTATGCTCATCAATGATTTAATCGATTCCGAGTTAAGTCCTAAGTTAGAAGCAACTTTAATCATGACCTTAGGTATAGGTGAGTAACCCGCTATACATACTTCATTACTAACATTAATGTTACTGCAAGATTTAATTTTACTCTTAAGTTTCTTAATCCAAACATCGCTTAAGAAGTCATAATACGCTCTCAAATCAGCTTTTGAATCTATCATGAAAAATTCGTTCTCCCTTAATATATCTAAGTACTCAATTTCCAAGCATTTCTCCCTACAATTACTTGACACATTAACCATTGATATATGCTTTGATGGGACAATATATGTTATTGTTAAAGGATCAAAACCTAAGTTAATTAAGGGGTTGGTTAATTTTATTGCATCCACTATGTCATGAACTATTATTATGTCCTTATTTAGAAGCCCTTCCAATATGCTCCTGAAGTTTGTATTGGCTATATTACCTAGCGATTTACCTATAAGCAGTAATGTCTTAGATTCTGAAATGTGCGGATCATTATTAATGATCTCATAGAGAGCTTGAATCGTGTCTTGACGTGACCCACTTATATCTTTACTTACCCAGGATATGATTTTCAACACAATTTCACTATACCACACTCCTTACTACACCTTTTATTGTTTCCCATATTTAGCTAATGAAATAGCACTAACGTGGTGTCTCAGTGTAATAATTATTAGTTAGCCAGTTGAGGTCATAGCAACAAATGTTAATAATAAATCCCAATAATTTTTAATGCTTTCGCTACATCTGAAGTTGGCAGAAATTGAGGACCAGTAAGCTAATAAGATTTATCATTATTAGTGTTGTAATTGGGTCGGCCTTTTACATACTCTTATTTATGCTTGCTTATAGAGGTAGCTTAGAAGTGTTTATTGATAGTTTTAGAGGAGGTAATGGTTTATTTATCATTGCATCATTTGCCGCTAGAGTTGCTGTGTTAACTATCCATGGCCTTGCATGGTGGGTATTAATGAGAGTATTTAAGAAATTAAGTCTTGGTAAGGTCTTGAAGGTAACGTATACATCGGTATTTACGGAGTTTCTAATACCATTAGGTGGGATAACAGAGATAGTCAAGGTTGCCTTAGTAACTAGGCTAAAACTACTAAATACCGCTGATACCCTTGCTTCACTCTTTGCTCATAGAATAGTTCTGTCATTGTCGATATTAACAACAACGCTCTTAGCTTTAATAATAATTAATGCGCCCTTGATACTGTACGTAGTATTATTAGCTCCTGCAACATTACTCACGCTAAGCAATATCATAGGTTTTGTAATTCCATCATCCAAGAGAATTGAGTTATTCATAGATAAGATCATAGCTCGATTTGGTTTTAATATTAGTGGTTTTTCTACGAAGTATTCCAGTAGTATGAGGTCTTTAAGCAGTAATCCCACATCTCTAATCCTTTCATTCATTGTAGAATTCCTTGAGAGATTCATTAACGCTGTATTTGGTTATTTCATAGCTTTAAGTATAGGTATTAAAATAAGTCTACTTAAGTCCCTACTTGCTTTCGATTCATTATATGTCATTATGTGGTTATTACCTTTAGCGACTCCAGGTGGTTTAGGTATTTATGAGACCATACAAACAACCCTCTTAAGCTTCCTCGGGATAGAAATTAATCAAGCAGCAACAGCTAGCATCATATCCAGACTTATATATCTGAGCGTTGGATACGGACTATTCGCGCTATCACTAACTAGTCTAGGTATCGGATTTAAATCCCTAATTAAGTCAATATCGAGAAGTAGTATTGAGGAATAACGACTAGGTAAATAGCTAACTAACTATTATTAATTTCATGAAATTTCTTTAAGTTTAATGTAGAACTTTACCTTAGGTGAAACTCTATGATTAATACAGATAAGGATAGGCTGAGAAGGAAGGTCATAGAGGTATTGAAGAACGTGTATGATCCTGAAATCCCTATAAGTGTATGGGATTTAGGCTTAATATATGAATTAAATATTGATGATGAGAATGTAGTACATATTAAGATGACTTTAACAGCTCCCGGATGCCCAATAGCAAACTTTATTGTTAATCACGTAGCTGATGCTATAAGAAGTATTGAAGGCGTTAAAGATGTAGATATAGAGCTAGTTTTTGACCCACCATGGGATCCGACAAAAATGACTAAGGAAGGAAGGAAAAAGTTTAAGGAGATATATGGATACGACATTGTTAAGGAATTCTTAGGACAGAAGAACATTCGTTAAGGTAAGCTCTAGGTTTATTCACATACCTTCCTCATTTAATATTTAAAAGGCTATTGACTTCTAGGCTAAGGGTGTAGCAGTCTGAATAGACTCCTACTTCACCCTAGACAATACGCCATAATTAAAGAAGTAGCTAAACATGCTGGAGGTATTGATGCTAATGAATTAGCTAAGACCATGGGTAAGAAAGTACAAGACATTATGAGAGATCTTGAAGAATTAAGTAGTAAGGGACTTTTAAGCATCGAACGAGTAAGGACCATTGAGGTAGAAACTACTGAACTAGGTATTAAGTACCTAAGTGATGGATTACCCGAGGAGAAACTCCTCAATAGATTATTAGAGCTCAAGAAGGTAGTAAGCATCAAAGAGTTGAAGGAAATTGTTAATTTAAGTTTTAACGAGTTTTCAGCAGCCATAGGTATCCTAAGGAAGCTAGGTATCGTCAGTATCGAGGAAGGTAAAGTAAAATTAATGATTGATAAAGCCGACTTACTGAAAACACATTCTTCCAGAATTAAGGAATTATTGAAGAGGTTTAAAGAACCCAAGATAGTTAATGAGGATGAGATTAGAAATTTAAGAGAATTAAGACGGAGAGGTCTCGTAGAATTTAAGGAGGTTAAGTATATTCGATTAAAACCTACACGTAAGTTACTAAGTTTAATTGAGAAGGGACTTATTAAGGAAGCTAAAGTTATTACAGCCTTAACTGAGAAGATAATCACTTCCGGTTCATGGCGAGAAGCATTATTTAAGAAGTTTGATCTAGGTGTTGAAATACCGACAATTCATCCTAAAAAGAGGCATCCATACATACAGTTTCTGAACTATGTCAGATACGTAATAAGCAATATGGGATTCAAAGAATTCAAAGGACCATATGTAGAGAGTGAGTTATGGAACTTCGAGGTCTTATTCGTACCTCAGTATCATCCGTCGAGAAGAGGTACGGATGTGTACTTCATACGTAATGAAGATTTGAATATTGACATACCTGAAGACATCATAGCTAGAGTTAAGAACATACATGAGAGGGTACTTAATTACTCTTGGGATATTACTAAAGCATTAAGACCTATCTTAAGAACTCATACCACGCCTGTGTCTATGAGGGCCATATATGAGTTAGGTGGTGGTGAGTATAGGGTGTTCTCACTAGATAGGGTATTCAGGCCTGATACGCCTGATCCTACACATTTAATGGAGTTCCATCAACTAGAGGGCATAATAGTGGGTAAGAAGGTAACTTTCAAACATTTATTAGGATTCTTTAAAGAATTTGCTAAGAGATTAGGATTAGGTGATGTAATCTTTAAGCCTGCGTATTTCCCATTCACTGAACCAAGTGTTGAAGGATACATAAAGCACCCAAAACTTGGTTGGATTGAGGTCTTCCCAGGAGGTATGTTTAGGCCTGAAGTACTTGAATCAGTAGGTCTTAAAGGATATAAAGTAGCTGCTTGGGGTATAGGTATAGACAGGATAGCTATGATATTCTTAGGTATTGACGATATAAGGGACTTATATACTAATGATTTAGATGTGATTAAACGGATGAAAATACCTAGCAAGGTGTTCAGGTAATGCCAGTAATTAATGTTAAGTTATGGGATATTGAAAGATTAATCCGTGAAAGCATCCTACTCAGTGAATTAGAGGAATTACTTAGTAATTTAAAAGCTGAAGTTGTAAGTATTGAGGGTGATGATATATATGTTGAAGTAAGTCATGATAGAGCAGATCTCTTCTCTGCAGAGGGTATCGCTAGAGCAATTAGGTTTTGGAAACTGATAGAAAAACCCAAAGAGGTTAAGGTATCTATACATAAGGACTTTAACCTTGATATTAGTAGAGCTCCATCATATAGGCCCTATGCATACTTAATGATTATAAGAAATGTAAAATTAGATGATGAAAGTATTAGACAGATATTTCAATTACAGGAAAAGCTTCACGTAACGTACTGTGATGATAGGAGATTAGTATCTATAGGGTTGTATGACTTAGACAAGCTGAAACCACCAATAAGGTATATAGCTATCTCTAAAGCATCATTTAGGCCTCTTGACCATACCGAAGTTATGAGTCTAGATGAAATATTGGTAAAGGTTAACAAGGGTATAAAGTATGGTCACTTGGTACGTAAGGGTGAATATCCTCTCTTAGTAGATAGCCTAGGTAACGTACTTTCTTTCCCACCAATAATTAATTGTGAGGATAATAGAGTAACCGAATCAACGAAAAATATACTAATAGATGTAACAGGTACGGAACCTAAACTAATGGCTAAGATAATAACTCTCATAAGTTTTAATGTAGCTGAAAGAGGATATGGTAAAGCAGAGATTGAGTTAGTACCGACAAGTAATGAAGAATTAACTAAAATTCTCATCGATACTTTAAGGTATAGAGAATATACCGTAAAACTTAATGATATTGAAGATCTCATAGGAGTAAGAATGAGTATTGATGAAGTTTATAGCTCATTGAACAAGAGCGGCTATATTGTTGAGAGGTTAAGTGATGAGGAAGTCAAAGTAAGGGTACCTCCTTATAGGATAGATGTAATAGGAATTGTCGACATTATTGAGGATATAGCAATAGGGTATGGCTATAATAAGATAGGAACTTCTATTTACCCACCAACTCATCATGGTGAAGTTTTAGGGCTTGAGAGGTTCTCTGATGTTATTAGAGAATTAATGGTAGGTTTAGGATTCGATGAAGTTGTAAACTTCATGCTCATTGATAGAGATTTCATAGCAATGCTTACAAACGAAGAGTTTATAGACTTGGTCAATCCTAAACTAAAGAGTTACTCAGCTGTTAGGAATTCGTTAATACCATCGATACTCTTAAGCATTAAGAAAAATGCTGATAGATACTCAAGTATGAAAATTTTTGAAATAGGTGATTACATTAAGATACGTAAGGGTCGCATGAAAATAGAAAGATCATTAGCTTACGGTATCTATGGTGATAAAGTAACGTTAACAGATGGTTTAATAATTGTGAAATCATTGATGAACTCCCTAAACATGAAGTATGAGTTAAGGGAAACTAAATTAGGTATATTCATTGAGGGTAGAGCAGCTGAAGTATTAGTTAATAATGATGTTGTTGGTATAGTTGGTGAGTTACATCCTGAGGTAATCATTAAGTTAGGATTAAGTAAGCCTGTAGTTGTTGGTGAGTTAATTCTAAGTAGGTTATATTCAAAATTAAGATTACATTAGGATTGCCTTAATTAGAGGTCACCGTAAGTGAATGTATATGTAATTACTTATTCTTAAGTTTTTTAGCTTCATTAATTATGTTATTAGCAAGTACCTCACCTATCATTGGTATTTTAGCTATTCGTTCAATACCTACATTCAGTATATCATCAATTGTTCTAATACCATGCATGTACATTAGCCGTGCTCTTACACGACCAATACCCTTAATTCTCACTAAATCTATCAGTTCCTCCTTTACGCCGTATCTCACTCTCAAGGACAGCTTATTCAATTCGTTAGCGTGATTCTTAAGACCCACACTCTCACATATTTTTGAAGCCGCATAAGTGAGCCATGAAGCTGTCTCTATAATTAAGTTAAGATCGCCTGCACCTATCTTAAATGTAGTTATTATGTAGTCTTCATCTACTTCATTAATCCATTGGTTAAGAATTAACCCTATTTTATAGGCTTTTAACCAATCGTAGAGACTGACACCTCTAATAGGGCCTGGTATGAGGCCTGATTCGTATGCTGAGTAGGCCTCTCTTTGAAGTCCCTTATAACCAACCATTCTGACCCTAGTAAAGTCGGGTGTCATAGCTATCAGTGTTAAGTAATATAATGGTGAAGGTTTACCGATTCCCTCCAGTTCATCTATTATCATGATTGCAGTTAATGGATCTACATATAGTCTACTAACGGTCAGACCTAGTTTGGTCGGGTATAGGTATCTCCCGTCAGCTCTAATCATATCCATTTCCATAAGTCTAGGCAGAATATTCTTGATAACATAATTGGTTATATCGACACCTCTGCTCTCTAAGAGGTTCTTATAAGCAAGAGTTTTCCTTAATAAATCTCTTAACTCATCAATACCTTCAACATAACCTGAAGCTATTAATGACAGAGTATGTATTCTTAATGCTCTCTCACTAATTAGTGCTGATTTAACAGGTTCAGGTCTTCCATTAATATACCTCCACCCTTCGCCTTCATCCTTTACATCAGCTATGATAGCTTCACCTATGACGTCATACTGCGGCCTACCAGCACGACCTGCCATTTGCTTATACTCAGCAATAGATATTGGCTTCACATATCCACCTTCAAATCTTCTAGTGTAAATTACTACCCTTCGTGCAGGCATGTTTATACCTGCAGCAAGTGTTGGTGTAGCTACAACAAATCTGATTAAGCCACTACGAAATGAATTCTCTACAGCTAATCTAGCACCATGAGATAAACCCGCATGATGATAAGCAACACCATGCATTACTAATTTATCTAAGTCCTTAATTTCACTTCTCAATGCTTCATACTTCTTAAATTTATCTATAATTTCTAAGTAGGTATTTCTATCGATTACTGGCACTTTCAATGCTATATTCTTAGCCATAGACTCCGCCTTATGTCTAGCTTGCTGAAATATTATGACTTGGTAATGCTGATTTAATGCACTTCTTACAATATGGTCTATTAAGTTATTATTGAGTACTTCCTCAATTCTTCCATCATTAAATGCTATTATAGATCTTCTCTTTATATAGAAGCCCTCAATAAGTTTCACCGGCCTCCAACTACTTAATACTAACTTACATCCAAGCCATTCAGCTAATTCTTCGGGATTGCTTAGCGTAGCACTTAAACCTACAATCTGAGCTCCAAGCTTTAAAGCGTAAATTGCGATTAACTCTATAGTAGGTCCTCTTTCTCCATCACTAATATTATGAAGTTCATCAATAACTACAACACCTACTTTTCTTAACCATTTAGGTCTAAGTCTAAAGAGTGAGTCAAGTCTTTCGTAGGTAGTCACTATTATATCGTATTTGTCAAGCCATTCACCCGGCTCGTCATAATCACCTGTACTAATACCTATCTTAGCACCTATCTTAGACCATAAACTAAACTCTTCATACTTTTCATTGGCCAGAGTTTTAAGAGGTGTTGTATAAATACCCTTACGACCTTTAAGGAAAGCGTTTATTAATGCTAATTCCGCAATCAAGGTCTTACCACTAGCTGTAGGTGAAGCTACAAGTATGTTCTCCCCATTAAGTAATCCCTTTTTAACGGCTTCCTCTTGCGGTGGTGTTAAGTACTTTATACCCCTAAGTTTTAACTCATTGATTACCTCCTTAGGTAGTCTTAAAGATTCTACCTTCGTTTTGCTTTCGCCCCAATACTTAATCTTTAATTCTATAGTTCTTAAGTTTGATTACATATTAAGGAACTGTAAAAATTTTAGGATTTCAGACATAATCTTTATGGATGATCGATGCGGTCGTAGCTGATACTCGATGATGTGATCGGCGGGCTTTGGTGACAAAAATCATGGCTAAGAATGCTTTACTATTATTCATTTATGAACGTGATAACAAGTACGGCACTCATGTATTAATAGGGTCTCTTGAACAAACAGGTATTGATGAGCACTTCAACATACTGCTTTTAAACCTTGAGAAGGCTTTAAAAGTCATGCCAAGTCTTGCTGATAAGTATAATGTTAAGGTATTAGCGTATTCAATACTAACAACACACTTAGTTGAAAGGCTGAAGATGATTCTTAAACTAACTGAGTTAGCGAGGAAACTAAACTTCATAACTGTGGCTGGAGGCCCTCATGCTACTGGAGATCCTTATGGAACGCTATTATCTTTAGGGTTTGACTACGTAATTGTCGGTGAAGGTGAAAAATCTTTCGTGGAATTTCTTGATAGAGTAATTAACTGTGATGATGTGAGTATGATTAAAGGAGTAGCTTACAGAGAGCGGGATAAAATCATAATTAATGGAAGGGGTTTTATATATGATTTGAGCAGTTATCCGGCTTTCTCTATTAAGTACGGATTATTTAATCCAATAGAAATAACTAGGGGTTGCCCGTATGCTTGTAAGTATTGTCAAGTGAGTTATATGTTCAGTGCTAAATTAAGACATAGGAATGTTGACGATATATTAAGACACTGTAGTGTATTGCTTAAGAAGGGTATTAAGGATATACGATTCATAACCCCTGATGCTCTAAGCTATGGAAGTAGAGGTTACGATGTAGACTTATCGGCATTAACTGATCTCATAGAGGCACTTCAGAAGATCAGGGCTCAAGGTGGTAGGGTATTCTTAGGGACATTTCCTAGTGAAATTAGACCTGAACACATCAATGAGGAGGTAGTTAGGTTACTCAAGAATAGGATTGATAATAAACGTATCATAATAGGTGCTCAAACAGGTTCGGATAAGCTTCTTAAGGCTATTGGTAGGAGACATACAGTTGATGATGTAATTAACGCTATTGAAATCCTACGTAAGTATGGCTTTAATGTAGATGTAGATTATATCTTCGGTCTACCCCATGAGGATGAGGAGGATATAGAACTAACCATTAAACATATGGAAAGAGTAGCATCTATGGGTGCTCGAATACATGCTCACGTATTTATGCCATTACCCGGTACACCTTTCTCGTTCGCTCCACCAGGGAAGATCAGTAATAGATTAAGGAAATCTCTCTATAAACTACTTGGTAAGGGCTTAGTGTACGGTCAATGGGAGAGGCAAGAAAGAATAGCTGAGGTTATTGCTAAGTTGAGAGATAAAGGAATAATACTTATAACACCTCAACGTGCTAAGAATAGGCTTTGGAATAATAAACGTCCATAATTCATCATCCCCTAAAATTAAATTGTTTCAAGAATCTCTTAATACTCCATGTAATCCTTAATATCTGAAGTCTTAACGATAAAGAATTGAGATAGTAGACAGGTATTGTCATACCCTTTCTAATTGCTTCTAGTATGTCCTCAACTTTATTTGACTTAGATTCGATTAGGGTATAGGTAGTCCCTATCGCATTCAATATATGTGCATCAGAATTAGCTATTTTAGCTGCTGGAAAACCCTCAAATAATCTGTAGGTCAAGATATTAGTTAACGGATCACTAGCACCATTAAATACTTCAACTCCATCCCATACATTCACGTAGTATTTAACGACATAGTAACCCATACCTCTCCTAAGTATAGCTAAAGGATGGGCTGGTATAAGTAAGCAATTATAGCTTCTCGTTATATCAATCAATTCGTTAAACCTTGTTGATACGTCTTCAAAATAGTCCTCACAAAGTAGCAATATATCACCAAATTCTGTCCTAACCTCATTTCCGTAAATTACGGTAACATCCTTAACGTATGACCTACTAGCTATGACAGCACCTAAAAATGTATCATGATCAGTTATTGATATCGCATTAAGCCCTACTCTACGTGCATACCTAACTATATCATGCGGATGCGCCATACCATCACTAACTATTGAGTGAATGTGTAAATCGGCTCTAATCATCACCTGTACCATAAGTAGATTTCTATGAAGCTTGTATTAAACATTATATTTTGTGAGTAAGTAATGGTATTGGTGATTATTTGAAAATTCACTTAAGCATCGTAGGTAATGTACCTCACAATGTAATTAACGATGTAGTAAACACTTTATCTAAGGCCTTCCATGCTGAAGTAAGTTTATCACATATCGATGTAATACCATCAAACTTATATGTACCCTCAAGGGCGCAGTATAGAGCTGATGCAATAAACCTATGGCTCTTATCAAAATTCAATAGGATACTTAAAAGAGTCAACTACTTAGTAGCGCTAATTGAGTATGACGCCTACGTCCCAGGATTAAATTTTGTTTTTGGTCTAGCATCACCGCACTTAAGACTTGCTTCAGTATACCTATACAGGTTAAAGTTCTTATTACCTTCATCCACTGAAGGTGAGAGAATACTTAAAGAAAGGGTTAGAAAGGAGGTAATGCATGAAATGGGTCACCTCCTAGGACTTAACCACTGCCCTAACATCTACTGTGTTATGCACTTCAGTAATAGCATTATGGATACTGATAGAAAGAGCTGGAAGTATTGTAGTTCATGTGCTCAAGGAATAAAATCATCGGGTATTACATTAGATAATGACTACATACTGTAATAGGGCTCCTTTGATCGAAATGGTAAGTAACACTTAGTTACTTACGAACTCATTAGGTAATTAACCCTTTTAGTAACTCAAGAGTAAATATATAACATCTCCTCATGGGTAACACGTCAACTAATATTAAATCACTATAGCTATTAAGTAAAGGTGTTATAAGTATTTAAGTAATTATGTACGCTTGGGTGCGTATAGATAGCAATGTTCAGTGCTGTAATTAAGGAATTGATTAATGCGTTATTATCGATAAGAATTGAGAGACCTAAGTATAAATTATCTTTAGAAGACTACGATATTAAAGGATTAATTAGAGAAGTAGGTATTCATAAGCTTGAGAGACCTATTAGGTTGTTGAGAGTTGGAGCAATAGATGCAGCTTCCGTTAGCATTCATGTAGGATTTAGTGAATTAGCTATTGCTGCAGTTAGCTATGTTGGTCATAGATTGTTCATTGCTTTACCTAGCTATAAGAACATTAATGTAAGTTCGGACATACCACCAATAATTAGTTCGTACATTTCATTAAACAATGTTAAGTGGATAACTAATAAGTATGTCAAGATAGGAACTAAATACTTAGATGATCCTGAGTTACCTGAAGGTGCTCTTGCTCATGACATTAGAATATCCTTAGAGTCATATATGATTAAGGAATTAGCTAATTTCGTGGATGCTGATGTTGTAATTATTGATGGGCCTATAGAGTATCCATTAAAGCATCCAGTAGAGGAGAGCAAGTGGAATAGAGAGATAAAATTGCTTAATGAAGAACGTGTTAAGAGCATAAGAGGACTTGTGGAAAAAGGTGTAATACCGGTATCTATAGTCAAGAGAATATCAGGGTCAAGATATTTAGTAAGAAATCCTAAGGAGGCCATTAATGATGCGTTAATAATAACTAAGATTATTGATAACATTGATAAACCCTCCTACCTGGGACCTATAATTACTAGAGGTAGGTATTCAAATATGACTAAATACTTGTATTACATTGTAATACCCATCAAGACGCACTTAACATCCTATAGCTTATTTAGGGTAGAATTACCTAAGGAAGCTATCGAATCATTTAGTACTGAATACATCAACAATACTTTATCGTACTTAGCTTACAACTCACTAGGTTATGGTTTATCCTTACCTTATAAGCTCTTACAGGCTGATAGAGCAAGTAAGAAGATAGTATCGATTATTTCATCATTAACTGAGGGGATTTTAAGACTTAAAGGCATACCGTTAATTCAGGGAGGTATGTTGTATGAGTGATAACTCTATGGATATCGTTAGTAAGAATGTGGTATTAGCTTATGAGAAGGCTAAATCGTTAGGTGAAGTAATAGGTATAGTATCAAGGAGGTCGCCTTCTAGAATAGTTAAGGAAGAGAACAGAGTATATGTTGAGGTAAAGCCAGACGTATACTATAGGTTAGGTTTAGAATTAAGTGTTGGAAGTTACTTATTAACTGTAGATATAAGGACACTTAAAGTTGTTGGTTTAAGAGTTCAATCCATTAATAGATTTGATGCTGCATCAGATTTACAGTTATCGTCATTGATATCATTAGAGCCTGAACCTGAGGGATTATTAACCAACGTTATAGTTGAAGCAGCGCCATTATTAACCGAAGATGGTGAGCCCTTCGGTACAGCTATAGAACCTCAATCCCCTGTAGTTTTACCATCAAAGCCTGACATACTATCCAGACTTATAGGTATACCTGAGGAGGGTATTCTTATAGGGTTCTTACATAGTGGTGTAAGCCCTATAGCTAAGGGATTAGTACCCTTAAGAGTTCCAAGGAGGGAGTTCTTTAAGCATATGCTAATTATAGGAACCACAGGGTCAGGTAAAACAACATTTGTTAAGAACTTAATGTACTCAATTATGAACTCATGGAGTGAAGCCTCATTAGTTGTAATTGATGCTGCAGGAGATTATACGCAAATAATCATACCCCCACCGGAAGAACCTCATGAATCAGCGATATTTAGAAGGTACTTAAGCAAGAATAAATACATCGATTGGATCTCAGTACTAGTACCCTTAAGAAAAGGTGATAGTGATTTAAGATCCTTTGTATTAAGTTACATTAAAGACAAGCTTGAAAGAATATGTAGAGAGTTCCATGGAAGTGATTTAGAGGTATCAATCGAAGGTACACGTAATTTTGAATTTACATACTCGCTAGTTACCAAAATAACTATCAATAATTACAGCGCCTATGTAGAGGTAATACCTATATCACTAAGCTATATCCAAATAAGAGATCATTTAGAGATATTTCCTCTATTTTCTCGTCAAGCTAAGGTATTCTTAAGAAATGTAATTAATTATCTTGAATCTTACGCTAGCGGTATAACTAATTTTACGTACCTATATAGGATATTCCAGGACAGAAGTAATGATTTAGTAAGAGTTTTAAAGATTCATAGAGGAACCCTAGAAAATATAGAGAGAGCTCTTAATTTCATAGCTAGTTCTGAGGAGGTTGACGTTAGTATCGGTAGGAAGATTTTTGGTATGCCATCTATAGATACATTAATGAGGAAGTACAGAGGACCTATAATACTAGACTTAGATTATGCATTAATAAGGGGTGCTCACTACTTAATAGCTAATTTAATCGCATACGAATTTCTTAGATCACTCTATACGTGGAAGAGAAGTCTAGGCTATGGTAAACCAGTCATAGTAGTTCTTGATGAAGCTCATAGATTCTTCCCATCTGAGGGTACATCAACAGAGGAGGTAGAATTACTTGCTGACTTCATATCCAGGATAGCTAGGTTAGGTAGGTCAAAAGGTTTAGGACTTATATTTTCAACACACTCACCTAAGGATGTGCACAAGATAGTGATTCAGTTAACGAATACAAAGGTAATATTTAGAAGTGAGAGGGAGTACTTGGAGTTTTTAGATGTACCAAGGGAGTTCATACCCATACTTGAGTTAGCTCAAGATAGGGTTGGTTTATTGAGAACACCAGCTATAAGATCAGGTTACGCATTATTTAAGACATCAGAACCATTATTAGGTCATTACGATGTAGGTAGGTTAATTAAGTAACTCTCGACTAATGATTACCTTAAATGAATTACATCACCTGCCTCAATACGTTTAACTTCATCATTAACTTTAACTAATAATCTACCAAGCTTATCAACACCTATAGCTTTACCCTCAATAATTTCACCACCTACAAGATGCACTCTTACATGTCTGCCTATGGTTGCAGAACTTTTTAACCATTCCGTGATTATGTAATCGATATGGCCTCTTAACAATCTAGAGTATAGTAAGTCTAAATTTATAAGTATTGAACGAAGTAAGGTTACTCTTGGTACATTATTACCGATTGCATCCTTTAAACTTATTGCTGAGTCTCTTAATTCCTCAGGTATGGTGTTATTTACGTTAATTCCTATACCTATCAGAGCATAAAGTAGTCTATCAGCTTCAGCTTTCGCCTCAATAAGTATGCCAGAGACCTTCCTCTCATTTATTAATACGTCATTAGGCCATTTAAGCCTTGCATTTATATCTAGGATATTCTTAATAGCTTTAAGAACTGAAAGACCTGCAATGAAGCTTAGCAGGTGGAGTGATTTAATGAATGGAGGTCTCAATACTAAAGTAAACCATAGACCACCTTCAGGCGCGTACCAATATCTACCAAGTCTGCCCCTCCCCCTACTCATAGTTTCACAAATAACTATGGTACCTTCATTAGCGCCTTGATGCGCTAATTCCTCAGCAACATCCTGAGTTGTAGTACATGACTTCATGTATAGGGCAGTGTATTTAATGTTAGTATTTAAGTCTTTTAGGTACTCATTAGCTTTACTCAGATCATCCTCATCAACTAATCTATATCCAAGCTTAGGGTGTGACTCTATAAAGAACCCCCTGCTTCTTAGAGAATTAATTATCTTATTAACCATGGACCTAGAGATGGAAAACCTCCTAGCTATCTCTGATCCAGATATGTAATTATTATAATGTGATTTCAGTATTGAGAGAATTTTTTCTTCAAGCAATAGATAGCACCCTATACGTAAATTAATGTAAGCATTATAGACTTTAGCACCACCTCACTATGAACAGTTCAAAACTATAAACGGTTTTATCTTATAGATATATGGTGTACTGTTCATGAATTTTAAGGATTACAATGTTCATACTCTACTCATGATATTCTGTACTGCCATGACTATAGTAGGTGCTCAAATAGCGTTTAAAGTAGGGCTGATACCATATACTTTCCAGAATTTTGGTCTTATACTTGCAGGTTTGCTACTACAGCCTAAACACGCGTTAATGTCACAATTACTTTACATCACCTTAATAGGGTTAGGATTACCTGTAGCAGCAGGTTTTAGAGGTGGTCCTTATATTCTTATAGGGCACACATCCGGCTATCTCTGGATGTTTCCAGTAACATCATATATTATGTCGCTTATTTCACGTAAATATATAGAGATAAGAGGTAGGAGCTTAGACCTTATGAATAAGTTTGATATTATATCTTTATTAATACTTTCCCTCATTTCAGCATTACCTCTATACTTAGTTGGGGGTTTTGTGTTTGCCATCTACACCATACCAGTACTGCCTGGTAAGGACATCATTAGCGTTATCCATGAATACTTTAAGTACTCTTTACTACTGAATATTCCCTTTATGCTTCAAGATTTACTCATGGATCATTTAGCTGCAATAATTACTGCTAGGCAAATCTATAAATTATTAAGAGTTAAGGGTATGATTCCATGATCATCGCTAAGAACTTAAATATAAAGCTTAGGGGTTCAGTCATAGTAAGGAATTTAGACTTACAGATTAGCGAAGGTGAGATCGCCTTAATTACCGGACCTACAGGATCAGGTAAATCATTAATACTTAAGATATTATCGGGAGTTACTTATTTCCTTTACCCGGCATTAGAAGTCACTGGTTATGTAAAGGTATTTGGATTGAACCCTCAGGAAGCATTTCTCAGGGGCTTAACTTATTACATACCCCAAGATATTAATCTAGGTTTAATAAACGATTCATTTATTGATGAACTTGCGTTTTATGGTATTGAATCAATTCCATATGAAGTTATAAGTAAGCTTGGACTTGAGCATGCTGTAAAGAAAGCATTCAATAATTTATCAGTTGGTGAGAAGTACTTAATTATGATTTTACTTTCAATATTGACTAAGGCTAAGGCATTATTTATTGATGAACCTTCAACTCACTTAGATATTGATAGTTTAAAGCATATACTTAACATACTCAGAGAAATAGCTGTAACGAGCGGTCTAACTATCTTAATAGCTGATCATAAGCCATCGCTTATTAGAAGATTTGCTGATAAAGTATACTTTATCAATGATAACTATAGAGAGTGTGACATCCCAACTATACCTCTAAAGAGACCTTCAAGTAAAGCATTAAATAAATATCTCTTAGTTATTGATAATCTATGGTTTAAGTATCATGGTTCAAGTAAGTGGTTATTTAAAGGATTTAATGAAGTCCTAGATAGAGGCTCTGTAAGTACGGTTCTAGGCCCAGTAGGTTCAGGAAAGACCACATTAGCGCGTATTATTGTTGGGTATCTAAAGCCTATTAAAGGAAGTGTGAAGAGAGTTGACAATCTATTTTATATCCCTCAAGAACCTATTTATTGGTTCATTCATGAATATGTAGAAGATGAAGTTAAGCTTCTTTGCGATATTGACTATAGGCAATTACTAAAATATGTAGGCCTAAGTGAAAAGTTGCGTGTAAATCCACATACATTAAGTGTTGGGGAGGCTAGAGCTCTTTCTGTCTATATAGCTTACTTTAGTAACAGGGATTTAATAGTGATTGATGAACCTACACTAGGTCTTGACTATAAATTAAGGGAATGTGTAACTGATTTAATTAAATTAAGCTGTAATGAAGGTAAAGGTTCACTAATTTTAACACACGATAAGGAGTTTGCTTCTAAGGTTAATGGTAAGGTAAGTGTTATAGGTGAGTAACTTGATAAAAAGCCTACGTACTGACTTAGCCGTTAGACTACTTATATTAATAACTTCATCAGTCATTATAATTACACAGGACTACGTAATCACTCAATTAATCATTCTTTGTTTACTGGTTATTATAGCTCATACATTATTAAAGCATATTAGATTACTCTACATGTACCTTACTTACGTCACTATTTTTACGATGTTTTTCTTTACAACTTCGATTTTTGTTCAATGGGCGTTTCAGGATGGTCTATGCATGCTAAGCTCTATATTAAGAATGATGAAGATGTATAACTTAAGTTTTGTTGCCTTCTTAGTTTTTGCTAGGCTAAGATTAAATATTAACATGCTAAAGTCAACCATTGGCAGAATATTCTTCTACGTATTAATTACATCTAAATTAATGTTTCACATTTACCTATTAGTAAATGACTCATATCATGTTGTGAAAATCAATTATGGATTTAGAGGCATTAAAGGTTTACTTAAACTTCTTTACTACTCCATTAGAGTGATTTCTATTAATGCCTTAATTAAATGTATGGAATATTATGAATCTTTAATACTTAGGCTTCTAAGAGGTATCGTTAATACCTCTCACTCATAGTATTTCTTAGCTAAGGGGTAAGTATGGACTGTGGGATAATCGCTATAGCCGCTCAACCTAATACACTTAAAGTTAAGTTAGGTACAGCTATTAAGGAGTCCTTGAAGCGTCTAGAATATAGAGGTTATGACTCGGTAGGGTTTGCCATCATAACTACTAATGGTGAGTTGATTATTAGGAAGTCTAAAGGCACGATTGATGCTGTAAGTAAGAAGATAGGGTTCGATTTCTTTGATGGTACTATTGGTATAGGTCATACAAGATGGGCAACTCACGGAGCACCGAGTGATATCAATGCTCATCCACACGCAGATTGTGTAGGAAGGATTGCAGTAGCTCATAATGGAATAATAGAAAATTACTTAGAGATTAAGGAGGTATTAATTCAGAGAGGTCATAGATTCACTTCCGATACAGATACTGAGGTAATTCCTCATTTAATTGAAGAATTTAAGAAGTTAGGTTTGAGTAGTTTTGAGGCCTTTAAGAAAGCTGTATCGATGCTTAGAGGAGCATATGCTATAGTCGCTATAGATATTGATGAGCCTGATAAGGTATTTTTTGCTAAGATGACATCACCATTAGTTATAGGTTTTGGAGATGGAGCTAACTTTATTGCAAGTGATATACCAGCATTCTTAAACTATACAAGAAGAATATTAGTAATTAGAGATGGAGAACTAGGCTATATAACCCATCAGAGGGTACACCTGGAACTACTAAAAGAGTATCAAAGCATAAATGATTGGTCACTTAAAGTCCCTAAAACAACCATTATCGATTACAGTAGACGTGTGAGGTGGATTGACTGGACTCCTGAAATGGCTGTGAAAGCAGGCTATCCTCACTTCATGTTAAAGGAGATACACGAACAACCTCAAGCACTAAGCCAAACACTTGCCGGTATACATGATGATATAGCTAAGGTCTTACCTATAATAATTAAAGCTGAGAAAGTTATTATAGTTGGTGCTGGTACATCCTATCATGCATCACTTCTTGGCTCATTACTACTTAATAATATAGGAGGTATATGGTCTCACGCGATAATATCATCTGAAGCTTTATGGTATGTAAGGAGTATTACTGATAAAGATGTAGTGATAGCAGTAAGTCAGTCTGGGGAAACAATAGATACGTTATTAGCTGTAAGGGAGGCTAAAAAGAAAGGTGCGTTAGTTATAGCGTTGTCTAATGTAGTAGATTCTGCAATACCTAGGGAGTCTGATTTAACTATATACACGAAAGCAGGTCCCGAGATAGGTGTTGCTGCAACAAAGACTTTCACGACTCAAGTAGCTACGCTATCGTATTTAGCAATAAAGGTAGGTCAAGCTAAAGGCCTACTTAAGGAGAGGGAGGCTAACGAGATGATTCAATGGTTAAAAAGAACCCCGGATTTAGTTTCAAGAGTTATATCCATACATGAAGCTAGGGTGAGATCGTTAGCTCGTAGGCTAATGAATAAGCAATCAGTATTTTACTTAGGTAGAGGAATAGGTCTTCCTGTATCAATGGAAGGTGCCTTAAAACTTAAGGAAGTTGCGTACATACACGCTGAAGCATACCCTGCAGGTGAGTCAAAACACGGCCCTATAGCCTTAGTTGAGGAGGAATTTCCAGTTATATTTACTGTACTAGGTAGAATTGATGCTGAACTACTAAAAAGTAATATTGAAGAAATGAATGCGAGGTATGCATGGACTATAGGGATCGTACCCAAAAATATTGAGGAACTGATTAAATTGCTTAAGGAACCAATAAAAATGCCTGTTATGAACGAATACATAGCACCTATAGTTTACATAGTTCCGTACCAGCTACTAGCCTACTATACGGCAGTTGCTAGAGGCTATGATCCTGATAAACCAAGGAATTTAGCTAAAACCGTTACTGTAGTGTAGGTGCTTAACATGGAGGCAGTAGTACTTGCGGGTGGAGCAGGTAAGGGTTTAAAGGCCATAACCGGCGGTAAACCAAAGACCTTAATACCTATAGCTGGTAAATATGTGATAGAGTATGTAATCGATGTGTTATTAGAGAATAACATAGATAACATAGTATTAGTCACTGATAAGCCATCCGACTTTGAAGACATTACGGTAAAGTACGGAGGTAGGATCAAATTTGACATTAGAAAACAAAGGGGAGCTGAAGTCATCGGGGCTATATTAACTGCTGAAGATGAGCTAAGCAAGGGTGCCATACTATTTTATGGAGATACTATCGTTAAATCAGATGCGTTAAGAATGTTAATAAACACCTACTTTGAGTTTAATGAGCCTGTTATACTTGTGGTTCCTGAGGAGGACGTAAGACTCTATGGCGCAGTTAAGGTATCTGATGAAGGATTGGTAAGGAGCATTATTGAAAAACCTAAGGAAGCTTTAGAGGGTTATTATGCATATGGAGGTATAGCGATACTAAATAGGGAGTTAATTGAGTTAGTGCGATCATTTAATTCATTAGATAAGGCAATTAATTACTACATAGACAGAGGTGGAAGAATCAGAGCAGCAATTTGGGGAGGGTTATGGATTGACATAGGATATCCTTGGAACTTACTTGAAGCTATATATCACGTACTCAACGAATTAAGAGAAAGTAAGATTGCCTCAAAAGCAAAAATATCAAGCAAAGCTATAATTGAGGGTCCTGTTATTATTGAGGAAGGGGCGTTTATAGACCATAATGCAATCATAAGAGGGCCTGCATACATAGGTAAAAATGTTATGGTTGGGGCTAACACGTTCATAAGACCCTATACTTCGATAGAATTAGAATCAAGTATAGGTTCCTACGTAGAGCTTGTATGGTCATCAATACAGCCATACGCAACTATAGGGAGAGCATCATTTCTTGGTTATAGCGTTGTTGGCCCTAGAGCTGTTATTGAACCATATGTATACACTAAACTACTTGTTGAGCCAGAGAGAATAGGTATCAAAGCAATTAGAGAATATAAGAGACGTAGGGAGTACTTCAAGATAGGATCATTCATAGGTTACAAGGCTCGAGTTAAATCCTACCTGACCTTAGAACCTGGAACATTAATCTCTTGACGTTTGATTACATTAAGTAACTCAATTATAGATTTCACAATATCTCCGTCAATAGAATAATTAATTTTCCTAATTAGCTCTAAAGCATTCTCTAAATTGTCTATGTTTAATTCCCTAAATAGCTCACCCAATTCCCACGGGAATAAAACCCATTTTGTGGTTTTAATGATGTAGTAATCAGGGTTTATAATTGATCTAGGTTTAACGAAGAGTGCAGCTGATTTAACATTTTTAGCACCTCTTAGTCTAACTTGCTGGGACACTATTTCTAAAGTTCTACCAGAATCAACAACATCATCCACAATCAATACATTCTTATCCCTAACATCAAGAATTAATGGCTGTGTAATTACGGGTCTTTCCGCTCTCTCACCTATGCTTCTATAAAACTTAACCTCAACAACACCTAATTCCTCAATATTTAGAATGTCAGCAACTATTCTAGCTACTATGTATCCACCTCTAAGTATACCTACAATTACGTCAGGTAAGTATTCTGATTCAATAACTTTTCTAGCTAACATTAGTGAGAGTTTATGAATCTCATCCCATGTAACAGGTAGAAATTCCAATGAATCACCTTCACATATTATGTTATACTGACAATTAAAAATTAGGATTAAAATAATCTAACCATAAGGTTATTAATCCTCCACCTAATTATTATCCTGTCATTAAGTGTTCTTTTACCTTAGTTAAATAATGAGTTTGGGGAGAGTAGGATGAAGTCACTACGTGAAGTCATAAATGAGGGTATTGAATCAATCGCGATAGTTGGCGCTAGTCCTGTAGAAGGTAAGGTCGGTAACATAATACTCAAGAACTTAATCAATTATGGATTTAAAGGTAAAATTTATCCCGTAAATCCCAAATACAAAGAAATCATGGGTCTTAAGACTTACCCTAACATTAGTAGCTTACCTGAAGTACCTGATGTAGTTGTTATTGCAGTACCTCCTAGAATAGCTATTAATGTACTAGATGAGGCAAGTAAATACGGTGCTAAGTTAGCCGTAATAATTACTGCGGGATTTCGTGAAGTAGGTAACATAGAACTTGATAAGAAATTACATGACGTTATAAGTAAGTCTAAAATGAGGGTTTTGGGACCAAATTCTGCAGGTATTACGCTTTCTAGACTAGGTATTCATGCAAGCATTGAAGTACTACCTACTAAGGGACCAGTAGGTCTAGTTATGCAGAGTGGTGCGTTAGGAGGCGTCGTAATTTCACGTCTTAGGAAGCTATCCTCAGGTATTTCGTTTTTCTTTAGCTTGGGTAATATGAGTGATATAGAGTTTTCCGACGTTCTTGATTACGCACTTCAGGATGAGGATACAGAATCGCTAATTGCTTACATCGAATGGTTAAGAAATGGTAGGAAATTTATGGAATTAGCTAAGAAGTTTGTTAAAGTTAAACCTCTATGTCTTATCAAGGGTGGTTGGGGTGTTCAAAGTAGTGAAGCTGTTAAATCACACACAGGTGGACTAGCAACTAATTATGAAGTATTTAAAGCCGTATGTAGGCAAATTGGTGCTTACTTAGCTGAGGATTTAGATGAGTTGGTTGAGGTTTGTGAGGTCATTAGAAGAATTAAGAGTATTAAAGGAAGAAGGGCATTAATTGTAACAAATTCCGGAGGGCTAGGCGTAATTACGGCATCCCACTTAGAAAGTGCAGGCATAGATTTAAGACCCTTACCTGAAGAACTTAAGGATAAAGTAGTTAAGGAGGCAGGTAAGAGCTTTAGTGGTAAGAATCCAATAGATTTTGGTGGTGATGCAACTATAGAGAATGTAGTTGCAGTTAGTAGGGTAACTGAATTAAGTAAGTATTATGATATTTTAATATTGGTTTACGTACCTACAGCAGCTGAGGGTGCTGAAAAGATTAGTAAAGGCGTAAGAGACGGTATTAATACAGAGAATGTACCTGTCATAACATACTTCGATGGTGAAGGTAAGGATGAAGTTATGCTGCATGTCTCAAAATACGTACCTATAGTTTCATCAGCTCATAACCTCACCAAAGCTATTAAGGAGCTAGCAAGGAGGGGTGTAGAAATTCGATAGTGAAGTTATAAATAGGTCTCACTACTTAAACCTAACTGTAAGGGGTGTCCTCATGTCACACGAATTAATTGAAGCATATGAACCTTTAAATCCATTAAAAGCGCCAGCCGGTTACAGACTCGCATTAATGGGTAATGAAGCTATAGCTAGAGGTGCTATAGAGGGCGGTGTTTACGTAGTGACAGGTTATCCTGGAACGCCATCGTCTGAGGTGTTAATGACTATCCAGGAATTTGGTAAGGATTTAGATATTTATGCTGAGTGGGCAGTTAATGAGAGAGTGGCTTTTGAAATAGGTTATGGTGCAGCAATAGGTGGGGCTAGAGCGTTAGTTACTATGAAAGCTCCAGGAGCTAATGTAGCTGCAGATCCTATTCTTTCAGCAGCCTATGGTGGTGTTGATGGCGGTTTGGTGATATTAGTAGCTGATGACCCAGGTCCGCATACAACCCAAACAGAACAGGATAATAGATGGTTTGCATTACTTTCAAAACTACCTATGATAACGCCATCAAATCCTCAAGAAGCTAAAGACTTCACGGTATATGGATTAGAACTTAGTGAGGAACTAAAACTTCCAGTTATTTTAAGAACAACTACCAGAGTTAATCATACGGTTGGCGATGTTGTACTAGGACCTATAGGGAAACCTAAGAAGTTTAAAAAATTCGTAAGAGATCCTGTAAGGTTTGTTAGAGCGGGAATGAGGTGGAACTTAGAGAGGCATAAATGGCTTAATAATCAATTAAGGAGAGCTGAAGAAGTAGCTTCTAAATACAAGCTTAATAAGGTAATATTTGACGGTAAAGTTTGCATAGTTACTGAAGGGGCTGGTTTTAACTATGTAATCGATGCTGTTAGAGATTTAGGTATAGAAGATAGGGTTAAGATAGTAAAGCTTGGTTTAATACATCCCTTACCTAAGGAGTTTCTAATGAGGGAGCTATCAAATTGTGAGGAAGTAATTATCGTTGAGGAGTTAGATCCGTATTTAGAGTTCATGATTAAGAAGTTATTATATGACGCAGGAATTAAGATTAAAGTTCATGGTAAGGATGAGGGATTACTACCTCTTGAGGGTGAGTTAAGTAAGCCCTTAGTAATGAGTGCTATAAGTAAGGTATTAGGTATTAAATCACAAATTACTCAAAGTGTGAGCAGTGGGATTAAAGACATCCCACCGAGACCACCACCTCTCTGTCCTTCATGTCCTCATAGAAGCTCATACTTAGCTATATTGTTTGGAATTGCTAAAGCTGGTTTCAAGAGAGATGAAGTACCTATATTTGGTGATATAGGTTGTTACGCCCTAAGTGTTAATCCGCCATTGAATGCTATATGGACTGAGCATAGTATGGGTGCTAGCATATCCATGGCTGTGGGTCTTAAGCTCAGTGGTTATGAGAAACCTGTAATAGCTACCATCGGTGATTCAACATTCTATCACGCAGGTATTCAACCGCTAATTGAGGCTGTACATAAGAGAGTAAATGTATTAGTCGTAATATTAGATAATGAGGTAGTCGCCATGACAGGTCATCAATCAACACCTGCATGGAGTGAAACAGAGACAGGTAGGAAGTCTAGAGCTATCAATCTTGAGGACTTAATTAAATCCATAGGTGTTGATAACTTAGCTGTAGTGGACCCATATAATGTCGATAAGATGATCAATATAGTTGCGGAATTCCTCAAGAAACCCGGTGTTAATGTAATAATTGCTAGACATCCTTGCGCTTTAATGGAAGCTAGAATTAAAGGTGTCAAGAAGAAGTATGAAGTTCTACCTGACAAGTGTACTGGATGTTTAGCGTGTGTAAGAGTTACAGGATGTCCTGCATTATACGTTGATAAGGACGGTAAAGTCAAAATAATGACCGAAGACTGTCTTGGGTGTGGCCTATGTGCTAAGTACTGTCCATATAAAGCTATAGTTGAGGTGAAAAAATAATGAAGGTAGTAAATATACTAATAGCTTCAGTTGGCGGTCAAGGAGGTCTAACTTTATCGAGGGTTATAGCTATAGCTGCAGTAATGGAGGGTTATAGCGTTAGAACAGGTGAAACCTTAGGAATGGCTCAAAGATTTGGATCCGTAGTTAGCTATGTTAGGGTCGGTAAGGAAGTTAATTCACCAACATTTGGTTATGGTGAAGCTAACTATATCTTAGGGTTGGAGCTTACTGAAGTTCTTAGGAACATTCAATACCTAAGCGGGGATGGTAAAGTAATAACAGCAAACGTGGTTAAACCACCAATTAGTTCAAGCTTAGGGATAGCTAAGAGATTGTACGAGAATGATATATTGAATGAGCTCACCAATCAGGTTAAGAACTTAATCATCATACCTGCTAAGGAATTAGCTATTAAGGCAGGTAATGTTAGAGCTATGAACATGGTTATTCTTGGTGCATTTAATGCATTAGCTAAAATGTTTAGTGAAGAGAGTATAACTAAAGCTATAATAACGTTATTACCTGGAAAGAAAGGTAAAACATCTATAAATGCCTATAAACTTGGTTATGAATATGTTGTAAGAAATGTTAGAAGTAAAGGTTAAACGAGATGAATACGATAGCTTTTAGACCAGGTAATTATTACATAAGTCTAAGCATTACTGGTACATATTGTGAACTCAGATGCCCTTTTTGCAAGGGTAAATACTTAGCGGGTATGCTAAATGTATCAAACCCTGAACTTATGCCTAAGATCCTAAGCTATTACTATAGACGAGGTGCACGAGGATTCCTAATAAGTGGAGGATTCAATAGGGATGGACATCTAATAATAAAGAGTCTTCACCTTAAGATTATTAGGGAATTTAAGAGGAATCACAACGTTATCTTCTCTATACACTCAGGTCCTGTCCCTAATGACTTACTTGAACTTATATGGAGTAGTGAAATTGATTTCATAGATTTTGAAATACCTCCTAGCAATGAATACTTAAGGGTAGTTAAAGGTCTAAAATCGCACACATTAAATAAGTACTTCGAGTTCATGGAAAAAGCTTCAAGTTATAGTAAAGAGTTCATCGTTCCTCACATAGTTTTAAACTCAATAGCATCTAACGTTGATGATGAATTAAGAACTATTGAGGTCATAGCGGATTTTAAACCTAGATTATTAGTTACATTAGTTGAAATAAGAAATCGTAATAGTAATTATATCGATATTGATAGAATAATTAAGGTGTTAAGAAGGGCTAGGGAACTCTTTAATGAAGTATCATTAGGATGTATGAGACCTAATGAATTTAAGGTTAAGTATGATGAAGTGGTCATTAAGGAGAGGTTAGTAGATAGAGTAGTAAATCCTAAAGTAAGTATAATCGATAAATTTAACCTAAAAGTTAAGGGCGCTTGCTGCGGTATAAGTAGATCTCACTTTAAGTTATTTCCAACACTTCGGAAGTAAAGGGAAAACGTTATATTAAAATATTAAATTCATTATGTCCCTAAGACTTTCCACGACTACTAATTTACTAATTCTTCTCCTCAAGTTCAGTATCCTTTCCTTACTCAGATCATGCTTATGTTTAAGATATAGTACTGGATAACCGACAACCCTAAATGCTGATGCATCCCATTCACTATCACCTATATACATGAATCTATCCAGTGGTATGTTGAATCTAACTGAAATTTCCCTTAGTACCTTGTCCTTACTCAATGGATTAACTACTTCGATCCCTCTGGGTAATAGAAATCCATTTTCATCGTAAATTAGTTTATTAGCATAAATGATTTCTATACCCAATTTCTTACCGATCAGATCTGCTAGTTCGTAAATCCCAGCACTAACTATGGCCACTCTAACTCCTTTAGATCTTAGGTGATTGATGACATCCTTAGCTTCATCATTTATATTAACACTTGAGAACACACGTATTATGTCGTCTCTATGGATACTACCTCCCTTAGCATTAATCATAGCCTCTAAGTCTCTCCTCATCCACTCCTCATAACTTATTAGACCATGTTCAAACTGTCCCATATAGTTTCGCTTCCTAACAATACTTATCGAACCAAAAATCCTATGTAGGTATTCCCATGACGATTCACATTCTACTAGAACACCATCCATATCGAAAACTACTATATCTACTTTTCTTTCGCTCTTTGACATTCCTTTAGACCCTCTTTTAATAACCCAAGAATTAACTCCTTAAATACCCTGCTGTTTATGCCGATTATCTCTGTATTTTTAATGATGTTCTCTAAACGCTTCATTAAATCATCGATATTAAGTAATGTTAATCCCTTTAACATTAATGAGAGTTTATCTATGTTCTCAGGTGGGTAAGCAAAAAAGTCGCCAGTTATTACTATACCATCTATATAGCATTTATCGTTGACTATTAACTTTAAGTGTAAGTACTTACCTTTAGGTTCCTTATACTCTTTCTCGAGAGTCAACTTTATAGTCATAATAGCACCTTGTGATTTAAGGTCTTAGATAAGTCCATGCCTTAGATAGATATTTCCACCTAAGTGATGAAGCTAATTGTAGTTCTACCTCAGTTAATGAACCTTCTATGAGCTTAGCATTTAATGCTTCACTAAATCCCTTAATTAGTGCTTTCAATGCTTCATCTCTACTTATTTTTCTACCCACATAGTTAGAGATAGTAATAACTCTTTCCTTTATTGCTCTAACACCTCTATGCATTAACTTAAGTTTAGGTGCTAATAGTGATTGAGCGAGTGTATCTATATCCGTTGCATACATAAATGTACCATGCTGTAATACAACACCCAGTCTTCTTAGTTGTGCTTGACCTGAAAACTTCTTTCCTGCTATGACACCATCATTCAATGGCTTAAACTCAGCTGGTGCGCCTAGTATTCTTGCAGCTCTTATAACACCCTCAGCTAAGAATTTGAATGACTCAACATAGTCTTTAGGTACTTTATCCTCAGATACAATTATAGAGTACGTTATCTCTCCATAAGTATCGTGGTATACGGCACCTCCACCTGTTGGTCTTCTAACTATAGGTATTCTACGGGATTTTATGAAATCCTCATTTACTGACTCATTTACTGACTGGAAATACCCTATAGTAATGGTTGATGGCTTAAAGATGTATAATCTAAGCGTGTCAGGTATCGCGTTAACGGATCTTAATATAAGCATAGCTTCATCTAAAGCCATATTATAAGCTCCATCACCCTCATCAATGATCAGTCTAAGCTTAATCATACGCGTCAGAAATTACTAAGAAACTGAACTTATAAGGGCTTCCTTATCATTAATGTGGGCATAAACCTTGAGGATAAGAGCTTCACTAGGTACGTTAATAGCATTAGGGTTAATACGTGGAATCTATACTATAGAACCCGGTATTGCTTATGTAATGCAATATGACCCTAGAGGCTGTAAGGCTAGTTGTCTTTTCTGTACCCAATCATCTAGCAGTAAGGCTAGTAAGGAGCTATTATCTAGGGTTGTATGGCCTGTAACAGATCTAAATAGTCTTGTAAGTGCCTTAAAGTCAACCAAGAAGTTTAGAAGAGTATGTCTTCAAACAATAATTAAAGATAACTTCATTGAGGAGGCGCATGAGATAGTGAAAACTATTTCAGCTATAGGAATGAATGTATCGCTATCCATAACTCCGATACCCTATAATGAACTAGCTAGGTTTAAGAATGAAGGTGTAGATTACTTAGGTGTAGGTCTTGATGCATTCTCTGAGGAAATTTTCTTCAAGGTTAAGAAACCCTACTCCTGGCAGGCTTACTGGAAGTTTATAGATTACGGTGTCAAAGTTTTTGGTAAAGGCAGAGTGATCGTTCACTTAATTGTAGGGTTAGGCGAAACGCTTAGTGAGGCATTAAAAGTTCTTGAGAGAGTCTACAATGTAGGTGCTGAAGCATCACTCTTCGCTTATACACCAGTAAAAGGTACGCCACTTGCTAATCTAAGACAGCCTAGCCATACCACATATAGGTTCTTGCAGTTAGTGACTGAACTACTATCACGCGGATACAGGCTTAACGACATTATAATATTCAAAAATGGAAAATACTTCATTAGGGATAAGTTAATAGATGATGAAGTACTCCTTAAAGCCCTAATGACTAGAGGATGCCCTGGATGTAATAGACCATTCTATAATGAATCACCAAAAATCGAGCCATACAATTTCCCAAATATCGATTACCTAGGTAAGTACATCAATAATATTAAGAAGGAGATAAGTAATATAGTAGCATGAAAATACGTAAGTGAAGGTGCTAAAGATAATGTATGATCCTATAATGCTAGGAACCATTAGTGAAAAGTACTTAATTAAGAAAGTGAAGGGGAAGATACTTAAACCATACTATAGATTTAGACGGGATAGATGGTATGGTGGTGTTGTAACAGCTGATGTTGCTGGATGTAATCTACGATGTAAGTTCTGCTGGGCTTGGAGAAATGCCTGGACTCTTAAGCCTATAGGCTTACTCTTAAGCCCTGAGGACGTAGCACATAAGCTCATAAGCATGGCGAGAAGATTCCGTATTAAGCAAGTCAGGATAAGTGGTGGTGAACCAACGTTGGGTTTTGAACATATTCTAGAGGTAATTGACCTAGTAACTAAGCAGGGCCTACATATGATTCTAGAAACAAACGGTATTTTAATAGGTCTAAATAGTCATTATGCTGAGTTACTATCTCAATTTCGTAATAGAGGAATCGAGATTAGAGTTTCCATTAAGGGTGTTAATCCTGAAGAGTTTTCATTACTGACTGGCGCGAAACCTTATGCCTGGTATTACCAGGTTAAAGCTCTAGAGAACCTTATTGAATATGGGTTGAGGGTATGTGATGAAGTTTATCCAGCAGTTATGCTGAGTTTTAGTGATAGTAAGAGCTATGAAAAGTTTAAGAAAGTTTTAGCAACTATAGATGAAACATTACTAAAATGTATTGATGAAGAGTACGTCATAATGTACGATCATGTTAGGGAGTTACTTAATAGGTATGAATTGAAACCTAAAAAGTACTTTTACCCTGGCAATATACCTAAGGAGTTTATTTGATTAGGCCTGAAGTACTGATGACCTTACTCTTCCTCAAACAATGATAAACTTTACTCTTTATATCAAGATATTGAGTTTCCCTTAATGCTTTATCTACTACGTATGCTATAGTTTGTACATATCCACTTAATTTACCAAAGAGATTTATACTTAAGCCACTCAAGCATTTACCTGCATAAAGACAATTAAGGCATTTAGCTCCAAATCTTAAGCACATATTCTTACTTGGTATGAAGATTTTTCTATGAACTTCATTGTAAATATTTAAGAATTTCATGAAATTTATGTAGTGAACATCACTTGCTGTAAAGTAAGTATCGTATCCAGCGAAAAGCAAGAATGAATCAACAACCTTAGGACCTACATACTTAATCCTTAGCAATTCGTATCTTAATCTCCATGGGTTTCCTTGACCGTATTTCCTTAAAGTTTTCAATAGTGAGTACAGAACTTTACTTAATTGTTTTAACTGATAACTCTTACTTACACTTATTATTTCTTCCTCACTTAACTCATTTAGATCCTCCTTTAAGCTCAATAATCTATGGATCCATCTTATAACGTTTCTATGATAATCAGTCCTACGGGATAAAAATGTAGCAGTAAGTATTATTTCTTTATCATAGCTACTAACGATAAGTCTTAAATCATTAAAGCATGTTATTAAATTATAAATTTTCTCGTAAACTCTACTATTTACTTCTATTTCATTAATGTAGTCTAATGGATTAAACCATAACCCTGTCCATTCTTGAATGGCGTTGTTACAGGCATTTCCTTCACATGTCAACTCATTATTGAGTACGTGTATCTTTGTTCCCTTACCATAACCAAAAATTTTCACCCATTCATTAGGTCTAATTTTATGAAATAAGGCAGATACGAAGCTTGGATACATTGATAAATCAAGATTTATTGGAAAGTCTAAGGTCAGTACAAGCACTTCCTATACCTCATTCTCTTAATGGACCTACGTCAGGGTAGCCTTGTCTTAAGCCTTTACCTGCGTAGGGCCTTAAGCCTTCACCGCCCTTCATGAGTAATGTAATGAGATTTTTCGCATGCTTTATTGTTCTGTCAATAGCTATTTTAAGTAGTTCTTCATCACTCTTAGCTTCGTCCTCATGAACTGTTACATCAATCACGTGCTTGTTAGTTAATAATTGAACTAGCTGTAGTGCCATACTAGCTACAACATAGGATAATTTGTCGATAAACTCTTTACCAACCCATCCCAACGTGATTACTCCATCGCAACCGTACTCCTCAATAAGTTTCTTAGCTGCTACAGGTATGTCCTTTATCCCTGGCACAGTGTAGCGTATTACTACTGCTTCAGGTAGTTCATTTTTAATAGTTTTCTCAGCTATTGAACCCATATCAACCCTAGCAAACGTTGTATCAACTATTCCTATCTTCTTCATGAAATTACCTCCTCTATGAATTTCCCATTCTCATACACTAAGTCTCCATCAGCATATACCTTACCTTTCTTCATATCCTTAATCATGTCCCAATGTATGGACGAAACATTCTTTCCTCCTGTTGATGGGTACGCAGCACCTAACGCCATGTGTACAGTTCCACCTATCTTCTCGTCAAAGAGTATCTCTTTAGTAAACCTAGTTATATCGTAATTTAACCCGAAAGCTACCTCGCCTAATCGTTTAGCTCCATCATCAACCTCCAGCATTTTCTTGAGGAAGTCCTCACCCTTTATGGCATGGGCTTCAACTACCACGCCTCTCTTAAAGACCAGCTTAACACCCTCAACTTCAATCCCTCTCCATATAGCTGGATAAGTAAATGTAATGTAACCTTCAACGCTGTCCTCATGAGGCGCTGAGAAAACCTCACCACCTGGCATGTTTTTCTTCCCATCATCATTTATCCAAACCCTTCCATCAACCTTCAAAGTAAGGTCTGTATCATCAGCTACATATCTGAGCTCTGACACCTTCTTAAGGAAATTAATTATTTTCTCCTGCCATGATGCCTGCTTCCGCCAGGACTCTATAGGATTGTCATAATGTAGTTTAAGTGCTCTATATACAAATTCTTCGTACTCTAAAGGACTCATACCCGCTTCCTGAGCTAATGACTTAGTAGGATATGCTGTAACAACCCATCTTAAACTTCCTTCACTATCCCTCTTCATAAATATCTCAGTAAGCTTTCTTGTTGCTTGAGCTCTAACTCTTAACTTTTCAGGATTAATATTAATTAAAGGTTTAGTATGAGTTGCTGATAGTATGCTTATTCTAACATCTATATTCTCAGCTATGAATACGTCAATTCTTGATAGATACTTTAATAACTCATCTTTCGCATACCTGTAAAATATCTCAGTAAGTACTTCATCATTAATCACGAGCCTAGGATATGCTCCACGCTCTACAATGCCTCTCCATAATTCCCTAATAAGAGGGTAAGCTTCGTAACTTGACGTTATTAAGACTTCATCGAGTTTTTTCACTTCAACACAATAATCTAAGATTAACTTAGCAAACTTAGTTAACATGTAGTCACCGAGTAACTATTAATAAGCTATAATTAAAACTTAAACAAGCTCTAGAGAATAATGCTTTAGTGTGATTGATGAGGTTAGACAATTCATGGATTAAAGTACTTAGTTACCCTAAAGGAGATATAGTACGTAGTTTAAGGATATGGGATGCATTACTATCTTATGGTGTAAGAGAGTTAATAAATTATGGTCAAGTTCGTATAGGTAATGTTAATGTTTTAGGTAAAGGACATTCTTCAATAGTTGTATTAGCTAGACATGAATCATTAGGTCTAGTTGTTATCAAGATTAGAAGAACGGATTCTAAGACTCCAACACTCCTTCACGAATGTAATTTAATGCGTAAATCATACCCTATAGCCCCTAAGATATTTTACTGTAGCGATGACGTTATTGTAAGAGAGTACGTTAAAGGCGAATACTTAAGTGATGTAGTAGATAAGATAAAGTCGTGTAAAGAGGCAGTAGCACTCATATTGAAAGTTCTCGGTGCTACCTACTGGCTTGATCTTAACAATATTGATCATAAAGAACTATCCATACCATCTAAGCATATATTGATTAGTAAGGAAGGTTCTGTAAAGATAATAGATTTTGAGAGTGGTAGGATGGGATCAGCATGCAATGTATGTAGAGTTGCTTCCTGGCTTATTATAAGACGTGGCCTCCTACGTAAACATTGTAAAGTTAAGGATGGGAAGTTTTTAGAGAGGGTCATAGAATTATTGAGGGACTATAAATATAGTAAAGAAAACTTTAAGAAATTATTATCATTTGTAATTAGACATTCAAAATGAATAATCTACGTTAAATATGTACAAACAAGTTTAAATAATTTAATCTACTTTCTAAATTATTAAAGCGCATTTAAAATACAGTCAATTAAAGCTTAAATTCCTAAAGCTTCAATATGAGTTGGGGGTACAGCATGGTCTCTGAGTTCTTAAAGAACGTACTTGACACAATCAAGCGCGGTGTTGAATTAGGTGGATTCCCTGAAGAGCTTTACAAAATCTTAAGTAAACCAGAGAGAATTTTAATAATTAAGATACCCGTAAGAATGGATGATGGTAGACTAGAGATCTTTGAAGGCTATAGAGTCCAGCATAATAGTGCTTTAGGTCCATATAAGGGTGGTATTAGATTTCACCCTAAAGTTACCTTGGAAGACGATATAGCGTTAGCTACACTAATGACTCTCAAGAATTCATTATCTGGTATACCCTACGGTGGTGGTAAAGGGGCTGTTAGAGTAGATCCAAAGAAACTGTCTCCAAGAGAGCTAGAACAACTTTCTAGAGGTTACGTACGGGCGCTATATTCAGTACTTGGCGATCAAACAGACATTCCAGCACCTGATGTCGGAACCAATCCACAGATCATGGCGTGGATGGTGGATGAGTATAGTAAAATGGCTGGTAGGAACGTGCCTGGCGTATTCACTTCAAAGCCTCCAGTTCTATGGGGTAACCCTGTTAGAGAGTACTCTACTGGCTTCGGGTGTGCTGTAGTAACTAGGGAGGCTGCAGAGAAGTACTTAGGTGGTATTGAAGGTAAGAGAGTAGCTATTCAAGGATTCGGTAATGTTGCACGGTGGCATGCGTATTGGCTACAGAAGATGGGCGCTAAGATTGTGGCTATAAGTGATACTAGTGGTACAGTGTACGACCCTGAAGGTATTGATGTTGAGTTAGCTATGAAGGTTAAGAATGAGACTAGAAAGGTCATTAACTACCCAAAGGGTGAGAAGATACCTGACCCTAAGGCAGCACTATATGTTGATGCTGACATCTTAGGACCTGATGCGTTAGAGAATCAGATAACTATGGAGAACGTTAATAAGATTAAGGCTAAGATCATAGTTGAGGGCGCTAATGGGCCAACAACACCTGATGCTGAGAGAGAGCTAGCTAAAAGAGGAGTAATAGTGGTACCTGACTTCTTAGCAAATGCTGGTGGTGTAGTAATGAGCTACCTAGAGTGGGTTGAGAATCTACAGTGGTACTTCTGGAGTGAAGAGGAGACCAGAGCTAGACTGGAAAACATAATGAAGAACAACTTCCTAAGAGTTTACAAGAAATTTGAAGACATAAAGACCGAAAAGAAAGATATAGTAATGAGAGATGCAGCACTAGTAATATCGCTTGAGAGACTCTATGAAGCTATGAAGTACAGAGGTTGGCTCTAACTTAAAAAGTAATCACTATTTTTATATTATCACCTATAATTCCTCTTTTAATTATTTCCTTAATAGCCTCCAAATCATTTTTCCTGAGCATATTCCTAAAAATTGCTAATTCCACGTAATCCTTCTCAGTAAATGGGCCTACTCTTACGATTTTTAATGTACAGTCTTTAGATTTAATGCCTAAACCTATACCACCTTCAAAGAACATATTTATTAGACTTCTAATGTCGTGAGGTGATGGCAAACAACCTCTTGGATGAGTATGAGCTGAAGCTATCACATTCTTAGCTGGAACCACAACTCTACCACGTTCACCCTCAAGTAGGAGTGCTTTACCATTAGTTAATACTAGAACTATATATTCAAGCCCCTCTAGGTACGTTCTTAATAAGTAACTGTCTAAGTAGTCAAATACCTCATCAAAATAATTTATTGCTTTACGGTATAATTCATTAATAGAAATACCTTCATTCATACTCTGACTAACCCTTACTTTATAATCATTAATTAGACCATAATTAGCGAGCCTATCTAGTTCTTGAAGCTCATTAGGTACATCAATACATCTATCAACACAAATAGTTATAGTGGAACCAAGGAGTTCATTCAGATCCGTAGGATCACATATGGTGACATCATTACACTCAAAATCAGCTTTTATAATTTCTAATACGTTTATTAAGTTAACAATTAAGGATAGCTTCCTACTCCACTCTCCACTTATATCGTATTCCTGATGTACTTTCATTTATTCTCATAAAATAAGATTAAGAATTTAGATAAAAACTATTTGCTACTCTCATCTAGTCCTTAATCTTGGCTCTACTATAGTTTCTATAGCCATACCTAGTAGTACGAATGTTAGTGATGTTAATGCTAACAATAGACCTGGTGGTATGATCCACCACCAAGCATCATACCTGCCAGCTAGTCTAGCAGCTGCTAAAACCTTACCCCACGTTGGCCATCCATGTTCAAGGCCTAATACACTAAGACCTGCCTCAGATAGTATCGCTCCAGGTACTGAAAAGACTAAGCTAGCTACAGCGTAGGGTACTATTTGAGGTATTATATGTCTTAAGAGAATCCTAGCATTACTTGCACCAATGGCTTTAGCAGCCTCGACATAAGGCTCTTCCTTAATGCTTAAAGTCATTGATCTAACAACTATCGCTAGACCTCCCCAGTAGAATAAAGTTAATACAAGCATAATTACTTGCAATCTATATTCAACAGGCGTTATGTCAACTAATAATATTAGGAATGGAAGTAGAGGTATGTTGCCCATTACATCAATAAGCCTCTGTAGAAATTCATCAACTAAACCGCCATAATAAGCACTTATAGCACCTACGAATAAACCTATGAGCGTTGAAGCAACAGCTGTTACAAATCCTACAGCTAAAGCTACGGGGAATCCGTAAAGTAGTGCTTGAGCTATATCTCTACCTCTATCATCAGTTCCCATGAGTCCGAAGCAATCACCAACAACTACTATCGATACTTGACTTGCTGGGTTTGTTATATTCACTACCTTAGGATAATATAACTCTAAAGTTACAGTGTAGTAGCCCTTCAATGGTGTAGTCCTGACATTACCTTCTTCATCAACACTTAACTTAGCGAACAGATACGTCACTGCTGCGGTAGTTATAAAGTTTGCTTGGATGCCCTTATTTAAGTACATACTACTAAACTGTGTAACCACTAAGTTTCTATCAACACTAAGCATTAGAGGCTCCTTAACGTAAGCTATGGTAGCATTCTCAGGTAAATATAATGTAGTATCTATTACTTCAAGTTCAAGACCATCAGGTCTTTTAAGGTGTACTCTAAGTAGGACTGGTAGTGTGGTACTACCCATTCTTGGTACTTTAATTCCGTATAGCTTTACAACAATATCTTGTGGATAATCATAAACATCTAATTTGTAACGCGCAATGTACTCATATATAGTGAAACTATCAGACTTAATACTCACTGGCTTAGTGTATGTATATACTTCATGCTTTGCATTCTGGTATCCTAGTGCTCTAACCCATTCAGGTGGTGCAAGCTGTGGATGGTCTTGCCAATATTTTGGTTGGTTCCATATATACTTGTAATCAGGTGGTAGTAATATTAATGCTAGAATCGCGAAGAATATAAAGATAGCCAGTAATGTTAAGCCAGCCTTACCTGTTGTGTAACTCCATACCTCTCTTAATGATCCCTTAAGACTCCTACCTAAAGACTTCATGAATCTCTTAAATGCAGGTTCTTCCCTAAATCTAGGTGGTTTCACACTCATCTATACCTCACCCTAGGATCTAGGAATATGTAAAGAACTTCAAGTATAAACCTAGCAAGGATATAGACTAGTGTGAAGGCATAAGTTAAGCCTAAAATTGTTGGTAAATCAGCAGCTCTTATAGCAACCCAATACAGTGTACCCATACCCGGCCAGTTAAATACTGATTCAGTTATTATGTATCCTGATAGTGAGGCAGCTAATGATAATATTACGTTAGTTACTACAGGTGGTGCTGCAGCCCTCAAGACGTGCTTTGATGCTATGTATCTCTCAGGTAACCCCTTAGCCTTAGCTACGATAACGAAGTCCTCCCTAACAACCCTTAGTACCATAGCTCTAACTGTATAGAACCATGAACCTAGGAATGCTATCACTATGGTTATTATTGGTAATGAGGCATAGTAAAATATCTGAACTAGATTCATTAAAGGATTTTTCCAGAAGTTATTTATATACGCTACAACACTTCTGAAGTCCGTTGGGAATATCCCTGCTCTGTATGATAGGAAGAATATCAGTATCATACCTAGCCACCACACGGGTATGGCGTTAGTGAGTGCTGAGTATGATACTATAGCTCTATCAAACATTGTTCCTCTTCTATAAGCTATGAAGGGACCTACATACAAAGCTGCAGCAGCACATATTAACTGAGCTATAGTTATCATCACTATAGTCCTTGGTAAGCAACGCATTATCGCGTCACCAACACGCACAGGATAGGGTACGCCAGCTACATCGGCTACATCATAGCTCTCAGATATACCTAGGTTGAATGTTAATGTATTACTAACTAATGGCCAGAATCTTTCATACCACGGCTTATCAAGTCCATAAAGCTTAATTAATCTCTCCTTATACTCACTAACTAACTGCTTAACTTTAGCTGGTGGTACGTTGGAGCGTTGTAGCTGCATTTGATAAGCTCTTAGCTGTTCGTGAATTAGTGCTTGCCATATCTTAACATCATAACCAGAAGCTCCAAGTATTACAGCAGTTAATATCACGACAACAACTAATGCGACAGTTAATGCGATAGCTCTCCTAACTAGTACAGTCCCTACTCCCAGTCTTACCACCTCTCCACAGAGACTGATATGTGATCCTAAATAAATCTAATTATAATCTAATTTACTATGGTATTTTGAATACGAAACTGAAAATGAGTGTCCTCAATCATTTAAAAAGAGTAAAAAGTTTCGAGGTTAACTATTGTTTTACTCATTACCTCCTCCTAAACATTAGAGCAATAACTATTATCTGCAGTATTAGTACTACTATCAGTATTGCCTCGAGAGCTGTTATTGTCCCACTTAATCCCTTAACGCTTTCACTTACATCTGATACCTTACCTGATAGCTCGTCAAGCTTTGGCGTAATTCCTGTTACTGTATTCTTGACCGTGGTTATGTCGCTACTTACTGCCTTTAGTGTATCACTTACAGCTGTTAATGAGCCTTTTAGCGTCTCACTTAACTCGCTTAGTGATGCTTTTAGTGTACTACTTAACTCAGCCATGGAAGTTTTTAATGCCTCACCTAATGACTTACTTATCTCTTCAACTCTTGAACTTATTTCAGCAACCTTAGCTGATACACCCTTACTTATCTCTTCAACTCTTGAACTTATCTCCTCAACGCTCTTACTTACTTCTTCAACTCTTGAACTTATCTCTCCTAATCTCTTACCTATAGCTGCACCTGTTGTTAACGTCTTATCTACCTCATGAGGCATTGCAACCTTCTCGCTGAACGCTAATGTTATTAGCTCATAAGCGCTATACTCCTTAAGCTTTGCTGTTACTTCTGGAGGTAATGTTATCTGGAATACTGTAGGTGCTACTTGCTTTGCCTTACCACTAACTATGATCTTATTAGCTACCGGATCTCTTAGTATGTACTCAACAGTTATTGGTGGTTCACCAGTCACTGTTATAATTATGGTTGCTGACTCACCAGGTGATACTACTGGTACACCAACACTTACTATCTTTACTGGCCTAGGTAGGCCGAAGTACCAGGTGCCTGGTGTAAATGGATATGTTGGATCTCTGAATGCCTCTAACTTAACGAACTGTTTGTCCTTATCAAATATTACTACCTTGAATGGTCCGTCAGATATCCAGGCGCTGTTGTATGTGTCAATCCAGTGTATTAAGGCGTTAAGTCTTGCCTTCCACTCATCAGGAGTCATGTAGGATTTACCATCAACGGTGAAGTAATTGCTTGGGAAGTAGCCCTCACTTAACCACTTTTCAGCTACAGCTTTAACGTCCTTAGCATGCTCAGCTAGCACTAAGTTTAACTGTGGTATCTTCTCTGCTCTGGACCTGGTCTCATCAAGTGCGTAAGTCTTAGCTGTAAACGCCAAGTAGTCCTGTACTAGCACTAACTCTATTGGGTTAATTAAGGATAGTGTTGCCATGTCAGCTATGTATGCCTTGTCAAAGTGCCAGTAATCAATATATACCTCAAGTTTCTTCTCATCAGGTAGTATTCTAATGCCTTTGATCATGTCGAAGAGCTCTCTGTTAACTGACGCAATTGATGACTCTAGCTGTGATTTATCTGGGTCATAACATATGTCGAGCCACTCAGCCCAATAGCCTAATACGTCAGCCCAAGTTATTGTTATGTTGTGATGCCATTTAGTACCTATTAACTTACTTAAGTCAAATATTACCTTGCTTATAGCTTTAGTTCCTGGTGCTACGTGTACCCATTTATCATTTACAGCATCCCACCATATAGCATCTGTTGGTACATCTAGCTTGCCAGCGGGTCCTGCGGTAACAACATCATAGGTCACTCTGAAAGGTATAGGTTCGCCATTGAATGGATGTCTCCATACGAATGGATCCCATGTTTGTCTTTCTATATCTACACTATAGACGTCATCGAAGCCTCCGAATGGGTTCCATACAGTTCTAGCAGTCCATACGTGTAGGTGACCTACCCTAACAGTGTCCTTACCAGGTATGTACCATTCTCTAGCACCAAAGACTGTTCTGAGGCCAGCTCCTAAGTCTAACGTAACGCCTTTAAGCTCCACGACTGCTGGGTAAGCATCCATTGTTGTTGCTATCCATACTCTAACAGCCTCCTGTAATGCTATCTCTATTGATTTCCTAAACTTCTCTATGTACTCATCCTTACTCTTAAACTTACCTAGAGCTAAAGTCTTTGTTAACTCGTCTATCGTTGCATTCTTGTAGTTCCACCATTCAGGTACGCCGTAACCTACAACCCATCCAAACCATGGTGCATGCATCTGTGTTACTCCCCATGGATCCCACTTATCAATCGCTCCTTTACCCCAGCCAGCAGTATATAGATGCCACCTCAACTCCTTGGGATCTGAGGCGTACACTATGCTTATGGCTTCACCGAACTCCATGTACATCCTATCAACAACGAATCCTAACCTCTCTAACTCGGTAGCTAACATATCACCTAAGTCCTTTCTTTCGTCCTCAGTCCTTATCACGAACTTAATTCTTATCTCCTTACCATCGTAATACCATTTACCACCCTTCTTAACAGCACCAACAGCTGTTAACGTCTTAGTTATCAGCTCATCGGCAAGTGAGGGCGCATAAGTGAACTTATACTTAGCTACTATATCAGCTATTAAGGAGTACATAGGATCGTAGAATGAGTAGCATGTATACATTGGTGCCGCATAGCCTCCGTAAATGTTTGTTGCTACATACTCTCTATCGACTAGGTAATTTAGCGCAAATCTAACCTCCCTGAATGCGAATGGATTAATACCTTTACCTGGAAATGCACCGAACTCTACATAGGTTGTTCCAGCAGTTTTATTAACTTCGAAGTATGTTATTGCCGCTGCAGGTACTCCAAACTTCTTAGCTACTTCCTCCTTTGTGTACGTTCCGTTAAGTGTAACCATGTACACTGGTGCTGGGTTTATGTCAAAGTCCACCATACCTGCAGGTGCAGTGTAAAGTGTAACATCAGCTCTTCCTTCTAAGGCTTTAGTTTGCGCAGGTCTTAGACCAAAGATGTAGACATCAATGACTTTACCTATAGCTTCAGGTACCTGCTCTAACGGGATTGCTTTATAAGTTACGTAATCAGAGGCAGGTCCTGTTTCCTGAGCATGGACCGTTTGTGTTGGGATTGTAAATCCCACGAAGAGCGTTATGACCATTAGGACAGTGAGGATGAGAGATACCTCCCTTAAGAATCTCTTCATACGTACACCTCCAAGAGAATATATCATGCAAGTACCTTTTAAGTTTTTAACTTAGGATTGACTAATAAATTGGCAATATAGCTTACGACCTTCTTGCATAGATTACTCTAATAATTAGGAGTACGAGCAAAGGTATTACCGCAAGTACTGAGAATAAAGTTAAGTTATCGAGAGGATATAATACTGCAGAGTTTTTTACCACCTTAAATACCAAGCCATGTATAATCACGTAAGGTTTAAGATCCATGTAAAGGAAGGTTTCATTCAACCTTATAGATACGTTACTTCCTACGAAAGGGCCTAGAATCTTAGTTTCATTCCTGTCAGGCTTATGAAGTAGCAGCTTAAGGAGTAAAGGTTTACTTGAAGAGATATTAATTAGTGCTTCGTGTGCTATCATACGTGCTTCAAACAATGATTCAAAGTAGTAAGTACCTAATGGTAGCAGCACCTTCCTATGTGAAGATATCACTGCTAATGGAAATTTTATTTTGCTTAAATTTTCCTTTATAAAAAGTTTTACAGGAAGTTCATGAGATGTTACACTATACGATACACTACGACCTATGGTGAAGGTCTTTCCCGGTCTAAAAGGTATTACTGCAATCGTTTTTGACATATTATCTATTATGGTGCTTATGGAAATAGCTGAAATTTTGTTACCTAGGTATTTAGCTTCCTCTCTATACCTAAACCAGATTAATGTTATTATGATGTCATACCTGATTTCATAATCTATGGAGCCGTATCCATCACTTAAAGGTAATGTCAATAATGGTACATTAACTATCATTATTAATATAATTAATAACGAAATAGTTATTAATACTCTTGATAGTATCTTGACATGTTTCTTCTTAACTTTCTTAATTCCATATTTTCTCTTACTTATTCTTCTCACCTAATTCACTAGTAGATTGAAATTGTTATTTAAGTTTAAGAATAACTAAGTCTATGGGTTTTAGGTTGGGAATTCCTGAGTCGGAATTGATTAGGATGAGATATAGGAGGTACATAACGGTATCCCTTCTTTTAATAATTGCAGCTATCTTTATTACCGCTATAGCGAACGAGATTAGGTCTATATGGTTACTAATAATAGCTTTCGCAATACTTTTCGCTGCGTTTGGCTTGCTCTTCACAGGGCTTACATTAAGAGCTGAATACAATATTATGAAAGAATTGAGGAGAAGACGACCATCTAAATACTATTTAATCATTTTTATGCAGGTATTAGAAAAGGTCTACATAGGAGTGAAACATTTATAAGTTATTGCCCGTACCCTTCTCTGGATATGAGTTAGTTTGGTGTAAAGGATGGCACTACTTGAGGTTGATGGTTTAAGGACCTACTACTTCACAAGTGAAGGTGTAGTAAAAGCTGTTGATAATGTATCCTTAAGTCTTGAACGTGGTGAGAGCTTAGGATTAGCTGGTGAATCAGGCTGCGGTAAATCAACATTTGGTTATTCAATACTTAGGTTAGTACCACCTCCAGGTAGGATTGTTGGTGGTAAGATATTATTTGATGGAAAGGACATACTAAGACTAGATGAGGAGAGCTTTAGGAAGGAGTATAGATGGAAGAGAATTAGTATGGTATTTCAAGGAGCTATGAATGCATTAAATCCTGTAAGAAGGATTGGAGACCAAATAGTTGAAGCAATACTGGCTCATGATGAAAACGCTACGGAGGAGGAAGCATATGAAAGAGCTGGTGACCTCCTTGAATTAGTCGGTATTGAACGTGTTAGATTAAGATCCTATCCTCATGAGTTGAGTGGTGGTATGAAGCAGCGTGTTGTTATTGCTATGGCTCTAGCACTAAATCCAGACCTACTAATAGCAGACGAACCAACAACAGCACTAGACGTAGTAGTACAAGCACAAATACTGAACTTATTAAAGGAACTTAAGAATAAGTTTAAAATGTCTTTAATACTTATAACCCATGACCTCTCAGTAATAGCTGAGATAGCAGATAAGGTAGCAATAATGTACGCAGGAAAGGTTGTTGAGTGGGGCACATCGGAGCAAATATTTGAGAATCCTCAGCATCCATACACAAGAGGTTTAATATCTAGTGTTCCGAGACTTAGGGGTAAGAAGTCTTTATTCTGGATTCCTGGGCAGCCTCCAGACCTCATTAACCCTCCACCTGGTTGTAGGTTTCATCCTAGGTGTCCTTACGTTATGGATAGGTGTAGGAGGGAGGAACCACCAATGATTGAAGTAGAACCAAAACACTACGTAACATGCTGGCTATACCATAAGAGGTGAGAGCATGGGCGGGAGAATTTCAATAGATGAAATAATAAGTAAAGGGTTAGAGAAGGGTGAATATCTGATAGCTGCTTTAGATCTAAAGAAGTACTTCCCCTTGCGGAGAGGGATTACTGATATAGTGCTCAGGCGTAGATATTTCGTGAGAGCAGTTGATGGTGTTAGTTTCGCAATCCGGGAAGGTGAAGTCTTCTGCTTAGTGGGTGAGTCAGGTTGCGGTAAAACAACAACAGGTAAAACATTAATAGGGCTTCTACCACCAACAGCAGGTACGATATTTTATAGACCCAGAGAAGAAACTAGGGAATATCTAAGTGAGATAGGTATAGGCCCTACTAAAGGTGATTACTATCTACTTACTGAATTATTTAAAGATAAGAGAGCCAACAAAATCATGAGGAGAGAGCTACAGATAGTATTCCAAGATCCCTATGCTGCATTAAATCCTAGACATACTGTACTAACAGCACTTGAGGAGCCCTTACTAGTACATAAAATAGGTTTCTCACGTGAGGAGAGGCTTGAGATGGTTTTCAGAGCTTTAGAGGATGTTAAACTGATTCCTCCGGAAGACTTCATAGATAGGTATCCACACATGCTATCTGGTGGTCAGAGGCAGAGAGTATGTATTGCTAGAGCGCTAATACTTAATCCAAGGTTTATTGTCGCTGATGAGCCTGTCTCCATGCTTGATGTATCTATTAGAGCTGAGATCCTCAAACTAATGCTCGAGTTAAAGGAGAGGAGAGGACTCACATACTTGTTCATTACTCATGATTTAGCAACAGCAAGACTAATATGTAATAGAATAGCAGTAATGTACCTAGGGAAAATAGTTGAGTTAGGTCCTACTGATGTAGTTATAGGGAATCCATTACATCCGTACACTAGAGCTTTAGTTGCAGCAATACCGGAGCCTGATCCAAGTAATAGGTTAAGAATTCGTAAATTAGATATTAAGGGTGAAGTACCTAGTGCGATAAATATACCACCTGGCTGCAGATTCCACCCAAGATGTCCTTACATGTTTGATAGATGTAAGGAATCTGAACCACCCGTGATGGAGGTGGAACCCGAGCATTACGTATCTTGCTGGCTTTACACTAAAGAGTAATGGTTAGTGGTAGGATGTGGAGAGAAGATGTAAGTAAGCATAGACTAGCTATACCCCACTACCTTATTTCATTACCATCAGGTACCTATGCTATTGATGCCTACTTTATAAGGAATATTTCAGTTATCCCTCGTAGATCTCTTTTGATATATCCAAAATTTGTGATTACAGGTTTAACGTATAGTGAGTCTTCAATTACGGTCCTTGATAGTTGTTTAAGCGTCTATGAAGTATATTCCATGATTAAGGAAACATATGAAAAAGTTAAAGAGGCAGTATTTAAGGATATAAAAAGGATACTTCATAGGTCAAGATTATGGGTCTTCATGCCTGTACCTAGGCAATTACTTGGCGACATAGATAGGGAGTCAAGAAACGCATTAATAATTCTTGAGAAAGTATTTGAAAACTGCTCACTAAGTGCTGAAGCAGATATAATTTCATGGGATAAAGCCTACGTTACCATAGATGTAAAATATAGGAGGAAAGATAAGTCGATAGACGTTAAGGCGCCTAAACCTATACCAAGAATATACTCATGGTTGTATGAGGTTGATGAAGGCTTCCGTAGAGCTATGGATAAAGTTTTAAACATAGAATAGCTCAGTCAGCCACCGCATCTTCATTGATCCGAGTGGTCGGGAGTATTCATCACCAATTATGTAGTAATTAATATCTTATTTAAAACTTAATGTCTAAGGTAATTTAGCGCCTTTAGGTAATTCACGCATTACCGCTACTTTTCCGTAACCTACAAAGATTATTTTTGTGGGTGCTAGTGCGGAAATTACTTCAGGTCTATTAGTGGCTACTACTAATGTTATGCCAGCCTCCCTAACTATCCTTCCTAACCTTCTAGCTACCCTCCTTGCTGTTACTACATCAAGATGTGCCGTAAACTCATCAATAATGAGTAAGTTAGGTTTCCCTGCAAGTAATGAAGCAAGTTTAGCTCTCTCCTTCTGTCCTGTTGATAATTCACTGAACTTAGCTCTATAGAAAACAGCATCTGATAGCCCTACTAGGTTAATTATCTCAACAGCTACTCCAGCATCTCTAACCTTTCTAGTTATGTGTTCAAGTAGTGACTCATCACCAAATTTAGGCTCTAGCTCGCCAGGTAATAATGCTGCAACCTTGGCATTCTTTGGTAATTCAACCTTACCCTCATCAGGTTTATACTTAGGGTCATTACCTCCTAATGTACTACCTATGATTAATCTCAGTAGTGTTGTTTTACCTGCACCTGATGCACCAATAACTACAACTACATCTCTTGGTTCAATACTAAATGTAGCATTCCTAATGACGTACCTCTCAACAACTCTTCTCTCAACACCGAAGGCTTTGAGTATGTCCTGTAATTCTACAGGTAATTTACTTATATCTAAAGTGCTTGAATATCTCTTAGAGACATTAATGAATTTTATGGCGTAGCTCAATGGTTCAACTTTACCATACCTACTTCTATAAAGAGCCCCGCCGTGCATCTTACCATATCGATCCTTACTTAAATATTCATTAATTCTCTTCTTAGCCTCATCGGTTAATGGATACATGAGTACGGGTCTACCCGATGCAGTATCCCACATATATTTAAATCCTGCCTTCTCGAAGAATGGATTATAACGGGCCATTTGAGCTATTACTTCAATTATGTGTTTTCTCCTTTTCATTTCAGGTATTCTTCTATCCTTAATCCACTCAATTACAGCCTTAACAGCAAGAACCCCTAAGCCGTCACCTCTGTAGTCAGGATGCACAACAACTCTAGCTATCCTTGCTGCTGCAGTATTTGACCAAACAAGCGCCTTCCTACTTACTTCTTCACCTAATACAGCTCTAGCTAATTTTCTTGAGCCGTACTCCTTAAGTAATTCTCTATACCTAGCTAACAATTTCGCTCTCTTAGTATAGACTTCAGGCCAATAGGTTGGGTGAAACCAATCTTTGGGAAACCACTTCTCTCTAATAAGTTTTTCAATAGTACCATCAGGTAGCCTCCTACTCATTAATGGTACTGGTGTATCAACTCTAACATAACCTATAACTTTAGGTTCATATTCTCTCCTCTCAATTAATTCAAGTATTAAAAATCTTGATGAAGGTAATGAGCCTCTAATTTCTTGAAGCTTCATAGGCACTCCATGATCTGGACACTTGGGCTGTACATTGGACTCTATGAACTTGCCACATATAGGGCATCTCCAAATCGCTACCAATTCCTCTTTACTAGCATAGTGATATTGTTCAAGCTGGACTATCTCCATAAAGTCTTCCTCACTAACTGCTTCACGAGCTCTCACAACATATTCATACACTACATCAACATTGAGGGGATCGTATCTTGGCAACCTATAGTCTTTACTCCATACAGGCCATATCTTAACTAATTCACCATCCCAGAGCCTACTTAATTCGTAAGTCTCTTGAGAAGCTACATATATGTTACCAACTTTTATTGGTTCTTCCTTAAAAGTAACTCTAACAACCTCTCCTCTTTGAAGCCACTGGGCCACAGTTCCCGACATCAGTAAAGTTACTTTAGTACCCTTAATGTCGATTGTAACACTCCCATGCCATCTATACCCAATCCTAGGAACATCTACAGAGGTTACCCTACCTTCTTGAGGTACGTAAGGTGAGACAAGAGAGCTCAAATTACCTACCGCAATTCTAATTACTAAGGAATACTTAGCGTTTATGCTAACATGGTTAACTTCCAATGTCATATTAAGTTAATTAGGTAATGTCTTAACCTCAATATATGAAGAGTCGTAGATCTCTTCTAACGTAGGGATCAACTTCTTCTATCCTTCTCAGTAAGGTGAAGATAATGTCAATTAACTCATTACTTTTTAATCTCCAACCTAATCTTATTTTTACATTTAAGTCAGTAATAACTGAGAACTCCTTAGATGATATAAGTCCTAAGTCAAGCGCTATAGCTGCTATATTAGTTACATCAAGTGATGGTGGTCTAAAACCCTTCAATATCAATAATGATTCTAATAATAACTTTATATATTCTAAGAACCTAACTGCATCAATACTACTTAAGTGACTTAAACCTGCCTTGTCACGTAGGAGAGGGTAAAGATTTCTTAAGACCTTACTAATCCTGCTTAAAGCCTCATTATATGATGTTAACATGGGCATATTCTCATCATTACCTCTTACCTTAAAACTTGTTACTCAATATTAGCATGTCTTCTCATCAGGTCTTCCTCAGTTATACCTAACCTCTTCATTATTTCTGAAATTATTGAATCAAGAGTGATTAATGCTGTTATCTCAAACAACGTACCTAAAGGTGCTAATGGTTCGTAGATACCTAGTAATTGTCTTATGTTGTAATCGTCCTCACGACTTATTTTAGCTCTTCCAGGAACTCTAACAACAAGGTCTGCTAGTTTACCTAGAGGTGATGATGGGAATGAAGTAACAGCTACGACTTTTGCTCCTAGATTCTTAGCTGCTTCCGCTGCAGTAACAACTAACTTTGTTCTTCCTGAACCTGATATAGCTATCACTAAGTCATTATTGTTCAATGCTGGTACTATGGTCTCACCTAATACGTAGACATTGAAGCCTAAGTGCATAAGTCTCATTGCAAACGCCTTGCCCACTAATCCTGACCTTCCAGCACCTATGATTAATACCTTACGTCCTTCCTTATACGTCTTGAGAAGTATATCTATAAAGCTATCTATTTCACTATCACTCATCATTTCTAGAGCGTGCACTAGGAAATTAGTTATCGTAGTATATGCTTCCTTGAATACCTGCCCCATTATGCCCTATTTAAAGTGCATTATTTAAGAATTAAAGTTTTATGTTTTCATAAGGGGAAGAATGACCTTCTACTCCTCTCCTCTTCTGAAGCTCCTCTCAATTCCATCATTGGTGGTAGTTTACCTTCTCTAATCATCTTCTCAGCTACTTCCTTTACTGCTTTCGTATGTCTTATATCAAGTTCTAGGAGTTCATTAAGTATCTTATATGTAGTATTCCATACATCTATTAGCATGTCCTTAGTTATGTAATTAAGTATAAATGGGTCATTGAGCCATTGATCAAACGCTTTTAATGTTTTAATCATGTGCTGAAATGCTTGCCTAATTATTAAGACTAATGCTAATCTATCAGCTTGATCAGCTGATGAGTTTATTTCCCTAAACATCTCCATAGCCTTTCGTTGCATATCTATCCATTCGCTGAGTGAGCTTAATGAGGCAAGTATTCTACCATGTTGAGTTGGCATACGTACCACTCAATACTTACGTGTGCTAGCAGATTAAAAAGTAGATAGGGAGTTAATTCTCGGAAGTAGTTCTGTGATGAGGGAGGTGATCACTGATAGATGAAGAGGGAGTCAACCGTCTGAGAACTTCTAATGCTTTAAATATGCTTGAAACATATTATGAGATATTAAAGAGGTCCTCGTTAAATCGTAATAAATGCTTGAACTTAAAGGACATTTCTACATTGAAGAGAATTCTGAGTAAATACGATGAATTCATCATTAAGGCCCTCGATAGTGATGAGAAGTTCATATGCTTTAGGACATTAGTGCCAATAGCTCTCGATGCTATAGCCTTAGGTGCCGACCCTCAAGAAGTATCTAAATTTCTTAATTGGAAGGATTTTGAAGAATTAGTTTGTCTCTTCCTTAGTGAAGCCGGGCTTAAGGTTGTTAAGAATGTTAGGTATGGCCATAGGAGATATGAGGTTGACGTAATAGGTATTGACTTGATTAGTAAGTATGCCTTAATAATTGATTGTAAACATTGGATGCCGGGGTATAGGAAGAAGGGGAAACTTATACAAGCAGCAAGGAATCACAGAAAAAGAACTGAGGAATTATCGAATATGTGTACCTTCATATCTAACGATATCCCCGAAATATTCCATGTAAGGTACTTACTTCCTATAATTGTTACACTCACAGAGACGTATAAGGGGATTATAAACGGGGTTTTCATAGTGCCCATAAGAACGCTGAGGGATTTCGTAATTAATACTTCATACTATGTGGATTTACTGTTAGGGAGTAACGACATAGTACCTAATAAATGTTTCGTTAAGTGCTGAATAATACGTTACTGACTAATTACTTTACTGATGTGTTTGTAGTGTTAGTTAATGGTGTAGTGCTGATTGGTTCGGTGTTGGTGATATTCGAGGGTATGGTATTAGTGCTTATGCTAGTATTTTGTTGTGGTTGTGTTTGTGCTGTCTGTAGAGATGTAATTATACCATAGTAGCCTAGACTAAAGGCTATAACGAGTAGTATTATTAGTATCAACGATCCAGGTATTCTTATCTCCCTTCTCTTACTCCTCCTAACCAACTTCACAACCACATGTTGTTTTAATTTAAGGTTTTAAAGTATGTTGATCTACAACTTAATTACCTAACCTAACTACATAAAGATGGGGATTTGATGGAATTGGTGCATCAGGTACTCATCACCATAATTATTGCTGAGGTACTATCGTATCTAGTGATATCTACAAACGTGAGCCTTCGTGAGCGTCTAGCTAGGAAGGGAATTTCGGTTTATCCTTTCATGTATCTCATAGATCTCGGAAAAATGCCTAAATTTAAGGTCAAACCTAAGTTTAGTAACGTAATATCTCTCTTGCTACTAATATTTGGCGTAGCTAATTTTGTGTTTCTATTGTACATATTTTACCAGACATTACTACCTTACGTAATTATATTAATAAGAGGCTTAGTTGTTGGAGCTCAGGTATCCTCACCTTTTATACCAATAGTACCTGGAATTACTGTATCAATTAATCAATTTATTTATATTATACTGGCACTCTCTATAGGTGTTGCTCTTCACGAGATATTTCATGCCTTTGCAGCATATCTGAATGGATGGAGGGTTGAATCCTGGGGTATTGGTTTATTCCTAATATTTCCATTAGCGTATGTTAGACCTAGTGAGGAGGATTACAAAAAATCAAGTATTAAGAGTAAGGCTATAGTACTATCTGCTGGAGTCCTAGCTAATACAATCTTATTCTTAATTGCTATGGCTTTGATGCCTGTAGCATTCGCAAGTATTCAAACAGCTGTTGTTATAATATCAGTAGAGAGGAATGCAACCGCACCAGCATTTAAGGCTGGAATACCTTATCCCTCAATAATTGTGTCAATAAATGGTAGTAAAGTAAGCAGTATAGACGATCTAAGAAATATATTAATGAAGTATAGGAATAATTCAGTAACATATGTGATAGGGATCATGAAAGCCAGGATGGTGGGTGATGTCGTAAAGCCTGTATCAAATATATCATACTATATTGTACACAAACCTAAGGGTAGATGGAGATTAGGCATAATTATAACAGAAATGCCTTTAGCTACTACATCACCCTTTACTATAGCTTTAGCCAGGTTCCTTTACTGGTTCTATATAGTCAATATATCGTTGGCAATAATTAATGCAGCACCACTCTATGTTACGGATGGTGGTAAGCTAATTAGTGAGGTGTTAAGTAGGGTTAAGCTTAACGTGCTCAATCATCTGATTCAAGGACTAACAGCGGTCTTTGTCGCTATATTCTTACTCATAGGTTTGATGCGTTTCATATGACTACTTAGAACCTTTTCATCATGTTTCTTAAGAGCTCTATACGAGCCATATTCTCTAGTGATTCAGCTAGGTCTAATGCTTTGAATATATTATTAGCAGCTACAACGACTCCATGGCCTAACAGTACAGCAACTCTACACTTAACTAAAGCTTCAGTAACAGCATTTGCCAATTCAAGAGACCCTGCAGGTAATTTAGGTACTACCGATACGCAACCTCTAAAGGGGAATGCCTCAACAAATTCTGTAGGTTTTACTGATAGCCCCATAGAATAGAGTGCTATAGTATAGGGGTTATGCGTATGTAGTATGGCATTAACATCACTTAGTGCAGCATAGACTTCTCTATGCATCCTCCACTCCATAGAAGGCTCCTTACTCTCACTACCTGGTTTAGGACCCTCATTAAGGTCTACGTAGATGAAATCCTCAACTCTTAATCTATACTTAGGTACTTGTGAAGGCGTTATCCAGAAGCCGTTACCCCACCTAACACTAGCATTACCTCCAAGTACATTTATGAGGCCCTTCTCGTAAGCTAGCCTCATGACTTCAGCTACATCACTTAGTAACCTCTTAAGGTCTTCACCAAGATTACCCAATATTTAAGCCCTATAAAGTAGTGTGAGAGGGGTGATAACGCTTAATGAACTATTAGTGTTGTAGAGAACGGCGGCACGTAGACCCCCGTACGACCGACCCAGCCCCCACACCCGTACCCCAACCCCATACTCTGCCCGGTGACCCGTGAACGTCGGCGTCGGGAGTTAGGTTGCTCCCTTCCGGGCCTAGCCAGGTTCCCCCCGCAAAGGCGGTAGGAACCTCCCCTCCGGGAGGTCCTCCGCCACCGCCGACCCCACGGGGCGGGCTTCATTGCGGTAGCTGGGGCGGTATGTGAGGGTGGTATCGGCCGTACGGAGTTACTGGCCCCGCTTTACGCCTTCGGCGAGGGGAGGCGGCGACCCTCCCGGCCCTACCTACGTGCCGCCATGTATACAATATATTCAGGAATTTTAAATTAAAAAAGGTGGAGAGATTGTTGTTGAGATCTCCTTAGCCTATACTCTGGCAACGTAATTAAGGAGGATACTACCTAAGTACTTACATGTAAGAAGTAAGATTAATTACCCTCCCATCTATAAGCTTTGTAAAGAGAAGTGGTGACTTGTTAATGAGTAGGTACTCATATAAAGTATTGATAGTAAATGTGAATGATAAAACTTATGAAATAAAAAAGTTTGAGCCGCCGGATGTTCTAGGACCTATAGATCTTGGTGTTAAACTTCACACAGATGTTTATGAGAGCTGGAAACATGATGTATTCAGTGATAAAAATGTTATAGTAATAGGTAAAGGCCCATTTACCGGTGGTAAATTAATAGGAACTCACAGAATGATTGTGGTATTTAGAAGTCCTCTCACTAAGACATTACATGTTAGTACACTAGGTGGTGCTGCTTATAAGTTCATGGGTACAGGCATTGATGCTTTAGTAATAGAGGGTAAATCCAAAAATCCAACAATGATTTTCATTGAAGGTAGTGAGAATGGTAGTGTAGGTGTTAGATTTGAAGAACTAGGTATGAAGGAACTGCTTGATATCTACGAAGGGTATAAAGGCAGGAGAGGAACGTATGCTTTAACACTCTACCTATTAGACAAATACTTCTTCTTCATTAAGGAAAATAATGCGAGAGCTCTTGTTGTGGGTCCTGCTGCTTTAAGTACCATCTTCGGGGCAATATTCTCAATAGACTTCGATGTTAATAAGAGGTCATTAGCGTTAGGCGCTGAAGATTCTGCTGCAAGAGGTGGAGGTGGTAGTGTACTATTCAAGGCTCATAATGTAATAGCAGTAATAGCTGGTGGGAAGTTTAGACCAGCTAAAACTAATCCAAAAATTAACGACTTAAATTTAATTAACAAAATAAGTAGGGAGATTATAGGTAAGTCTTATGTTGAGGCTGCAGTCTCAGCTACAGTCAAGTATAGATTTGATGAGAAGATGAAGACCGGAGGAACATTTGGCGTTAACTACCCTCATTATAAGGACCTAATTCCAGTATTCGGATTTAACATGATTTACTTATCTAAATACATGAGAATGAGAATTCATGAAATGATAATTTCTCATTTCTGGAAACCGTTTAATGACGAAGTGTTCATAAAGACTAAAAGTTGGTACACCTGTGGCGAGCCTTGTGTAGCAGCATGTAAGAAGGTATGGAGGGGTAAGAAAGTTGATTATGAACCATTTAACGGTTTAGGCCCTATGATTGGTGTTTTCGATCTTGCACTTACTCGAAGGCTTGTTGATCTTGTCGATGAATTAGGTCTTGACGCTATTGAGATAGGCCATATAGTTTCCTGGATATTCGATGCTATTGAGAGAGGTTTGTTAAAACCTGAAGATGTTGGCTTAGATTCTAAACCCTACTTTAATCCACTAGAATTTAGGCAACAATACTCAAAGCATAATGCTGATTTAGCCGCAAAGATTATTGAGGGACTTGTAAGTAAGAAGAGCACTGTCTTAAGGTTAATAGCCGAGAAAGGCGTTAGGGTTGCTGCTAAGGAACTCAATAAAATGTTTTCAGATCGAGTAAGGGTTAGAGGTGTAAGATTTGAAGATTTAGTAGTCTACATACCATTCGGCGATGACGGTTACATGACACCAAATTATTACTGGGCTCCTGGTATGATAGCGCCTCTCTTCATATTAGGCAGATACTGGACAAACTATACACCAACATTTATGGAACCTGAAGACTTTGCAGCCTCCTCACTATTAAGAGCTATTAAAGAATACGAAATAGATAATGCAGGTATATGTAGATTTCATAGAAGGTGGGCTGAGAAAATATTACAGTCATTATATAGTGAGCTACTTGACATTAATATAGACTTAGACAATCATGCTAAAACATACTATAAAAGAATCGCTGAATACTCGGTGAAAGCAAATGCGTTACCTAGGCCTTGGGAAGGTAGTAAGACCAAGGATTTAATTTCATCAATAGCATCAGAACTTAGTATGAAGGAGTGGATGGAGAAATTTAGCAGTGAATTTTCTAGATCCATTAACGAGTGGTGGAGAAGATTCTACATGAAGGTATGTACGGAATTAAATATTAAGTGCGAGTAATTACCTTCATACTTTAAGCTTTTTCAATGATTATTTGAGCAACACCATTCTTAATCTTAAGTAAATAAGCATTTTTTATTCTACTTTGAATCTCTATTCTCTTTCTAACAAGTCTACCCTTATGTTTTAAACTTATGTCTACATATCTAGATGCTATCCTCTCAATTCTTACATCTCTCTCCCTGGAGCCACTTGCTTCTAATATTACCTTAATTTTATTACCTTCGTCTCTCACATCGATTAGTGGTTCATTTGAATAATATCTATAGAAACTATATCCCTCCTCAAACTCTTCCCAAAACTCTTCTTCTTCTCTGCTAGGGTTCCATGGGTCGTGATCTTTAAAGTGCTTTCGAACCATTCAGTTCACTCCCGCTACCTACTCGTTATTACCCGTATAAACCTTTACTTTCATGCAACTCCCTCTCATCTTAATTTACTAAGGATTCATGGGTAATGTCTTAAAATATAACTCAATAATACTTGCATGATTTAATTTAATAGTATTACGAAGGTATCACTAGAAAATTAGAGAATAAGGTTTACGTGTGATCGGGGGTTAGACCCCTTATTAATGCTTAAGAACACGTAATTTGTAGGGAAACGTATGGATCTTAATGGAATACGACTAGGTATTATAGGTATTATCAATGAAGTAATAAATTATTTGTTAAGAGGTAATACAAGTTCTAGGATCATAGGTGTAGGTGCTTCAGGAGATGTAACTAAGGAGTTTGATAAGATCAGTGAAGATATAATAGTTAAAGGTATTAGAAGTATATTTAATGATAATGTATTAATAGTCAGCGAGGAACTAGGTGCAAAAATGTATGGTAGTGGTAAGTGGGTCGCAATAATAGATCCTGTAGATGGTAGTACAAATTATGATTCAGGAATTCCCTGGGTCTCTATCAGCATAGGAATAGCAAAGTACAATGAGAGCGGTACTAAAGTTAAAGATGAAGTATTGGCAATAGTAGCTGACGTTTTTAGAAGAACTATATATGAATATTATAATGACGAAGTATTTATAGACGGCGTTAAGGCATTCAGGTTAAGGCAGCCTAAAAATGTAGTTTTCGGATATTTTGAGAAACCTGAAGCGTATGGTATAATACCCGCTTACTGGAAGGTTAGAGGATCTAAAGCTGCTCTGAGATCACTAGGTAGTGTTGCTCTTGAAATGATATATTTAGGTTTAGGAAGGGCTGAAGCATTAGTTGACCTAAGGGCAAAAATAAGAAACGTGGATATTGCAGCCGCTTATAGAATTGCTCATACATTAGGTGCTAGAGCGGCACTCTGTGATGGATCTCCACTTGAGAATTTTCCAATAGATGACCTATTAAATGTTAAGTGTTTATTAGCAGGATACGATGATAATGTACTTAATAAATTAATTAATGCATACAATTTATTTAAGAAAGTAAGTCATTAAATATCTAGCTTACCCATCTCTATAAGTCTGTCAATGGCCTCTTCAAAGCTTTCATTACTTCCTAAGTGATATTTAAGGAATACACCAGTTCTCCCATGTTCATCCCTTCTCGTTAACACTTTGACTCTCTCAAGAACCGTGTCTATCGATATATTTAGGATTCGTGCTACAAAATCTTCATAACCTATGACCGGAGCTTCTTTATGACCAAACTCCGTTGGAATTATTAACACTAATGACTTATTAACCCCAGGTACTCTCTTATCCTTTACAATATCTTCGTAGGTTATTAACCCACCAAACCTGTAGAACTCCCATTCTCTAGCGCTTAATTTGCTTAAGGGAAATGATATGGTTCTTTTACCGTAAACGTCTAGTTCTATATATGCCTTTGGTGTAGCTATAGGTGTTGCTCTTATTATGTATTTACTGTACATCTTTAAGTTACTTTTCTCTATACATAGTTCAACAAGATAAGGTTGCACCGCGTAAGGTATCACTATGTCTATATCACTATCCCTAGTCACATCACCTCTAGCTATGGAGCCGTGTGTAATGGGTTTTAAACCACACTTAAGCAGTATGCTCATGATTTCTCTAGCTTCCTCCCTTAAACTCCTCAAGATTCTCCATCTCCTCTCATCATATATTACCTCCTTAAACTCAGGATTTCTAATGATTTTATGTTTAGGAATCTTAGAGCAACCCACTACTCCTTCACCTTCTCTAAGAGTGCGTAGAAGAATCCTATAGTTCTATGCTTATGAGGCCAAGCTCTCATAGTCCCATCCATGAATCCAGGATCATAGGGTCCCTTTATAGGTACTAGCTTAACTCTCTTACCTTCCTTCTTAAGTATCTTAGCTATAACATCTTCATTCTGTTCTTTAAGTAATGTACATGTTGTATAGAGTATTCTACCACCAACCTTTACAAGTTTTATAGCAGCTTTAAGTAGTTCGTACTGTAACTGTGCTATCTTGGGTACTTCACTCTCTACTAGTCTCCATCTAAGGTCTGGATTCTTCATTAATGTACCGTCTGATGAACATGGCGGATCTACTAAGACTTTGTCTGCGATACATTCACCTAATATTCTTGGGGCTTCTCGTCCATCTCTTAAGTATATCTTAACTATACTTATGCCTGCCCTCTTAAGTAATTCTTGCATCCGCTTAACTCTTAATTCATCGATATCAAACGCGTGAATTACACCCTTGTTTCTCATTAACTCAGCTATGTGTTCAGTCTTACCACCTGGTGCAGCACATAAGTCGACGACAATATCCCCAGGTTTAGGATCTAGAATTAATGAAGCGAGTGCAGCTGCTTCTTCCTGAATGACTATCTTACCTTCCTTAAACAATTTTGACTTATCGAAATTGTACGGACCTTTAAATCTAATCACTGTTGGAACCACCCTAGATACTTCTAAATCTCTCTTACCTTCATTTTTAAGAGCTTCAATAACCTCATCTACTGTAGCTTTTAAAGTATTCACCCTAATGCTTATTAGAGGTCTTGAATTAAACACCTTAAGTAGTTTTTCAGCTTCATCCATACCTATAAGATTCACTATCCTATCTATGTACCAGGATGGTAACATATACTTAAACATTAACTCCTCACTTTCATTTTTAGGTTCTATCCTATAATTCTCTAGTTTGTCAATTAGTTCCCAAAACCACATACCGACATAGGGGTGGACATTCTTTGATAAATATGATGAAACTCTATTTCTTATCTCGCTAAATCTTTCATACCGAATTTCATTTTTACTGAATATTTCTAATTCTATAAACAACCTCAATGTAGCTCTTAGATTTTCATCTAAGAATAAAGGAGATTTAGCACCTGTTACCTCGGTTATCACTTTATCGATTATTCCTTGTCTTTTCATAACTCTGTAAAAAATAGCTGTTAAAGGTGGATCCTTAACTGTACCTAATATGCCATATTTTTTAAACACGTCACGCTTAGCTTGTTGACTAGGTTTTATCTTCTCAGCCTGCTTTATAGCCTCTATAAGTGCGGCTATGTCTAGCCAGGATAGTCTTACTGGCTCCTTTCTTCTTTGCTTAGTCATGGTGTCCTTAATCCTTTAAATGATAGTGTTTAGAGACTTATAAAGAGATGTTTCAGAAGTAATGTGAGGTAAGTTACTTAAGAGTCATCCTTAAGTACTCACCTTCTTTCAGGCTTATAGATAACCCGATAATGGTGATCGGTTTCGTCAAAATAATCTCGCCCTTTCTAATTAACATTTCTCTGTATGGTTTAGGCATGTCATCAATATCTACTTCAGATATTATTTCACATGCCGCTAAAGGAGCTATGTGATGCCTTGGAATATTCTGTCTGTATTTCTTCATCCTACATATATAAATTACTACTTTCCTTAACTTATTCAATAGTTACTACCTCCTTCTTACTCTTAGGTTTCATTACTCCAAGCAGTACCAAAATGCCATAGATTATTGCTTCAGGTCTTGCTGGACAGCCAGGGACAAAAGCTACCCTATCAATGATTATGCCTTCCTCCATCAGTATCTTCTTAAGTTTAGGGAAGCCGCCAATAACACTATAGCTATCATACCATATACCACCTCCTACAGCACACGAACCTATAGCTAATACCATTCTTGGTCTAGGCATCGCCCTCAAGGCTTTAATAACCTTAGGTAAGACCTCCCTGGTTACAGGACCCGTAAATAGTATAACATCAGCATGTCTGGGTGACGCTACAAGCTTAATACCAAATCTCTCAACATCAAAAAAAGGAGTTAAAGCATCTAATACTTCTATATCACATCCGTTACAACTACCTGAATTTAGGTGGAAGACCCATACGCTCTTCCTTAAAGCCTTCACTACGGAATCGATACTTACTTTAGACATCTAAGTCACCTCTATATTTGAGTATATTTTTAATACTTAGCTTAGACCTACATTCAGGGCATACATCGGCATAATTATCAGAGCCAGGTATATCCTTATTCGCATACTTAATTAGTTTGGTGGTTAAGAAGGGTCTACCGCATATTCTGCACTTAACACGCTTATGTAAGAGATCTCTGAGTAAATCATCGGTATCTAACGTAGCTAATTCAAACTCTTTAGTAATTGCTATCGCATTGGTTGGACATACCTCAGCGCACATGCCACAGAAGATACACCTACCCACGAAATACCTAATTAGTCTTACATTACCTTCGTCACGCATTGTTAAGGCATTCGGTGGACATATTAATGTACATGCACCACATCCTATGCATTTTTCAGGATCTATCTTAATCTCGCCTCTAAACTCCTCAGTTATTAATGGTTCCTCAAAGGGGTACTTACGTGTAACTGTTCCAGCCTTCTTAGCTACTACGAAGAGCTTTAGAAACTTCATTTTATGGTCACCTCTTTCTAGAAAGTCTAACTATATTGATACGTTTTGCATTCACGATCTTACCATTACGTATCTCAATAATTATAACTCTATCGGTACATGAAAAACATGGATCAATACTAGCTATAGTTATTGGTGCATCAGCTAGCAATTGTTCTCTGAGCATAGGTCTTAATGCTGGTATGTTTTGGTATGTTGGTGCTCTAACCTTCCACCTATACGGTCTTCCCTTACCAGTTATTAGGAAATGTATATCTTCACCTCTGGGTGCTTCAACAGCTGCTGTCGATACTTTATCCGACTCTATTTCATACTTCTCAACTTTTATGTCTCCACCAGGTAACCTGTCAAGTAATTGCCTTATTATTGATATACTTTCAAAGATCTCTTCAACACGTACTAGAGTTCTCGATAAGTTATCCCCCTCAGTATAGACTGGTACCTTAAATGAGACGTACTTATACGCGAGGTAAGGGTAATCCTTCCTAACATCTCTATTAAGTCCTGAAGCCCTAGCTACAGGTCCAACGACACTAAGTTTTCTTGCCTCACCCTTAGTTAGTATCCCCGTACCTGTAAGCCTACGCTTAACCTCAGGTACTGAAAGCATAACATCGATAAGTTCCTTAACCTCCCTTTCTATATAGTTAAGTGTCCTAAGTACATTCTGGATTTTCTCCTTATTAATGTCCTTTCTTACACCACCAATAATATTTATACCGTACGTCTTCCTACTACCAGTTAGGTACTCTGCTAACTTCATGATAGCCTCCCTAATTCTCCATGTATGCATAAATCCCGCATCATATCCTAGTAGATGGCATGCAACACCCAGCCAGAGTAGGTGGCTATGGATTCTTTCGATCTCTAAAACCATGGCTCTAATGAATTCAGCCCTCTCAGGTACCTCAATCTTGGCTGCCTTCTCGACAGCCATTACATAACACGTTGAGTGGCAGAAACCGCATATACCACATATCCTTTCAGCAATAAATGGTATTTGTTTATATGTTAATTTACTCTCGCCAAGCTTTTCTATTCCTCTATGAATATGGAAGCCTCTATACCTTACATCAATTATGGTCTCCCCCTCAACGTATAATTCGAAATACTCTGGTTCGTGAAGTGCTGGATGATAAGGTCCTACAGGAATACCTGGAGATTCAAGCTCGGTTAAAGTGACCCCCTCACGCTTTACTGGAGGCGGTCTAACACCGTAAGGCACATCCTTTCGGAGTGGATGTAGGTCATCAGGCCAATCCTCAGGAAGTATTAACCTATAGACAGGCCTCCCGGTAACATCTATACCTAATAAGTCTCTAAACTCAAGTTCACACCAATCAGCACCTGGAGCAATATCAGCTATTGATGGTACTTTGACATCATTAGCTGGTGCGAGAGTTCTTACAATGACGTTAACGCCATAATCATCAAGACCAAAAATATAATATACAGCGAAACAACCATTCTTATTCCTCTCATCACAACCTACACAAGTCCTTACATAAGCTCCTAATTCATTATGAACTATCTTAGCAACATCGCGTAGATGCCTCCTTGAGACATCAACTATTAAGTTATTCGCTACAGCACGAGAAATTCTTACGTTATATTTAGAGAGTTTCTCTTTAAGAAGCTTTAAAACCATATCTACGGCTTTATCACTGCCCTTAGCTAATGTTTTAACGTCATTATTCTTCATAATCCGACACCTATAAATATCGTTGATAAAAATATTAAAGCTATATATACGCAGATTAGTGTCCTTGTTGCTATATCTACTCTCGACCTACCAAGAAGTACTGCCGTAACTGCATGTACTATCCATACAGCGATTATTAATAGAATAAATAATATGAAAGCTAACAAGGGATTGAGTAATCTCATAAATGGGAGAAAGAGCGCTAGTGCTGTAATTGACGCAAATATGAATCTCTTAAGTATTATTGAATAAAGGACCGTACCTAATACAGGACCGCTTAACTCTATTAGTACACCTGATGCGAGCTCAGGCTCAGCCTCTCCTAAATCGAAAGGTATTCTACCTGAAGCAACATACGACGATATAGCTAAGAGGATTACAGCTGAGATATATGAAACCTTTATACCTGTTATACCTGTGATTATTTGACTGCCTGAATAACCAAGCCCAACATTTATGAGTGTTAGTACTAAAGCTATAATTAAAGCTATTTCATTAATAATACCTATTGTTAACTCTCTAAAACCACCAATTATTGCGTAAAGGTTGTCGGAAACTATTGATGTAATTATTATTAGGCTGTGAATACTTGCTATTAAGACTATAAGTAGAGGTAAGCTTATGCTTGAAAAGAAAGTCCATGATGAACCAGCAGGTATTACAAGTAGTGTTAATATACATAAACCTACCATAACCAATGAAACCAGTAATATGGGAAATGCTGTACGAGTTAATACTAACTCCTTAGCGAATAATTTACGTATATCATACCACGTCTGTAGTATTGGCGGACCTATCCTAGAGTGTAGCTTAGCCTTAATTTTTCTCTCAATTCCATCAAGTATAGGCACTATAAGCGTAGTCAATATCACAAACGCTATCTGTAGGCTAACGTATAACATAAATTAACACCACCATAACTGTGAGCGCCATTGTTAATAGTAAGCCCATATACATAGAGGATAAGAACAGCGACTCCTCCAGAGAGCGTTGAAGCTTTGCAAAAAATGAAGCAAATATTCTACCTGTCTTCACTATCTTGCCCTCATTACGTGAACACATCGATCTTAATTTAAGTATTAAGCTTATCAAGTACTTAGATAAGTTATTCTCAATACGTGGGCCTATCAATCTTAATTTAAGTATTAAGCTTATCAAATACTTAGATAAGCTATCCTCAGCTGTAAAACCTCGTAAATACTTAAATAGTTTACTTAATTTGTATATAAATGTTGATCTTATATGGCTCATGGCTTAGTCCCACCTAACCATGGAGATTCGTACCTAGCTTTAGAGAATGTCTGGTGAAGCCCTAATAATGCTATGATTAATATAAGGGTGGTCATTAGTAGTATTAGGTATAGCTGAAATATCCAATCACCTATGGTTACTAATGGCATGGGTAAAAGTAACGGCGCTATGAAGCTGAAGGCTATGTTTGCTGAGGACATTATAGCTTCTGATGATAGCATATACCTGAAGTAGGTATGAGGTATTGTCACCCTACTAGTTTCTGTATACTCTTTCGCTGATTCAGGTCTGCCCCAATGTGCTAGTAAATACTTAGCACCATAACCAACCGAGAGAGCAGCACTTACAGCAACTATTGTTAATGCAATGATGTAAAGTATTCCAAGTTTAATATTCCGAACTATACCTAAAAACATTATTAGCTTAGATAGGAATCCAGTCATTGGTGGTACGCCTATCAGTGAGAGTATTGAGATGAGAGCAAAAAGTGAGAGTATCGGGGATAACTTAGAGATATAGCCAAGTCTTTCTAGTTCTCTAGTGTGTGCTATTAACTCAACGCTACCTGAGTCAAGGAAAAGTGCAGCCTTGAATAATGAGTGAGCGATCACAAAAAAGTATGCCGAAATAATGAATACGGGATCATTACTCATTACGTAGAGTGATATCATAATACATATTATTGATGTGTAGACAGTTGTACTGTAAGCTAGTAGTATTTTAATATCTGACTGAGCTAGGGCTTGAAGTCCCCCATAAATTGTTGTTATTGAACCGAAGACTAAGAGCATCCATGCCAGTAAATCAACGTTGTAATCAGTCATTGAGAGTACCCTGAGGATTCCGTAGATACCCATCTTGACCATCATACCGCTAAGTAAGGCTGAACCCGGTGCTGGCGCTATTGAGTGAGCTTCAGGTAGCCAGAAATGGAGTGGTGCTACAGCGGCTTTAGCTAGGAAGCCAAGTATCACTAGGATTGTTATTATGGGATGCGAAAGCCCAGTGATATATAGTTGGTTGAAGGGTACCATGAAAGCGTTATTGATACCTGCTAAGGCAAGTAGCGTCATTATCGAGATATCAGCGGGAATCATAGATACAAGGAGAAAACGTAGACCTGCCCGCCAAGCCCTTACGTATCCTTTAGCAATTGCCTCGAAGACAATTACGAAAAAACCAATTATTTCTGCCATTACCCAGAAGATTATAAATTCTGCTAAATATCTAGAGAGGAAAAGAAGTATCATAGCTAAAGCAAAGGAATCTATGTAGGATTGGAGTGAGGATGTACCATACTTTATTCTAGCATAGCCTGTAGTATATAAACTCGCAAATAACCCTAAAAATGAAGCTAGTAGAACAAAAATTGAGCTAACATTATCGATTACCGATATAATACCTAGATGTCCCAATGCCACTAAGCATATTGGGGTTAAGTAGCCGATTACCCGTAAAGTCGTACTAATCTTAGGCACTTTCGATACTAATAGTGAACCACCAACTATTAGTAATGAGAATGCAACCTCCATTATGTACCTTGGCATATCGCTATATATAAGTGCTGTCGTGATTTTTCACCTCATTATTTAACGTTAAGTATTCAATTCATATCTATAACCTATTAACTTAATTAATGCTCTTTTCTGAAGGATTTTAAAAATGTTTTCTGTCTTCCCATAAAGTATGGCATCTGAGGGACACATAGCATAGCATGCTGGCTCTAAGCCTTTCTTTCTTAAATCCATACATAAATCACACTTAACAGCAGTCTTTGTAATACTTGAAAGGGTCGGTATTCCAAACGGACATGCAGCTAAGCAGGCTAAGCATCCAATGCATCTAGACTCATCGACATAGACAGCCCCATCCTTATCTCTTTGCATAGCCCCTGTGGGGCATGCTACAATACATGGCGCTCTACGGCAATGAAAGCATGATATAGGTCTTGAGAATCCTCTCGATATTTCAAATAACTTTATGTATGCGTGGCCATCGTGAAGGAAGCTACATACTGATTCGCATGTCTCACAGCCTATACATCTCTCGTAATCTATTACTCTTAAGTACTCTATGACATTCTTTTCATCTCTACTTTGATTATTATTGTTTTTACTCATATGAATTCACCTCTTTAAGTCCCACCTTTACTGATTCTTTTCGTAGTTAAGTATAAATGAATATTGCGAGCAGCATTTAAACCTAAAAATATAGCCCTTCCTACCTTACTTGGTCCACTTACTACATCACCTGCTGCAAAGACCTTTTCATTACCTGTTCTTAACTCATCATTAACTATTATCCTTCCACGTTTATCCTGTTTAATGCCTAAATACTCTTGATCAGGGAAGGGTGATGTCGCGATTTCACCTACAGCTTCAATAACCATATCTGCCTCTATAGTGAATTCACTTCCCTCTATGGGTATGGGTCGAGGTCTTCCCGACTCATCAGGTTCGCCTAATTTCATCTTAATAAGCTCTACTTCCTTAACATTACCAGTTGCGTCGGCTATTATCCTCTTAGGTGTTGCTAACTCCATCCACTTAACACCTAGTCTTCTCAACCTGTTGATCTCAAACGGTCCTGCTGGTGCTTCATTAATCGTCCTTCTGTATACTAGATATACCTCGTCTGCACCCCGATGAATCATTACTTCAGCAGCATCGATTGCACTCAAACCTCCACCAACAACTATTACTTTATTAGCCTTAGGGGGTTCATGATTTAAGTACCCTAATTCATAACTCTTTAACAGGAATAGATATTCAAGTGCTGTATAAACACCCTTAGAGTCCTCACCAGGTATATTCATTTTTCTCGACTTCCACGTACCTGTAGCTATTAATATGGCGTCATAATTGTTAAGTAGCTCCCTTAAGTCTACAGTATTCTTCGTAAATTCATCGCCTTCATCACGTCTTACTGTGTCTCTCTTAAATACCTTAGTATTAAGAATAAACTTAACACTAAAATTGTCACGTAAATCCTCAAAACCCTCAATAATTGAGTTGATACTTATTCTGAAGCTAGGTATTGCAAAACTCATTAACCCCCCTGGCAAAGGCAACTTATCATAAACGTCAACCTCGTATCCCTGACATACTAGATAACCTGAGGCAGCAAGACCTGCGGGTCCAGCACCAACTATAGCTATCTTACCTCTACCATGGGGACCTGCGATAGGTACCATATCTTTTTTACACATGAATGTAAATCTCATAACCTCACCATCCTATGCACAAATGTTAAAGAAAGGTTTAACATATTCAAGGCAATTATTTGTTACATTCATGTTCTTCCGCCAGTATAGACGTATTACTAGGTATTTTAAGATTTTATTTTTATAATTCAATAATATGTGTTTAAATGTTTTAAAAAGTTTCCGTGATGTATATCTCGGTTTAGGCATTAATTAATCGATTACCCTTATCTCTGTAATGTTCTTAAAACTTCCATAGCTATGCTTACATATTTCACTATACCTTCACTACTAAACGATGCGTGAGCCATATCTATTAACCAGTTGAGGACATACTGAACAGTAACGCCTAAAATGATTATTAAAATTATTAGAGTTATTATTGGTATGCTGGCACTTAATGGTTCCTTCTCAATTTTTAATTTAACTCTTTCTCTAGGTTTACCAAGCCATATAACGTACAATAATCTTATATATCCTAGGATGGATATCCCTGTGATAGCTATTAAGGACACAGCACCGAAGATGTTACCTGCCTTAAGCATTGCGGTGAATAATGCGTACTTACTGAAGAACCCTGCTAAAGGTGGTACACCAAATAGGTGTAATACACCTACTATTAGACCTATAAGTGCTATTGGATATCTCCTCCCAATTCCAGCTAATTCATCAAGATTCCTACTACCCACCGTCATGATAAACACGCCAGCTACTAGGAAGAGCAGTGCTTCGCCTATGGAGTTACTAATAACGTGATATATTGATGCCGCGACAGCCAATGACCTGGTACTTTCACTTACCGCTGATGTACCCACTGAAAGACCCATGAATATAAATCCTATATGATTTATCGCACTATAAGCTAATAGCTTCTTCACGTCCTTCTGGATAGCTAATAGGAAAGCACCCACTAAGGCACTTATAAATCCTAAAATGAATAATAATGTCATTATTGCATCCCTAATGTTAACAACAGTATTAACTGAGAGTATTGAGTTAGGACCGAAGATTGTATACATAAATCTAAGGACAGCATAAATACCTATACTATCGATTACGGCGGCGAAGAGCGCCGATACAGGTGTTGGTGCTTCCGGATTAGCATCTGGTAGCCAGAAGTGGTTGGGAAATAGCGCAGCCTTAAATGTAAACGTCCATAAAGCTAAAGCGATAGCTATGGCCGACGCTAATGTTATGTCACCAAAGCTTAAACCGCTAAATTGTGTGAAGTAACTAGATAAATTAGGATTCATGTTTATTAGCCATGAATTAGCTTTTAAGGTTAAATCGGCCATATTGAGTGTTCCAAAAGCACCGTAAAGAAAGACTAAAGCAAGAAAGTACATGGTTGTAGCTGTAGCACCTATTAAGCCATATCTTATAGCTGCTTCAAGAGCTTCAGGCTTAGATCTAAAGAAAGCAACCAGAGCGTAGGCAGCAACAGAGAGTACTTCTATCATTACGAAGAGATTAAATGCGTCACCGGTGTATACACACCCTATAGAACCCGCAGCAAGACCTAACAAGAGTACATAGTACCACTCAATTCCATCGAAATTCTCCATATACCATACACTATAGAGTGTTGTCAGAAACATTACTGAAGTAATTAATACCCCGAAGATTGCGCTTACACTATCCACTTCATATACTATACCTAATGGTGGAGGCCAACCACCAAAGAAATATATAACAACTCCCTCTCTTAGCACTGCTATTAGATTAATTATTGATAGCATTAATGCTATAGCCATTATAACGTTAGCATATAAGTGATAAAAGAGCCTGGATTTTATTTTTAATGTAGCTAAAGGTAAAATGAATGCGGCTATCATTAGTAATAGTGGGAGCCCTCCTACTGTATGCACAATCATCTTATCACCTCAATCAAATATCTTCTTAGAGTAGTGTTCAAACACTTTAGAGATGTATATTCTAGCTTCCTCCGGCTCAAGAGTCTTTACATCTATCCAATGAACGAAGAAGCACTTATCTTTTTTATCTACATCTACGACGACGGTTCCTGGTGTATTAGTTATAGAGTTAGCTATGAGTGCCATGGCATAATCCGACTCTACGTGATAAGGTACCTTAACTATACCTGGATTTATAGGCATTTTAGGATGTAAGATTCTTTTAACTACATCAGCATGTGCTTTTACCTCATTAATGAGCATGTATCTGAAGAAATATATTATGGCATAAACCATTCTAAAGAGGTTAAAAGCCTTGTATGGATTACTAACTACGAATGTACCTGTCAATCCACCAATTACTGCTGAAGTAATAATTGCCGTTAATAAGTCGTAAGTGGATAATGAACCTGAAAATACTATGTATACTATAAACACAAGTAAAGCTACAGCTATTGATGAGAGGGCCCTATTCATGCTTTCTACCCCTTAACTTGCTAATAACTCTTGTATCGACTGTACCGTAGGTTCTATATATTTGCATTATTATTACGGCAAGTAGTATGATAACCGCTAAGCCTATGACTATAGCTGTTAGTACTAGTGCTTGAGGTAATGGATCAACAGCTACTGAAGCAAAGGTCTCTATCTTATCAGGTGTTGGCGGGAAGTCTGTAAATACTGCTGGCTTAGTCATCGATCCTGGAGGCCATCTCCTATACCCTATAAGTATAGCGAATGCGTTCGCTGTATCAGAGAGTATAGTTAATGCTATTAGTTTCTTTATTAAGTTTGGCTTAGCGAATATACCGTATAGTGATATACCCATATTAACAAAGAAGGATACAACAATTATCCCTACGAGATATGTTATGAGGAATTCATTCATATCTATCACCAGACATTACAGATCTTATTTCACTTTCAGGAGTTAACATTATAATGAATGTTAGGGTTAAACCTGTTGCAACAGCGAAGCATTCAAAAATGTTAAATAGAAGTAAGGTACCACTGATTAAGACACCATTAATACTTGCTGGTAAGCCTATCGGTGAGTATGCTTTTGGCTGGTTTTGGAATATAAAGGCTTGACAACCTGTTATTAAGCCTAGGATAAGCACTATAATTGATGTTATTGATATACCTAAGAGTCCGAGGCTCCTTAACGTAAGCATGGTGTTTTTAGTTAACCCCTTACGTACTGAGAAATGAAGTGAGAATATGACAAGGATAAGTATCAATATAACAGCTGCTGTAGAACCTCCTTGGAATCCTCCACCAGGTGTTAAGTGACCGTGAAGCGCTATTGATACTGCTGTAGCTAAGACTAATGGTAACGTGATCCTTGTTACCGTTTTAGCTATGGGTGACATACCTAAAGTATCAAAGTTGCTAACTACCTCCTTAGATGCTGTATAAACACCTCTATAAATGACTACGGTACCTATTATTGCTAAGTAGAGAACCGCTGTCTCGAAGAAAGTATCTAAGCCCCTAAAATCCCAGATAACCGAAGTTACTACTTCAGGGGACATTACAGTTAGATTTTGCTTCCACGGATTGAAGGCTAATCTAAGATAATTCCTAGCTAATTCCCTAATATTTAAAGGAGGCACGTCATGACCCATAGCACCTAAGGCTACCGCATAAGAGAGTGCTAGTATAAATATAACAACAATTACAGCTATCAATACCTGCTCAAACTTCATGTTCCTTCACCTCAAACCTTTCACTTTTCTTTATTAATATAGTGAAGACTGCAGGATACAGACCTATAGCTACAGGTATGTAGACAAGAACTATATCAGGAGCCATAAGGAGGTAGAATATTATTGCGTAGGCCGTACTCTGTATTGCAGAGTATATTACTGCTGTAAGTAGGTCTCTCTCGCTTATGGCTAAGTATGTAGCTATAGATGAAAGGATAGCGAATATAGCCATTAGAAGTAATATTAGTACCTCCATTACTCAGCATTCCTCCTCTCTTTCTCTTCAAGCATGTCAACGACTTTAGGTTCTACTTTAGCAGCTTTTGATCTATGGGCTGCTCGGGCAAGTACGTGAGTACCAGTGGGTGCTAGTATCAATATAAGTATAGCTGTGATTACTGATGAACCAGCCATGAACCATCTATAAGGTCCTAGGAATTCAGCACCAGCAGCTATTAAAGCAGCACCTAAAATTGGAACTACAGCACCACCTATAGTACCAACTGTTGCTGCATGTAACCTCACAAAGAAGTTCGGAAACCTAAGCATACCTAAAGCACCCATAAGGTCACAGAATATACCTATAGCTATAAGTGTCTCTCCGATTATAATGAATGTCCAATTTACTATTTCGTAATCTAGCATCTCAATCACCCATCTCCTTTGCTTCAAGGTATTTAGCTATATAAACATCAAGAGCGTAAATCCATAAAGATAAAACCATGGCTATAGGAACTAGAAAGGGTATCTTAAGTAAAATACCTATGATGACTAAGAAAGCAGCCAAATCAAAGCTTAAAGCATCAACAGCTAAAACCCTATCAGGTACTGTAGGCCCTTTAATCACCCTGATAACGTAGATTAGGAATGATACCACATATATAGGTATAGCGTAAGTTAAGAAGGTAGTTATGTGCTCCTCTATACGCATTTGGTATATCCCCTAATTAAAATAAGGAGGAGGATTAAAAGCTCAATGTTTATGTATAAAAAGATATTCTTAATACAGCCACAATCAGCCTACTATAATCAATACAATATAGCATGTAACATACAAAGTACGAGCAAGAATAGTATTATGACATTAAACACCTAGTTAATGAATTTAGGTTTAACCATTAATGTACATACCATCTTAGCTTTTTCCGATGTTTAAGTGCATTCATAAGCTTCTGCCACAATTTTAACGTTAAGATTACCTGATCTATTATAACTCATGATATTTAATTTTTAGTTCACCTATAAGTCATAGATGACTACACAATCTTATAACGTAGAGATTAAAAACTATAGAAACTTTACGTTATTATATACTTCACCATGAAATACTGCTTCAACACGTAATCTTTAGTAGCTTAACTTTAGATATCGAAATCATTCAGATGCAGCTTTGGTTAATCTATTACTCTTTTTTATTGGGTATAGATTGCTTCCCAAGTACGATTACTAACTAAAAGAGCTTAGTGTATTTTGATCTCTTCTCTTAATTGACAATTAATGAATTCTGCTAAAGTTCCCTTCATACTGAATAAAATAGACTTTCTGCAGATATAGAGTTAGGAAAAATAGCTTACCGTGGAAAGTAGCGCTTCTCTTTGGGTATTGTTCATGTTATCACTTATTACTTTCAATATATCATTTAAATTTAAACTTGAAAGGATCTCATTGTATCCCCTTATGCCCGTAATAATTCTTTCATAGGTTTTACTTAAATTAAGCTTCTGAGATTTAAGTTCAAATATTTATATATTGATGGGATCAATTTTAATCAAAAACATTACGAATATGTTGAAAAAGTTATTTAACGTATACTACAGCATCGATTTCCAAATCAACGTTTTTAGGTAGGTTAGAAACCTCAATAACTGATCTGGCTGGTGGTTCTTCCTTAAAGTACTCTTTATATATTTCATTAAATTCTTGGAATTTATTCATGTCTTTCAGGTAAACTGTTACCTTAACTACATCTTTCATGGACGCTCCTGAAGCCTCAACTATAGCTTTGATATTCTCTAAGACCCTCCTTACTTGAGTCTTAAAGTCTCCCTTAATGACTTCACCAGTTTCTGGATCTATGGGTATCTGACCCGATACAAATAGATAATTACCAGCAATAATACCTTGACTGTAAGGCCCTACAGGTTTTGGAGCTTTAGGTGTGTAGATTACCCTACGCATTCCAATCACCCATGTCTTCTTATACGTTGAAATATTAAGTTTTAAGGTTAAGGTTTAAGGGTAGACCGTTCTCCGCCTACGGTCTTTTCCGTAGGTCTGTTCGTTATAGTTTCTCCTACTCTCCTCTCCGCCCAACAGAGAAGTGAGTAACGTGAACTAAGGGTTACCATTAGACTTATATAGAGTCTTAGGCTTAACAGATAGTACTCAAGGTAGGAAGAAACCTGCAAACAAAATCAGTTGACTATCCTGTATTGGATTATTAATAAGCTTTCTCTTTTATTATCCTTACGGTAAATGGTACACCAGCTTCATTAGATATTTTCTTAAGCTCATTAAGTACTGCTTTATGTATTGGTATACCTATTTTAAGGCGAGTTTGTGTTGTGAGCCAGGCCTTCTCGCCGGGTATCCATATACGCTCAGCTTTAGGGTGTTTCTTCAATGATTTTATCTCCGTTATGAACTTCTCAAGTCTGTCGAAGAACTCATCTTTATTCATGAATGCATCAATATTTACTGCAGCTATGGCATGACCTACGTTTGCTGGTCTATCACTAATTGTGTGTCTTACATGCCAACCCCACGCCGCACCTGATAACACGCCTGAGAATACATCTATGATCATTGAGAGTCCCGAACCTTTATGACCTCCTAGCTCCTCACCTAAGCCTCCAAGTGGTAATAGTGCTGCCTTACGTTCTCTAATAGCTTTAAGAATTTCCTTAGCATTACCGCTTAATATATTGCCTTCTAAATCTATAGCCGTAGCATGTTTTATATGTTTTTATATGTTCTTCATGGGGTGTCTTCTTCGTGGAGTAGTAGTATTTTTACCTTCTTCCCGTGTAGTTTCGCTATTCTGTCTTGATACTGTTTTGGCGGGTATATGTAGTATCTGCTACCCATCCTAACTATGCTTGCCTCAAACATGTAGACAACAACCACGCATACCACCAACATTTATTTATGTATGCGAAAACTTATAAGTTTGCATACAAGAAACTATTAAATGGTGAAAACTCCGATGAGGGGGAGCACCACCTCCTTGGCTTGGGTGGTTCCCCGAGGAGAGTACATGTTAACCCTGAAAGCGCAGGGAATACTAGTTAATGGCACAACAAACGAGCTACGGGAGGAACTCTATCTCATACGTAGAGCTACGCAGTATATTATAGACGCTTTATGGGAACTGGATAAGTTACCATCATTGAACCAGATGCACCAGATGTTCTACAAAATACTTAGAAGACAAGGCTTTCGTGCACACCAGTGTAAGCAGATATACAAGTATGCATTATCAACAGTCAAATCAGTTAAGAATAATGGAGGAAGAAAACCTGTTCTCAGGAAACTAACAGCTAGACTAGATAAGTACGATGCTAAGGTTGATTTAGAGAACCAGCTTATTGTTGTTAAGTTAAGGAACAGGGTATTCAAGATAAAACTACTGCATAACAAGGGCTACATAAGGAAGTTCATGGAAAGGAAATGGTACGAAGTAATAGTAAGTATTGATAGAAGTGGGAGAATATGGGTGAGTATGCCATTTAGGTGGATATATAAACCATATGATCCTAAGAAATTGATTTCTCTCGATATAAACCTTAAGAAAATAGCTGTCTATAATGGTAGGAGGGTTAGGAGGATAAATACTAGGTTCACAGAAGCACTGTATCTTAAGCATCTAGCCGAAGAGGTTCAGAGAAGACATAGTTATGCTTGGAGAAGGAATAAGAAATGGTTAGATATTATAAGAGCGCTACATAGACGCTCAAGAAACATAGTGATTGATTGGTCTAGGAAGTTTGCTAAATACATAGTACTGAAAGCTAAGAGGATTAGGAGCGCTATAGCTCTTGAGGATTTAGAGAAGCTATGGTTTAAGGCCTCAGGAAAATCACCTAACTTAGCTGATAAGCTATCGAGGTTTGCGTATAGGAAGCTACAGCTAGCTATCATAACTAAGGCTATAGAGTACAATGTACCGATAATATTTATGAATCCTAGAGGCACTTCAACTGTTTGCCCAAGGTGCGGAGCGAAACTAACCTACAATCATAGACTAGCGATATGTAGAAACTGTGGGTTCATAGCTGACAGAGACACTATTGGAGCAATAAACATATACCTTAAAGCAATTCAAGCCTTAGCCCCACGCCCAGGGTCGTGGGGCACCCACCCAATGACCAATGAAACCCGAGCGAAGGGTGGGCCACCCAAAGATGAGCCGATGACCGTTTTATATACATTCATATAAAAACATATAAAGAGGCGAACCCATCAATCAATGCGGTAGCACCAAAATCTTTAACGATTCTTACTTTAGGTCTAGGATTAACGGTACCTAACTTAATACCTGTGACATACCTACTCACTCTTTGTACACCATGACTAGATATGCCCATGAGATCAGCCATAGTTAAGACATCAGCAACTATCTCAGCATGATCTTCGAGTAACCCTAATTTAACATACACGCTTTTAACCCATTTCTTTAACGACTCATAATCAACACGGACGTATTCCTCAGGAGGTATGGGTTTCTCACGTTCATATAAGCTCAAAGACATAGCTACACCCAAAATTCATTGAAGCACTTATGAATATAAATCAATATTTAACGATACTGCGATAAGGTAATAAAGATAGAAAGCATAAGCTTACATGTTCTTAAATTTCTTTATTTTAAACACGCCTATTAACGCATTTTCCTCATTCTCGGGTTCAATAACATCTATTAATTCACTTTCTATGCCTAGATCCTCAAGAACGTATTTAAAGTCTTCAATCCAATCTATGATGCCACATGAAGTACTGAAAGGTCCTTCAAACTTTACTCTCAAGGTGTTTTGATCGATACTTAATAGTTTAGCTTTAGCTTCAGGTTCTCTATACCTATTGTAGAGCATTACTGCTTTATTAATGATTTTACTTAATTCACCATCATTTTTAATAATCTCACCATTTAAAGATTAATTGAGAACATAATAAGGTATTAAGATTTAGGTTACGTATGCTTCAAGCCTTATATATGGTGCTACCTCTGTTACAATCCAATCCCTCTCCTTTGAAGTTCTAATGTTAAGTTCCCTGGAAATAGCATTTATTGTTTTAAGGTTACTTAGAGGTATCTTGACTTCTCTAACCTTAACATTATCCTGTACCTCACCATGTTTTATTATACTTGCATTTTGAGGTATAAGCCTTATGTACCCCATTTCTAACGTGGCTAATGCTACTCCATTAATTAATATGCCGCTTCTTGTCTCTTCTATCATCTCATCCACTTTCCAATCACCTTGACTTAATATGAGGGTTGTATGGAATGGTATGGGTTTATGGAACAAACCGTAAGCTGAGCCTGGTACTGAGTTATAATGTAAGGCTGTGCTTCTTGTTTGATGTAGGTCAATAATACGGCCCCCCTCAATGAGATGCCTTCTTTGAGTCCTAACTAGTTCGTCGTCAAAGAACCTAATACTCGGGCTATCATATCTGAATGGATCATCAATTAGCTCAAATTCCGGAGGAGCTATCGTGATACCACGTTTAAGTATTCCAACAGCGTACGTAGGATCAAGTAAGTGGGATATTTCATGAACTAAAGCAGCTGAAGCTTTACTGTCTAAGATAATTACATTCTTGCCTATCATGTAAGGACTTAGCACTCTAACGTTTTTATTTCTCATCAAATTATCGTATGCTTCCTTAGCAGTCTTCTCAATAAGTTTAGATATCTCCTTAGGTTTCCAAAGTATTGTAGCAGTAAACGCGCTTCCGAAAAGAGGTACACTCCTAGACATACTTACTAAGCCAACGTCGACTTCTATAAGGTTCCTCTCCTCGTAGGCTTCGTAACCATTACTGCTAGTTATAGTCTTTTCTATATGCCTAAACGTAACTATAATCTCACACTTACTAATACCTAAGGCTCTTAACTCACTACATAGATCAATAATTAATTTAACTATTTCATTAATGTCAAAGCTATTAACACCTAATCTAACCTTGCCATCAAATAGGTTAGCATCAGCTAGCCCTTTACATAAGCCTTCACGATTTAGAATTTCAAGAATAGGTCTGGAGGGATCGGGAAAATCATTAAAGGAACCGCAGTCTTGACATGACGTAATGTGCCAGCAACCGTTAAGGCATAACCTCTTACCTAATACGTTACTACGTAATTCATTGACTTCTACGGAATCATCCCTATACCCCATCTCAACATATCTCTCTCTCAAGGATACTCTATCCTCATAGATATTCATGATACCACCATAACATTTTAAGACTAACTTAACTATCTACAGTAAGTTAGTATTTCACTGTTAGGGTTTCTACAAAATTATTGAGTGTTCATGCTCTCATTAACCATAATGATATGGAATAAAAATATGTAATTACCCTTAATGGTCAATACTTGTACATTTCCTCATGAAATGTGAAGTTGGTCACTTAACTGAAAAACTTACTTCAATTTATAGCTTAGTGAATAGTATAATTAGCGAATTGTATGGTATAAATTATTGAACATAGCCTTTTTCATTGATTATAATAATGTTAATATCTCTTGCAGTCTAGTTTTCACCTTGTTTAACTTATCTCTTAACTCACTAACTTGTTTCTCAAGTGCTGAGACCTTCTCCTTTAATTCATCACGTTCTTTTACAGCTCTATCTAACTCTTCCTTAAACTTTCTTACGTCACCTGCTGCACTGATTACGACTGCTATAGGGTTTATCTGACCCTTAGCCAGCATTTCGTAAGTCTCCCATACTAGCTTACCAGCTTCAGTCTTCCTATTTAGGTGATTTCTTATTGTTCCCTCAGACCTACCTAATTCCTCAGCTATTCTCGGTATTGGCATACCTGACTTCTGTCTAGCTAAGGCACCAGCAGCTACAGCTAATGAATCAATCCATGTAAGTCTATCCTCAGCACTCTTTATTCTCTCAATAACGTCACTCCTAAGTAATGTACCTATGAGTAAATATGTTTCCAACCTATGTATGTCTTGCCTACCGAGAGGCTTCAAAGGAATTTCACTCATATGTATCACCATACTAAGAGATTTATTAGGAGAGTAAAAATAGTAAATCATCTTTATTTACATTATTTATTACTAAGAGGATTACAAACTACATCCTTAGATCAACTATCTTAAACTTCAATTACAGATTAATACCTTGACATGGTCTCATATCTACTTCGCTAACTCTCATCAAATCATTAATACAATTCCATCTTGAGGTACTATTACCTTTACATTATTTTGTGATGCTATAACCTTACTACTGATAAGCTGCTTTAATGACTGAGTAGTTAAGTGTACTAAAGCTATGATTGCTCCAGACTTCATGTATCTAGTCTGACCTAGAGCTTGAGATACTGTCGTATGTCCTTTCTGCTTAGCAAGAAGGGATAATTCATCAGGTAGAGATGCCTCATGAATAACTAAATCAGCTTTCTTTAAACCATTTATTAAGCCTTCATATACTGAAGTATCTGCTGTATAATAAATTGTAGAATCCCTATCACTAATTATTAAGCCATAAGTTGGTACTGGATGGCGTGAGGGTATAACCTCAAGCATTAAGTCATGTACGGTTAACTTATCATGGATTATCTTAAATTTAACATTCCTACTCATTTCCAGAGGTAATGTACTAATAATTAGATTTGATAAGTCGTTAAGGACGTCATCATGTGCTAGTACGTTAAAGCTCTTACAACCCTTACTCAAAGCGAATACCGATGAATCGAATAGACCCACCCAGTGATCTATATGCTTATGACTTATGTAGACTAAGTCAATATCACATAATGTTAACCCTAACTCTTCTAGTCTCCATGAGCATCCTTCACCAAAATCTATGAGTAACCTACACTTTTTAGATTCAACAATAAAGCAGTTATGTGCCCTATTTGAAGGCCCACCAGCACCGCCTGTTCCGAGAAAGTATACTCTCAACTGAATCACCGATTAGAAGTCATACCTTATTCTATTAAATTAATAAATCACATACATTATAACATATACTAGGTCAGTAAGTATGAACTGGTTAATATTAGCTATAGCGTGTTTAATATCCTGGGGCTTATGGGGACTACTAATTAAGTTAGCTTATAGAGGTGCTGAATGGTCTGAAATATACCTAATATCAAGTTTAACGTCATTCGCAATAGCCTTAGCAATATTCCTAGTGAGTCACACAAAAATTCACTTTAAACCATCCCTTCTCCCGGCTCTTGGAGCTGGATTAACTGGAGGTATAGGTTATATATTCTTTATTAAGGCTTTAGAGCATGGTAAAGCATCGATAGTTATACCTCTTACGGCTCTATACCCAGTAATAACAGCAGTTCTTGCGGTAATCATACTTCATGAGAAACTAAGTACGTTACAATTAATAGGCATAGCATTAGCCATAATAGCTATGATACTACTATCGCTTTGAAGGTGAAATATCTCAAGTTAATTATAAATTAATCTTAACGTAATATGGAATTGAACGGGGAGAAATTGTGTTATGTCTTAGAATGCCTGAAGAATTAAGGACTATTTTAAGTAGGGCTCATGAGTACTTCGATATGTACTTAATAACTGGAAAGCCTAAAGATGTAGTTAAGAGTGTTAAATATTACATCATGGGGTCATATGCTAAGAAACTATGGTGCATCGGTGATGTGGTATGTGCTAACTTTATCAGGTATGGGCTTAAACCTAGTTTCTGCATTATTGATGGAAAAACGCTAAGGTATTATGAAGGTATAAAGCTAAGTGACATAAGGAAGACTTTTAGTAGGATAGTGATAGCTAAGAATCCTGCCGGCATGGTCTGTGATGAGGTATTTAAGGCAGTAAGAAGCGCTAATGACGATACCCTAATATTTATTGATGGTGAGGAGGATCTTACAGGTTTTGCTGTGGTTCTCTCTAGACCTATAGGTGAAGTTCTGGTTTATGGTGTTCCACCAGATATAGGTGTAGCTCTATCATACATTACATTAAAGAGTAAGATTAAAGCTGCTAAGTTCCTGAGGAAATTCCAGCTTGTCAGGATTTAGGGTAATTAACTCATGAAGGATATAAGCGTGAGTATTAGATGGTGCGGCAGACTAATTACTGAGAGCTTATTAGCGGCAATCATAGGTGTACTTACGTCTGTATTGGTGACTTCATATGGGTTAATATTCAATTACTTAAGTTCATACGTACCTGACAAGTTGCCTAGAGGATTAGCTGAAGTCCTTATAGTAATACTAATTACTTTATCATATGCTCTTGTAAGGTCATCAAGTTATAGAGGGGGTAGTGTCTTAGAGAACTTCTTATTAACTTACCACTTTAGAGGTGGGTACGTATACTTACGCGATTTAGTACTGTTACTTATGGCTTCACTCCTAACAGTTACTGCAGGTGGGTCTGTAGGTGTTGTGGGTGTAGCGATTTTTGCTGGTTACATAATAGCTAAGAAGATATGTGATTTAGTTGGCTCGATATATAATAAGAGGTACTTCTCAATAGTTGGTGCAGTAGCCGGTATTTCAGCGATTCTTAAGGCTCCTCTCACAGGTATGGCGTTTTCTCTTGAAATGCCTTTTAAGAGAGGTATTGAGGTATCTTATTTAGTACCTTCACTAGCTGCTGCTATTAGTGCTTATGCTGTCTCCAAGTATTTATTTGGAGGTCCGGAGTTACTACTATTCATTAGGCCTGAATCAAGAATTATCGACATACCCATAATATTGCATTCGGTAATTATCGGCGCAATCTCCGTAGGTATAATGTATGCGATGTACGTAGTTAAGGTCGGGCTACAGGAAGTAAGGGCATTTCTTGAGAGGCATGGTAATTATGTATTACTTACTCCGTTACTTCTAGCACTTACAATAATAGCCACGTCATATTTCCTACCTGAGATCTTAGGTTCAGGGTACTTCCTCATCCCTAAACTCTTAAACTTAAGTTTAAAAACACTTGCTATGATCTTAATGTTCAAGTTATTGTTAACTATACTTACTTTAGAACTAGGTGGTGCTGGAGGGGTCTTTGTTCCCCAATTAATAGTTGGTGCAGCATTAGGTGCTCTATACGGCAGAGCTTTGTCATTAGAGTATACAGACCTTCTAGTTATGGCGGGTATTGCGAGTCTTTTCTCAGCAACTAATAAGGTACTACTCACATCATTACTATTAGCTGCTGAGGTTGGCGGCTTACCTGCAGTTATACCTGCTAGTATATCTGCTGTAATTGCCTACATACTATCTCTTTATACATCACTACATGCGTCACAACCACCATCAGGACATGGAACAATAAGAGCTAGGATATCAAGACTCATAACAGCTATATGTGATGAAGGTTTAAATACTCTAAGCTCTATAAATATCAAGAACATCGTTAGTAAGGCCTGTATAATTAACAGTGACTTAGACATACCTGAAGCATTACTTAAGTGCAGGAACTATAGACACATAATCATAGTAAGAGGTAATGATATAAGGCATATCAACATTGAGTCATTAGCTATAATAACTAAGTACGATTTAAGCATTTATGAAATAGCGGAAAGGATACCTAAAGTTAATGAAAATGAATACCTTAGTAAGATACTTGAAGAGATCATTTATGGCGGTAACGAAGTACTTGCTGTAACTAATGATGAAGGTAAGGTAATAGGGGTCATAGATGCAAGTGATGTTGAGAAAGTATTGAGGAGAGTAATTATAAGTAAATGTGTAGGTACTAGTGAGGAGTTGTTAACCTGAATACATAGTCATTACTCCCTCATTAAGTCAAATCACCACAAGTACAGCTTAGCTCATGCACTAACCTATGTAACTCATCTATACCTACACCTTTTATTGCTGAAACTTTAGGTACCTCAATTCCTTTTGAGTACATCAACAAGATCTTTGATATATCCTTAAGCATCTCAGCATATGAGGTACTGTCACTTGCTAACTCTCTTTCAATAATACTTAGATCTCTTAAGAAATCTCCATGAACTTCTAATGCAGGTACTAGATCTATCTTATTCACTATAGGTACGGTTTCTATATCAAGTCTTAATTGAGTAGCTATAGCGAGTAAAGATGCGAATGCATAGTCTATGGCTCTTTTGAGAATTGAGGCGTCAATCACAAACAGCGCATAGACATCCTTACTCACTCTCTTTAAACTATTTGATAATCTCCAAGATATATCACGGAATAAGAATACCTCCATTTGACCTGGCGTATCAATTAATATGTAATCTACACCATCCTTACTTACATCGCTTATGAAGTTGATTAGTAAGTCTAATTTCTCCGTGATCTTCTCCATAGCTTTAATTAGAGCTCCATTAGGTCCTAAGCCTTCCTCAATAGCTATTTTCTTAGCATTAACGTACTTCCTTATATCGAAATCAGGCATATATGGTAGGAAGTCAGCAGCTGGATCTAGGTTCACAACCTTTACTAAGTACCCATTATTACGTAACCACTCAGAGTATGCACTAACCAATGATGATTTACCTGATCCCGCAGGTCCTATGAACATTACTATTACGCTCACACAGTATCCCAAAATTATTCTGATAAAATACATAGAAGGCTTATGAACTTTTATTATACTCAACCTTAAATTTACCTAATACGTAACTAGTAATGATGTAATATGCCAGTAATAATTTTTGATCTTGATGGAACCCTAGTAGACACTCAAATAGATTGGGATGAAGTTAGATCGAAAGTTAGAAAAGTATTAGGTCTTGATAATAATGCCCCATTAAAACCATTAGCCACAAGTTTACTCAGTCTTTACAGGTATATGCCTAAATTTAATGAAGCTTTGAAGGTGGTTGAAGAAGAGGAACTAAAGAGTATTAGGATAGCTAAATTTGATGAAGAATTACCGCTACTTTTAAGGAGGTTAAAAAAGTGTGGATTTAAATTAGCTTTAGTGACGTTAAGGTCAAGGAGAACATCTAAACCGCTAATGAATATTATGGGTATTGAGGAGTTGTTCGATATAGTGATTACTAGAGATGATATCCCTTATAGAGAGGAACAGCTTAAGAGGGTTCTTGATACTTTCATGGATAATGAGGTCATATTCATAACCGACTTTGACTATGAGGTGAACATGGCAAAACGCTTAGGAATAAAGGTGTTTCTTGTTAAGAGTTATAGGGATACGTCGAAGATTATCAAGGACATACTAAATAACTGTTTATTTAATGGCTTATCTAATTAATTTAGCATATATGTCAGCAATCTTACTTACCTTATATTTCTCTACAAACTCTTTAGCCTTACTAACAACATAATTACGGAGTTCATTATCTTCAATAAGTAATGTAAGTTTGCGTATTAAGTCATTGACGTTCCTATACTTAACTATCGCACCAATACCGTTCTCATTCGTGGGTATTGTCTCTACATACTTACCATCAAGAGTTACTATGGGTGTTAAGGATGCTATGGTCTGATACACGGTAGATGATATTACTACTTTCCCTTCATAACCCTTACTTTTAGGTAGTAAGTGTATATCAGAGCCTTTTAAATAGCTAAATACCTCCTTTAATGATAATCTATGTCTCCACTGCTTAATCCAATCATGATTTAAATTCCTTAACTCATCACCTGACCTAACGATCCAGTATACTAAGTCATACTTACTACGTAACTTATTCAATGCTTCAATGAAGTCCTTATATTCATTTGAGGGTTGTCTACCAAAGCTGAAGAAGAGTATCTTATTATGAGCGAAATCAGGTCTATAAGGTTTAGCTTTTGCTTCCTCAACGCATGGGTATGGTATTATCTTTATACTTTCCCGACTTACATTAATTCTACTAAGAAGTTCATCAATATATCTTCTATCAAATACTACTATAAAGTCATATGGCATCATCGCTAAACCCTTAATTTCATCTATTGTCGTACTGTGTACAATTACGATAATTCTACTATCTCTATGTAGCTTACGTAGTAACTTACCTAGTGAGACATAGGGAATCCTCCCATAAAATTCAACAAGGATTGACTCGCACTTTAATGATTCTACGCATTTTTCATCTACTATACCATAGCCGTCACTTGACTCCTCATAGCATCTATAAACCCATTCTTCATCTTTAACATTTAATATTATGTGATGCCAATCCTTATTAGCACTTTCAAGAGTCGGTGCTATGACTCTCACATCATAGCCTCTCTTAATAAACTCTCTACCTAATAACTCAGCATGTAATGAAACACCGCATGAAGCATTCCATCTAGATATAATACATAACCTCATACCCCCGACCCTGCTTAGGTATGTTATTTAAGAGAGTTTAAGTCTAAGTCAAAAATAATAGAATTTAATCATAATATTAAATCAAATAGAAGTAAGAGTTAAGTAAGTAACAAAATAAAAATTTGGAAGTGAGGTTAGCTTCTAAGTCTTAATACAAATTTTGAAGATAAGACTATTTTTGCATAATCACCCTCATCTAAAAGTAATAACTCCTTCTTATCACTCTCTATCTTCACCCTTAAATTCCTGCTTTTAAGTACTTTATTTGCATTGTTAATTATTGTAATTAACGCTCTAACTATCTCATTTGCTTTACTCTTCCAACGCTCATCAATCGCTGCGGCATCTATAATTTCATGTTTATGCTTATTTATAATCATCACTAACTCAGGTCTAGAACTAACCATAACTTTGGTAGTACTTTTACTCATGTTTTGATTAATGTTCAATGTACTACACCTAAAATTTATGATTAACTCATTCCTCACTTTTAAAGGATTAGGGTATTGAGCGCTATTACCTCACTATTACTATTGAATGAACAGAGCACGATATACAAGGGTCATAATTCCTTATTACTTGCTCAGCGAGTGATTTTGCTTTGTTAAATTCAAGTGTGAGTAATTCCCTACCTATGTGTCTTAAGTCCTCCTCCATTGATGCTAAGTTTTGTGCTGTGGGTGTTATTAGATTAGCCTCTACAACCTTGCCATATCTATCTATTCTATACCTATGATACAGAATACCTCTGGGGGCTTCAGTTATTGCTGCAGCCTCACCTTCTTTAATGCTGCATTCAATATATGGCTTGCTAGGTTCTTTATATTCTTGAATTAGTCTGTCTATCTCCAAAACTGCGTGGTATATCTCTGCACTTCTAGCTATGATGCTCTGAAACATGTTACGCAGTGGTGCTTTATATCCAGATTCCTCAATGATATCCCTTACCTCACCTCTAATTAAGTCATAATTATTGTTAAAACGTGCTATCGGTCCTGTAACGTAAGGTCCTCTACCTTTAACTCTATACCTCAAAGCGTTAGAGTAATGTGTTTGTTCTACATCAATATAATTCTCAAAATCATCCTCACTTACATTTAATCCTTTATTTGACACAACCCTTCCTTCAAGTATCGGGTACTCCTTACCATTACGTAGGGATATAAATTCAATGTCTCTCCCATAGTTAGGTATGTTTAGTCTTAGTGTCCACCTTAGCAACTTTTCAGCATACATCTTGATCTCATTGATATTTCTCTGAAGCTTCGTTAGTTCCTCCTTGCGAATTATTCTATATAGTCCACCAACCCTAAATGATACTGGATGAACGCCTCTACCACCAATTACCTCCATAACTTTATTACTAAACTTCTTAATCCTTAAGGCAAGCCTAAATATTTCAGGTTCTCTCTCGACTAATTCAAAGGCAGATCTTAACCCTAAGAAGTCTGGAGCATGCATGAATACTACGTGTAATACATGACTAAATATCCATTCACCTAAGTATATAATTTTTCTTAGTATGGTTATTTCCTCAGGTACTTTAATACCTAATATTTTCTCTAATGCCCTACTGGAACTCATGATGTACGCTATAGGGCATATACCGCAAACTCTCGCAGTTATGTCGGGTACTTCATACCATTTTCTGCCTCTTAAGAAGGCCTCAAAGAATCTTGTAGGCTCAAATATTTTAACTTCAACTCTTTCAACACCTTCTTCACTTACTTTAACATATAGAGCCCCTTCACCTTCTACTCTAGTTAATCGATTAACTTTTATTTCAACCTCCTTACTCATACCTTTTAATCACCTCTTTAAATTCCTTAGACCATGAACTAATGCCCTTAAAAATAAGTACAATATCTTCCTTACTTAAACCCATCTCTTCAAATCTCTTGGCAAGCGCTAATGGGTTAATACCACGTGCCGGACCTTGACAACCATAGCATCCTCTACCAAATGATGGACATAGAGCGCCACACCCAGCTCTAGTTATGGGGCCTAAGCACGGTATTCCCTTACTAACGATGACGCACTGAATGCCCTTCCGTTTACACTCATTACATACGCTTTCAGTGGGTGTAACTGGTTTCTTACCTTTAATTAATTGCTTAATGAAGTATGAGAGTAAATCTCTGCTTACCGGACATCCGCCAAGCTCATAATCAACCTTAATAAAGTCTGAAATAGGTCTAGACTTATCTAATGTGTTTATCCATTCAGGTCTTGGATACACGTATCTCTTAAACTCTTCAACATTAGACCAATTTCTTAATGCTTGAATACCTCCAGTGGTTGAGCAAGCACCTAATGCAACTATAACTTTACTCCAACTCCTAAACTTCTTAATTAATTCTACCTCCTCCTCCGTAGTTACCGAGCCCTCAATGAATGTTACATCATATGGCCCAGATTTAGGCTCACTATTAACTTCAAGGAAGTAAGCAAATTCCACAAACTTCATTAGCTCGGGTAGTTCATCCTCCATATTCAGGAGTTGTATTAAGCAACCACTACAACTAGTTAACTTAATTACAGCAATACGTAACCTACCTTTCATAATTCTTCAACCTCAAAATACCTACTAATTAACCAGTAAGGAAATACAGGTCCATGCTTACACACAAAGTAAGGACCTAATTGACAATGACCACACAACCCGACACCACATTTCATCCTCCTCTCTAGTGATACATACATTCTTCGAATATCAAGACCTTTCTTGATTAACTCCTTAATTGTGAACCTAATCATTATTTCAGGACCACATATGAATGCCACTGTTCTTTTAGCATCTATCTTAACGAGTGATATGAGCTTAGTTACAACACCTACATGACCTTCCCAACTCTCATCAGCCCTATCAACGGTTAGATGTACCTCAACATCGCTAACCTCACTGTATTTGAGTAATTCATTCCTATATAGCAAGTCCTTAGGTGTTCTAGCACCATAAAGTATTATTAACTTACCAAATTCTTTTTTCCTCCTTATGATTTCCTTTATTGCAGGTCTTAACGGTGCCAAGCCTATACCTCCAGCAACAATGAGTATATCCCATCCCATATATTCATCTATAGGCCATGGTTTACCATAAGGTCCTCTAATACCTACTATGTCACCTTCCTTAAGATTCCTGATTACGTTAGTAACGCTTCCAATAAATCTCACTGTATGAGCTATTGTGTTATTATCTACATCACTCACGGATATAGGTACCTCACCAACTCCATGAACGTAAATCATATTGAACTGTCCTGGTTTAGGGTTTATGAAGTTCTTAGGTTTCTCGACAACATACGTCTTAACGTTAGGTATCTCGTCAATCACCTTCACGATCCTGGTTGGTGTTGGAATTAATGATTGCGTATAACTCATAAAGTACTCACCTCTTTAATAGTCTGGAAATAACATCACGAATATCTATACCTACAGGGCACCAAGTTATACATCTACCACAACCAACACAACCAAATGTACCAAACTGTTTAATCCAGTATACAAACTTATGAAGTAACCAATGTCTGTATCTAGCCCATAGATCAGGTCTGAAGTGACCGCCAGCTACTTCAGCATAAGTGTAATTCAGGCATCCATCCCATACTCTGACCCTCTTGGCAGATCCATCGAGTTCAGGTACATCAATTATATCGAAGCAGAAGCATGTAGGACAAACCATATTGCAGTTAGCACATCCTATACAGCGTTCAGCGATCTCCTTAAAGATACTGGATTGAATTTTCATCTCAAGGATCTCAGGTAGGTTATTAAGCTCAAAGGGTGCCTTTGCACGTTTATATGCTTCCTCAATTAGTTTAACGTACTCACTATACGTATCATTATCTATAGGTCTTAAATTTAGATTACTAATTAGCTTAGCGCCAATCTCACTACCTGCCTCAATAACTAGTAAATCTTTACTAGATAATTGAGTATAAGCTATATCAAATCCCGTCCTTACCTTAGGTCCCGTACCCATCGTAGCACAGAAACATGTATCTCCAGGCTCTATGCAATTCTCAACAATGGTTATGAGATTACGTCTTAGTTTTAAATAGTACTCATCACCTAAGTTCCCCTGAACTCTATCCATAATAATTATTGAAGCTAAATCACATGGTTTAATACCGAAGAATGCTAATTTAATTTCTTCATACTTAGGTAACTCTACTTTCCAGTCTTTAGTAATTTTAAATAGAGTAAGATTAGATGGGTATAAGTATCTCTTAGGTGAGTCAGGTCCATGTCTATAGAATCTACCACTCCTTAATCTATAACTCCCTGGTTTTTGAACGTCCTCAACACCTGATGCAAATTCATCATAGCTACCTAGATACTCTAATCTTATAACCTCATTAACTACCTTAGGGCCTATAACTTTATAACCCATACTAACAACTAGATTAAAGAGCTTCCTCAACTCCTCTCTCTCAATTAAAAAAGGACCCGTGAACATAGGAATATCACCGTATGTGAGCTGTGTTATTACATTTGTACAGTAGTAAGCGTCAGAAATATATTGATTAGATTTAAATAAAAATAAAAGCAATAATGGAGACTTAAAGTGAATAATCTTGTAACTTTCTCACGATAATTTAGTTACTTAAGTAAAGTTACCCAACAAACCTAACTTCTTAAGCTAACTATGCCCACAATTAATACATGAAAGCCTATGAACATAAGTATAAGACCTACACATAAACCTACATACCTAACAAAAATATTTAGGCCTTTAATGTAATTGAAGTTAAAGTGAATAGTTAATAATATGCCAGCTATACTAATCATTAAGCCCATAAGTGTTAGGAACGCTACTGCAAGTCTTTCTGCGTTCATGGAAATCACCGAAGGATTAAGTTTATTATAAAAAAGGAGCTATTATTTGGAAAAATACTCGTTAGTAGTTATTACCCTAAATCTATCACACCTCTAGGTATTCCTGGAGGCATTGTTCTCTCAACAGTTAAGGTTGCACCCTCAGGTGGTTTAACCTCAATCTTTATCGTCTTATATTCACCAGGCTGTACAGCCGTATTCTTATACACCACCATTACTATGGCCTTCTCACCTAGTTCAAGATTTGTGTCTTTCTTTGTATAAACCTGGTTGCTATCTATCCATATTACTGCAGCGAATATATCATCACTTATTTTACTCTGTAATGTTGACCATATCGATGTGAGATTTATTGATGATCCTACTTTAGATTGGGCTAAAGTACTACCGCCAGGTGAGTATACTGTTAACCAATACTTATTGTCTGTTGTGTTCTTATATACGTAGCCATAGGCTACGTATATGTCTGCATATGAGCCTGTCTCCGTAGACCAGTAAACTATACTGGCCCTATCAGGGTGTAGATCTACTAGATGTCTACCTGGACTTACCTTAATTGGTATAACTGTGTAGTTGACCTTACTACCTTTTTGTGAGTATGCTAGTACACTACCATCAACTTCCAATGCTGTGCTAGCTTCACCTAACCCGCTCCTAATGACTATGCTGCTCTTTTGTGTAGTTAGGAAGCCCATGTTTAATACTACGAATGCTAGTGCTGCTGCTACTATAACGAATGCTATTAATACTATAGCAGCCTCAATACCAACCATACCCTTCCTCAATCTTTTTAACGTCATCACATCACCTCACTTACTCCTTATCCTGAGCTTAACTCTCTAGGAGTATCACTTGATCACTAAGATTCGGAGGTACGGTTCTCTCAACAGTCAATGGCGCACCAGTTGGCGGCTTGATCTCAACCATTAAGACATTGTAAGGTTTTAATCCGTCTCCTAACACATTACTGTTTGTTAAGTTTATCGCTAAGACCCATTTCTCATTAACCTCAATTAAGTTGTCACCATCACCTTGGTACTCGATAAAGGCTGCAGCCTTAGTGCCTAGTGCTGTGAATGGATCCTTATTAGGATTACTGGTACTTAGTATTCTGTCTATGTTGTTAAGTATGATTACTTTATCGCTTGTCCTAATCTTCACTATGGTCTTTGTTAGATCTATTGGACCCTTACCTGTTGCGGTCTTTAACGGTATTGCTACAGCTACTAATGCAGTTGTGTTTGACTTGCCTACGACTGAACCATCAACTTCCAGAGCACTACTAGCCTCCTCTAATCCACTACCTATAGCCTCCTTAGACTTCTGCGTTGTGAAGAAGCCCATGTTTAATACTACGAATGCTAGTGCTGCTGCTACTATAACGAATGCTATTAATACTATAGCAGCCTCAATACCAACCATACCTTTCTTTAACTTTCTATGCCTCATGTTGTTCACCTTCATGTGATGATGTACGAGACCAGTATAGGGTCTATGTAGTTGTCTCGCCCGCCAGTCGAATTATGTTCAATAAGTGGTAGTTCGATAACCCTTAGAAATTATCTTTAACATTCAGTGGTAGCAAATAATGTAGGAAGTAAAACTAAGTACTCCTAAAGTCGATAAATACTTGACTATGAAGTCTCAAGAACGAATAATAGTATCAGCAATCATAGCTGCTTTCTCGGTAATTGCTTTATCAACATTCATACATATGCCGACAACCTCTATACCTTTAGAGATCATTGGTATGAAATATAGCGATATTGTATATGGTGTATTTCTAGACATTTTCAGCCCTGAAAATATAGATAGACCCATTAAATTAAATATGAGATGGTATAACTCAACGCTCTTTACACTATTTATTACTGGTCAATCTAAGCACTGCCCTCTACCTTACATCGATTACTTCCTTGAATACCCTCCCGTAGTAGCTCTTATAATGTTATTTTCAACATGTACATCATTTAACCTAGTGTTGCCTCAAGAGTACGATTATATTACATACTCAAACCTCATAATGAGTATAGCTCAATATCATCTTGCCTTAAATGCTCTAACAATATTAATATTTACATTATTAATGATTACGTACCTCATAAAATTAATTAACTTACTTAGTCTGCACAATAGGTTAAATAGAGTAATTATCATGTTGCTTTTACCTTCATTCATAATTTACTCAGTTTACAATTGGGATATAATTGCTTCATCGCTTTTCATTATGTCGCTCTACTATTTATGTAAGAAAAGGTTAATTGTATCATCTATATTGATAGGGTTATCTATACTTACTAAGCTCTTACCAGCACTGTTTGTAGTGACTTTTACATTATCAATCATTTTTGGGAATAATTATATTATTAAATCAGGTAAAGACTTATTTAAGTACATATCCACTTCAGTGCTACTCATTCTTACGGTAGTACTTCCTATCCATATAGCGTCACCTGAGGTATTATCTGATTTCTTAATGTATCATGGAAGATGGTACTGTGAAAACTGCCTATACCAAATACTTATAAGAGACCTAAATGACCCATTACATAGACTTTTAGCCTTAATATTTACGTCACTAATAATTATAGTTAGTAGCCTAAAGATTAAGGTGAACTCATGTATGGACTTACTTAGATTGGCTCTAATTTCTACCATAACATCGACAGTATTGAATTACATATTTACACCTCAGATGATTTTATTAATAGGTCCATTAGCGTTAGTATTATTGAATAGACGTGAACTAATATTGTACGTAGTTGCTGATGTAGCTAATACGTTAATGATGATATTATTCTTCATGGATGAAGAACTTAGAAGATTAGTTAATATGTACCTAGGTATGAACTTAAGTACCACATTTAATCCTTGGAGTTTAGACTCGCCAATACAATGGCTTGCCATGGCAAGAAACATATTACTATTAACTCTACTCATAAAATTGATTCTTAATGTACGCATAAGGATGGAAAGGAAATCAATCAATACTATTACTATTAGTGATATTCGTGTCAGGTGAAATTTCAGTTATGTTATTGAGCAGATCATTAATCGAGCTATTATTGATAGTAACATTAACATTATCTACGTAATTTAGGAGAGTCTCGGTAATATTTGATAGAATTCTTGTAAATGTTTCATTTAATCTAAGTAATTTCATCTTTACCTTATCTCTTATCATACCCAATTTATTATCGTTACCACTTTTAACCGCATTGAATGTTTTATCAGCGAAATTCATTAGGTCATGTATGAGGTCTTCAACATCATTATTTAATATATTGATTAAGACGGTACTAACACTGAGTACATATAGTAAAATCATTATCAATGCTAGTAATGCCGCACAAATTACACTTGAATCCACCCTAGCACCAATATTCTACTACATGCAGAAATTTAATGCCTATATGTCGACATTACAGTATTAGGTAATTAATTCCCTAGCGTAATGTTAGCTTACTCGTTACTTATAAGCTATCCCTATATTCTTAAGTATACTTTTCGTGGGTACCTTCCTACCTACCTCCGCAATAACTACAACCTCTCCTTGAGGACCGAAGGGTATTAGTATTATGTCATTCTCATTCATTATACGTACTATTTTATATTCTAAGTATTTCATTATGCTATTATGGAGTTCTATTAAAGCTCTTATAGCGTTCTTATTTAATTTAATAGACCCAAACCTATCTAGAACTTCACCTAGGTTAGATACTACTACTGCTGCAGAAATAATCTTACCTGCGATTAATTCATTTAATTTGTCCAAAGGAATTGATGAGTTAATTCCATTGAATAAACTACCATTAATGCTGAAGCTATCCCTAGAATTCATAATTATGTCACTCTTGCTTTCCAATGCTAACTTTAGGAACTTAACTATTATTTTTAAATATTCACTAGCAACTCTCTCAGCCTCATATTCTTGGTTTATAAGGAGCACTAGTACCTTATCTGATGGTAGAGGTATAAGGGCTAATGTATGCCTTCTTAAGTAGAGTGTTAAGAAGCTTTTACAAGTCCTTAGTATATTTAGTCCTACTAACTTATTGATTGATTCTACACTAGCACTACTTAGCTTTAATATTAGTGTTTGCAAGCATGGGTAGCATAGTATGTTACCTTGAGAATCAATTACCGCAGCTTCACTCACAACCCTGCCATCAACCAGTAATGAGAGTGCAGGTTCTAACATTATGTACTCCTCATGTAGATAATTCAACTCCTATAGAATGGAGGGTGTGTAAAAAATATAAAATTTTTCAACGGGGAGATCTGAAGAAGAGTTTATTCTCTGGCCTGCTATCTTAGGGACATAATGACGAAAAGTGAAAGTATCAATTTCATGGTACACAATAACGTAATTATTAAGGAAAGCATGGGTGACGCAAGGATTAATGCTAAACTAATGACAAGACCACACATAGCTACATCTATGAGAGATGATTTAATCAGTAATGGTTTAGGACTATAGTATCCAAATAGCTTTACTAATATATCTATGAATTTATTGTTCTTTAGTTTCATGTATATGGGTAACCTATAATATAGTTCTAAGCCTAAATCTGTGAGTCTGTAGTATATCTGTGATTTTCTACGACCTAGGAGTAAATGCATAATCTTTAATGAAGCCTTATCTCTCTTGATTCTCTTAAATAACCTAATCTCACTCTTAGAGTCACTATAAGGATCTAGATATACTGTGAGTCTCTGAGGAGATATACCAACAATACTTGCTAGTGTATCTAGTGATAGTTCATGTCTCTTAGCCGTACCTAACGCTATAAGGACCTCGTAAAGATAATGTACAGGTATGACTACCTTTATGAGGTCCCTAGCACTTACCTTCCCATACATTCTATTTCTAACTACATCCTTAAAGTTTGAAGCACCCAATATAGCTGCTAAATCATTAACCATTTGTCTACCTAACTCTGTTAGCTCGTAAATGTTTCTGTGGGCTTCAGTCCTCCTTATGATCCCTTTTAATTCAAGTTTTCTAAGAGCATCTAGTACAGGCTTTTTTCTCTGACCTATACTTTTTGCTATTTCGTCAGCTGATAGAGGTTTATGAGCGATTGCTAGCTGAAGAACTATATCTAGCTGTATTCGTGACTTAGAGAAGTCGATCATGCTATCAAAGGCTCTTATCTTCTCCAGTTTAACGTGGATGTCGTCCAGTTGTGCTCGGCTCAAGAACCTCATCCGAAATCATCTTAGCACCATTCTATATATAGTTATCAAATGAAGCGGCGATTAATTGTCGAGGAGAGAAAGCTTTTAATACTCTATGCTCACCTCAACCACCAGTCTCTCGTATTACGGGAGGCACGCTTTAACACAAAGGCAGTACTACCTGATACCGACTAGTTAAGTCGTAACTCATGACTCCAACAATTCCTCTTCCCTCTTCTTTAGCACTAACTTCTCCTTATACCTCTCTAGTATCTTTCTTCCATACTCCGTAACTTCGTAGTGTCCCGTGTTAGTCATTACAATAAGCCCTAATTCTTCAAGTTTTTTCAACCTATTAGCTAATACGTGTGTGGATTCCTTAGTTATAAGTTCGAGTTCATCCAATGTACTGATTGAGCCAGCATTATATATGTTCTCCAGTAATCTAACGTCCTGATTACTCATGCTATTTAACGTCTGTAATTCCTCATGAGGACTCCAAGACTCACTCATATATGGAGCCTCACCGCCTCCTACTTCAGATCTATCTTTAGTTTTCGGATTAATTCTTATAGCTATAAATAACGCTATCCATATTACCGCACTTATTATAAGTAACATTACCGCTATATAAAACATTACAATTACCTAATCTTAAATATTAGTTTAATCCATGCCTTTAATGATGAAAGTAATCTCCTCCTGGAGTATAACCTCCTGTATAAAGTAAATCCAAGCTCTGTTAATTCATAGGCTATGCAATCCTTGACCTTATCATCTACTCTATTAAATATAGCTGTCCTTCCCTCACTAAACTTTCTTAGATGGTTCTCTAACGTAGTTACTGAGACACCTATCTTTAAAGCAAGTTCATCGACACATGCCTTAGGTTTGCTTCTCTTACCAATAATCTTTATCACTTCTAACATGTATGCTACACTTAAGATATCTGTGTATAAGTCATATAGGAGGGGCTTAAGACTCCCTACATTACTTAAGTCACTTACACCTTTATCATTTAATATTAAATTACTAAGTGTTTCGTAAATTGATCTACCCATATCCGTTAAAGCATACTTACCATTCTTTCTCTTAATTACACCCTTGAGCTCTAATTTCCTTAAAGCATCCAATACAGTTTTTCTTCTAAGGCCTGTTCTGTTAACTATTTCATCAATAGTTAATGATTCTCTATCAAGTGCTACTAAGATCCTTAGTTGTGCTGTAGCTCTACTAAAGTCTATAATACTATCAATGTTTCTAAGTAATTCTAGTTTGCTCCACAACATCTACACCCGAATCTGATCGTTGAGAATGAGACTAAAAGATAGGGGCGTTACAGCGACTAGCGAGAGTTAATAAGTGTATCATAATTATACCACCAATCGAAATTACTTACTCCCTTCTCTTACTATACCTTCTAAATAAGATCAACGACGCTAAGGCACTAGTAGCCACTATGGGGTAAAACAGTTCAGGCGGTATAAGTGGTTTACTAATGACTAAGGCTTCTTCAGATTTAACATTTATATTAAATTCCCTTCTGTCAGTTACTTTATCACCTTTAATTACCTCGACTCTATATGTGTACGTACCTTCCTTAGTTGGTGCTCTAAACACAAACTCGTAAATGCTACTATTCAGTTTCCTTATATTTAATAGTGGCTGTAATATCCATGGTGGATTAAATCTATTCTCATACCTATAGAGTCTAATATCTACATCATTAGTATCGCTTAATACAATTCTTACACTTACATTACAGCCCAGGCATGCTTTACCAACTACGTGGAGCTTCTTAATTATGCTAGCCTTGCCTATTATCTCATTTAAATTTTCATGCTGTCCTCTCTTATTTTCATTAAAGCTCTTGTTTAATACTGTTATATTAACTTCATTACTGGTTATATTATTAGTTACGCTCTTAGCGTATAAAGTATAATTACCTGGCTCTAAAGATACAGATATGCCTATATTCCTAATATTTGGTTCTGTGAATGACCCTATGTAAGCTAGTCTATACGTATAATTGCCTTTTCTCACCATCAATACTATGTTCTTTACAGGTTTAAAGGCAATAACTTCTATATTTACAACTTCGTCTTTTTTAACTAAGTTATTCATTACTCTAATAATTAAAGCCTTAATGACTTTAATTAGATTTGACTTAATGGTTACGGTATCACGCTTTGCACCAATACTGTAATTGAGAGTTAATTGAATGATATAATTACCGCTTCCATTTAATCTTAACCTAAAATTATTTTTAATACTACTCTTAGGTCGTACAATACCTGAAAACTTAATGTGTTTAACACTAACATTATTTATGGATATAAGGACTTCATGTACATGAAGCGGTACTACATTAGGGTTGTAAATCTCAACACTAAATTCTATATCATCATTCTCAAAGATCATTGTAGGTACGCCCTCTAATTTTATGATAGGCTCACTAATTCTCACATTTATTGGGATATACAGTGAAGTACTTACAATGTCTGTCATGTTTAATGTAAATATGCAAGTATTGAGCTTAATAATGTTACCCTTAGTAATGCTTAGTAAAGCGCTAAGAGGTATGGACATGTATGTCTCTAATCCTTTGCTTACATTAATGACTTTAGAACTAAGTATCAAATCATTAGCAATTACGGTTAAGACCCCTCTAATGGGTTTATTTAGTAAGCTTCTCACAGACACTATGAGTGGGACATCACTCCTAGCCACTTGACTACTCCTAGAGTAATATGTACGTACACAAAGCTCTACAGGTAATTCTGTATTAAGGCTTGATGAGCAACTACCTATTAAGACTTCATTAAGCGAGGAATTACTAACTATTAACCTATAAGGTAGCAGATTAAACGAGTAAGTGTTATTCTTTACGATTATTAATAATGTTGGCAAAATATCAATAAAACTTACTTGAGCAAGCATATTTAGGATCGTGCTTGGTAGGAATATCTTTATTTCACCTGAGTACGTACTATAGTCACGTATCTTAGCTAATGTATATACACCTACATTATCACTGAAGTTCACAGTATCTACATCTACTTTAAGAAATATTAGAAACTCCTTTAATGGCTTATTTGTCTTTTCAACTCTAATCTTATACTCCATAATTATGGGTTTAGATAGTATCCATGTATCATTAAGGATACGGAGTTCCACATTGATTAGATATCCATTAATAGGTAAGTCATACGTCATCGAATTATTAACGTATTTAGTGAGTGTTGACGAGCTATGGATAACACTTAGGTTTATAATCATAAGTACTATTATGGTTAAGCTTATTGCTACATTACCGAATCTCATCTTCATTACCTAAGATATTTAGACTACCTTTCGAAGTATAGAGTAGGGTAAGGTAGCGACCACTGGTGGAGATGAATGGGTGAAAAGGATTTGTTAACTGATATCGTATTATTAGCACTATTCTTCCTAATGGTCTACACCGTAACATACTTAATAACTCATTATCCTGATATAGCTAGCTTCTTCCATGAAGTTTTAAGTAATGAAACTATGAGAGCAATAATAGCATTACTAATGTTACCTATAGGAGTAGTATTTTTAACATTCGGCATTAAATACATGTTGAATTTAATAGGCGGTGGAAGATTCGCATTAGGATTTATACTGGTTGCTCTAGGTGTAGCTATATTTCTATTCTCAATCACAACTATAGTTACGCTCTTATGGAATATAATTAGTAATCTTATTAATGTACTTACTTCGGTGTAATTTCTAGGAGACTTGACAATCCTGTAATATTTAGGAATATACTTGTTGAAAACATCGAAACACACCATATAACTATACCGCTAATAGCTAAGAGTATAGCTAGAGGAACCAACACAGTTTCATACATACCTCCTTGTGCTATTTTTATTACCAGTGCATTCAGTATTGAGAGTACTATTACGAATATAGGAGTAATGCCTAAAGCTACATCAAGAGCTGTAGGTTTAAATGGAAGTACGGCAGCTATTTCGCTACTTATACTTTGTAATTTTGATATTATATTGTTAAATATAGTGAGTAATGAGAGTACGAATGATAATATAGCTGAGAACAGTGTATGAATGACGTATATAGTTGACTCAAAAGCTTTAGATACTTGAACTCTTTGCTTCCTAATATCTAATAATTTAAACGTTGTTTCACTAAGTACTGTACCTACCCTAGCTAGATCTGCACCAGTACTTATTGAATCATATAGTATGTTGATATTACGTCTAACCATTTCGCTCCACGTTTCACCAATAAAGTGATACCAAGCAATCTTAGGTTCTATACCTGCATTTATTCTAGCAAGTAATCTCTTCAGATAAATTGTTAGTGGTCCATAACTGCTTCTTAGCGTAGAAGCTAATGCCGTTGCTGTATGAGGTATCATCGAGTAAGTTAAACCAAAGCTTCTAATGAATATGGAGAAGAATGACTCAATCTCTCTAATTTTCTTTTCAACTCTCTTAGCGTAAAAACCTGGTATTATTAAGGGTACTGCAGCTGTTGAGATAGCTAAATATGGATCACCGATCAACTTATAAGTTATTACTCCTGTGACAATGGAAAGAGACAGTCCTATAAGTAAGAGTACTCTATACCTAATCTTCTCAGGTATTCTCACACCTTTGAGGTTATGAGTTACTCTATCACGAGGTAATACCTTGTAAAGTATATAGGCTAACGTTGAAAGTGATATTGCTATGGCTAAGTATACCAATATAATCATGGGCGAGGGTATGGAGAATAAGAATATGAATATCATGAAAGTTATAACTATGAATATCGCGCTTGAAACACCTGAAGTGTAAACACCCAAGAGAAGCTTAGATGCTTCAAGTATCCTAACATAATGTGCCTGATATTCCGTTATCAATGCTCTACGCTCTATATCTAGAAATCTTATTGGCTCTTCACCTATGGCTAGCAGCTCGCTAAGTCTTAGTAGGAAATCCCTAAAAACCTTATTACCTAACTCTTTAGCCACAATTCTAATTGCTTTAGCAAAGCCGTACCCCCAATCAACAGCTAACACAGCAATCCTACGTAGGATTTTATCGTAACCACCGTAGCTACCAGCCCAAGTGTCAAGCATAAATAACCTCCTATGAGGTGGTCTACCCGTCGATACAGCATACATGTGTGTTATGAGGTATATGAGATCCTCATTAACTTCATAACCAATACCAAGGAGTTTACGCTTACCTCTAATTATGAGTCTAATTAAAGCTATAGCTATTGAAAGTATTAAAGGTAAAATCCTAACTCTAGGATCAAGAAACAATGAAGCTATGAGACCAATAATGATTACTATTAATACCTGAATAAGTGATGTCTTATCAAGACTTAATTTCATAGCTAATCACCCGATCCAATATAGACTTAAGTTATAGGTGCAAATGCTTCCTCAATTTTATAACCACTAGGCGTCACGATCTTGACTATATACGGAGGTTCGATTGAAGTTACGTTACATATGTATATAGCTAATGTCTCACCAGGATTCCATATACCGTCATTTACACCATCAACTTCATCATAATACCACTCACCAGGTTCAGGTGAACCATCATAATCATAAACATATAGGTCTAGCTTAACATTATTTCCGAAATATACGCTTAATCTCTTAATAAATATCGAGGACTCACCTATGTTTCTAGCATAGACTACAAAATTATTTGATGTATTTAGATATGTAGCGTAGATTATCATTAAGTGTGTCCTCAGCTTCTCCTTGTATCCCTTAGCTATACTACTCATTACATCACTCATTTCCAAGATCTTTACTAGAAATGTTGAAGCAAATATTGAGGCGGTTATTATAGCTGCTATCATTATTATACCTTCAATGATTACTGAAGCGCTACTCATGCTTAATCTCCGATACTTAAGAGTAACAGATTTATGTAGATATAATTAGGGTGGCGATCTGTAGTCGATAATACCTCCTAAGGATGTTTACTAAATTACACAAGTCCTTTCACTAGAAGGCTTGATTCTACCTCTCATAGATATTAATTATTATTTATTCGCCTAGTAATAGATAATGATATTCGGCATCCAGTCTAACATCTAAGACTTAGTAAGTAATTCGTTCACTAGTCAACAATTACAGGTACTAATTACATATATTTAAGGTATGAAATTCAAGGGTTAACTTCATGACAGCGTTAGGAAGCGTTGCAGTAACTGCCATAATAGCCATATTGATCTTGACAAGCATAGCTTTCTTCCTATACGTGTTTAGTACTAACGTAAGTTATGTCTACAACGTTGCACAGACATCTGCCAATAATTTAAAGAAAATACTCGATATCAATCTACATATAGAAGGGGTAAGTTACAATAATTACGTCTTATGCATGAACATAAGTAATGATGGGAGCTCATCGGTGGTATTAGATAGGGGATCATTAATGTTAATAGATTATGTAAGCTTAAGTTCAGGTAGTAGAGAGATTTTACTAATTCCTTATGATAAGTTCACCGTAAGCAGGGTATTCTTAGGTAATAAATCATATGTAATAAATGAGACAACAGCTATAGAGGTGTTACCAGGGGCCACTGTTGAATTATGTACTACAATTAGTGATATTGATACCTCAAATCCACTCATAACCATTCTTTCATTACCCATAGGTGTGAAGGTATCGAGAATTACGTACTTAGGCTGATTGATATGAGTTCACAAAGGTTATCTCAACAGGTTAGATATCCACTAAATTTTAATTTATTAATTAAAGAAATGAGAAGGGTACCCTACTTAGCCAAATATGTGAGTGAGGTGTCATTGAGGCTTGGATATCCAGACTTCTACGTTAGTGATTTACCCAGTGAACTTAAGAAGAAACCGAATGTAAATATACTTTACCCTTTAGGTGAGGGCATTTTTGTACACATATACACACCACCTAGTGGTAGTGAGTCAGGCTATAGGAAGTACGTAACTATAGAGCCTCCACGACCACCAAGAGAGCTCTTTGAGTTAATCGAGAGTAAGATGGCTGAATATATCAGTGAGAGAGATATAGCGATAACACCTGAGGAGAAGAAGAGGTTACTTCTTAAACTTCTGGATAAAGTTGTTAGAATTACTGACGAGAGAGTTAATTACAGGGCCTTATTAAATAAGAAAAATCTAAAAAGCATCCCTGTGTATAGAGCTGATTACGAGTACCTTAAGTATTACTTAGTGAGAGATAAAGTTGGGTTAGGTATCTTAGAACCATTCATTAAGGATCCATATATTGAAGATATAAGTTGCGATGGTGTTGGCTACATATACATAGTTCATAAGGTATTCGGCCCTTTAGAGACTAGTATAAAGTTCAAGACTGAGGAAGAGCTCGATAGATTCGTTATAGAGCTTAGTGAAAGGATAGGTAAGCCTGTAAGTCATGCTAGACCTATAGTTGATGCTACATTACCTGACGGCAGCCGTATAAACATAGTTTTTGGTAAGGATGTTAGCTTAAAGGGTAGTAACTTCACCATAAGGAAATTCTCGAAAAATCCCATATCGGTGATACAGCTAATTAAGTGGGGAACTCTTGACGAGAGAATTGCTGCTTATCTATGGATATTACTCCTTGAGGGTATGAGTGGCTTCATATCTGGTGAGACTGCATCAGGTAAAACTACGAGTCTTAACGCTATTATAGCATTCATAAAGCCTTCAGCTAAGATAATAACTATCGAGGATACAGCAGAAGTTCAGGTACCTCATGAGAATTGGATCAGAGAGTTAACAAGGGAGACGGGAAGTGTTGAATCAAGTGTTACCATGTTTGACCTATTAAAGGCGGCACTAAGACAAAGACCTAACTACATAATCGTTGGTGAGATTAGAGGTGCTGAAGGTAATGTAGCATTCCAAGCAATGCAAAGTGTTACGTGGGATACACCAATATTAATAAAAAATGCGAAAACAGATGAGGTAAAACTTATACCTATTGGCGAATTTGTAGATAAATTTTACAATGAAGGTGAAGAGGGAGTACCTAAATACATTGATGGGTACCTTGTATTATCAATGGATAAGTATGGTAAAGTGAGATGGTCTAAGATAAATTACGTTTTAAGGCATAAGGTTTCAGAGATATATGAAATATTGTATGAAGGTAAGGGAGTTCTAAGAGCGACAGGCTCTCATAGTGTTTTCGTTCTTGATGAAGATGAATTAAAAATCAAGCCTAAGTATGTTAGTGAATTAAAGAGTGGTGACTTACTGGTAACATTTGTTAGGAGAAGTGATAAGGAGAAAAACCTTAGAAGAATTAACGACTATAACATTCTACTAGAAAGTAGAGGAGCTAACGTAGAACTCGTTAGGCACGAATATGTAAGAGTCGGTAGAAGTAAGTACTTAAAGAATGAATTACTCCTGGATGAGAATTTAGCGTACCTATTAGGAATATACTTAGCTGATGGATGTATCGAGGAAAAAGCAGGTAAGAACCCTGTAATATCCTTGTCTTTAGGACTTAGTGAAAAAGAATTTATTAGAAAGGTAGTCAAAGTAATTAAGGATCTTAACTCACCTATTGTTGTTAAGAATAAAGGAAGTTATTTTAGGGTAAGAATATACAATGTCCCTCTAGCATATTTAATAAAGTATATTGCTGGTAGAAAACTTCAGGAAAAATGTGTACCTTATGATCTCTTTGAATCCCCAGGATTTATTATTAAGGAATTCTTTAGGGGACTCATGGCCGATGCTAGAAGGAATAATGTTAGAGAAGGAATTGTTGTCTACACCACGAAGAATAGAGAATTGGCTAAGCAATTAGTATGGTTAGCTAGGTTAGCAGGTTTAGAGTCGAAGATTTTCGAGATCAATGATAAAAGATATGGAAAATACTATGATATTCATGTTAGACTATTTAAGACTAGGGGAGTAAGATTATGGAGCGAAAGAATACCTTTAAAACCCATAGTTAGGATTATTAAGGCTAATAATCTTGAATCTAAACTTCCCTTAGAGCTAACCTATATTGTACGAAGATATAATGATGGAAAGCAAAGATTTATTCTTAGAAGAACAGCTAAGAGAGTAGTTGAATTCCTTGAGGATCATATTGAAGAGTTAGATGAGAAATCAAGAGAGGTACTTAGCAGGTTAAAAATACTTTTAGAAAGTGATGTAGCTTTTCTGGAAGTACTAAATGTAAGGAAAACAAGCTATGAAGGATATGTTTACGATATTTCCGTTCCTGAAACAGAGCTTTTCATAGGTGGTGATGTCCCAATAGCCTTACATAATACAGGTCATCCTGTACTATCTACTTTCCATGCTGGTAGTGTAATAAGGCTTATACAGAGGATTACGTCACCACCAATAAACGTTCCTAAGACACAGCTTGATAACTTGAACTTTGTCATAATTCAGAGTGCTGTGTATAGAGAAGGTGTAATGCTTAGGAGGATGTTAAGTGTTAATGAAATATTAGGCTATGATGCAGCAACAGACTCAGTTATCTACATACCAGTCTTTACGTGGAATCCGTCAAACGATACATTCATGTTTAGAGGTAGGGGTGCTAGTTACCTACTTGAGGAGAAGATAGCCACTATGAGGGGCATACCAAGAAAGGATATTAGACTAATTTATGATGAGTTAGAGCTTAGAGCTCAAATTTTAAGAGAACTGGTAAATCAGAACGTAACAGATTACTTTAAGGTGTTTAAGACATTTGCTAAGATCTATATGATTCTTGATGAGATGTTGAAAGGAAGGAGTAAAGAGGAAACTCAGTACGTAATACTTGAGGGTTTAGAGAAGGTACTTAAGTCAATAAAGAGAAGGGAATTTAAAGTAGACTAAGATAGTTACCTCATCTTACTAATGGTGCCCTCTTTTATCACTAATATTTCATCAGCCAACACCTTAGCTACGGATACATCGTGAGTTGATATAAGCAACGTAACACTGTAATCCCTTCTCAACATGTGTAATATGTTAAGTATCGCTTCTCTTTTATCAATGTCTATATGTGCTAGTGGTTCATCAAGCAGTAAGAATTTTGGTTTTATAATGATAGCTCTAATTATGGATATTAACTGTGCCTCACCCATTGATAGTGTTGAGGTATCTCTTGTTGCCAAGTAATTTAGGTTTAAATCCTTAAGGATTCTTAGGGCTTCACTTAATGCTTCATCACGTTTCACGCCTCTAATAATTAATCCTAAAGCTATGTTGTAGAGTACATCTCCTTTCAACAGAATGGGTCTTTCATGAACATACACTATCTTCCTCCTAATACTTAATCTTTTATCCTTAGGTAGCCTCCAATAGTCATACCCCCAAGTAATTATGCTACCTATGTTTGGTCTATACAAAAGTGCTACTAACTTCATGAGTGTAGTCTTACCTACACCATTAGGGCCTAATATGACATAAGTCTTATTATCATTAAATACGTAACTTACATTCCTTAAAACCCACCTTTTCAGACCTGGATATGTGAACCATATGTTTCTTAACTCGATGGTCATAAGCCGTACCACCTCTCAATAATTCTTGAGAGTGCTGAGAATGATAGAACTGTTACTATAAGTATTAAGCCTAAAGTTAATGCTACCTCAAAACTTCCTTTTGATACCTCAAGTGCTATAGCTGTTGTAAGTACTCTAGTATAACCTCTAATGTTGCCACCAACTAATAATGCTATACCTAATTCACCAATAGCTCTTGAAAACCCCATAATTGATGCAGCTATGATTCCAGGTAATGCCTGCTTAGCTATGAGCATTAAAGTCTGCTTCTCATTAGCTCCTAAAGTTATTGCTAACTCACCGTACGTGATCCATGTATTATGCATAACTCTATATGTTATAGCGGTAATTAAGGGGAATACTAAAATTGACTCACCTATGATTATAGCACATGGTGTATAAAGTAACTTGAGAAATCCTAAAGGCCCCCTTGTACTTAAGAGCATGTACAATACTAATCCTATAAATACTGTGGGGACGCCTATCAATGCCTCAAGTATGGGTATAATAACTCTCGCAACTCTCGAGTTCCTTGACAAGTAATAAGCTGAAGGTACTGATATAGAAAGTGATAGGAGTGTTGCTAAACCTGATACATATATCGATCTAAGAGTTATCTCGATTACTTCATTCAAGTCTTAACACCCACCTTTGACCATTAGCAAGCATTGACCAAATCTTACTAAGCCATTCAATCCTACTCTTAGCGGGGTAGAAGAGCGGCTTTCCATATTCTTGAATACCGTACTTAGCTATTAATTCTTGAGCATCACTTATTAAGAACTTTATGAAGTCACTAGCGATGGACTTTTCAATACCGCTACAAGTGCTGACTATGTAGGCACTGTAGATGTTGATTAATTCGGTGTCATTGCTGTAGAGAATTACTAAGTTGGGTATTCTCCCCTCACTCTTAAATTTAAGAAATGTACCTATATCACTTAGAGTATAGGCGTTAAACTCATTTGCTACTAACAGAGTCTTACCCATACCACTACCAGTTTCTATATACCAGGGTTTACCCTTAGGATTAAGTCCTGTCAAGCCCCATATCATTAACTCCCTAATATTCGTACCTGACTTATCACCCCTACTAATAAACTTCACTTTCCCCAATTCACCTGCTAAGTAAATCTTCCTAAATGCTTCAATGACACTACTTGAATGTGAAACATTTGCAGGGTCATCTTTAGGTCCTACGATGATGAAGTAATTATATGCAAATATGTGTCCATCGGTAAGTACTCCTTTATAAATATATTCCTTTTCAAGACTTGGAGCATGAACTAAGACTAGGCACACATCGCCATTCTCGGCTCTTCTTAATGCTTCACCACTACCTAAAGGCATGAAGGCTAATATGATGTTACAGTTATATCTCTCCCTAAACTTATCAGCTAAATAATCAAGTAAACCTGTAACATATAGACTAGTCGTTGTTGCCGCCCTTACCCTAATCAATTCATATGTCGCATTAAACTTATTGATAGATAGTACGATCATACTTATTGACAGCAATACTGAAAGCAGTATAAGCATTGTTTTGTAATTCATAGTCAATACCCTCTCACTATAGACCCGAAATACTTATTAACGTTATTGAATAATGAGTGTAGCCTTGTAGCTATCTCTATACCTTGGTTATGCATAAAAACTTTAATTATAAGGTATGATGTCATTCTAAATTACTGCAGTAATGAGGGACAATTAATCCTAAAAAGACTTAACTTAAAAATCTAAGTTTATGAAGTAACAAATCTAGTTTTACCTCCTACTTCTTAGATGTATGTGAAGACCTACATGCATCTTAGTGAATTTATCTTTAAATACCTCAGATAATATGTACTCAGCCCTTAGACCTGTGCAGTGACCTGTAACGATACTATCAACACCTAATCTTTTTAATTCATTAGCTACGTCTTTTATGAAATTATCCCTAGATTCTATTAGGTGAAAACCACCTATAACTAAGTATGGACTTTCATTAGTTATTTTACAGGCTTGTCTAACAATGTTAACTATACCTGAATGACTACATCCACTTACAACAATAACCCCTAACCCTTCCACATTTATCGCTATACCAGTATCATCCTTGATCTTATTCTCAGTAAGTTTACCATTAATCACGGTATACAAACCTTCAATCTTAGGTACAAACCTCTCATCTCTTTCAATCTCACCTAAAAAGTAAACACCCGGTGCTATTTCTAATGAATCCTTAGTTAATATTGGAGTTACATTATTAAGTTCATTAATGTTGTACCGTAACCCTATGTTTAATCTCACAGATTCCTTACCTATATGAATTACAGGTTTAAGTATGTCGGGATGTGCTATTAGGAATAATCTCTTTCCCACATACTTGGTTATTTCGGGCATACCTCCTGTATGATCATAATGACTATGTGAAAAGACCACCATATCAATATTCCTTAGATTTAACCCCAATATCTCTGAGTTACGTATTATAGCATCACCGACTTGACCTACATCGAAGAGTATATAGCTACACCTACCACTAGGTGATACTGCTCTAATAAGAATCGAGAGACCATGTTGAGCAAGTAGTCCTACTGAGTTAAAACCTGCATAGTCCTCAGCTAAAACATATATGTCGAGTTCAGAGGCCTTCATATGCTGTCACAAACATGTTATACAAGTAGTTTTAAATTCTTTTATTGATATTATCTTAGACTTAAATCCATGGCTAGGGTAGCATTCACTTTTACCGTTTCATGGTGTTTTACGTAGTTTATCTTTTTAAACAGGATACAAACGCTTCTATGCGGTACTTACCAGGTACGCTCACTATACCGTCAAGGTCTAACCAGTAGCTATAGGTATACCCAGGCATTATGTAGGTGTTATTATTTCTTATCCAAGGACATAGCCCTCTTTCTAATAAATAAACCTTATGTCCTCCTGGATCTCTAATTAGTACTTTGCACCATGTTGGTGGAAAAGTTGATGAAGATGTTAAGAAGGGTTTACCTATGTATATCAACTTATAGAGTAGTTTTGGATTAGTTAACGATATATTTGAAGGTGCTAATAGCATAATGATTCAATATTTAACATACTTACTTAACTATATTTTTTCTGTAGTTCTCATGCAGTCCTTACTAACCAGTATGTAGAAGTTGCCATTGTAGTACATAATACCTGCTTTAGGGCATTCATGATTACCTAATGCTATATATCTCTTAAACCGTTCAGGCGTTCCAGTACATGCATAGAATATCTGAATTACTTCTGAATCTCCATCAAGGTATAATACTAAGAACTAGCTTCCTCGACGTCCAGTTGTAGTTACAGGTAATGGTATGAAAACAGCATCACTTAATACGATACTCTTACCTAGGTAGTTGTTGGGCTGTATTAGCTTAACATATTAGTTACGCCCTCCTAATGTAATGCTTGTGACTTGACTTAATAGTAATGATTCACATTTAGTATTTGAAGTAAACTTGAATAAACCAATAGCTATATTGTTATAACATGATGTTAGGAGCGCAGCAATAAGTATGAGTAATAATGTAATAGCCAAGATAGTTGATCTTACTTTGCTCAAGGTTACTCGAGAATTACCTATGCCGACTAGATGTTATATATCTAATCTTTCGAACGAACGTCGCAAATGCAACACAACTTATAGTGGCTTGATAAGATTCTTTAACTGGACATTAGTTTAGCTAGTTAGCATTTTAGTGATCATTATGTTAGCTTAGATTAGTTATTACTGCTGATATAGCTCTCACTATGGGTGTATATAGTGGTAATAAGTATATTAGTGTCAGGCTTACTGCCTTACAATTCAGGTAAGACATACTTCACGATAGCGTTAGCTAGAGGATTTAAGTCTATAGGTTTATCAGTTTCTGCGTACAAGCCTGTCGCAGCACATAGTATCTGGTATCAATTTAAGTCGTTTATGGAGTCTTTAAGACTTGGTGTTCTAGTAGGTGAGGATGTAATTAACTATATGAAGCTTGGATTAATAAGAGATCCTGATACGCAAAATCCCATAGATATCCTTACAGCAGTACCTGACATAAGCAAGTATATATCAATAGATGAGTACTTAAAGGTAATGGAGGACGCAGTCTCACAAGCTGTCCTTGTCAGGATATCCTACGGTATTAGAAGATACTTCATAATACATGATACACTTAACTATTTAAATGAGCACTTAAGGAATCAGGTTCTAGATGCGGCAAAAGCATTCGGGCATGCGTCGAGGGTTAATAAGTTGTGGTTACTCAATTACTTAATGAGTAAGGAGGTTGATAACATACTAGTATCATCGTTTAATAAAATTACTTCAATAAGTGATGTAGTACTAATTGAATCATTTAGTAATGCATTAATACCTACATCCGCATTAGCACCATTTATTAATGCACTAAGTATTGTTACACCAGGTAAGGCACTAATATTCTCAGGGAGTAAGTTAAGGTCTTATCTATCAACAATAAAGTCGCTCATGGAACTTGATAGTAGGAGATTCCTTAAATTCTTCAAACCTGACTTAGAGGTTAATATTCCATTATGTGAGGAATGGCCTCCTAGAAAGCTTAGTAAGGACGTTATTGAATTAATTCTTGAATTAAAATAACGATTATTATGTCCTTAAGTATGTAGGGTTAGCTGTTGTTTCTTTGTTGTAGGTGAGTTTTTGTAGGTTTCTCGCCTTAACTGTTATTGGGTTAAACATATATGCCTAGACAGCATATAGGCTTAGTAGTGACTCCTAGTTCCCGATACCCACTCCTCGGCTGGGTGGGAAGGGAGCTAGGAAAAACCATAGGCAGGGAATGGTAATACTTAATAGCCTTACCCATCATCAAAACTTAGGTATGCCCCTATGCGGAAGAGTAGTAGTGGGGAGTACTCATACCTAGAATCCGGGTTAAGCAAGTTAAGAACTGCTTCAATACTATACATTGTAAGTTCACTGCTTGCTAGTATAGGTCTCATATCTGTACTACCATTTATAACAATGATACATGCTCTACCTTTGCATGCTGATATGGTCGCCCTTACAATCACAAAGACTATAATTGTTAATGCTGAAGCTTCAGCTATAGCGTTTACAACTATGGGTGTAGCAATAACCATGCTTATACTTTCAATAGTTGGCGGTATAATCTCGTTGATAGCCCTCTTTGCCTACTTAATACCATCATTTAGTGACTTAAGCAAATATGATGAATCTGCATTTAGTACACCCTATAAGTTATTAAAGATAGGTTACTTACTTGGCTTGATACTATTCATAGTAGCATTAATAATAATCATACTAGGAGCCGTAGGGAGAGCCTTAACCAGTATAATTTTAGGGATGGTATTGATAATAATATCATTCATACTGTTACTACTAGGTAAGATAGGATTAGCTATAGGCATGTTTAAGTTAAGAGATAGATTAGCTGAGACATTATTCTTGGTAGCAGGTATATTATTCATTATAGGTATAATTGTGACCATAGTTGACTTTGTCGGCTGGATATTAGTACTCGTAGCTACGGGTTCTGCTTTAGATAAATTAAAAATGAAGACGTAATTCACTCAATAATTTCTATATTTTATTTACCTTCTCGCAAGAGCTATTAGAATCCCTATTATAAATCCTATCGATACGGGACCTACAGTTAGTAAGCCTAAGGTTGTTAGGAAATTCTTTATTACTGGCAGTAATTGCTGTGCTTGCATTCCTAAGTTAGCTATGAAGTCCTCAACACTACCTCCAAGACTCCAAACAGATAGTACCGAACCTAATACTAGTATTCCAATAAACGCCAAGATATATTTTAATGCTTTAACCGATACATAACCTAACGCTAGGCCTAGAGCGAATTGTATTACTAGTGCTACTAGTACTTTAGGATTCTTTAATGCCTCACCTATTATGTCCTCTATATTCACACCTGTTAGCGGTGTAGTTACTGTCTCAGCTTGAACTACATGAACTAAGAGCATCATTGTAATCAATATCATTAAGGACAACAGTAATGCATATCTCAAAGTTTAACACCAACTATAAATTATTGAAAGCGGTTAAATAAATAATCCTTAATCCATTCATTCTTTCCTCGGATGGGTAACTCTTTAAGAATTTTAATTGTGTTAAGTCTTAATTTCTCATCATCCTTAAATATCCCTCTACTAGCTATGGTGGTCATAAACATAGGCTCTTCAATACCTCGAACCAGGGCACATGTATGAATGGCCTCAATAACTAGTAAAAGTCCCTTAGGCCTAAGTACATCCATAAGGAAGTCAGCCACTTGTTCAGTCAATCTCTCCTGAAGTTGTAATCGCTTAGAGTACGCATCAACTATCCTAGCAAACTTACTAAAGCCTAAAACCTTCTTGCTAGGTATGTAAGCTACATGTGCATAACCGAAAAATGGTAGTAGATGATGTTCACATATGGACCTGACTGGTACGTCCTTAATTATTACTAAGTCCTTATATCTTACGTACTCGTTAACTTCAAACACTTTAACATACTCCTTAGGGTTAACTCTGTATCCTCTCGTTAATTCGTTAAGCCACATTTTAGCAACACGTGAGGGGGTCTCCCTTAAACCTTCCCTATCAGGATCTTCACCTATTAATTCAAGAAACCTCCTAATCAGTAATTTTAACTCCTCTTCTCTATTCATTGCTGACTTTACATGTAATTCCATGATGTTCACCTACCACTAACTGATAGCCTATATTTTAATAGTTGATCCCCAAGAGTACCTATGGAGTTCTCATCGTTCATGTATTCCTCGTAAGCTTTCTTACCTTCATCACTAGGGTATTCATCCTTGTATCTAAGGACCCCCTCAATTACTTTATTCTCTTTATCTGATACATAAATAATGATAGGTTCTACAGGTACGGCCCATCTAGGCTCTAAATCCGCTCTAATTAATGCCTCTAATACCTCCCTATCTGAAGCATCACTCCCTAACCTACGTAATGCTAAGTAATGATTATCTACATAATGAGCTATCATGTATCCGATATCAGCATCCCTAATCTTTAAATACCAGCTACCTACCTCTGATGAGTCAGTTAAAACTACGTGAGGTCCTGGGACAACACTAACACCTAAGTCCTCTACATATCTAATAAAGCCGTAAAGATTCCTAACATTGACCTTCAGTAACATATCCTAACCCAGGATTAACTTGTATACTAAGTTTATGAACGTCATGTACCGCATTTAAATCATTTTAAAGTGAGTTAGCCACTCTTGATGTAGTTGTATAATTTGTATAACTTTATTATACCAGTATACACAGTATGATTGGGTTAGTATATGAGTAATATCATTGTAGTTAGAAATGTCGATAAGAACATTTATAGACGTGTGAAGAGTATAGCTACCCTTAAGGGATACACCATGGGTGAAGCATTAACTGAAGCTATGAAGCTTTGGCTATTACTCAACGAAATCAACAGTAAGGAATACTTAGAATACCTTCTTCAAAGAGAGAAAAGTGAGGAAAAACTTAAAGAGGTTCAAGAGAAGTACGGTAGTAAGTTTAAGGGTAAATATGTAGTTATATGTGATGGTGAACTCATAAAGATATGTAACGATGAGGAGGAAGCATATAGAACGGCAAGTAAAACTAAAGCTACACAATGTATCATAGCACAATTAGGGAGGATTACTGAAGAGGAGAAGAGGTTAGAATTGGGTATGGGGATCTTTGAGTGAAGTTTAAGTATTCTAGAGCTCATAAACCTCCTGCACCCGTAATTAAGGTTACACTACCTATAAATCAGTGGGCACGAAATAGAGCTTATTGTGGATACAGGATTTAGCGGAGGTATACTCATACCATTCTCACTATACCTTAAACTAGGTTTCACTCTATTTGAAGTTCCAAGTAAATATTACGGTGTACTACCTAAGGTATTCAAATACCTCTTCATACAGCATTAGCGAGAATTATGATAGGTGACATTGTACTGAAAGTTCACATACATTCTCATCCATTATTAAATAAGCAACTTGCAGGTAGAGAGGTCTTGAATAAGATGAAAATCCTTCTTAATGGCCCAGCTGAAGAATTAGAAATCATTAAGTGAGTCCTCCTTAATGATACTTACTAAGAATAATTATAGAATCACGTATGTGTTGTTAAGATGATGAACTAACCTTATATTTGGAAATGTATTCTTTACACTCCTTAATACTTTCTCGTCATCATCATGTAGTTCAATAATTTCATAGTTAAGCCTCAATGCTTTCTCTACTAATTCTACCTTAACTATGTATGATGGTCTGTAATCTCTGTTACTTCTCATGAATATAGCCTTTGGTCTTACTCCTATAAATTTTATGAATTCCTCCATACTAACATCCTTAAGTCTTCGAGGTCTACCCGTAATTATGATTATGCATCCCTTTCTGGCTCTATCCCTAACTAATTCTATACCTATAGATCTAGGTTTATCTAACCTGATTATGAGGTCTGGATCAAAGAATGTATCCCAGAATTTACGATTCTTAACACCACCACTTACTTCTAAAGCAACTCTTAACCTCTCAGTAACATCCACGATAACGCCATCAATATCGAATGCGTAACATACATTATTCAATCCTTAACACCTAGCTCATCTCTTAACTTCCTAAGTAAAGGTATCTCACGTATCTTATCCTTAGGAAGGAGCTCCCATAATATACCTTTAGGTCTGTACTTCTCCAATGCTCTAACCACCCTAGTAGGTGTTATTATGTAGTCAACTGTATAGTCCCAAGGATCTCTAGGTATTCTCTCACTAATTACTTGTACGTCATGAACTGTTGTAACTATGGGTGTGGACTCATCAACTTTTCCAAGCATGCTGAGAATGCCATACTCTAATTCGGAATAACCTTCACCCTTACCTAACCTATTACCCCACACATCAACAACCACAGATCCGACAACTATTAAGTCTACATTGGGGAGGTCTTTAGGATGTATTATCTTACCATACTTAAAGGCCCCTTTAATAGTTGATGCTCTCTGATATTCAGAACTAGGTATCAGTCTAGGATTTAACAATAAAAACCCCTTACTTATTCTCGGCGTAGGCATTATGACTACTTTACCATCGCTTAGTGCAAGATATCTAACAGGTTTTTGAGGTGAGTCAGGATTAATCTTAATAACATCAGCACTCCTGTAGATATCCATCCTTGATAACCTATCAGCAGCCTTCTCAGCACCAATAAAATTAGGTATCCTACCATGATGTGGAAGAGGAAAAGTAGCAATACCCTTTCTAAGCATTAAATCCCAAATACGTTTCCTTAACTTACTTTTAATGCTACTATTCATACTCAAATTAGTAATTACAATCTAGGTTCATAATACTTACTTAACATCGTAATTAAGCTATGCTTCAATTCAGTAATTAAATGAAAACTATGGAGGTAGAACAAATAGTTTATAAATGAACCTATTAGGCCTATGTTAGGAAGGGTGAAATTGGTAAACTTGATAATTATACGTTTAACCTTGAAACCCATTTGTTGGTATCTCATTGATTTCACATTTTTAACTCTTACTAATCATTCTTAAGGTCTTTATAATCATTACTAAAGCCAGCATTTCCATTATAACTACGTAGACTATTAGGTAAGGCTTTGAGTAGGTATATAGAGCACCCATGATAGTATTGCCAATGCCCCATGAGAATCCGTAGACTAAGCCATAGATTCCGTAGGCGTATGCCCTAGTTTCTGGTGTACTTAAATCAGCAACTACTACTCTCATACTTGTTTCATATATTCCCATAACTATACCCCAGATTATCGATGCTGTTATTAATGCACTCACCTTGTTATGTAGTAATAATGGTACGGTTATTAATGCTAATAATGGTGTGATTAGTATTGATTTAGGTCCTATTTTATCATATATGTAGCCCACAGGGAAAGCTACTATAGCATCCGTAGCCATGGATATTATATAGAGTGTGGGAATCAACGCTACAGGCATTAAGCCCACATAACTAACGTGGTATATGAAGAGTGACCAGTGAATGAATCCTAAAGAGAGCATGGCCATAGCGATTATGTAGAATAGAAGGGCCTTACTAAGTATTCCTCTTCTCTTAATCTTCTTGCCTTCTCCACGCCTCTCTAATGATTTTAGCTTAGGATAGGTTGTTGATGCAAGTATTAACATAGATATGGACGCCATAGCTGGAATTGCTAAAATCAAGAATGCATATCTTATAGACTCCTTACCTATGGCATACATTACTAATGCTGGACCAGCAATAGCTCCAATCTGATCCATTACTTCATGTATACCGAAGCCCTTACCTCTTCCAATACTTTCTGTTACTTCAGCTAAAATGACATCCCTAACTGGCGTTCTTAACCCTTTACCTACTCTCTCAAGTATTACAAGTAGTAATGCACTCTCCCAATTACCTGTAAAAGCAAGTAGGGGTACTGCAAATAGGTTGATGGTATAACCTAAATAGACTAAACCCCAATAAACCTTGCTAGATCTAAGTATTCCTGCAATAACACCACTAACCCCTCTCATTACATAGCCTAGAAATTCACCTACACCTACAGCACCAGCAATTAATGCTGATGCACCGAGCATTTCAAAGTAAGCACCGATTACTGACCTAGCACCCTCATATGTCATATCAGCAAAGAGAGATACTAGACCTAAGGCTATGAAGGCTATCAATACCTTTTTCACTAAGGGTTTACCCGATAATCATATTCATGTGTGGTAATAAAAACTTACATACCTAGGTAGCTAACCTACCTGGAAGGGGAGTTCTTAATAACTAATGAAATGGTAAATATAGTTAGGGAGCTGCGTGAGTGAGGAAGTTGAGGATGTGATTTATGATACGTTAAGCATAATAGTTGATGCCTATAAAGAATTATCAAGTATAATGAAGAGTAAATTAAGTGATAGAATTATCTCAGAAGTTATGAGTGAAGTTGCTAGAATAAGCATTAATGAATTAGCGAGACAATTAATTCTATCCGCATACCCTGAGGTAGATGATTTACCTGAGAAAGAGTACTTAATAATTGACACATTAGTACCTGCTTTTCTGGAAAAGTATGTGTTAGAAAAACTAGGTTATAGTAGTAGATCGATAAGTGAGATAATGGATGAGTTAGTCTCTGTAGTTGAGGGTTTAAGAGTTAACGAGGATGTTATAAAGAGTATGTATGATACATTCATTAAGTACGTAAGGAAGGGTAAACTTAAGGAGTTCATATTTAATGCACCACAAGACTTACTTAAGGAAGGCAAAGAGAGTAGTAATTAAGTTTCAGCTTGGTGCAAGGTAATATTTACAATTCCCAGCATCATATTTTAATAATGGAGATTCTGCCTTATGAAGGTAGTAATATATTAAGAATAGGAGTGTGGGATTAGGCTATGGTTATAATGCTTGTTAGAGAAAGAGTGAGTAGACCTAGAAGGTTTGTAAAGTTAAAACTCATGCTTAGGAGGGTAACACATAGTAGGGGTTTTTACGTCATAGTAATATTTTTAGCGATGTTTTTAGTAAGTTCAGCTATGTTTTACTATGTAGAGCATGAAATACATGGTAGGAGTGAAGTTGATTTACCTACAGCTATGTATTGGGCATTAGTAACTATGGCGACTGTAGGCTATGGTGATGTTGTTGTAACTCATGATGTCTTAGGCTATACCGTTGCTGGTATGACGGCGGTAATGGGTATAGCTACATACACATTAGTGATATCAACGTTAGCAGATGCTTTTTTCTCGGGGACACTACAGAGAGCTTTGGGAAGGGGTAAGTTGAAGAAGAAAATATTGGTAATCGGGACAACACCTAGTTGTAGAGAGGCTATAGATGAATTAGTACTTAGTGGTTATGGCGATATGGTTGGTTGGGTAATGTCTAGAGAGCCAAAGGCACCGCCACCCGTTGACTTCATAGTTGGTGAGTATAGTGAAGAGACATTAGTTAGAGCTGGAGTAATGCATGCTGAAACAATTCTCATATGTTTAAGAGATGATAGCACCATACTACATTTAGTACTACTTATTAAGAGACTCAATAAGAAAGCTAGAATAATGGTATTAGTTAATGACCCAAGAACAGCTGAGCTACTTAGAGAACTAGGTGTTAAGGACATATTAACTCAAAGCCTACTTGGAAGAATAGCTGCTACAGCAATATTTGAGCCAACCATAGTTAGATTTGTTAATGAAGTAGTAACAGTCAGAGGTGGTGTCGACTTGACTGAAGTCATAGTTACTGAGGAAGGAATAACTGTAGGTGATTTAGAGAAAGAGTTGATGAAGCTACATAAGGACTATAGATTTGAGATCATAGCCGTAAGAAGAGGTGACGAGCTAATATATGCACCTCAGAATGACATGAAGTTGTCGGCAGGTGATAGACTGGTTATCTTGAGAGCTAAGACTTAATGTAACTAAGTTAATTACTTCCTCAATATAACTTAATTAGATCCGGTAAGTTAAGCATAATTGGATGATGAATTTTCGGGGAGAATGAATAGTGATGAAGCGGTTACCCACCTGACTCTACTTAGAAGAGTGTCAACAATTCCCTAGGACTTTATTAATGCAAAACTCAATGTCTGAGGTTTCCCTAATGATTCTTCTCTCCGTAGTTACTACCTCCTTAGTTAATGGGTTAAACCCTTTCCTAAGTATCGTATCCCAAAATATACACGTACCAATTATCTCCCAATCATTAGCTTTTTCTGCCAGGTTTATGGTACTCATTAAGTAATTAAGCATGTCCTTGGTTGGTGGGGTAATTCCTAGCTCTTTAACCTTGTGATATAATTTTGAAATATAATTGTTAATACCTACCCTAGCTCTAAAGTATAGATACTCCTTAACCTCATTAACATTATTTAGTTTCACAATTCTTGAGTCAAAGTATAAGGGCCTTTTGAGAAGCAAAGAGGCATGAGCTGATAGAATTGACGATGCTGTACTAATTAACTTGAATACTCTACCACCATATGGTAAGTAATTAACCATTATCAAATTAACCTCATCAGATATTACATACGCCATTAGCGCATTAAATCTCCTTAACAATTCTTTCGCGCTCTCCACTAGTGCATTATGTACTATTTCATCACGTGGTTCTTTAAAACCTTTAAGTGACTTACCGAATCTTACACCATCCAGTCTTAAAGCTATGGGCTCCTTAACGATACCCAGCCCTACCTCTCTTTCTTTAAACTTTGCACTCATATAGGGTAGATTAAACTCATCTATCATTCGCTCTATGAATTTTAACGCATTTTCGCTAAGCATAATATCACATCTTCTTGGCTAACAAACATACAAATCCACCACTTACAGTATTAAATTTGGGTTCCTCATACTTGGGTTGGTCTTTAGGACCATAACTATTTAATGTTGACACGCATTTTAAGATCTTGAAATTTAACTGATTTAGCATGGACTTAACCTCATCAGTACTGTAAAATTTAGCTACTCTGTAAAAGGGCGATCTAGAGAACATTCTATAATACCTACCCCATTCTGAGTCTCTAGGTATAATGCACACAGCAATTAATCCACCATACTTCAAGACCCTCCATGACTCACGTAAAACAGTTAGTGGATCATTCACAAAGCATAGCGTGACTATTATAGCTATGAAGTCAAATACTTGGTCCCTAAATGGTAAATACTCTCCATAACCAGCAATAACCTCAATACCTCTATCCCTGGCTAGTTTAATCATATTAACTGAGGGGTCAATGCCATATCTGATGCCTAGCTTGGATGCAAAGAATCCCGTACCTACACCTATTTCTAATCCAAGACCTTTCAATCCTAATGCCTCCAACGCCTTAACTTCATTCTCAGCAGTAATTCTGTTTCTTGAGTACCACTCATCATATCTCATCCACAACTTGTCGAAAATCTCTTCTGACAGCGTAATACACCCTAATAATTTATACTTACGTTTTTAATCTACATACCGTAGCTCACGTACTGTATACTTTTTAAATTTAGAACATGCTAAGCTAACACTGGATGCCTCCCCGTCGGGGATAGAGATGTTTAGATCTATAGATAACGTTAAAGAAATTAGTAGTAAGAGAAAATTCGAGTCAAGAGATATTGTTAAGAGACTCGGTGCGATACCTCCCGTAAGGATCCACATTAAGAATCACCCGATAGATGTACCCGTAACAGTATTCAATGCTACAGCTATACTCCGTGATGACCTTATTTACGTTTACGCTAGGGTAATTCTAGGCTATTACATGTACGTCAGTGCTATAGCTTTAGTTAGGATACCTATTCACGATTTATTTAATGGAGCAATTAACACCTCACATTACGCCGCTGAGATAGTCATTTATCCATCAACAAGATACGATATATGGGGTACTGAAGATCCACGTATTGTTGAGATAAATGATAAGTGGTACTTAACATACACTGGTAGAACAGTTAACTACTTTAACCCAGTAATTAGAAGAGAACGAACATTACCCGTAGTTGCTGTTAGTGAAAATAGAGATGGTAGGTATTGGAGAAAGGTAGGTGCTTTAGTCTTACCTCAATACTTAAGATCTCACCTTGTGAGCGATAAGGACACGTTCGTTGTTAAAACTAATGCTGGTGAAATACTGGTATTTCATAGGCCGCATCTAGATGACGATACATATCATACATTAATTAGTAAGATAGATAGATTGCCTGAAGCAAGAAATGGTATTGAGGAGATCGAGGTTAAGGATAGTGTAGTAGTTCTTGAAGCAGCACCCTTTGAAAGTAAGATAGGTTGGGGGGCACCACCTCTTGAAGTCGGGCCTAATAAATACTTAGCAATACTTCATGGAGTTGACAAGGAATTAGAAGCGTATAGAGTATTTGCAGCATTAATAAAGTATGATCCAGCTGATGACCCAAGAGTTGAGGGAGTTACACCTTACTACATTATGGAGCCTAGGGAATTATATGAAGTATACGGTGATAGACCACTAACTATATTCCCATGCGGTTTCTTTAAATACGATGATAAGGGTATAATAGTTTACGGGGCAGCAGATTACGTAATAGGCTTCGCTGAAGTAGACATTAATGAACTACTCGGAATTATAGAATCAAGTAGTGAGTAATGAAGTATTCAGTTTTAAATATTAAATAGATAGTTCTTTCTTAACGTATTCATCTATATCTTTACCTATACGTGCAGATCGTTTATACGCAGCTTCAACAGTTCTCATGAGTGCTGCCTTAACACCTCTTGACTCCATGGTCATTAATCCCCTAATAGTGGTTCCAGCAGGTGTTGTCACAGCATCTCTCATTTCAGCAGGATGTATTGAGGGATTTGAGCGTAAATATTCAGCTGTACCTTCTAATACGTCTAGTATTGCCTTATATGCTAGGTCCCTAGACATTCCCGAAGCTACAGCGCCCAAGACTAAGGCATCAACTATCTCAGCAATGAAGGCGGGACCGCTACCAGCTAAGCCCGTCCATATATCTAAGTATTCCTCAGGCACCCAGTAAACCCTTCCAAAGCATTCAAATACCTCATTAACTGAGTCTCTACACTCCCCCTTAACATCAGTTATTGCCGTCGATGACTTCCTAACAACAATGTTTATATTAGGCATAGCTCTATAAACTTCAGAACCTTTAAGAACTCTCTTTAATGTATTGAGCCTTATACCAGCCATGACTGAGACCACGACCTTGTTTCTCCAAGAATCACTCTTAACTTGTTTAGCAACTATAGGGAAATGATGAGGTTTAACACTAAGTATTATAAATTCAGCCTCACTAACAGCATAATTGTTATCCCTAGTTGCCTCAGCACCTAATGATCTAGCATTAAGTAATGTAGCTTTAGACCTACCTGTAGCTATAATCCTTAAGCTAGGGAAGCACTGCTTTAAAGCCTTAATCATTGCTGACCCAACCTTACCAGCGCCTATAATAGCTATAGTACTTCTGACTGCCCTACCCACATTGTCACCTAAGAACTATGTAATCCATGATTAATAAGTAAAATCCTTCAAGTATATGTCATCTCTATTATTATCTCTATTATTATAAAGATATGGGGAATAACTACCCATATTGATTAAGCCTCGTTAATGGGTTAAGCCGAAGTTTTAAAGTGCTTAACTCATTAACCTTAACTTTTACTAACTTTTACATGGAATTATTGGAATAGGGTAGTATACTATGGTTAAGCTCTAAGTAATTGGTTTCTTAATCTTATGAACCACTCTTATATTAGTTATTACTGTTGTTGGGTATTGACCTCTCTCATCTTTCTCGTACTTTTTCACCATATCCCAAATCGTTAGTAGAGCTGCACTAACTCCTGTAAGAGCCTCCATTTCAACACCAGTCTTGGCAGTAGTCTTAACAGTAACTCTGACTAGTATGGAGTCTTCACCAATGAATTCATAATTAACCTTTACAGAGGTTATCGGTATGTTATGTGTTAAGGGAATTATATTTGGGGTGTTCTTGACTGCTAGTATAGCAGCTATAGTCGCTACTGAAAACACATCTCCCTTCTCAATTTTACCCTCTTTAATCATTCTTATAGTTTCACGTTTTAACTTAATTATACCTTCAGCAATGGCCTCCCTATACGTAACTTCCTTAGATGTTATATCAACCATAGCTACCCTCACAATCAATCACCTCTTAAAGAATGGCTCCCTTAATCTATTTGCTTTAACTATTAACTCCTTAATCCTATCTACATCCTTCATTTTAAGTGCAGGCTTTAAGTCAATGTATAAGTCATTCCTATATATACATAACTTTAGCTTCCCATCAGGTGTTAACCTTATTCTAGTACACTTCATACATAAGTCTGGATTAGCGTAACCCTTAACTATGGTAACTTTAATACCTGTGGGTAGTATGTAAGTAGGTCTATTCTGAAACTCCTTAACGTATTTCTTAATGGCTATACCTTCTAGAAATTTCTCAATACCGTTGAGACCTACGTGCATACTTTTCCATACATTCGTAGCAATACCTAAAGGTATTAGTTCAATAACATTCATATCTAACCCATACTTTGAGGCATAGTCTATTATTTCCTTAAACTCATTCTCATTAAACTTAAGGGCTAAGAAATCTATCTTAAGTTTAATGCCTACATTAAGGGCTTCCTCAATACCCTTAAGTACTGAGTTTAAGTTTCCTCCCGTTATGAACTTAAATACACCAGGTTTTAATGAATGTAAGCTAACATTAATGTAGTCTATGCCGGCCTCTTTAAGGTCTTTAGCATATTTAGCTAGTAATGAGCCATTAGTAGTTAAGCTAATACTTGATGCATAGGGTCTTATCTCCCTAATTATATCTACTATATCATTACGTAGTAAGGGTTCGCCACCTGTTAGTTTATAATACTTTATGCCGAGATCTCCTGCAGCTTTAGCTATTAGACCGTACTCTTCAGGTGATAGCTCATTACGTAAGCTTTGAGATAAAGGTATTCCTTCCATGTGGCAGAATATGCATGAGTGATTACATCTTAATGTGACGCTTATTCTCATGTGTGTGAGTGGTCTCCCAAACCTATCAATAAGCATTACTAAACTCTTACCTCCAATTCTTTTTCTTCGAGAGGAAATAATCACTTATCCCTCCATGAGCCAATTCAAGCAATTCATTACGTGTCCACTTCTCACCTAGAAGGAGCTTAGGTAGCAATATATCGAGTATATTCCATTCCCTGAAGTACACTATAGAACCTGGAATTCCTATTATTACCTTACTTCCCTTGTAAGCTAGCATGGACATCGTGCTAGGTTTAACGGGTATACCGTAAATAATTACCTCAGTAGCGACTGATGCTATGGCTTTATGTGTGTAATCTGTTGGGTCAACACTCATACCTCCAGTAGCTATCACTATGTCTGACACTCTAATACAGCTTAATAAAGCCTTCTTAATTTTATTAAAGTCATCCGGTACAACATATCTCCTAACTATTTCAGCACCATACATCTTAATCTTAGATTTAACCACACTTGTTGCTTCATCCTTAGTTATTCCTTCATAAATCTCCGTTCCTGTAACTACTAACCCTATCTTGGTTTTGATAGGCTTTTTAACTTCAACTATTGGTGCTACAATCCTTGCCCGTTCAAGTACCTTCTCATACTTCTCGCTATCTATGAATAGAGGTATTAAATCAACTATACCTACAATATCATCCTTATTAACTAAGGTATAGCTCTTTCTGGTTGTTATTATGAAATCACCTAGAGAGTTTATTATGTTTAAACCCTTAACATTAACTTTAACTATTCCTCTTTCAATTGATGATCTTATTAATGCTTTACCCTCTTCAGCACTAACTACATACGTACCTGAACCAGCAATAACTCTCGCAAGTGATGTCACAGCTTCATCCTCGTGAATACCTTCACCTTTACTTTCATCCTCAATTAGTACATAGTAATGGCCCGATCTCTTTAAAATCTCAACATCCTCGGTCTTAACTACATGACCTCTCCTAAAAATAGCACCCTTAAAGTCTTTAGTGATCATGGTAATATCGTGTGCAAGTCTATGCCCTATTGCTTCTTCAGCTCTAACTAGTCTTGGTGTCAATGAGTAACACCTACAAATACGTTGCCCCTTAAACCTTAAATGTATTTCATAAATATTTACCAGATCTCACCAAGGTGTGCTAGCTTAAATCATGTAGGTATTGATACCTAGTTTAATGATTAAATTAAATACTTCGGGGACTAGGGATTACTCAGGTGTACTCAAGTGTGAGTAGACGTAAATATGGCTTACTCACTGAAAAGCAGTATATAGTTCTTAAGTTAAGAATTGAAGGACGAACTCAAGAAGAGATAGCTAGGATTCTAAATACTACTAGAGAGAATGTATCGATTATTGAAAAGAGGGCTAAGGAAAATATAAAGCTTGCTGAAGAGACCTTGAAAATATACAAATCACTGCTAGCAGCTAGTGAAATTATAGTGAGACCTGGAACGCATTTAGTTGAAATACCTAGGCTCGTCATTAGTGAAGCTGATAGGTTAAAAATCAAACTTAAAGCTAATTTCACTAGAATATACGATGAAATAAGGTATAAAGCAGGTATGTGTGTGAGCGGTACTAGAGTTGTTAAGCCTATCAAGATAATGATATTTAAGGATGGCAACTTTGAGGTTTATCCTGCTGAGAGAGCTTAAGTAATAACCCTTAAGACTTTAATAACGTTTAAGCCGTAAGTCCTCACGGAATCAACTACCTCCCTATTTCTTGCTACTACAGCAATTAAACCCCAAGGTACAGCCTGTACCTTCCTAACTAGTGCATAGACAGCATTGAACATATTAACATCGTTTAAGTTATTAGTGACTATCAATACATAATCCTCCTTATCGATGCATCCCTTAGGTATAGCTAAGTACTCAACACTTCCATCAACTTCAGACTGATATGTCTCAACTACATATTTACTTGAGAATGTAGCGTTAGCCTTCCTTGTAGCTACACATAGATTTACTCTAATCCAGTAAGCTATAGATGTCGCTAATGGTGATGAATCTTCGGGATAAGCTAATATGACATCAACATCATCTATCTTAGGTATTAACGTTACCCAAAATCCGAGTAAATCCAAAAATCCTATGTTATGCGTCAACCTCCATACTTCCACCTGGCCTTTACTATTAGGCCTCACCATATCATCAACTACTTTCTCTATTAATCTCAACTCTTCAATTTTCCTTAAGATTTTCTTAGCAGTCGATTCTTCAGGTACCGTTAGGAAGTTTACGTACCTCCACAATGCTTGCTGGGGTACATCAAGCATAAGTTCTAAGTCCCTAAATGTATAGAAACTTTTCAATGCATTAAGTAACCTAACAACAAGACTTCTTATATTCTTCTCGTCATAAAATTGAGTATATGACTTATTATCGTACCTCATATACATCTACCGCTATAGCTGCTCTACGTTAATGTTAAGGTGAAAGAATTTAAATCGTGCTATACTGCTGGTTTAAGCTGAAATATACTCACTTAATGCTACCTTATACACTATTAGAAGAGCTTTCACATAACTACATATACGTTTAGGAGACTCAAATTACCCCTTAAGGAAAAAGTAAGAGGTTAGGGGTTGGGTATGAAAGAGGATGTAAGTGTATTTAGTGATAAGCACGCTGATGTTACTTTAAAAGAAGACATTATAGTTGGTAAACACGTCTTCGGTAATCTATACGGTATAGATAAGAACATAGCTAGTGATGCGGAAGAGTTAAGAAAGATAGTACTTAAAGCAGTTGAATTATCGAAAACTAGGTTGCTTGATATAAGGGTATGGAAGGTTGGAGGTAAGAAGGGGGGCGTCTCTGTCATAGCATTAGTTGAGGAATCTCACATAGCTGTTCATACATGGATTGAGTACGATTATGCTACCGTAGATGTTTACACATGTGGTCAAAACTCAGATCCGTGGAAGGCCTTTAACTACATAGTAAGCAAACTACGACCTAGGTATTATACAGTCAACTATGCTGATAGAAGCAGCATAAGTATACGTGTATTCAGTGGTAGATAATTCCTTCGTATTCTTCCTAACAATTTGATAATAGTTAATCCATAAATATGTTTCAACTCACGTTTATTTAGAATCTTGAGAGTGTATCTTTAGAGGGAAGTGGGTTGAGCATTTATGGTAATGTCATGTAGAGTGATGAATATAGTTAGGGAAGTCTCCCAAGAAGTCTCAAAAGTTGTTTTAGGTCATGAAAGGGATGTACAATATTTAACATTAATCATAATAATGGGTGGTCATGCACTCATATATGGCCCACCGGGCGTTGCTAAAACTTTGACATCTGAAGCTATAGCTCACGTTATGGGTCTTAACTTTAGAAGAATATCATTCACTCCGGATTTATTACCTTCAGATATAATTGGAGCTAAGATTATTGACCCGAAAACAGGAGATCTTAGAACAGTTAAAGGTCCCATATTCGCAAACATAGTATTGGCTGATGAAATAAATAGAGGAAATCCGAAGTCGCTCTCCGCACTTCTTGAAGCGATGCAGGAAGGTAAGGTAAGTATTGAAGGGGATATCTATGAATTACCTAGACCGTTTTCAGTAATAGCAACATTAAATCCTTTAGAGACTCAGGGTATATTCCCATTACCTATAGCTATATTAGATAGATTCACTATTAGCTTAAGATTTGATTACCCAGGTAAAGATATAGAGGAGATGTTACTCGTCAAGGATACATTAGCCTTAACCCCTGAATTAGTTTCAAGATTGAGACGCATATGTAGTGCTTCTTGCATATTTGAAGCTATGAGTGATTTTAAAAGAGTTAGGGTTAGTAGCGACATAATAAATTACGTCTTAAAAATAACATCAAAATTAAGAAGCGATTCAAGAGTATTCTTCGGACCTTCACCCAGAGCTGTTCAGCACATGCTTAGAGTTGCTAAGGGTCTAGCACTACTGGATGGGAGAGATTACGTTATACCTGATGATATTAAGGAATCATCTATAATAACTTTAAGACATAGAATAATATCCAAGGGGTCTAGTGGTAACATTTTAGATGATCTCCTCTTGGGTGAGAGTATAGTTAAGGATATATTAAAAAGTGTTGAACCACCAATTTGACGATATCACAACATCACTAATAATATGGTGGGGTGTCATGCAGTGAGGTATATAGTGATGTCATTTAAGCCTCTCTATGCTCATGAGATAATTAGTCAAGTTAAGGACTGTGAGGTTAGAACATACTTTGGCCGCTTAAATAATGGTGATAAGGTTGTAATATACTCATCATCACCTGAGAAAGCATTCATAGGTGAATTCACTATATACGAGCTATACGTAGGTAGCTATATTGATGTATGTAAATATGTCGAGAGAAGATGCAGTTTATTTGATGAACTTAATTGGGACTTCATTAAGAGGAAATACTCTACATCTAGAAGGAAATTAGTAGTAATAAAAATTAGTAATGTAGTTAAGTATAGTAAGCCTATTTCATTAAATGAGATCAAGCAGTATATACCCGAATTTAGGCCTCCACTGAGCTATGCTGTAGTTCCGAAAGAGTTTATTAGGTTAATTCATACTCATGCATTGATTTAATGCCCTTATTCAGCCTGGGAGGACTTCATCAATTATCAGCAGGGGACGATACTCATCACACTCATACATTATACTTAATTGAGGCTTATTAGCTTAAAACTAGTTAATGGTATTATAATGAGGTGTGAGTATGGTAAGCTACCACTACCTACCAACGAGAATCTGGGTTGGTTTTAACGTGATTAACAAGTTAGGTGATGTTGTGAGGAAATATGGTAAGAATGTAGTATTACTTTTTAGTAGGAGTTTCGCTCGTAGATATGGATATATTGATAGGTTGGGAAGAATTCTCAAGGATGCTGGAATCTCATTTAAAGTCTATGAAGGAATACTCCCTAACCCTCCATCAACCCAATGTAATGATTTAGCCTCAAGAATTAGAAATCTAAATATTGACGCAATCGTGGCTTTCGGTGGTGGCAGCGTCATTGACGCTGCTAAAGCTATTTCAGTAGTTTTAAGTCTTGGTGGTAGTGTTGAGGATTACTTCTACCCCAACATTGTTACTGAAGAGATACTGCCTGTCATAGCTATACCAACAACATGCGGCACTGGCAGTGAAGTGACTAAGTACGCGCTGATTACTGACGTAGCTAAAAAGAAGAAGGCAGTCATAGTCGGTGAACCTTTAATACCTAAAGCTGCATTAGTTGATCCTCAAGTATTAAAGCACTTACCTAAGAAACTCCTTACATGGACCGTATTAGATGCTTTCTCCCACGCTATTGAAGCATATATGTCTAAGTCAGCTAATGATTTTAGTGATATATATGGATTAAAAGCTTTAGAACTCATTACAGAGGTTTTATCAGGTGATTTAAAGTTAAGCGATGATGAATTATTAAAATTGCATTTAGCTTCAACCTTAGCAGGTATGGCTATAAACATAGCTGGTACCACACTCATTCACGCATTAGGGTATTATCTGACGACTCACCATGACGTACATCATGGTTTATCTAATGCTTTAGTAATGCCTTACGTATTAGCTAGGAATATAAGAGCTATCAGTAAAGTGAAAGTGCGTAAGTTAACGTCATTATTCAATGCTAAAGAAGGTGAAGAAATTATGAAGAGAATTACTAAAATACTTGATAAACTTGAAATACCTAATAGCATAAGTGATGTGGGTGTCAAAGTATCGGAAGTCGATAACTATGTTGAGGAAGTAGTTAGCTATAAGAGAAATCTCGATAATAACCCCATATCCGTTGATAGGGAATTAATTAGGGATTTAGTGATTGAAGCACTAAAAGGTAGGAGGGAATTCATGAAAAAGTTTTAAAGTACTTAGTAATTCTTGAGTACTGGTGATGAATGCCCGACCCAAATGATTGATGATTTATACGCCAACGTCTGAACTTCAAAAATTTTCAATTATTTCTTTTTGGCTATGACTCTCTTACCAACTAAGTAAAACGTTCTTCCCCATCCGTGAAGCAGTACGTTAGTTCTCATGAAGTTCCAACCACTCTGAGTCATATACTCTGATTTAGCGTAGGCACTAACTACTTCACCTATGTAAAATCTTACTTCACCTACATCGATCTTATTAATTATCTTACATTCAATAATGCCTAATGCATCACTCCATACATCAGCACTGACGTTCTTACCTCTTAATAATTTAATATTGAACTCCCTCACCTTGTCAACACTCCTACCTGATATGGTTCCTAAAGCATACACTAGATCAGCTTTATCATGTGGTGGAATATTAACAGTGAATTCATTGCAGTACTCCAGACATTCAAATGTGTATGACTCTCTATCAATAGCTATACCTAAGGTTGGTGGCTCTTCAGATAAAGGCGTAACCCATGATACAGGCATTATATTACTTCTACCATTAGGACACCTCGTTACTACTAAAACAGTAATTCGTGGATGGAGAAGTAAGTAAAACCTACTTAGTTCACTTAGGTCCTTAAACAATCATGACCACCTAGTATTACTTCCTCAATACTAAAATAAATTGATATACATATCGAGCTGATAACTAAACACTCAGCCAGGGGGTCTTCATCAGCGATCAGCTGACCATTTACTCATCAGCAATAACTAAGCTATTAACCTATCACTTAATTGAGTCAGGATTATTAAAGCTGGCATATTAACTTAAACATTTCGGTGCCGACCCGGTTACATCACCCCTCAGCGCTAGAGGACTATCCACATCCATTAGTTCGTAAGCAGGATAGGTAATTAATTTATATAGTTCATTTTAATGTTATACTGCATTACTGCATAATCAATGTTTATCCTAAATACTTACTTTTTAACCCTTCACTTTCTGATACTTCATAAAGTCTTTTATCTCCAGTCAGGAAGAGTGATGCCTCTACGTATTTTGCGGAGGCCATCTGTATGGCATCTGCTTCATTGGTATGGTGCTTCTCGATTAATTTCCAACTATCTTTGAGTATTCCTATCTTTAATGGTACTACTAATAACGCTCCTAGCTTCATCATTCTTCTGGACTCAAGAATAAATCTCTTTCTAACGATACTATATTCATTACTATCTATACGACCAATTATTCTCGCTTTATCAAGTACACCTAAAACCTCACCTATATTCCATAAGCTGAATGATATTACAGTCTCACCTGAATAGCAGCTAAGATAAACCTTTCCCACGTAGTCACTTCCGTGTTCCCTAATATACCTCTTTATTATGGCACTAGTGTCTAAATACATTATTTGCTCTTTCATCTCTCATAATCCTCACTAATTCACTTACAAGACCCTCCTTAGGCTCGATAGGTTCAAAGTCTAGTTCATAATCCTCTGTACCAGCTAATTTAAGGAGTTCAGCATCAAGTGTATATTCAATAATTTCATTTTTAATTAATTCCTCAATCAGCTTACTAACTTCTTTGCCTCTTCTTAAGGCGTATCTCTTAAAAATATCCCTAGTTCTTTATTAATATATAAGCTGGTCTTTATTTTAGTCATTCCAACTTCCTAACTGACTATACCTATTTCGGTAATTAAGGTTATACCCTAATTACTCTTAAGTGTCCTTACATATGTATATTGAGGTTTAGATGCTTAAGTAGATGAGTGGTTTCAAGTACAATGATAGATTATATGAGTTTTAATGCTGCACTTATGAATGCTTCATATAATTCCTCGGTAAATGCTACTAAGAGCACTTCACTTATCCTTCCACCCTTCTTGAGGAAGTTCATTATTTCTTCGATCATTACCTTAGCAGCTACGTTAGGGTCTAGACCTCCAACACCTGTACCCATGCCTGGGAAGGCTATACTTCTAAGCCCTAAGCTATGAGCCCTCCTAAGAGCTGCTCTAACCGCTGCTCTTACTTTTGCTTCATTAGTTCTCATGGCTGGTCTCTCCATGGTTGGTGCGTGGATAACGTACTTAGCCTTTAACTTACCACCTGACGTAACTATAGCCTCACCTACAGGGACAGGAGCATGCCTCCTAGCTTCAAACTCTATCTCATCACCCCCAACCCTCTTAATAGCGCCAGCAACACCCCCACCCATAATCATTAATGAATTAGCTGGATTTACTATAGCGTCAACCTCAACTTTAGTTATATCACCCTTAACAACCTTAATAACAGTATTACCTATCCTAAACTCCTCACCCACAATACCACCTAGTATAGAGTAACAAGAATAAACTATATACTTAAACTCCCTAATCCTAAACCAATATGGTCACTAAGGTGAAGAATAATGATGGAGCTACATGAATTAGAGAAAGAATTATTGAGAATGAATAGGAAATCGTACAAGCTATATAAGAAGTTACGTGGTATCAGTATTAAATATGACTATGGTATTGGAGTAATAACCAAGGTGCAAGGAGATCCTCATGCAAATCCCTCAATTATGGAAGTTAAAATACCGCCTAAACACCACGGAATACCAAAGGAATTATTGAACGATCCTACATGCAAAGAACCCCTAAGTGATTATGTGACGAGGCAGCTCTACAAATTATGTAAGAGATTCAGGCGCAAATGTGGTAGCGGTAATAGTTGTTATATTGGTATACCGAAGCCAGGTCCCTGGATACTCCTAAGGTCTAGTGTCGAGGTATCTAATGAGGATTTAATTGTGAGGTTCTTCATAGGATTACCAGCTATTGGTAGGAAGATACTAGCTATCGAGGCTAAAAGGCTACTCATAGATAAAGTCAATACGTTAATTAAGGAGTTAGTAAGCTCATTAAGAAATGAACTAGAAAAACTTGAGAAGCATATAAATCTCTATAAAGATCAAGAATACCTTAGGGAATGGATTAGCAGGAAGGACTACATAGCCTTCATACCTAATGAAGCTATTCTACCTAGGGAATCAAGTATATCGCAAAGACCCTTAAGGAACGCTGTTAAATTTAAATCGCCAAAATCCATGGAAATCAAAGTCAAGCTACCTAGTGGTAAAGTAGTTAGTGGTATGGCAATACCTAAGGGTGTGATAGTAATTACAGGTGGCGCGTATCACGGCAAAACTACGTTACTGAATTCAATACAGGATGGTATATATAATCACGTTGAAGGCGATGGTAGAGAGTACTTAGTGTCATTAAAGAATATAGTCACTATCAAAGCTGAGGATGGCCGCATAGTCAATCATGTAGACATATCAAACTTTATAAAGACATTACCAGGTAGCATAAATACTGAAGACTTTACAACATTAAATGCTAGTGGCTCAACTAGTATGGCAGCCGCAATAAGTGAAGCCTTAGAACTTAACGTAGACACCTTACTAATAGATGAGGATACAAGTGCAACAAACTTACTCTTTAAGGACGATGTTATGAATAAGTTAACACCTGAAGATCCCATAAATCCTCTATCTAATTTAGTTAAGAGAATTACAACGAGTACTAATACTTCCATAGTTATAATATCAAGTGCTTCCTCAACATTCCTGCCACTAGCAGATAAAGTAATAAAGATGAGTAATTACTTACCTCAAGATATAACAAATGAGTTAAGAAAATACATTTCGAGGAACAACAATGAGTTAACTAATGAGCTTAAACCGATAAAGAAGAGGATATTTTACGGTATAAAGAACCTAAGGAAGGTTAAGACTTCAGGATATAAGTTAAGATTTAGCTATACAGATGGTACAACATTCGAGCTGGATCTAAAGTTAAATCCGAGGATAGTTGAAATGGGTCAGGTAAGACTCTTAGTGTTAATTATTAAGGAATTAGCAAAAATGAATAAGCCTATGTTAATGAAGGAGGTAGTTAGATACGTCAATGATAAGTTAAGAAATGAAGGATTTAGAGCATTTACTAAAGTGGTTCCTCCTGACCTAACAATAATTGATGGCTTAGATGTTGTATGGGCTATAAATAGATTATATAGGGCTTTAATTAAGCAGGTACGGTTCTAGTGTTTCGAACTAAGTGTTCACCACATTAGAGTTAATACCATGTTAGACTAGTCAAGATTAGGTGCTATTCAATGAGTTTAAACGTAAAACCCCTAGTAATTACAGCTATACTCCTCATACTAACTATATACTTAGGTTTAACGTATCCCTACATAACTAACATAGGTGGTGGGAGTGCATCAACAGGTACGTTAATGACTACCCAGTACGCTAATCAAGCCTCACCGCGCACTAATATTTCAGGCTATATCTCGTTATCATTACCTAGGAACCTTCCTGAAGGCTTTATTTCCTTAAACTCTTATGAAGAATTGATAAACCTAATAGAGCGTAGTGAAGCATTATCGGTAATCAGTAACTTAGGTTTATTAAGGGCTGTACTTACTTTAACCCCTTCACCATTACCTCCACCCATGCCTGTAACTGTTGCACCTACGGTAACCGTGCCCCTAGCTGCTACCCTCGAGAGCCGTATTGCTGAGGTAGTTAAGAGTGCAGTAATACCTTACTCAAAGACCAATATTCAGGTTGCAGGCGTTGATGAAGCTGATATTGTCAAGACTGATGGTAAGCATATATACTTAGCAAGCGGAAGTGATGTATACGTAATAAGGGCTTACCCACCTGAAAAACTATCAGTACTCCACACCATAAATTTAAATGATGAGCATGTTAAAGGATTATTTATAGGTAATAACACATTAATTGTGGTTTGCGAGAAAAGATGGAAAACAGTCAGTCCTAAGCCTTATAAGATAACTACAACAACCACAGTTACTGTACCTGTTGTAGAAGTCACAGATACTACTACAATCACTAAAACCTTAACTTATACTATGACTAGGACTATGATGGTCATGCCTCCATTACCTTACTACAGAATAACCAATACTACAATTCATGTATTCGTAATTAATGATAGTGTGAAGGAGGTTTGGAATATAACCTTAAGTGGTTCTTACGTAACATCAAGAATGATAGGTAGTATCTTATACCTCATATCACAAATGCCTCTTTACAAAGTAGGCGATATAGCACCGCTCCCAGTGATTGGTGATGTGAAGGTCAGTCCAAACTATATTGCCGCATTTAAGCTTCCAGATATTGGTTATGCATACACAATTATATTCGCATTAAACGTGAGTAATCTCGAATCTAAAGCTCATATATTCCTATTAGGTAGCTCAAGTAATGTCTACGTATCCTTAAATAACATATATATACTATCAAGGAAATACTTAAGCCCCTATATGTTAGCTACTGAAGTTATTACTGAGAAGTTAATCGGTATGTTACCTGATGAATTGAAGGTTAAAGTAACTAATCTAGTTGAGTTCGTTAAAGGAAATAAGACATTATCTCAAAACGAGATTCTAAAGATAATTAATGAATTAATTCTATGGTTTAATAAACTACCTAGTGAAGATAGGATCAAGTTATTAAAAGAGATTGAGAAGAGCATTAAGGAGGTTAAAGAGACATATAGAGAAGTAACGACGATATATAGGTTCTCCATTAAAGGTTTAGATATCGCTGCCGAAGCAGTCGGTTCAGTCCCTGGTGTTGTCCTAGACCAATTCTCTATGGACGAGTATGGAGGTTACTTCAGGATCGCTACAACAGTTACGAAGGTAATGGTAAATCCTAATGGTTATGTAACGATATCAAGAAGCAATAATGTTTACGTTCTCGACCTGAACTTAAGTATTGTAGGTAAGCTTGAAGGCTTAGCTATAGGTGAGAGAGTTTATGCAGCTAGATACTTAGGCAGTATGATGTACCTAGTAACATATAGACGTATTGACCCATTATTTGGTATAGACCTAAGTGACCCAAAGAATCCTAAGGTCTTAGGATACCTTAAAATACCTGGATACTCAGAATACCTACACCCAATAAGTGATAAGTATTTAATTGGCATCGGTGTTGCTGATGAAGAGAAGGGAGTTAAGGTTTCACTGTTTGATATTTCTGACCCTAAGAATATAAAGGAGGTTTCTAAGGTGGTAATTAAGGAGACATTCTGGTCACCATTATTTACAGACCATAAAGCATTCCTAATAAACCCGATCAAGAAGTACATAGCATTCCCGATATATGGTAAAATTAAAGGTCTAGTAGTCATAAACTATAGCAATAGTACATTAAGCCTGAAGGATATAATAATACATGATAATTGCGTTAGAGGTTTATACATAGGTGACTACATATATAGCATCTCTCATGGTTTAGTAAGAGTTGCTGATGACATTAATTTAGAGGTAGTTAAATCATTAAACATTATTTCAAGTAAGTAATGAGCATCAGCGAAAATAGGAAGATTACCTGTAGAGGTAGAACAGATTTTACTTTAGGTTAAGTTTATTTTAATTATTAAACTCCTATTGTGGGTGTCAAGAGCTGGAAATAGGCGCTATTAACTTTTTTAGATCTGATACTATCTATCCCTACATAGGGTATTGCTGTAAGTTGAAGGGAGTCAGGCACATCTTAGGATTAGGATATAGCTTGCAGCGATGTCTCAGACTTTTCTTAATTGGAAATGCGAGGTTTGTGAATGAATCATTATGTAGGTGAGAATGTGAGGGATATACATATCATTATAGGAGGTCCTCAAGGAAGTGGTTTAGAAACTGTTATGAGGCTTATAGCAAGATTAAGTGCTAGGTTAGGTTATCACTTCATTGCTGATAGGGAATATTACTCAAATATCAGAGGTAGGCATAGCTATATCCACATGAGAATATCCGTTAAGCCTGTTAAAGCACTCTCATATCCTGTCGATGTATTGGCGTTTATAGATGCTGAATCTATCTTTCATCACTTCCAGGATATAAGGAAGGGGGGTTACTTAGTATTCAATACTCGTTTAAGTAATGTTGAGCTTGATACGATAAAAAGTATTAGGAAGTATACGTTAGAAAGGCTTAAGAAGGAGCTCAAGAGTGTAGGTATTAATGGTGAATCAGTTCAGGATGTCGTTGAATGGTTAAAGATTAATCTTAAAGTGAATGTTATAGGGTTAGATTACGATGACTTAATAAGGAAAGTATCATCAAAGGGGATACCTTACCCTCAAGCATCAAGACTTGTGAGTACTATTGTAGCTTCATCAGTTATTTTCCTCATAGGCTTTGATGTTAATGAAATGAAGGAATGCATTTACGAAATATTTAGGGGTAGACCGAGTGCTATAAAGGCTAATATATTAATGATTGATGAGGTAATTAACTACTTGAGGGAAATCTTAGGTAAGCCTCTATTAACTCTTGACAAACCTGAAATTGTTTATGATGAAGTTCTTGTTGTCTCAGGTAATGAGGCTGTAGCTATGGGTAAGGTTGTTGGTGGTTTAAGGTATCAGTCATATTACCCAATAACTCCAGCAGCCGATGAGAGCTTCTACATGGAGGGTAAGGAGGTCTTAAAAGTTAATGGTAAAGTCTTAGGTAGCGTACTTGTTATCCAGACTGAGGATGAAATTTCAGCTATAGCCTCAGCTATAGGTGCAGCATTAGCTGGTGCTAGAGCTGCAACGACTACTAGTGGTCCTGGATTTTCATTGATGGTGGAATCACTTGGTTGGGCAGGTATTGCTGAGATTCCTGTAGTTATAACGTATTATCAGAGGGGAGGTCCATCAACAGGTATGCCTACGCGAGGTTCGCAAAGTGACTTACTCTTCTCACTCTTCGCAAGCCACGGAGAGTTTCCAAGGATAGTAATTGCTTCAGGAGATCATGAGGAAGCATTTAAGGATGCAGTAACTGCTTTAAATCTCGCCGAAAAGTATCAAGTACCTGTCATTCACTTACTAGATAAGTTCATAGCTAATAGTGTAGCCTCAATGCCTATACCAAGAATTGAAGAACTAACCATTGAAAGAGGCTACATAGTTAGAGAAGGTGATGAACCATTTAAGAGATTTAATTTAAATTATGTGATATCTCCTAGAGTACTTCTTGGTCAAGGACCAATTACTTACCATACTGGAAACGAGCACGATGAGTATGGTCAAATATCTGAGGATCCTGAGTTGAGAACTAAGATGTATGAAAAGAGAATGAAAAAATTAGAGATAATGGATCAGGAAATACCTGAGGAGGAAAGAGCAATACTTTATGGTGATAGTTCAGGTGATTTATTAATCATTGGATGGGGTTCAGTCAAGGGACCTGCTACTGAGGCATTGGAGATATTAAATAGATCTAATATTTCAGCATCTTACCTACACATAAAGTATTTCATGCCATTTCCTACGAAGAGAGTTGTGAGGATAGCCGGGAACTTCAGGAAACTTGCATTTGTTGAACATAGCTATGTTGTTCAGATAGGTATGGTAACTAAGATGTTTACAGGTATAGAGCCTAAGCATATGATCGCGAAAATTACAGGTAGACCCATATACACGAATGAATTAGTTGAAGCATTAATTCAAATCTATAATAAAGGAGTTAAGAAGGTGGTGCTTACATATGGTGCGTAAATTTAAGATGGATGACTATAAAGCTGATGTATGGATTGATTGGTGCCCGGGTTGCGGTAATTACGGTATCTACATGGCTGAATTAAAAGCATTTGAAGAATTACAGTTAGATCCTAGAAAGATAGTGATAGTAGCAGGTATAGGTTGTTCTGGTAGGATGGCACACTATTTTAAAGTTAATGGTGTTCATGCCCTCCATGGTAGAGCGATACCTTTCGCTATGGGTATTAAATTAGCAAATCCTGAACTCACAGTAATAGTTCACGGTGGTGATGGCGATATATTAGGTATTGGTATGGCGCACTTCGTAGCATTAGGTAGAAGGAATGTCGATATAACTGTAATAATACATGATAATGGTGTTTATGGATTAACTAAGGGTCAGGCGTCACCAACGTTACCAAGAGGTGTTAAAACTAAGGCATTACCGCGACCTAATATACAGGACGCTATAAACCCTATAGCAGTAGCTCTTGCTTCAGGTTACACCTTCGTTGCTAGAGTATTCTCAGGAGATATCGAGCACTTTAAGAGGGTTTTGATCAAAGCTATAAAGCATAGAGGTGCATCAGTAATTGATGTGTTACAGCCGTGCGTAACTTATAATGACCTATTTACCGCTCAATACTATAAAGAAAGACTATATTACTTGGACAATGATCCGAAATGGGATCCTGTGGTTAAGGAACCAAGTCCTGAGGAAGCTGAGACTAAGTACTTAAGAGCGTTAAGTAAGGCTTATGAGTGGGACGGTAAAATTCCAGTAGGCATATTTTACGAGAACCCGTATGTACCAACATTTGAGGATAGATTATCATCAATTATACCGTCCTATAAGAAGGAACCACCAGCACTACAAAGGGTGTGTTATGATGATGGTAAACCAATAATAAGCACCAAAGACTTTAAAGAAATATTTAAAGATAAGATAATTAAAGTAAAAAATAAATAACAAAAAGTTACCAATATTTCTTCGCTACCTAAACATTTCAAGTGGCCACTAAGTTATATCAGGTTTGAAAAGGTAGTATGTCTGGGAGATTACTGTGGTGAAGGTAGTGCTTACTAAGGAAATCCTAAGATTGATACTTGAAGGTAAAATCAAAGTAATCAAGGATAAAAAACTAAAGTATGGTAAATACAGGATAATTCGTAGATATATACCTAAAGGGTAAGTTAAATGGCTGTAAGAGTTAAAATCAGGATAAAGGTTAATGAGAAGAGTAAAATCCTTACGGTTTTGGTTAATGGCGGCGCAGAAAGCGAGGAACCTGTTATAGTGATTAAACCAACTGATGCTAGAGATTTAGGATTAAACATCAATGATTTCGAGCTTATCGAAGTGGAGCTTGCTTCAGGTATTACACATAATTTAATCTCAAAGAGGAAGGTCACTCTTGAGTTACTTGACGATGAAGGTAATGTACTCTCCTTTACGGAAGCTTATGTAGCTATTGATGAAGACTTAACTGAACCTTTAATTACTGACGCGACTATAGATGAGCTAGGCATTCAGGTCATAAGTTTCAAGAAAGGTTTATGGAGGCATAAGAACGATCCCCCAGAGCTTGTTAGGGAAAGCGCATTAAGATGTTAATTGATATCAGAGCCTAGCCTGGTCTTCATTATTTCCGTTACTCCTTCTTCATCATTCAAGAATTCCTAGAATTCAACGTATTTTAGTTTTAACATTAAGGCTAAATATTTAAGCTGTCTTCTTATATCGCCTAATGCTATTACGTAGTGATTGCCTATGGCATCCTCAATTACACACTTAGGGTCTCCCTCAAGTCTTATTAAGAATTGAGTTCTACATGCTTTATTTCTAAGTAGGGGCTCAGTATTCATGACCCTTCCCACACTTGCTCTTAACTCATTTTTATTGATGTCTAGTCTAGCTATTGAGACTATCAATCCTTTAGTAGGGTAACCTTCAATACTTAAGCCTATACCCGACTCGAAGTGAGATCTAAATATAAAGCTTCTCACTAATCTCAATGCCACTGTGCAGTGTGTAATCAATACATCCTTACCCTCAATCCAAGCTATATTACCCATAAACGTAGGTCTTCCGGATAATCTATTAAGTATATACATAGTTAAAGCAGCTGGTATATCACCTTCACACCCAGCTACTATCCCCTCATCATTAAGTAAACTTAGGGGTAGACATGCTGTTACACCATGGCTTATTAAATCGAAACACCTGATAGTTATTAACTTTGAGTTATATCTCAAAGCTAACTTTTTAATTGCTATGTATAGTCTTAGCGAATTTAGTAGGTCATTACGTTTTGGTTCAATAGTCTTAACATTTAATAATGATTCCAATACATTCTGAAATTTTGACTCATTAACTTCATTTATTGTAGACAATATTTCATCTATGGGTACTTTCACTATTTTTATGCCTAGCACTTCCTCATATTTCCTTAAATTTAATGAACTATAAATAAGCCATGGTGATGGATCACCAATTAATAATACCTTTAATTTCTTTAGCTCTCTATAAATCTCTGAGGCCTTAATGAAGGCCTCAAGATAATCTTTAATATCACTCCCAAGTAGGAATAATTCTGCAGGGTATCCCTCATATATCAGTTTAGCCTTCACTTCTAGAGCAGCGGCAAGGCTATTACTACCTTTATGAGCTATTAAAGCAATTGGTAAGCCTAAGGTGGTTAGTTTATATATTATGTGTTCAGTACCTCCCGTTAGTACTGGGACTATGAGTAATGAGTGATCCCTACTTACTCTACTTATGTCATTGATCTGTGTTAATACGTCGTAAATTATTATGTCCTTGTTAATCCTCGATACTAGATCCATTACCTTAGACATGATCTCCTTTAGTGTCTGAGGATCATGGAGAGGAGACGCTACAGGTACTAAGGCAATACTCAAGAAGTATCACCGCTGCTATTGATATCTTAACATGTAGATTAAGTGCTTAATTTCCGGTAAAATTAGCTCACTTACTGCTAGCTTGAATGCATCTGGCGAACCAGGTGTTGTGAAGATTAATTTATCATGTGACACACAAGCCAAAGCTCTTGAAGCTATGGCTATAGTTCCATGCTTAATATACGTTAAGTATCTTAGAAGTTCTCCATAACCCGGTAATTCCTTACTACATAACTCCTTAACGACATCAACACTAATATCTCTTCTACTAATACCAGTACCACCTGTAATTATTACTGAATCACAGAAAGCAGAATTTAGAAACGCACTTAATGTCTTAGCTATTAAACCAGGATCATTGGGAACTACCTTAGTACTCCTTAATTCAATTCCTTTAACCTTACTAATCAATTGCTTAAATAACGGTGTTATCTCATCTCTTTTCATTCCTTTAGCTATGGAATCACTAGTTATTAGTAAACATATATTGACATGAATTTTCTCGGCTTCTTCTCTATGGTGTTTATAACTCACTTTAGTACCCAATACTTACAATTATTATTGAAGTAATTTATATACTAACATAATTCATTGATTACCCAATACTACTTAAGGTAAAAAGGAGTATTTTGAAATGCTAACCCTTCTTAATCTTGCTGCTAACTAACTCCATGAATTCAGCAAACTTCTCTATAAATCCATCCACATCATTCTTTGTATGCAGCATAGATGGTAGTACGTGTGCTTTATGTTCTGATATGTATAGTATTTTGTTTATTCTCATGTATAGATGCAATACTTCATTAATCTTATTGCTCCATCTAAGTTCTTCAGTCTCTCTAACATTTCTAGGCCTCTTAGTTGTAAAGTGTATACCTACCATACTTCCAGCTCCTGTTGTCCAACACATTCTATCATGCTCTTCACAAATCCTATCTAATCTTTGGTTAGCATAATTCCATAATGAGTTGAACTCATCATATTTTGATCTATTATCTGCTAAGTACTTAACCATGGTATAACCAGCAGTCATAGTTATGGGGTTACCTGTAAAAGTGCCGGCCTGTGCGGATCTCTCACGACCTTTCGGTATCTTTACCTGATCTAGCAATTCCATTATTTCAGCCTTAGCAGCATAGGCACCAGCACCAGGGAATCCACCACCAACTACCTTACCTAAAACGACAATATCTGCTTTAACATTAAAGAACTCCTGTCCTCCACCTAAAGCTAATCTAAACCCTGTTATAACCTCATCAAATATGAGTAAAGCTCCGTATTCATCAGCTAACTTCCTAACACCTCTTAAGTATTCTTTATCTGGCTCTAAACAGCCTCCAGCACCCAGTACTGGTTCTAGGATTATGGCTGCAACTTCGTATTGTTTAAGTGCCTTCTCAAGTGCTTCTAAGTCGTTAAAGGGTACTACTATAGTATACTTTATGTAATCTTCGGGAAGGCCTAACGTTTCAGGGCCTTTAAATGGTGGTGTAACACCTACATGTAATGCATCATAAGCTCCATGCCACCCACCCTCCATTTTTACTACGTAAGTTCTCTTCGTGTATGCTCTAGCAAGCCTTACTGCATGCATGTTAGCCTCAGTACCACTATTAGTGAACCTCACCATGTCTACATTAGGAATTACACGTGTTAAGAGTTCAGCGTATTCCACAGCATAGATATTCTCGAATCCTAAGTGGGTTCCATCCCTCATAACTTCAGCAATCTTCTCGATGATGAAGTCTGGTGAGTGACCAAGTATATGTGCTCCATGGCCCATCCATAAATCTAAATACTCATTCCCATCAACATCCCAAACCTTTACACCTTTAGCTTTCTTAACGTATATTGGGTAAGGCTTGAAATATCTTATGGGGTAAGTTACTCCGCCGGGGAGTACCTTTCTACTCTTCTCAAATAATTCCTTAGATCCCTTCGTAAATTTCTCATAATTAGGTACTAAACTCCTCCATAATTCCTCAAGCTTACTCTCAACTTGTGGATCAATATTATGCATAACGGGAATCCCCTATAGCTATATAATGGAGAAGATTAAATGCTTTTGGAGGGCATTAAACACTTTATAGTAAGCAAGAATTAATGTTATATAGTCATCGTTATGATCATGTTTATTTTAATAAAAATACTCGTGAATTTTATACATAGAAGTATATCTAATAAAAGGCTCATATCATTACATAGCAACCAGAAAACCTTTTTTTGAGAGACAATTCATATTACGGGGTTTAACGTGAAGGTAGGCATATATGGCTTTGGAGCTATAGGTAGATTAATAGCTAAGGTAGCACTTGATAGAGGTTATGAAATCGTAGGTGCTGTTGATATAAATCCTGAACTCATTGGTAAAGACATAGGTGAATTACTTGGATTGAAGGAAAAGCTAGGTGCAGTGGTTTCTAAGGATCCCTCGATACTAAAGAATGCTGACGTAATCTTTCATTCAACAGGTTCTTACTTAGACAAGGTATTCAATCAAATAGTAACTGTGGTTAACATGGGTATCGATGTGGTATCTACATGTGAGACATTATCGTATCCTTGGTATAGGTATCCTGTACTAGCTAGGAAACTTGATGAGCTGGCTAAGATGAGAAACGTTATTGTGTTAGGGACAGGTATAAATCCTGGTTTTCTACTTGATACGTTAATCATAACGCTTACGGCACCCTTCAATGTTATTAAGGAGATTAAAGCTGTTAGAAGTGTTGATGCAGCTAAGAGGAGGTTACCGTTTAGGAAGAAGATAGGTGTTGGTGAAGATCCTAAACTTGTTGAGGAGAAACTAAGAAGAGGTGAAATAACAGGTCATGTAGGGTTCTCGGAATCAGTACTTCTAATTGCCGATGCAGCGGGTATAAATCTAGATAGGGTCGAGGAAGGTCAAAGAATTGTTGTAGCTGAGAATGACATAGAATCCGCTGGGATTAAAGTTTTAAAAGGTCAGAATAGAGGCTTAATAGGTTATGGATCCGGCTATATTAATGGTAGGGAGATAATTAGGCTAGAATTTCATGCATATGTTGGTGCTCCTGAATATGAAGAAATTAGGATAGTAGGTAGGGACTACACAATAACATGGAAAAGTTCTGGAACACCAGGAGATATGGGTACGGCAGCTGTCCTTCTAAGTCTAGCTGAGAAGCTTACATCTTATACAGCAGGTTTACTAACTATGGCTGACTTAGTACCATTTAAACCTAACATAAGTATAGGATAATACCTAAGAACAGAGCTTAAACTTAATCAATAATTCAATGGGGTTGTAATTCCTGTAACGTACTAGATGCTTTTTCTTGAACTTATATATAGGTAATCAATATATTTTTAGTCTACTATCATGCTTAAAATATTAATACCTTTCTGTGAGTATGTATTGGGGTGAATTTTGTCCACTTGGGCTAGAAGGGTTTGGTATGCAGCTATAACTGCCATAATTATTCAGTCTGTATGGATTGGTGGCGGATTCGGTACTGGTAGGGAGATTGTTGAGTTCATAGCTAAGTATGGTGTCTATGGTGGTGCAGCCATAGTTGCTGCTGCAATAGTCTTGGTTATAGCTACGTACTTAACGCTTGAAGTAGCACGTAAGTTTAGAGCTTATGACTACATGTCCCTTAGTAAGCAATTCTTGTGGAAAGCCTGGCCTCTATTCGATATAGCCTACATAGTGCTGGCCTGGATAGTGATAGCTGTCGTAGCTGCTGCAGCTGCGTCCATTCTTGAGGACATGGTTGGTATACCTTACATTGTTGGTGCTGCCATAGTGATAGCCGTTGTCGGTTTACTACACTTCTTTGGTAGGAAGGCTATGGAGGCATTCTGGGTAGTTGGAACCGTAGGCTTGTATATAATGTACGTGGTTATATGGGCTCTAACGCTATCAGTTGCTTGGCCTAGGATATCAGAGAATTTAGCACGTGGTGTGGCTAGCGGATCCCTATCTAGCGCGTTGGTTGACGGTTTTAGATATACAATGTATAATTTACTAGTACTTGTTCCGGCACTTCAGTCTGTTGATAGATATAGAGACTATAAAGACTCAGTAATAGCTACAATAATAGCTACAGTACTAGTTTATGGTGCAGCAACAATAATATGGTTATGCTTCATGGGCTTTTATCCCGAAATAATTCCTCAGCCGGTACCATGGTACTTCGTGCTTAAAAAGATAGGTATATCATGGGCTTTAGGACTTTACGTATTCTGGATATTCTATACGTTAATGGAGACAGCCCTAGGGATGATCTACGGATTAGTTAGGAGGATTACAGCTCAGCTAGAACTAAGAGGTAGGAAATTAACACGTAAGCATGAGGCATTAATAGCAGTGATTACTTTAATTATAGCGTTAGTGACATCACAAGCAGGTATAGTAGCTCTAGTAGCTAAGGGCTATGGAACTATGGCATGGGTATTCTTCGCAGTATACTTCATACCATTAGTAACGATAGGAGCTTATAGGTTAGCAAGACCTGAGTGGAAGAAGGAGTTCTGGGAGAAGGCCTAAATTTAAATCCCCTATTTTTGAATGAAGTAAAACTAACTACTTATTTACTAACTATACATTAGTGGTGAGATTGAATAGGTTCATACAATTCATCATGTGCGGTTATTCAAGCAGGGAGTGTAATCCTTACGCTTTAACAGCTTCACCTAACATGCAAAAACTACTTCTACTGATTAATTCTAACCCTTTAAGCATTAATGATATTGCTGAGAAGCTAGGTATTCCCGTAGATGAAGTCATTAAATACATTAAAGAGCTTGTTAAGTGCGGTCTTATTAAGGAGGTAAGCGGTCTTTATAAACCGTCATTCGCAGTATTTACATTAAAAGATCAGGAAGTCTTAAAGCCGTTAATAAAGGAATTAGTTAATGTTGTTGTTAAGGTTATTGATAGCTATAAAGATGAGCTACTGAGATGTATACATAGCTTAAGTATTGTTAAGAGAGGGCTTAGATTTCCTGACTTAGAATACGTTATTATTGGTGCAATAACGCTAGATTACGAGGCTCTTGACGTACTCTCAGAGGAGGGTATGCTCATTAAGTCCAAGGAAATGCCTGGAGGAGAGTATATATTTGCAGGATTTGAAATTGGTTTACTTGATTTTAAGAAGTTATTAATGTGGGGTCATAATGAAGTTTTTGGAAAGTATTGGTTCAGTTCTCATGGTGAGCTACCCCCAAGTGACAGGAGAGCAGCGTTTCCTGACCTTACGCAACTATGGTATACGAAGGGAGTGAGTGTTAATGAGATTAAATTTAGAATGATCGAAATAGGGCAAATACTAGAAGCATTACTTCATGAAGACCTTACACTCGAGAATCTATGGAGAAAGTCAGGTATCGATAGATTTGACTTAGCAATGTACTTAAACACATTATTAATGCTTAAGTATGTCATAATACTTAATGGAAGAGTATGGAGATTAAACATACCAGTATTTACACCTAAAGACTACGAAATTATAAAGTCATTATCAAGACGCATACTTAAATCTTTAGCCAATAAGTTTAAGGATAGGAAAGACTTAATTAAGGAGTGTTACAATAAGACATCACCAGCAAGGAATGAAGTGCCGCTTGAGGAGTCATTTAATCTTATTTATCACGTAGTCTTTGCAAGAGCACTTGATGAATTAATAAAGCATGGTATCATAAAAGAGCCTCCTCGAAGACCTGATGGTGGAAGGTATTCAGTATTTATGGTAATTCTTAAGGAGTAGCATTAATAAATTGGTCATCTGAATACCTTAGTACTCTAAAGCCTTATGGTAAAACTTAACTACTCATAATTTGTGATCTTTATTACGTAATGACCTATACTATGAAGTTTATTATTGCTACTTCTTTAAGAAAAAGATAAATTTTTAATCGAGACTATTCCTTGGTGATCTACTCTGAAATTGCCGGTTATTGACCTACATGAAGATGTCTCAGCTTACTTTCTATACCATGGTGGTGGTGAACCATTAGGTGATTTTAAGGATGATATACCTGGACGTGACGTAGATATACCTAAGTACTTTAAGGGTAATGTTAGGCTAGTCTTCGCAGCTATATTCCCTGGTGTTGAGACATTTCGTCCTGAGGAGTCTAGGAAGCTCATGGAGGTATACGGTAAGTGGTTACCAGCCATAGGCTATAGAGCACCTCAAACAGTAATCTATGAGCATTTTAGCATATACTACAAGCTTGCTGAGACTTATGATGAGATAATAATAGTTGAATCAGCTAGTGATGTTGAGAACATAATTAGAAGTGAAGGTAAGGTTGGATTCCTATTACACTTGGAAGGTGCTGAACCCATAGATGATCCATATGACTTAGTTCTACTAAGGAGGTTAGGACTTAGAAGTCTAGGACTTACCTGGAATTATGAGAATAAGTATGCATGTGGCTGTAGTGCTAAGAAGGACTATGGATTAACGGCTCTAGGTGAGGAGCTAATTAAGATGGCCAATAAGTTGAGTATAATAATTGATCTAGCACATGCCAGTAAGAAAACAGCTTTAGAAGCTATAGAAGTCTCTAAAAAACCCGTGATAATAAGCCATACAAATATACGTAAGTTTGTAGATACTCCTAGAAATGTTGATGATGAAATACTTGAGGCGATAAAGAAGAACGGTGGTGTTGTAGGTCTATCAGTAATAGGGCCGCTAATAGCTAAGAAACCTAAACCTTCATTAGACGATCTAATACAGCATTACCTATACGTACACGAGACCTACGGGGCAGATATACTAGCTATAGGTACGGACTTCATGGGCCTACTAGGCCTCCCAGCACCTGAGGGTCTCGAGTCAATAGATAATATACAAACATTGCTACAGAAATTAAAGGATAAGGGCTTATCAGACAATGACTTAAGAAAGATAGCATACGAAAATGCATTAAGAGTTATAAAGGCAAATTTAACCTAGGCAAATTATTTACTCTTTAACGTAGTAAACGTAAACAACTAATGGTAACGAGTCATGAATAATGTTAAATCGTTAATGGCTCTATTATTTTTTCTTACTGATAAGTACGGCATATATAAGCACCACCTACATGTTCGTAATTACTCACACATCTAAGTATGAGCTAACTCGTAGAACTTTAGTCATGAATACATCATTAAGTCTGCAGAGTATCTGTAAATTCCTGTCAAGACAGTTCATAAGATTTAATGCTTATTCAAGATGCTTGAGAGAAAGCCCAATAACTGAACCTAATACTTGTTACGTATCAACGAATTGGTTATGTATGCATGTATTAAAGTATCTATGCGGTTATGACAGATTAGCTAATGATGTTAGGAGATTCCTGAGTAAATTCATGACTGATTTCTACGACTATTACCAAGTACTGCTTAGTAAGCCGTTTTCATTGCCAATAACTGTTGTGAAGCATGTTAATGTGGGTCTTGCCTATGTTAATGGAGTTAAGATAGTTATCAGGGGTCTATTCAGGACTATTCAATGGGTAAAGGGATTTCGGTTTCTTTGACTACTTGAGGTACTTAGCATTACTCCGGCTCTATTATCACTATGACTTTTACTTCCCTTCCATGAAATTTCTTTAGTTTTTCTTGGTACTCCTTAGGTGGGTATATTATGTATCTTCCCCCACCATACTTCATAATCTTAGCTTCAAAGCTGTAAACATAGCTCATTCTCCCACCAACTCATTAATTTGAGACTAAAACTTATAAATTCGTCTCACATACATAGTATTTGAGGACTAGGGGATAAGGGTCGTAGTAACCGCTAAGGTCAAGGCGGTTACCCCCGACCCTACTCACTATCATAGATTATTAGAGTTTCTAAGAGCGTATCGAGACTGGACACAATACGTGGTTAATGAAATATGGAGGCTAAACCATGTACCTTCATTTAAGGAGCTACACCATAGGTTTTACAAGATACTTAGGAAACAAGGATTTAGAGCTCATCACTGCCATAAGATTGAGCGTAGAGCTAGGGAAGTAGTTAAAGCGGTAAAGAAGAATAATGGTAGTAAACCAGTACTGCGGAAATTAACAGCTAGGCTAGACAAATGGGATCACAGATTAGACGTGAATAATAGGATCTTGAATATGGCTGTTCTCAACAATGAGTGGGTAGAGTTGAAACTACAATGGTACAGCTACCTAGATAGATACTTTAATGGGTTATGGAAGCTTAAGGAAATACTAGTGAGTTATAGAGATAACGAAATATTGGTCTACTTCACATTCGAGAAGAAAATGGCGTTTAAATAACCAGTAACCGTTATGGGCGTGGATATTAACTTCGGCAACATAACCTATACAATAATCAGTATGAGTGGTAAACTCGTAACAGCGGGTGTCATACCATTTAATGGCTTAAAGAGGGCACTAGCCCATAAGGTAATTGCTGAAAAGATACAGAAGAAGTACTCTAAGGAGTGGAGGTACGTTAAAGGAATAAGAGAAGCTATTAGAAGACATGGACGCAGAGCAAGAAACATAATCATAGATGCATGTCACTATGTATCTAAGAGAATAGTGGAAATAGCAAAAGAGTACAATGCATTAATAGTTCTCGAAGACTTGAATAAACTCAAAAGTAGAGCTAATGGTTCTAGGAAGCTTAATAGGAAGCTCACGCTATGGACTTACCGTAGAATACAGTCATACATACACTATAAGGCGTTAATCGAAGGAATACATATAGTGTATGTTAATCCTAGAGGAACCTCTAAAACCTCACCTATCGGTGGTAAGCTAGTATTCGTTAAGTATAGATGGGTAAGACTACCCAACGGACATATGATTACAAGAGACATTGTTGCTTCATGGAACCTAGCACTTAGAGAATTGAAACTCTTAACCCGGGATGTGGGGTCTCATGGTTCCGTGGAGACCCCGAAAGCCCTCGAAGGAGATGAAACCCCCGAACCCGATGAAGGAAAGCCCGTGCCCGAACTAATCACAAATATCCGAAGTAGCTAAAATAACCTAACTCACGGGCGCGGGCAACCACTAGTAGAGTTTATGAGGATTACGATAAATATGCTAACCTCATCATATACAAAGCTATACTTAGTCTACGCTATGGTAATGAAGAGGAAGCTATGAATGAGGTTAGGAAGTTAGAGAAGCTATTTGATGGCATAGGATTCAAGGATCTTTCTTATGAATCACTACATAAGTATGAAACATATAAGTTAGCACTTGCTATATACCTTTACAGGCTTTTAGGCCCTAACTATGATGCTTATGTGAGAAGGTATATAAGGCTACTTAACTCTATAAAACCATTTACGACATTGTATGATGAGAGATTTAATGGTGTAGGTGATTTAAATATCGAGACAGCTTGTTTAACTGCCATAGCTTTATATGGAATTAATGATGAGTAATGCGTCGCTTGCCTCATCAATGCTTAAGTAACTTAGTAAGTAGTTAAGAAAGCGTGGAGGGTGTCTCGTGAAGATCGTAGCTACCGATTTAAGAAAGGGGATTGTGAAGGTTAGGGTTGAGACTGTTGATGACTTATGGGTACTTAAGAATATAATTAAGGTTGGTGATGTTGTTGTAGGTAGGACCTTAAGGGATGTTAAGATTGAGGGTGAGGGTAAGAGAAGGTTACCCATGACGTTAGCTATTAAAGTTAAGAACGTGTATTTTCAGCCATTCTCTAGTAGGTTAAGAGTTCATGGCATAATTATTGAGGGACCTGACGGTTATGGATTAAAGGGTTCACATCACACCTTAAATATCGACGTTGGAAGTGAGATAGATATTGTTAAGGATTCATGGAGTAAAGCAGAACTTGATAGATTAAAGAGTATGAGTAAGAGATGGGTTAAGGCCTTACTCATCGCTACAGATTTCGACGAATTATCTATGGCTATACTATATAATCAAGGTGTTAGATACGTCCTAGATAGAGTACTACCAGGAATAAACAGTAGGGATCCTGACTCTATTGAGAGAATTGCAAGGATGATATCTAAGTATGTAATTGAGGTGGTAAGAAGTGAAGAACCCGAAGTCATTATAGTAGGATCGCCAGCTATATTGAGAGACTACGTTGCTAACTTCATTAAGGAAGAAATAGGCGGCAACATTAGGGTGTTTAAGGATTCCGTATCGAGCGGTGGTAGAGCTGGTATTGAGGAATTGATTAGAAGAGATATAGTCAAAAAGTTACTGAAGGAAGTCACAACTATAGAGATCGAAGAAGTAATGAATGAATTCATGAAGTACCTAACTAGTAAACCTGAGAGAGTTGCTTACGGTATTGAGGATGTTAAAGCCGCTATTTTGGCTAACGCTGTGAAGAAGCTACTAATTAGTGAAGACTTACTAAGTAGTGATATTAGAGACTTAATCGATGAAATGATAGGTAATGTTGAGAGTAAAGGTGGATATGTTAGGATAGTACCTAAGGAATGTCCTTCATATTTAAAGATTAACGCATTAGGGGGTATAATAGCTATACTTAAATACGACTTAGACCTTAACTTAAGGAAGGCAATCCTAAGTAATAAGTAGTTAAGGATTATAAGCTTTCAAAGACACTCTTACCCATTTCAGCTATTACTCTAATTATGGATGTTGACGATATTACCCCTAATACCTTACCTCGAGAGTTTACTACTACTGCATAATTTGTTCTTTCGGTACTCATTCTTTCTATGGCCTCGACGAGGTCTAAATCATCTTCTAATACTAATGGGTGCTTATCCATTACACTGACAACGTCTAACTTCAAGAGTGACTTAGGGGGTAACTTCTTGCTCCTTAAGGCGTATGTTGTCCCAAAATGTGTCCTAATTATGCCTTTACCCTCACTTCTTAACATTACTAGGATATCCATGGGTGTTAATATACCTCTAACATTGCCCTCATTATCAATTACAACCATTACTTCCTTACCATCTTTTATTTGGGAAAATACATCAGCTAGTTTAGAGTGTAAATGTATTATAGCATAATTAGGTAGCAGATTCTTATATTTGATCATGAAGTCGTTCAGCTTTATTGTCAATAAATTGTTAATTGAGCTAACGAACTCCTCAATACTTCTCTTCACAGTACTCACCCTATAGATATCTCCTACCTAGGTAAACTCTAAGCTTTACTGTTCTAGTTTCAGGTCCTTTAAATACTGCTTTAAGTAGTGGTGGTGTGATTATGTTGGTTATGAGGACTATCATTATAGCGCCTAAATAGGCTTCAGGACCTAGTAAGTGATATCTAGTTGCTATATAAGCAGCAACTACAGCGAATTCCGCTCTAGGGAAGAGACCTACCGCTATTCTTAATGAGGATCTTAGAGGATACCCTAGTATGAATGATGTTAAGCCACCACCTAAGAGTTTACCTGCGAATGCAGCTATTACGAACGTTATGTAGAAAAGTACTAGCTCAGGTCTTAATGCTTCCCGTAAATTTAGCTGTGCTGCTGTAGTCATGAAGAATAATGTTGAGAATATCATCGCAAGTGCTCGAACCTTATCTATAGCTCTAGATATACCTCTAGCCTCAGATAGTGCTAATCCTACAGCATATGCGGCAATTAACGGTGATAGACCTATATAGAATGCAGCTACTCCAGCTACGGAGAATACCGCTATTATAGATGCAAGTAACGCCTCACTAGTCTTAAGCCTTAATGCTAACTTTACAAAGTAGTTTGAAAATCTATGAATTATTAATACTAGAGCAAGCCAGTAGCTAAACGCTATACCAGCTGTTTTTAACACTGATATTGCTTCAAGCTTACCTATGGTTATTAATGATGTACCAGCAACTATGGTGATCAATGCAGTTATATCATCAAACACCGCTATTCCTAATATACTCCTACCCTCAATAGTTGTTAATTTATCTATTTCGATGAGGGTCCTAACGCTGACGCTTATACTTGTTGCTTCAAGTATTGCTCCTAAGAAGAAGCATTGAAGTGGTGTGTAACCAAATATTATCCCCGTGATATATCCCATTGCAAATGCTGCTAGCGCTTCACCTATAGTTATTAAGCCTGCTATTGGGGCTAACCTCATAAATTCTCGATACCTGGTCTCCAACCCTGCATATAGCAGTAGCATTAATATTCCAAACCATGAGAGAGCTTCAACAGACTCTGTTAATGGGTATATAGAAAGAAATGAAGAACCAACTATGAGGCCTGCGATTAAGTCGCCAAGTACTGGCGGTATTCCAAGTCTTGCCATGATTTCCTCAAGTAGTTTCCCAAACACTAAGGCTATGGCTATAGCTGTAAGCATCATACCGACAATAACATCCACACTCATGTTTACCTCCATGAGGCTCAACACCTTAAATAATTTTGAGAAGCAAGTATAAAGGAGTTACTTAGTAATGTTAAATCAGCGCTCAGCCTGTCTCATCACGTATCGGCTGATGGGGGTTCATCACCTAAAGTTAGAACTCTTGGCACAATAATAAGGAATTTTAATTAAGATTTATTAATTTTTGTGCAGTAGCACAGAAGGGTGAATCTATGGCTTGGTGGTCTGGAGGTTTTGGTTGGGGTTGGAGAGGTGGACGTAGAGGTGGATGGTGGGGTCCATGGCCTGGTAGAGGACCATTCAGTCATTTACCACCATGGATGAGGCCTGGATGGATGTTTGGTAGAGGTGCGTGCTGGTGGCTTTTCGGGTGGCCTTGGGGCCTGAGATGGTATTATCCATGGTATAGCTACTACATGATACCGTACATGCAGTACCCCTACATGCTGTACTACCCGTACTGGACGATGCCATGGTATTACACACCATATTTCTGGCCTAGGTGATAACAATGTATCCATGGTACTACATGACACCCTACATGCCATACCCGCCAGATCCTCTAGCACTTATGAGCTCATTAATGTATTGGATGATATGGCCATACTATTACGCATTAATGTTTGAGACATATAAAGTAGCTTTAGAGACGTGGAGAAAAGCATTAGAGGCATTACCAAAGAGTTTAGAGGTAAGTAAGCAGTAATGCATAAGTATATTTCCTGATTAAGCATTAATTCATAGGTGAACAGTGTGAGTTGGTGGTTCAGGCTCTTTAGAAGAATGATGTACTTCATGCCACCTCTGCCTCCACCATATTACTACTATCAACCACAGCCACCACAATCACAGCAGCAGCCTACTCAGAGTCAGCAACAGGCACCGCAATACTATCCATACCCACCATATTATTACTATCCGCCACCACCTCCACCACCGCAAACTCCTGAGGAGGAATTAGCTATGCTTGAAGACTATAAGAAAGCTCTTGAGGAGGATCTAAGAGATTTACAAGATGAATTAAAGAGTGTTGAAGAAAGAATAAAGGAGCTTAAGAAGATGCTAGGTAAGGAGTAAACCCTTTTTCTCTTATTAATTTAATCCACACTATTTAAGCAAATTCGCGGGCCAACATATACATTTTCCTTACTAATTCTTCGAACGTTTGGGGGGTTATCTTAGCTGCCACATATAAACTACTATTCGATGATACGATCGCTAAATGGTTAATTATATGGGGGTCACTTAACCCTTTAACAATATTTACGAGCTCTCTAGCAATTCTTAAATCATTATATATTAGGTAGTAAGTTTTTCCCTTGATCTCTATACTTTCAAAAGCCATACGCTCAATACCCCTAATGACTCTATGAGGACCTAACCTATAGTAATGCTTCCTAATGATATGGGCCTCATTAACGAATTTCCTATTATACCTGAAAAACATGTATAACCTATCAAATCTTGATGTTATAAAAGCTATTGGGAGGTAAAATAGACTATGTCTAGGCATTAATGTTACTACAGCTTCAGTTCTTACCAAGGACTTATAAGGTGTTAGGAATCTAGCTTTGTAACCAACGTATAAACCTATCCATTGATACTCCTTATCCTTAGGTTTTAGAATGTCCTCAAATATCCTAGCTGTATACTCTATAAGTATGAGATTTAACTTTCTACCCCTAAAAAATTGAAGAACAGCGATAACGGCAATTACAAATACTATTAAGAATATGTCGTAAGTATTGAGGTCTAGGGTCATACCTTAAACCACCGCATTATCGATCAGCTTAGATAGATACCTACTGAAGGTAATGAGTTTGTCTAGGCCTTTAGGTTCTTCATAAAGTAATGGTACCTTAATTACTATCTGGTGCTTAAAGTAGTTATTTATTAATTGTAAGGCTTCTTTCTCTTGACTTAGCTTCGTTACTAACTCCTTAGGTAATGATGCTGTCTCACTAATCTCAAATACTTTATTTACTATTACATATTGAACATTTATGCCCAGCTTAGATAAAAATTCAAGAGCTCTCTTAGCTTCAAATATAGGCAAGACTTCAGGATTAACTATTAATACTGTCATACACACATTAGAGTTCCTGATTATTGAGTTTACAAAATCTATCTCTCTTTTTATATGAATTAACTCCCTGTATATGGGATCCTCCTCTTTATCTGACGGCATTTCAAATTCCTTACCCTTAATTACGGTCTTGATCTTCTCGCCAGTAACCTCCTCAATTATTCTTCTTCTATCGAGAATGGCTTCTCTTAATCTCATTAATTTTTCAACCCATATAGCTGATATTGACGGTAATGCCATAATTCGTAACGTTAAACCAGTTGGTGGGGTATCGAAAACTACGATATCATATTTTCTACTTTCTACATTACTTTTTAAAATCTCCATTATCTTATCTAGCGTAGCGTATTCTTCAATACCTGGTGAGTGCCTCAATACATCAATATACCTATCTAAATTTAGTACTCTTAAATACCCATATATGTCCTTAACCTTATCAGTTAAACTCTTAAGGTGCTTACTAATCATTCTCTCAAAATCTACCTCAATAGCATATAAATTATTAGTGATTCTCTTCGGCTCATCACTTAATCTTATACCAAATACATCACCAAGATTATGGGCAGGGTCTAGCGATACAATTAATGTTCTCTTCTTGATTGATGTCCCTAAAGCGAAAGCCGCTGCACATGTTGTTTTACCCACCCCACCTTTACCCATGAAGAACACAACCTTAAAGTTACTACTTAACATTATACCCCCGCTTAAGTTATTTCAAATAATCCAGCCATCTCAGCTAACATGTCGTTTAATCTACTGCTCACACTTGTACTAATAATTATTTCTCTAGCCATATAAGGAAGAAGCCTTAGGGATATAGTTGTCGGGGGACTTGGAAGCCCTATAAATGAGCCGAGAACTATTAAGGTGAATACATTCTCAAGTTCTCTTAACTCCACGTAGATATACTCAATGGATTTAGCTTTAAATAAGTTATTAACTATTGTTAATGCCTTCCTTAAAGTCCTTCTGAAAATCTTACCTTTCACTCCCTAACCCGTTATCTTAACTCTACTAAGCAAATTACTTTTTCTTCCAGCCTTTCTCGTTTTCGCTACTTAATTTACATCTATACAGTAAGAAAAACATATATTGTTTTAGCGTAGTATGTATCATTTGGAAGGTACTTATTAGAGGTTGGTAGAATGGGTACTACAGCGTTAATTATAATTATAGGTCTTCTGATATATTTAGTTGCTTACTTCACGCATGGTAAATATCTTGAGAAGTACGTAGCTAGGGCTGATCCGTCTCGTGAAACACCAGCTAAGAGGTTATACGATGGTGTTGACTACGTCCCAGCAAATAAGTATGTCCTTTACGGTCACCACTTCGCAAGCATAGCTGGAGCTGGGCCAATAACAGGTCCAGCACTAGCTCTTGCATGGGGTTGGTTGCCAACGCTTCTCTGGGTTTGGTTTGGCAATATATTCATAGGTGTAGTACATGATTATCTCTCACTCATGAGTTCAGTAAGGTATGATGGAAGGAGTATAGCTTGGATTTCAGGTAAGTTAATGAGTAGAAGGGCATTTTACGCATTTAACGCATACATATGGTTTACCCTACTGCTAGTAGTAGCTGTCTTTATGGTTGTTGTATCTATTTTATTCACTAATGTACCAGGCAGCGCAACTGCAGCATTACTTTTAATGGTAATAGCTGTAATTACTGGTTTACTAATGTATAGAACTAGGTTAGGATTTAGGGGAGGTACTGTAGTTGGTGTTATACTATTGGTATTAGCAGTTATAACAGGTATGTACGTACCTTTACAATTATCATACCATGCTTGGGTATCTATATTAGCTATTTACTGTATAATCGCCGCTTCAATACCTGTTTGGATACTACTTCAACCTAGGGATTACCTTAATGCTTACATATTATGGGCTAGCTTAGTCATAGGAGGTGCGGCAGCTATAGCTGCATTTAGGGGTATGGAGATACCTGCAGTGACATCATTATTAACAGCTAAAGTTGTTGGTGGTCAACCATCACCATTCTGGCCAACTATACCTCTAGTTGTGGCTTGTGGTGCTTTATCGGGATTCCATAGCTTAGTAGGTTCAGGTACTTCATCAAAACAGTTAGCTAATGAAACTCATGGATTACTCGTCGGGTATGGTGGGATGCTTACTGAGGGCTTCCTCTCAACTATGGTCATAGCTCTATTAGGTTCCTTCGCCTTCGAGGCATTAACTAGAGCCGGATTAACATTAGCTCAAGCACAAACCCTCGCAGATCCTGCACAAGCTGCTGCTACATGGACCAGCATCTTAGGTAAGTATAAATGGTTCGTAATAATACCATACTCATACGCGGCAGCAACCAATGCCGTATTTGGACTACCATTCGAGGCTATGGCTGTTTTTGCAGCTCTCTGGATTACGGGTTTCGCTCTAACATCATTAGACACCGCTACCCGACTTGGTAGGTTTGCTTGGCAAGAACTGATGACACCGCTTAAGGATAGGGTTCCATCACTTTATAAGGTATTAGCTAATAGGTGGTTAGCGTCAATAATACTCGTTATTATAGCATTACCGCTGGCATGGGGTGCCGCATGGAAGGTTTTATGGCCCGCTTTCGCAGGAATGAACCAATTATTAGCATCATTAGCTTTAATGACTGTTGCTTTATGGGCAGCTAAGATACAGAGGACAACCGCCTTAGGTAAGGGATTAACGTTTACACCAGCATTCTTCCTATGGATAACGGTCACTGTAGCCTTAGGTTGGTATGAAGCAGTGGTGGTTCCAGCGACTATAGCTACGAATCCTGTAACAGGCTACGCCGTAGGTATAATCACTGGTATAGGACTCATACTAAACATAATGTTACTAATAGACTTCCTCCTATCACTTAGAAGGCCTGTGACACCATCATAACCTTAAATATATTTGTTTTTAACTTACTTAATAGCTTTAAACCCTAAAGCCTTCTCAATCCATATAATACGTGTAAAACCTGCTCTTCTCAATCTCTCCTTAACACCCTTAATGATGTTTGCTCTTCTTTGTTTAGGCTTTCCTACGTAATGAAATAGCTTACCTCCAGGCTTTAATACTCTATATATTTCTCTGTAAAAATCATAACTATATAGTTCACCTGCAAGTTCAAATCTTGGTGGGTCATGAATTACGTGAGTAAAGGTATTATCACTAAATTCTTGAATTACTTCGGTTATATCGCCTAGTATTATTCTTACATTAGCTAACTGTCTAGACCAAGGATTAAATGTAGCTATATCTAAGACATTCTCATCAATTTCTACTGATATAACTTCACGAGCACCAAGTCTCATAGCAGTTATTGCTGTATAACCTAATCCAGTCCCTATATCTAATACATAGCCATTAACTAACGGTCCTACACTTTTAACCTTAATGTATGCATCACTTAATGGATCTATACCTTCAATTCTATGCATGTGAATACCATTAATTTCTAGTGTAGGCGGTTTCTCCATACCTAAACTACGGAGCTTGTAGAATCTCCTCTTATTCCTATCATAGAATTTAAGTGGTAGTAGTTCATCATTTACTAGAGCATAAACACTATTGTCATCCCCTATCACATTCTTAGCTAATTCTACATCTAGAAACGTACTATCGATTCTCAACTTACCATTAACTACACATACGTTTATATAGGTAATACCTAAGTCAGGAGTTATTTTGAAACATGATGTGTCCTTACGTAGGTTCTCTTCTATGTACTTAACTAAGTGTTTAGTAACGACTATAACTTCTTTAGGCTTAAATAGGTACTCCTTCATCCTCAATTAATCTAGTATTGAGACTTTTTAATTGTTGAAATACCTCATTCTTAGTAATATGCTCTATCTTAACTACCCATACCTTTTTAAACTTATATTAATAAGTCTAGTTGTAGAGTCTTCATTAGTGGGGATGATGCTTCTAGCACATCTTGCTGACATTCACTTAGGGTTTGCACAGTACGGGTATACATGGAGGGAGGACGACATATATAGAGTCTTCCTTGAAGCTATGGATAAGGCTATTAAGGAAGGTGTCAACGTTGTAGTTATTTCTGGTGATATGTTTGATAGATATAGACCACCTAATAAAGCACTAAAAATAGCTATTGAAGTTGTTAAGAAAGCACTTGAGAAGGGCATAAAAATTTACACTATTCTTGGCGAGCATGACATACCTAGGAGGAGTGATGAAGCACCTCAAATTTTAATTCCTGGTCTTAAACTTCTTGGAACATCAAAGACCCCTTTACATGATGAAGTAATTATTGAAGGCGAGAAATACCTAATAGCAGGTATTTCCCATCACCCATCAAAAATGAAGTACTTAAGCGCTCTCAAGTCAAAACTTACTAATCTTAAACATGTATTAAAGCAGTATAGAAAGTCTATACTCATGCTGCATCAGTCCATCAAGCAATTCTTCGTATTTGAGGAGGGGATTGATTTAAATGACATACCCGATGAGGTAACATATGTCGCTATGGGTCATCTACATAGGAGGGTAAAGACTAGACTAGAAAGCGGTGGGGTTGTGGCATATCCAGGTAGCTTGGAGATACTACGTGTAGATGAGATTGATGTATGGCTTAAGGAAGGTAAGGGTTTCTACATAGTTGATCTAAGTAGTGATGAGCCTTACATCCATACCATAAATGTGAATGTAAGACCTCAACTAAGAATTACAACAAGGTATCCCAACCATGTCCTAGCAGTAAGGAGTGCTGTAAGTAAATTGAGATCATTAGGCTTAGGTAAGACTTGGGATAAGGGGATACTTCATGTAGATTTAGAGATTGAAGCAAGTAAGAAGAACCTAAGTAAGAATGTAATCGATGAATTAATTAATATTGCAGGCCAAAATATATATGTAAGACCTAAACTAAAGGTAATTAAAGAGTCAAGGGAGGGTCTCAAGCAAATATCTCCCGAAAATGTTGATGAAATCGATATAGTTAAGGGGTTCATAAGTAACACGTTAGGTGTTAAGGATGAACGCATCAGTAGAGACTTAGCTGAGGCAATTATTAAAATTAAGAATATATTAGCTAATTTGGAGTCTGGCGACATTAATGAGTACATTAATGAATTATTTAAATATGAAAGCATCTGGAGATCTAAGGTAGGGGTTTTAGAACCGTTAAGAGTTGAGAAGATACCATTGGGTATAGGAACTGTTGAAGTGCCTTCTAAAGAATTAAGTAAAAGTGAGAGTAAGGGTAAGAAGCCTTTACGTAAAGGTGAGGGACTTCTGAGATTTCTTGGTGATTCTTAATGGTCATAACCATAAGGAGAGTTTATTTAAGGAACTTCATCTCTCATAAAGAGACCATCATAGAATTTGATAAAGGAGTGACAGCACTAATAGGGCCTAATGGTGCAGGTAAGAGCAGCATTGTTGAGGCTATATATTACGCATTGACAGGGGAGGTCCTGAGAGGTGAAGGTAGGGGTAGGAGGAAGGACGTAATAATTAATGAGATATCTAAAAGTAACGAAGCTTACGTGAAACTATGGCTAGACGTTGGTGGTACTGAGGTAGTCATTGAGAGAAGACAGAGCAGGTTTGGCAAGACATTCTCCGATACCGTAGTGAGGATTGGTGGTAAGACCTACTTAAGTACTAATGAGGTCAAGAAGGTGATAACGGAACTCTTCGGAGTTTCTGAAACTGCTTTGAGAAGAATTATTGAAACAATAGCTATAGTACCTCAAGGTGAGATTAGTAAACTACTGACATTACCCCAAGCTAAGAGAAAGGAATTAATAGATCAATTATTAGGTCTCGAAGCTTACGAGAAGGCTTATGATAATATGGATAAAATCGAGATTAGAGTTAAAACTAAGAAATTTGGTACTCAGATACTCAATGTAAGAAAGCAAAGCTTAAACAATATAAGAGAGATGTACTCAACGTTAATTAATGAAGCAGAGAGGATTAAGAAGGAATTAGACAGTTATGCCAATGAGTTAAGGGAATTGAGCAAGAAGTTAAACGAAGTAAGTAAGAAGGAGTCATATCTTGAAGCTAAAGTTAGAGAATTGAGGTTAAAGAAGGATGAATTAAGTAGGATTACTGGTAGGAAGGATGAATTAGAGAATACACAAGTAAGTTTACGTACTGATATAGAGAGACTAAGAAGTAAGATCAAGGAAGTTGATGAGGTAATTAAGAAATTAGAGAAGGAGAGTAAATCCATAAATGAATTAAAAAGTAAGGCTTTACTTCATGATGATGTATTGAGAGCTATAAATATTAAGAACATACTTGAGAGTAAGAAGTCATTATTAAATGCTAAATTGAAGGAGTATGAGATAATGAACAGGAATCTTGCTAAACTCAATGAATTAAGGAGTAGGTATGGTGACTTAAGTGAAGTGAAAAAGTATGTATTGTCAATAAGGAATGTTGAGGAGGCTATTAAAAAGATAGATGAAGAAATTAAAACTAAAGAATCAGTATTAAACACAATTAAGAACGAAATTGTAAGTAAGGAATCTAAGATTTCAGAATTTAGACGTAGAACTGAAAGCGTACTAAGCAGGGTATCTGAACTTCTTAAAGTAGATGTACAATCATTGAATGAAGCATTAATAGCCATTAAGAAAAGTATAGCATCATTGAGAAAGGAGTTAGATGAAATTAATGCAAAATACAATAGTGTCTATGGTGAACTCCAATTATTGAGAGGCTTTATTAACGATATTAAAGATAAGTTAGAGATCATTAGCCAAGCAGGAAATGGAGGTAAGTGCCCCCTATGTGAACAACCATTAAGTGAGGAACGTAGGAGGAACATTATTGAGAAGTTAAATAAGGAGTTAAAGAACTATAATGAGAGACTTAATAGGTTAAGTAATGAATTATCCAGACTCAGTGAAGCTAGAGAAAGTCTTGAAGCAGATATTCAATATCTCATAGAATTGGAAATACTAGTTAAGGACGTACTCAAGGAGGAAGAAATAACTATTAGAATGAAGGATGAAATTCATAATTTAAGGCTCAAGTACGATAGTTTAAGTAAGGAATTAGAGGATTTAAGGAGAAGAAAGGATGAACTATTAAGGCTAGTTGGTGCTAAGGAGTTAGTTATCAGAGATCTTGAAGAGTATGAAAGACTTCTAAGTGAAGGTATTAATGAGAATGCACTTAAGAATCTTGAAGGTGAAATTAAAAAGCTTAAAGATGATATCAATACACTTGAAAATGAATTAAGTACATTATTAACAAGGATAAGTAATGTCATGGGAACTAATGACTTAGAAAAAGCCTTAATAATAGCTAAAGAAGCTGAGAGGAAGGTTAAGGAAATTGAATTAAAGATTAAACAACGCGATGAATTAATGAGAGAGTTAGAAAGCCTCAAGAAAGAATATGAAGATAAGATGAGAAAATTAAGATCTATCGAGGAGGAACTTAAATTATTAGATGAAAGAGTCAAAGACTACAAGAGAGTATGTGATGAATTAAGTAAAGTTGAGAATGAGTGGAGAGCCATCAGAGATGAAAAGGTAAGAATTGAAGACAGAATTAAATGGCTTAAAACAAGATCTGAAGACTTAAAATCTGAACTAGAGTACTTAAACTACGATATCGATGAACTCAGAAGGGCTTGGCTTAAAATATCTGTACTTCTATGGATCAGGAATAATATTTATCATAAGGATGGAGTACCAAGAATACTACGTAGAGAACTAATCTCATCCCTGGAGAACTTAATGAAGGAGTACCTAGAATACTTTAACTTATCCTACTCAGATGTTAGGATAAATGAGGAGACCTTAGACATAGTTTTAGTATCAGATCGTATGGAAGCTAGTATAGGTAGATTAAGTGGTGGTGAACTCATAGCTACATCAATAGCCTTATTATTAGCGCTACATCAGGTGGTATTCAAAGGTAGAGTTGGGTTCCTAATACTTGATGAACCAACAATATTCCTTGATGAAGAAAGAAGAAAACAAATGATTGAAATATTTAAGAAGTTCAGAGGTGGCGGCTTAATACCTCAGTTAATCGTTGTCACGCATCATGAGGAAGTAAGAGATGCTGCTGATACCGTATATGAGGTCACAAGAGACATATATTCAAAGGTTAGAGAAGTTAGTGATTAGGGTTAATACAATTATTTTAAACTACGATGGTACTAACTAAAGGTCGGTATTTACCTAGTTATATACCTAAATCGTCATATAGATCTCTATCATTTCTATTACGCCACCTTCTCCACTCCTCTAATGCTTTAACATCACCTCCTTCGATTTTCCCTTTAGCTCTATCAATTTTAACAACAGCTGGTAGCGGGGTCATGAGACCTAGAACTACTGCTTCACCTACGTTTAAAGATGGCAAGAGCCCTAAAAGCTCATCGGATAGTGTTTCACTAGCGGCCTGCACGTATCTTTGATCGCTAGGCTCAACTAACCTTAGTATTATCTTATTATTCGTTTGTGAGAGTGCATTATCGTCAACGTTCTTAGGTCTCTGACTAACTAAGCATAAACCCACACCGAACTTTCTACCTTCCCTAGCTATTCTCGAGGCTACCTCCTTAGTTAATGTTGACCTATCTTTAGGTACTAAAATGTGTGCTTCCTCAATAACTGTGAGAAGGGCTACTGGGTAGCCCTCACTACCTCCGCTAATCCTGAATCTCTTTCTCTCATCGAGTACTCTACGTAAGTAATGTGAGGTTATGACATCAGCTACTTCCTCATCGAAACTACCTAGTTGAACTACATTAGCATATCCAGGTTTAATTACTGACGTAAGTTCCATAGGTGCTGTAGGTGTTAATATCGTACCCCAATATCTATCCCTTAAATCATAGAGCTTATTTAGTAGGTCAATGACTGGAGATCTATCTCTAGAACTAAATTCAATACTTACGATCTTACCATTCCTTATCTCCCTATACTTACCCTTATCAACGTAAAATTCCAGTTCACTAATTAATACATCAAAAAATTCCTCGGGTCTCTTCAAGGTTACATACTTAGCGAATGTGTATGCTCTCCTAAAGTATAATCGTTGCTTACTAGCTTTGGGCTCAAGGTTTAGGAGACGATAGTATTCATAGAGAGTCAATTTTGATGGATTTATCTTGGGCTTAACTATATTTACATTATCGGCAACACCTTCATATTCTGAATGCATATCTATTATCAGTACTGTACCACCAAGTTCATCGACTATCCTCCTCGTGAGTATAGCTACGGTATTGCTCTTACCAGCACCTGTTATCGCTAATATAGCCAAATGTCTACTAATTATTGTGTTTATATTAACGTAGAAAGGTACGTCGGGATGATTAGCTAATACTCCCAGCCTAATCCAGGCGCCATCATTATTTAATGAGAATATCTTTCTAAGGATCTTACCTGATGCTTCAAAGACTCTAGCCATAGGTTTTGGCGGGTATCTTGGTGCCTCGACTTTCCTTTCACGTATTAATGTGTTGAGCCAAGAGAGTAATCTTGCTTGACCTATCATGTATTCATGTTTTTCTACACCAAAACTCTCAGCTCTACTAATAACTTCAGGTCTTAACATCCTATTCGTGAGTAAGGGGTTGCCTATTCTTGACATCTCGACTATACCAAGCGCAAAGTCCTCATTATCATACTCGATAAGTACGTATTCACCTACTCTTGGCGGTCTATTAGCTGTAAAGAGAACCACGGTATGTGATGTTTCACCAATAACCCTACCTAATAACCTTAAATCATAATTACTTATATCATCCAACCTTCAATCACCTCCCTGCCAGTTCTTTGCGGTATTAAGTCTAGAGAATAGATTATACTATTAATGGTATCTTTACTAATACGTGACAATTCATGGGCCTCTAATAAGACGTAAGGATAGCCTTGAGGTGATATATTCTTCAAGTAGCTAAGTAACCTTAATATGTCTTCTTCAATGGTTAATGTACTCACGTTACCCACGTATGGTATCTCTAGTTTGAGTATAGGACCTCCGTCGTCTAATCTGATGTAGGTAACCGCTATTCTTAACTTATCATAAAACTCCCTTAACGATAATATATTGGGCATCCCCTTCAAAGGTTTATCATCTACTTTAGGCTTTGAGTAACCGGAACTTGATGTAAGATTCTGAAATACCATTATATCTGCTGGTATGTATCTACGTAACTTCTTGCTTATGTCGGCAAAATATGCTTGAGATCTTCCCGTTTTTGAGACGAAGGCTAGTAAGGTGCCTTTCTCGAAGCATTTAAGTAGTAGTCTACGGTATGACTCAAGCTTTTCTATATATTCAAGGAAAGCCGTAGCTAAGTAGTCCTCTTCAGTCAATATTCCACCTTCATCCATGGCTAATAGCTTACTTACTAATGGGCGCTCTCTTAATTCATTATAATTCCTTAAACTTTCACTTAACATGTTGTAAAGCTTTAAATATATTTGGTCACCAAATGTTGCTGACACCTTATTCATAGCTACGACTATAGGTTCTATGGAGGGTGTTATTAGTACGGATTTTAATGAACCATCCATGAGTAATACTTCAACGTCATTCTCTAATATGGTTATAAGAGCGGTTTTTGCCTCGATAATTTCCCTATACATGTCTATACGTTCCTTAGCTCTTGGAGGTATTAAGACATCCAAGTCTGCTATTGCGTAGGCTTTGGAATTACTGTACTTTAAACCTTTAACGTCATTATACAGTATAGCTATAGCATCGATACCATAGAGTGTGAAGCCTTGAAAATCAACCTTAACACTACTACCGTCAATTCCAGCAATAGACCGAGGCATTCTGCCTTCAATGTTAGTGCTTACCCATACCTCCTTCACAGCATTCTCAAGATACCTTTCCCTCACAATAACTATCTTCTTAATAATATCATTCCTATGCTTACTTGCGACTTCAAGTAGCAACTCGAGTGCGTTGACTATGACTCCTACCCATTAGTATATGGGTATGCATTACCTTATAAAAGAGGGGTCTTGTAGGTAGGTAGAATTAAAACCAATCAGGTATTACGGCGCTTCACCTTAGAGGTAACTATTTCTTCGACACACTATAACCTATTAAAGCACCTATAGCTAGGCCTGCTGCGAAAATTATGAAGAGTATAGCAATTACTCCTGTACCTACTAATTGCTTCACTAGTGATGGTGCCACACTAATAGTTCTTGTTTCGGTATATGTCTTTGTTATTGTTAGACCAGGCTTTGTATATGTGGTTGTCTCTATTTTTGTCCTAATTATTGTTTCAGTACTTGTTATTGGAGGTAAAGTTACGGTCTTAGTCTTAGTTATGGTTTTTGTTAAGGGATTAACGGTAATTCCTGGATTATAAGTTCTTGATATGGAGTTCATTAGAAGTAGTGAGTAAGCTGATGAGGATTCGTAAAGTATTATCCTAGCTATTGAGTCATTAACAGTTTCAGCTCTCTCAATGTACATTATTGGTAATATAGGCGTCAACCCTAACTCTTGAGCTCTACCAGCTAATATCTTAGCTCCCTCTTCAGCATACGGTGCTAACTTCTCCTGAGTATTGAAGTATGCATGCATTAAAGCTACATTATTAGCTAGCACTTCGATGACGAGTGATGAAGCTTCAATTACTTTACCCTCATCTAACAACGTAGTAATCTCTTTATAATCAATTGGGTAAGTTTCACCACCTAAACTTTCAAGGTAAGCCTTAACACTCATGGTGAAGTGAAGCAATGTATTTATGCCTTTTACTAGCACCTCTCTATTTAATTCCTTTCCTTCATTAACGTTCAATGCTAACTTTAGGAAGTTTATAGCTGATTTAGCTCTCCAATAAGCATATATTGCCATATATAATGCATCTTTGCCTACAGATAGGGGGTAAAATGAATAATTCCTTATAGTAGTCAGTGTTTTATTTGCTTCTCTATACCTTATATATGCAGCAATAGCTAATTGGAGTTTAGTGTCTGTTAAATCATGCTCATAGAGCTTAAGGAATAGTTCATTATATTCATCAAGCACTTTTTTAGCAAGTTCTACATACCTATTAACTTCACTTCTTAAAATTTCTATGACCTTATTTAAGCTACCACCACTTAATGCTTTCACAAATGATGAAGCATACGATGTTAGTATAGCTGATATGAATGCTTCAGAGGCAGCACTATAGTAATCTTTTTCCCCAATTAACTTTTTAGCATTAGTTACATGACTCTCTATTTCTTTAAGTAGCTCTGGAGCTTGATCAGAAAGTACATTCCTGATATTTGTTAGGTTACGTTTAACTATACTTAAAGTCTCATTGATTAAATTACTTAACCATTTAATAAGCCATGGAGGGTATGTATATATGTACCTAGGTAATTTTAACTCTTTACCTGTTAAGTACTTGTAAGCCTCAACAATGTTACCTACCTCAATTACTTTAACACCGAGTTTACGTCCTAACTCCGTCACATTAACCTTTACTGGTATTATCCTTTCAGTGATTATTATGGTGTTGCCTACAGTCTTATTTTCTACATATTTCTTAAATTCCTTAACTATTGACTGTCCTTTCGGTATTAGGAATACTTTAATACCTTCTCTGGCCATAGCTCTCAATTTTTCAGTAATACCTCCAACAGGTCCGATGGTTCCATCAGGCTCTATCATTCCCGTCATTGATACGTTGGATAGTATTTCAGTATTAGTTAGTAATGCTAGAAAGGCTGTTGCAGTAATTCCACTACCACTAGGTCCACCAACTACTTCGGACTTAGATTTAACCTTTATGAAATAGTCGTAAGTGTTTAAGGGTACACCAGCATAGGTACTAGCAATCATTACAGCAATTCTACTTGCTGCCTGCATGTCAATTTGAGTTAGCGGTTCAGCTGAGAAGTAAGTGGTTCCTTCACCAGGCCATCCAATACCGATTACAAACTCTGTTGAGACTCCATACATAATTCCCTCTTCACTTATGTAAACAGCAGGTACCTTAAGCCTAACAAACTTCATGAACTTATAAGTATGCACTTCAGTGGCTAATGTAGGTATGATTGATAGGGAAGTAATTATTATAGATACCATCAATAGTGCAAGAACTCTTCCATAGTATCTACTCATTTCCCCACCCTAGAATGATGTTATCAACTAGAACTAAAGAGTTATACTCCCTATGTCTTAATCATTACCCTACTTGAATGGTTTACTTTCTTAAATTGACAAGGTACCTTTCCAGTTCCTCTTAGGTCCTGAAGCGATAGCTCTTACATAGGGATTATGTTTTAACTCATCACTCAAGGTTGTTTCATCACCATGTCCAGGTAAAATCCTCGTTTCACTTGGAATTAATAAAATTATCTTTTTTAATGACTTAATCATTTCCCTACTAGAACCTCCGGGAAGATCTGTCCTTCCAACAGTGCCCTTAAATATTAAGTCACCCGTAAATATCGTATTTAACTCCTTGATATAGTAACATGTTGAGCCTGGACTATGTCCTGGCGTATGTATTGCTTGAACCTTTACCCACCCAAGGTCTATTTCCGTATCTTCAGTCAATAACTTATCAGGATCTGGTTTAAACCACCTAATACCGTAGGCACGAGCCCATCTTCCGGACTCCTCAAGAATTAAAAACTCATCTCTATGCATGATTAACTTAGCACCACTTACCTCCCTTAGAGGTTCAGCCTCTGCTGCGTGATCAAAGTGAACATGCGTTATTAATATGTGTGTTAACTTCACTATATTTCTATCAAGTAAGTAGAGCATTATAGTTAAGATACCGGGTGGGGCATCAACTAGTAATGCATTACCTGCACGATCAATAACTAAGTATGAATTGGTGTTCAGGGGTCCTAAGACATACTTCTTAATTTCAAAAGTTTCTATTCTCATGTCAATATTATTAATGCTTAAGGAGGTATTTAAGACTATCATTGTACGTAAGTAAGTATTAATAACGTTAATGCCCCCATAATGTGAAGATGAAGCTGACATTAAAGTATGATGATCTGAAGGGATTAATTAACATGGGGAGAAGAAATACTATGGAGATAGCTTTTAGTACGAAGTAGGAAGACCTTATGGTCATCGTGACATCTCTAGTACTTTAAAACTCGCAATATTAGCTATGAGATCTCTTAATCAGTATATTGAGGTGATTAGTTAGTCAAGGAATGTTTTCAGGGAAAGAGTAGTGAGGATAAGATGGGAGCAATTATTGAATTATTACATAGGGAACTCATTACTTCAATTCTTCAAGACTCAAAGCCGAAGTCAATGGTACTAAAAGGTATCACTTATTTATTGCATGACTTAATAAAGAAATTTGAGTAATTAAACTTAGATAGGATCATAATTACAGGAGGTTTTGCTGTTAAGATCTATACTAGTAGGAACTATCGTACTATGGATGCTGATATAATAGTTGATGGCAGTTTGGCTGCAAAAGTGATTGAAGGGCTGCTGTCGAAGTTTTCTGAGAAGATAGGTAGGGGATATCTACCAAAGTATGAGTCACTTGACGTTAAATCTATAGACATAGTCTCTAATAGCTACACACGAAAAGCTAAACCCATAAAGATAATCATTGATTATTACTATGCATATCTAGAACCACCTGAAGAACTCATGGTTACGTATCTCTCAGGATTGAAATTTTGGGGATCAACTGAAGATCGTGATAAAGCTATGTGGCTCTACATAGTATGGAGAGACAGACTTGATAAGGAGTATTTAGTTCAAAGAGTTGTTGAGGAGAAGGTCATGGATAAACTTAATGAATTAAGGGGATCAAGTGAGAAATTACGTTAAGACATTAATTTAACTTAAAATCATACCATAAAATACACTTATCTTGTTACTTATTCTTCATTGCTTCGGGCTTTTTTGTAGGTCTCTTATGAGGTAGTACCTTCTTGTATAGTATCCAAAGAACTAATGCTAAGACAGCACTAGATACAGATGCCATGAGTAGGTCAAATGTGGTCTTGGCAACAACTGATGCTAGTATCTCTCTAACACTTATGACAAAACCTACTTCGGCAATACTTACTAAATACATTTCAGGTCTTCTATATGCGACAACTATACTCCTAACTAACTCTACATATACTATCAGCAGGAATATATCATTCATTATCAACTGCAATTCCACAATTGTTGCTGCACCCTTAGCTACAATCATTATATCCCTTACCAAGTAGTAAGTAGTCAGTGCTATAAGTGCTGAAACTGATGCTATAATAACTGCCTCCACAATAATTATTAAGTACCTACCATACTTTACCAAGCCCTTAACAATAGCTTCCTCAATTATGCCACGCTCAGGATGTGACACAAAAATACCCAAGCTATTAGACTAATTGACCTAATTTACTTTACTCTAAACATTGAATAAGAGCTCAGTACCGGGGTGATTTAATCATCACTTATCAGTTCCTGCCGGATTCATCAACACCAAAGTATATAGTGTATTGGACAGGATAAAATTCTAAGCCTATTGACTACCTTATCCTCCTAATGAAATATCTCTTACCGCTGTAAATGACTTCCTTAAGCAGTCCTTTCCTTACTAAATCATATATAAAGTTCCAATCCTTACCCCATTTCTTAAGGAATTTCTCAATAATATCCTCTCTTAACGGATGTACCGAAGCTATACGTAACAATTCTTCAGCATCACCTCTAATAAATGCAAAATTCGTTCCCTCAAAGCTAATTAAGTACTCGACCTTCTCTCTCCCCAATATTGATGAGAATACCCTATATGCCTTAACTAGTGTGTCTTCAGTAGCAGGCTTAACCCATGTCTCAGCAGGCGGTCTTGTAGGTACAGCTATGTAAGCCTTACTAAGGTTAATTAAGCTACTTAAGTATTTCGCTATTTTATTTAATTCCTCATTATAATCTATATGATCTATGAGCATAGTCTCGGAAATTAACTTACCCTTAAATTCCCTTGAAAATACTCTTATACCCTCAAGGATTGAGTCAAGATTTAAACTTTTATGAGGTCTGTTCACTTTCCTCCATATTGACTCACTTACCGCATCTATTTTAACAGACACTAAGTCAGCAGACATTAAGTCATTCTTTACATCATCCCTCCACATAAGTGATGCATTAGTTATTACAGCTACAGGTATACCTAAATCTTTAATTCCTTTAATTAACTTACCTAGGTTAACATCTAGTGTCGGTTCACCATCAGGTACTATGGTTATATAGTTAATTATGCCACCACTATTTCTAACTTCTTTAACTCTTCTTGCAACGTCATTAATGACTGTATCTACATTGTAAAAAGCTCTCCTCTCAATACTTAATCTTATTGTTCTACCGAGTTGACAATAAACGCAAGAATAGGTACATATTTTAGGAGGTATGTTATTAACACCTAAACTCATACCTAATCTTCGAGACGGTACAGGACCAAATGCAAACATGTTAAATCCTTCTTAAACATGTTCTAACTGATTAATAAGTAGTCATGGTAATTAAAAATAAGAATTAATGTGAAGCCTAACGAAGATATGGAGGTTTATTCTCGTAAAAATAGGCTTTTGAATTACTTAATTAGCTCTTCTATTGGTTTGTATTTAATATCAAATCCAAGTTCTTTATAAAGATGACTGAAGGCTTTTAATGCTTTTTCACTTCTTAATCTCTCATGGGCCTTAAGCCCTATCACTGCAACCTTCATTCCCTTCTCAATATCTGCATTAGTTAGTGGAGTTCCATCTAATCCTACCCAGCAGATAAGATCAGGCGCCATAGCTATGACCTTCTCATTTAGTGTAGCCACTATGTTTTCATTTTTGAAGTATACTATTAAATCTCCTTCTTTGACTTTCAACTTTACTCTTCCATAATCGAATCCATGCTTTGTTTCAATAACCTTCTCCTCTACTTCACCTATACCTAATAGAAATGCCTCTAATTCCTTAGTTAACGTTTGAGCAACATCTAGTTTCCTCTCCTTAACCTCCCTAAGTATTTTGCCTATTTTCATAGCTAGTGATATGGTTCCCGGTATAACAACTCTCTTCAATTCCTTACCTTTCATGGGGTATAGTGCTATGCCTGCATTACCTTGAAATGCCACTGTTATCTGTCTAGCTATTCTCTCAGCATCCATTGCGGTTTTAACGAATAGTATAGCTCCATTACCTTGCCAGTCGCTTATAGCCATAGGTGATATAGGGATCCCGTAAATATCGAAAGTAGTTAGTTCTAGTTCAGGTATGGCTCGTCCTGCACCATCACCATCAATTAGGACTCTATCCCTAAAAGCTGCCGTATGCATTGGAACGGCGAAATTGCCTGCACCAACCTCTATAGGTACTATAAAATCTATCTTCCTCCCTAAGTACTTCTCAAGTAGATCAAAGGCAGGTAAGTGCTCATTTCTCCAACCATACTTAGCCGCAGCTGGTGAACCCATACCAGCAGAAACCACAACAAGTGCCTCATCATCTACAGAATTAGGATCCACCACCTTCACACTCTTACCCTTATCCTTAATTTCATTAATAATGGCAAGACCCTGAACAATAGAACCACCGCCACCGGCACCGAGAAAAGCAGCACCCTGAATTATATTAACCATGTCATCGTAGGTTAGAATCTGATTCACAAGTCTTCCCCGCTACTCAAGATCATGACCTCATTATAAGGGTATTATTAAAGGATTACATAACAATACTTCATGCTCTAGTATACTTAGTTGTTTAGATCTATTAAATATTTTAACCCATTAAATAATTGGTCCTCAAAATGAATGTTCCTCACCATAACTAATACTATATCTAAATAGCTGAAATAATCATTCTACATTACTTAATTAAAGTTAAGACTTCAATTCTTAAATATAAATCTTTAAAATACGTATGGCTTAGCGATTATGGTGGAGGTATGAGTCCAAATTCCAACTTAAATTCGCAAACAAAGATTGCCTTACTCTTCTTTGCACGAGAGAAGGAGGTAGGTAAGCCCCTCTTAGCCTGGCCCCATTATGATTTTGACCCTCAAGAAAAGATATATGAGTTAATTGAGAAGTCTAATAAATGGTCCAAGGAACTTAATAATAAAGTCATATTTACTTTAAAGAAATGGATTAAGAATGAAAAGGACCTTGAGGAAGTGAGAAATAATTTAGACAAGTTTGATGGAATGCTCGTTTATATATTAACAACCAGTCTTAACTACAAATTATTTCTAAACACAATTAGGGAGATTAACAAACCAACTATAATATTTACAGAGCCTTATCATAGTTTGGCTTGGCCTGAAATATCCACATTGATGAGGAAAAGGAAATCTATAATAGCTGTGGCATCAAGTAGCGAAGACGATTTACTAAGGGCTTTAAATGTTCTGCATTCATACATTCAACTAAGAAGAACTAAAGTGTTAGTTATATCAACACCTAAAGAGATGTCACTCGAAAATCTCCACACTTCAGATATTTATGTAGGTGATAGAATATATAATGAATACTACTTTAAGAGAATCAGGGAGTTACTGAGACTTGAATTCGTAGATTATAAAGAATTAATCAAGAAATACAATGAAGTAAAAGATAAGGAAGCTAGGTTAATAGCTGAGACGTTAAGGAAAAATGCTTATTGGGTTAATGATAATATACGTAACGATGACTTAGTAAAGGCGGCTAAACTTTACTTAGCCTCAAAGAAGTTAATTGAAGAGAGAAACGCGAATGCAATAGCAATTAATGACTTCACCATTATGATGGATGATCTTGACGCCTTACCTGTTACTCCGTGTGTCACTATAACGTTGCTCAACGATGAAGGTATACCAGCAGCCTGTGAAGCTGATTTAAATTCACTTATACTTCAAATAATATTCAAACATCTTGCAAATAGGCCTGCGTGGATAACGGATCCTGTGTTTGACTTTAAAGATAAATCGGTAATCTATGCTCACTGTACTGCACCGACCAGAATGGCCGGATTTAAGGTTGAAGGGGAACCTTATGCCCTTGATATCCACGATGAAACCGGGAAACCAGTTACTGTAAGAACAAAATTTAAGGTTGGCCAAGAAGTTACTATAGCTCAGATATCATGGGATTTCAAAAAGCTCATTATGAGGAAAACTAAGATAATTGACTCACCAATCATAAAAATCGGATGTAGAACAAAAGCAAAAACATATGCTGATAATATAGAGAGTATGTTATGGGAGTATGAAGCCCCTCTGCATAGGGTTCTTGTTTATGGTGATTGGACTAAGGAACTAATGTATTTAGCTAAGCTTATGAATTTAGAAGTACTTTTTGAGGGGAAAGCTTAATAAAATACTTGTAAAAATAAAATTTATTATAATTGTTATTAGTCGTCAGGCGGGTATTCATGACCTGGCCCTGGAGCCCACTCTCCCCTCCAGAATTCAGGAACGAATACTTCGTATGCCATGAATAATAGGGAGCCTATTATAAATATTAAAGTTCCTATACCAAAATACATCATAAACGCTGAAGACATAGGTGATGTAGTGAATATTAGTGAACCTATTATCGCACCTATAATCATCAATGCTATACCTGTATATCTTATTTTCTTTATTTTTTCTTTCCTCCCACCCATGTGGAATCACCTTATATTTATTTACCTCTATAAATTAACATTAGTAATGAATAGAATATTAGGGCAGCCACTAAGGCACCTAGCTCAGGGAATGGTAATGCTGCATTTCTCATCATGTAGGCAACCACTATACCTATTGCCCATGCTATGAATCCTAGCCAGTTAATCTTTATACCTTTCTTAGCTAGTATGTCTACATCAACTCCTAACCTAGGCACGATGTAGTAATGAGCAATAAGTATCCCTGGAATTGCTGGCCATATAATTGCTAACCATGTAGCGAAATCAACGTATCTGTAAAGTATGCCTGAGTATATAATGATTACGCTAGCAACAACTAATGCTGTATCATAAATCCATCTCTTAATTCTGGGATATATCTGAACAGCACTTAAGGAAATGTGCCAGAAGTCATTATCAGCTGTTGTCCATATTAATAACCAGACAAGGACAGCACCAACCACTCCCATAGTTCGCATACCTATAACGAAGGGATCAGCGAAAGGCTCTTCTGGTTTTAATGCATAAGCAGCAAGAGTCTCTGCGAGAAATGTCATTAATATCATTCCGTAGAATATAGATAGCGTAGAGGCTTTTACAAAGTCCTTAGTTGATTTCGCGTACCTTGCCGAGTTGGGTTGCAAGAATGATGCCATAATATTGAGTCCTACCACGAACGTAACTCCATCCCAAAAAGTGTTGAAGACGCCACCATACTTTGCTTTGAATCCCCAAGCCTGCCAGTTAAGTTGGAATCCGTAATATATCATAGCAATCAATAGTAACACCATGAACCACGGAATTACTACCTTCGAGAGTATTGATATAGATTTATAGCCTGCTACTGATGAAAGCCATACAAATATGGCTGCTACCCAAGCTGTAATGTAGATACTTATACCTGTGAGGTCCGTTATAGCTAATGCGAGCATGTGAATGCCCAAAGCGCCCCAAGCTAGAGCTCCTGCTAACACTAGGAAATTGAAGACCTTAGCCCCCCACTTACCAAAGAACTTCTCAGCAATGAATGATAGAGGGACTCTCTCCTTAACGCCTACATGCCCTGATAGTATGTATAGGGCTAGGATGACTAGGTTACCTATTATTAGCCATGCCAGAACGTCATACCACGGCCATCCGCATCCAGCAAGTAAGCCTCCAGTCATTATCATGAATCCTGAGAGGAATAGACCTATCTGAACGAATGCTATGTCCCACCAGGGTCTTGTCATGTGTGGTGGTACTCGTTCTAGTTCCCAGTCATATAGAAATCCTTTTTCTTTGGCTGAAGAAGAGGCCATGGTATCGACACCTACAACTCAAAACTATCTACATTGGATATGCTAATAACAATTCTGTTAACATCTTAATCTTTACCATGAAGGAACCATACATACCTTCCTCATCACTTTTTTAAACTTATGCAAAGAACTTATGAAGCCCACTAAGTTCATTTCTTAAATGCTTAAGTCATAGCTAAAGTTACTTTTTGATAAATCACAATTAATTACTTGCTTAGTACGGTGTAGGACTTTAGTTAAGAGTTTAACAGAATATTTAAATTAATCATCACGAGTTATCATTGAAGATAATTGAACGGGTTATGATCAATGAGGACTATAATTTCCGATTGGGTAGCTAATATACCTCAGTCAGGTATAAGGGTAGTATACCATGAAGCACTTAAGTATACTGACGTAATACATTTAGAGATAGGTGATCCTGACTTTAATACTCCTAAGCACATAATAGATGCTGCTTATAAAGCATTAAATGAAGGATATACACACTATACCCATAATGCAGGACTTCTTGAGTTAAGGCAAGCTATTACGGACTATTATAGAAGCATGTACGGTGTTAACTTTGATCCAGAGAGAAATGTCATGATTACATTAGGTAGTACTGAGGCGTTATTCTTAACACTTCTAGCTTTACTCAATCCAGGGGATGAAGTCCTAATCCCTGATCCAGGTTACCCGTCCTACATACCAATGGTAAAAGCGGCTAGGGGTGATGCCAAAAGATATAGATTATATGAGCATGAAGGCTTCATTATAAATGTTGATGAAGTAATAAGTAAGATGAGTAAGAAGACTAAGGTTATAGTAATTAATAATCCGCATAATCCTACAGGATCTCTGACTCCTCTTAACAGATTAAAGGAGCTTACTAAGGTAGCACTAGATAATAATGTTGTTATTGTGTCTGATGAGGTGTATGAGAGAATAGTATTTGATGGTATTAAGTTCCATAGTTTATGTGAATTAAGCTATGACAACATCGTCGTAGTAAATAGCTTATCTAAGACTTACGCCATGACTGGTTGGAGGATAGGTTTCGTATTATCGAAAAATGAGGAATTGATAAGGACGTTAGTAAGACTGCAAGAAGGTGTTGCTGCGTGTGCACCAGCAGCTTTTCAGAGGGCGGCAATAGATGCTTTAAAGGGACCTCAAGATGTAGTTGAGTATATGGTTAAGGAGTATCAGAGAAGACGTGATGCAGTTTTGAGTATTTTAAGTAATGTTGAAGGAATAACATTCGTTAAGCCTCAGGCAACGTTCTATCTCTTCCTTAACGTGTCAAGGTATGTAAGAGATTCAATGAAGTTTGCCATTAAATTGCTGAGAGAAGAGCATGTAGCCGTAGCTCCTGGTATAGCCTTTGGACCTAGTGGTGAAGGTTATATAAGAATATCCTTTGCTACATCACTAGATAAGCTAATTAAAGGTGTTAATAAAATAGTCAATTACCTAAGAAGATTAAGGAGGTGAGATAATATCTAAGCATGAAATATCACCAAACGAAGCTTTACTTGAATTCAGTATGCCACTGGTAATAATTACTGTAGGGATAGGCAATGAAAAAGCAGGGATGACTGCATGCTGGGTAACTCAAGTATCCTGGAAGCCGACATATTTAGGAGTAGCTATATATAATAAGTGGAGAACTTTAGAGTTAATATTAAAGTATAAGGAATTTGCTATACACCTAGTCTCTGAGGATTTAGTTCAACCAGCGCTGAAGGTGTTTGGTGCGTTAAGTAGTAGGAGAGTTGATAAATTTCAAGTAGTTAAGGAAAAGTATGGTTTAAGAGCAACTCAAGCACGTAAGATAAAAGCTTTAATACTACCTGATGCTCCAATAATCATTGAGTGTAGGTTAATGAAGTATCACATCATAGGTGATCATTACTTAGTAGTTTGTGATCCAGTAATCGCTTATAGGAATAATGATAAAACACCAGTTACTTGCTTTAAGGGAGCCCCCTACAGGATAGGTGAAAAAATATTAACTTAGCTGGTATTACTCGCTAATTAGGTTTTTACGATACCCACCTTCTTAAGCTCGACCCTTAATCTCTCTAATTCATCGTGACTTAACCTCCTGATAGGTAATCTCGGATACCCTACATTAAGACCTAATAGTCTTGCAGCTTCATAATATGCTGATAATTGTGAATACTTTCTTAATATGCTTCTCACTTTAATTATGTATTTCTGAATTTCTAGAGCTTCCCTATAATTGCCTTCTAAGTACTTCTTGTATAGTTCAACAAACTTTCTCGGTATTATGTTAGCTAGTGCTGAAACTATACCTTTAGCGCCGATGGTTAATGACGGGTAAAATAGTGCATCACTACCTGTAAGTATGGTCAATTCATTACCTAATGCCTGAACAAATTCAAGCGTATGGATTATGTTACCACTGCTATCCTTAATACCGATGATATTGTTTAATTTTTCTCTTAATTTACGAATCAAGTCTACACCTATGTTTATACCTGTATATCTTGGCTGATTGTATATAAAGACAGGAATGGAGCTCTCCTTAGCTATATTCTTGATAAATTCATAGATGCTCGTTTCATCGACATCTTTGTAGAAGTAAGGTGAAGTAATGGATACTGCCGTTAACTCCCTTCTTGAAGCATACTTAGCTAAGTCAATAGATTCCTTAATAGCTAGGCTAGTAATGTGTGCTATTACGTGAACTCCTTTACCTAAGAATTGACTTGATAAGTCAATTAACCTCTTCTTCTCATCAATGCTTAATGCTGGGCCTAATCCCGTAGTTCCAGCTATGAAAATCCCATTAATACCTTCCTTAATTAGATAATCAACATGGTTAATGAATGCTTTCTCATCAATCCTCCCTCCTTCAGTAAAAGGCGTTAATACCGCAACTATAACACCATGAATGTCTAACTTCATATTTCATCATCCCTTCATACTCTTTATCTTATCTAAGTACCAACCATAGCCAGGATCATTTGCTAATAAATCTTTAAGTACGTATGCACCATTCTTAATTATTAATGCTAAATAAGCCACTCTACGTCCCAATGATTCTGCAGCCTTTATTAGTACGTTAGCATCATAGTCGCCCTCATTCCTTAATCTATCTACTGCATCAGGTAGAGGTGATCTCTTAGTCCACCCAATAGCGGCGATATAGGATTCAGGTGCATCACCAGCTATCGGGATATTGCCCATAACTAAAGCATGGGATATTATTTGAATAGCTGTTAATTCCTCACCTCCACCCAAATCTGTACCCTGAGATATGACGCCGATAACCTTCATGAACCTAGGTGGTCTTTCCTGGTACATAGCAAATAAAGTCTGACCTAATCTATCAATAAATGCCTTAAAGTGTGCTGGTAGTCCTAAATGGAATACTGGGACTGAATATATTATTGCGTCAGCCTCTAACCACTTATTCATTAATTCATCAAAATCATCCTGTAGAATACACTTCCTATGATCAATACACGCTAGGCAGTGAATGCATGGACTTATTATCTTGCCAGCCATAGAGTACATTTCAGTACTTACTAAGTTAGGAGCTACATTTTTCGCTGATTCTAGAGCTATTCTTAACAAGTACTCACTATTTCCATGCCTTATACTTGCCGATATACCTAGAACCTTAATTGGTAAAACCATGATCTCACCTAACTAAGTAAATTTCACACCAAGATTACTACTTAAATACCTAACAAATCTTGACCACCATTCTAAAGCTGCATCCTTAGGTGACTTCTTAAATTTCTCACACCACTCTTTTGAACCATACTCGCAAGCCATGCTCTCTAATAGCTTAATTACTTTAGTGCTCTCCCAAAATCTTGGAAGAGCGTTGGATTTTGCCTGGTATTCTATAACCTTCTTATAGTACTCCTTGGCATGTTTCATTAAATCAACCTCAACACCATAAACAATTTTATAAAGATCTTGAAGGTGCTTTTCAACCCACCTACGATAAAACCTACATAACCCTGCATTATCTAGTAAATACTCCTTTAATGCTCTATCTAATGCTGCTGCAGCATACTCTTCAGGGTCCATGAAAGCCAATGAGTAAAGTGTCCAGTATCTCCCAAGTACAGCTAATGGAGCTAGAACACCTGGTGATATATAATAGTTAGGTGTTATGTATCCGTAATCGCCGTAAGGTACGTAGACAGCTATATCCTCAAACTTCAAACCTACTTTCTTAGTTCTCTCTTCAAGCGACTTACTCAACTTCTTTAATGCAGTTCTGAGACCTTCCCTAGCTATAACTTTTAATGTATCACTCTTACCTAAAGTCATATTCTCTATAATCTTTATGGCTACTAATGCATTTCGAGATGAATATTTAGGATTATATGTCTCAGGATCGTAATGAGGTTTACCGTCTAGACCTAACTCATCGGGTCTTAATAAGTTTTTACTTAACGCTTCAAATAAGAATGCTAAGATATTACCAAGTTCTATAGCGTCGTAGCCATAAGTATCTGCTAGATCAACTACATCACTAACATCATCAAAGTTAAATATACCTAATTGAGGTCCTAAGCCATTATATGGTTCATAATCTATCTTTCTACCTCTTTCATCAACCTTTTTACACTTAACTATGCATGGTTCACCGCATGTATGCCAAATGCCACTACTAATGACCTTCTCGTTAAATGGTTTCCATAGGTAATTGATTATGATATCATATATCTTCCTACGTAGATTACTTGATAATTCTAATGTCCTCCAGTTAAAGTATGGAACCTTCTCTTTATAGATCTTATAATTACTACCAAAGGTTCCTCCACTCCTTACGTCTAGGTCGTAACTATACTTACTCGTAGTCTCTATTACCTTCTTTACGTAAGACTCCCCAAGAATTGCAGTTACGATACCGCTTACGGAATCAAACCTCCTTAATATTTTAGGTATTAGCTTGTAGTTATCTCCTCCAAAGACTATGGCCGCCACATTGTGCGCTTGAGCTAGTACTGAGCCTGGGCCTCCTCTAGCTGCCCAATCTTCTACTAAGATCTTACGAGTAACGTAATCTATTACTGGTGAATATATAGCACCGAAGACTGAATTAAATGAAGCCGGTCCTACAGCTGCAATTCTGGCTTTGGCATCCTTAATAAAGTTCCAATAATTACTTAATATATAACGAACTAACGCTCTCACACCCTTAAAGCCATCATAATTATGGTAAATGTCATGAATCTTATCAACTACTTCAAATCTAACGCTTATTTCACCATCATTAGAACTTTTAAGAAATATAATTAATGGATGTTCTGATTTACCTTCAATAACTAAAGCATCGACACCAACACCCATAAATGCGTAAGCAGCACCACCAAGAGTGCTAGCGTATAATCCTTTAGTCACGGGACTTCGAAATACAAACACAAGTCTATGAGCACCAAAGAGACCACCACCTACAAATGGTCCTTTACCAAGAACTACTACGTTATTAGGATTGAAAACCTCATAGCCATAACTCTTGTAGTAATTGAGGTGTAACTCAATACCTAAATCTAAAGGACCCAAGACATTTCCATACTCTTTTACTTCATACTTGCATGTAGATACATTAACATGAAGTACCTTTACCCTTAACAAAAACTACCCCTTTGAGTAATATTGGTATGAGATTTAATCTTTCCTAGAAAATATTTAATTAAATATCAAGAACACACTCTTTACTAGATTTAAATACTTTTATAAACTATTAAAGAGACTATTTTAGTCACTATTCATCTTTTTAACAGTCATCAAGACTTTTAAGTATTAGCTCAAGAATATTATGGGAATCGTGAAGAAGATAAAGATTGATGATAAAGACTTAATGATAATAAAGTTATTATATAGGGATGCGCGTAAACACCTAGCCGAGTTATCCGATATTACAGGCATAAGTATAACGGCCGTCAGGAATAGACTTTCTAAATTAATACGCCATGGAATAATAACGGGTTTTCACGCTGAATTAGACTTCAATAAACTTGGTTACGGTATACATGCGTTAACAGGTGTTAGGATTGAGCCTAGGTTTAGAGATGAAATAATAAAAACATTATTAATGAATAAAAGAGTTTTAAGTCTGTATGAGGTAACAGGTGACTTTGACCTATTAGTTGAGGTTATCGCTAGGGATATTATTGACTTAAGAGAATTTTTAACTACAGACATGTTTGAAATACCTGGTATAAAGAAGACTAATACTATGATAATTCTTAAGAGGCATAAAAGGTATGACCTATTCACATAAAATGCTTAGGTATGGTGTCATCCATGAAGTCAAGTAATGTAATTGAGGCATACATACTAATAGCTGTTGAACCTAAACCCGCAATGGCTGACATAGAGAAGAGGATAATGAAGTTCAGAAGACTGTACGAGTTAGTCGAGGTATTAGGTCCCTATGAGATAATGGCAAGATTTAGATTTAGAAACAAGGAACAATTAATTAAGATACTAGACGAATTAAGCCGTATTGAGGGAGTGAAAGATTACCTGGTTCTTATTACCACGAAGAAACTTAAGTCTAAGACTCTTTTATGAGATAATTAATAATTAAAACCTAATCCTTAGACTTCTTAGTTAAAGTACATTTAAGAATTATTCAATATCTCAACATTACCCTTATATCTATTAAGCATTATAAGTAGTCGAGGTAGGTATAATTGGTTAGTCAAGGTTATGAAGTAAATACCTCTCAATACTTAGGGAAGTGCACTGGATGCCACTTATGTGAGTTAATATGTAGTTTCACTCATTTTGGTAAGTCATCAACGCTATTATCTAGGATAGTGATATGGAAGGATAAAGCTAAAGCCGTCTTTATACCTATGGTGTGTATCTCATGCCCTGGAATGCCTTGCGCTAAGGTGTGTCCTACAGGAGCTATTGTTAAGGATGAGAAGACAGGTATGCCTAAGATTATAGAGAGTAAGTGTTTAGGTGCTGAGTGTGGTAAGTGTGTTGAGGCATGTCCCTACCATGCGATAAACTTCAATCCTGAGGTTTATGCTTACCCATTAATATGTGATTTATGTGGTGGTGATCCTCAGTGTGTTAAGGTTTGTTGGCCTGGGGCATTACGAATAGTTGAATTAACAAAGAGTTTTAGTAAAGAGAGATTTCTTTTAGCTACTCAATCACTCACTAAGTTAAAAGAGGTTTTGAAGGAGCTTAGGGGGTGATAGCTTGAAGATGTACGCAGTTCATGGTAAGATACTTCATGTGAATCTAAGTAATGGTAGGATATGGGTTGAAAAGTTCGGTAATGACTTGCTAAGCATGTTCATAGGATCTAGAGGTATTATGGCAAGACTATATTGGGATTTAGTTAAACCTAGTACCGACCCATTAGCTCCTGACAATGTCTTAATGGTGGGTGCAGGGACGTTTACAGGTACTCCAATGCCTAGTGCTGGTAGGACTATTGTTACATTTAAGAGTCCAGCAACTGGTAGGTATTTTAAGTCAAGTGTTGGTGGTGATTTCGGTTTAAAACTTAAAATGAATGGGTATGACATAATAGTTATCCACGGAGCATCCGAGGAACCTGTTTACATATATATTGAGGGAGATCATGTTGAGATAAGATCTGCTAAACATTTATGGGGATTAGATGTTAGAAGTGCCCATAATGAGTTAATAAGGAGGCATGGTGTACATGCGGATACACTACTCATAGGACCTGCCGGTGAAAGATTAGTTAAGTATGCCTCAATTAATGTCTCCATATATAACGTTGCTGCAAGAGGTGGCGGAGGCGCTGTACTCGGATCTAAGAAACTGAAGGGTATTGTAGTCTCAAAGGGTGCTACAAATGTTGAGGTAGCTCATCCTAAGAAGTATTACGAACTTGCTATGAAGGTTGTTAGGAATATAATGAAAGATGAGGCTTTAATAGCTACAGCTAAGTTCGGTACGGCTAGTGCTACTATGGGTCTAGATAGTACTAGTACATTACCTGTTTACAACTTCAGAAAGTCATACTGGGAGCACGCGTACAAGAACTCAGGTGAATACTATGTTGAGGCCGGCTACCTCATAGGCAGGGTTGGATGTGCTCAATGCATAGTTAGCTGTCATAGACATACCAAGACCAATAAGTTTGGAGGTGTTGACACAGTAGGTCCTGAGTATGAGACCTCTAACGCACTTGGCGGGAATATAGGTAATGCAGACACTGATGCCTTAATAAAGATGAATGATTTAGCAAACATTTACGGCTTAGATACCATTTCACTAGGCAGCGTTATTGCATGGGTTATGGAAACTTATGAAAGGGGATACTTAAAGGGGATAGTGAAGGAGTTAGGTACTGAACCTATATGGGGTAATGTTGAAGCAGCATTGAAACTTATTGAGAAGATAGCTAGAAGAGAAGGTATTGGTGATCTACTAGCTGAGGGTCTATCTCGTGCCTGTAGGAAGGTAGATCCAGAAACATGTAAATGGGCTGTTGAAGCTAATGGGCTTGAGCACTCAAGAGTTGATACTAGGGTAGCTAAGGCATATGCCTTAGCATTCGCACTTAACCCTAGAGGTCCTGATCACCTACATACTGAGACATTTGCTGAGTTTGGATTCACTGAAGATGCTAAGAAGTTGATAGAGAGAATAACAGGTCATAGGGAATGGGCTGGCGTAGGTAAGGTTGAGGGTAGACCTGAAATCGTTAAATGGCATGAAGAGATGTACGCAATAACTGATAGTGTAGGATTCTGCGCATTCATAACTACAGCTGGCTTCGCTGTTGATGAATACCTCATGAGTGAATTATTCACTGCTGCAACAGGTATTGGGAAGGACGCTAAAACAATATTGACTGATGGAGAGAGAATCGTGACTTTAGAGAGAATGATTCAAGTGAGAGAAGGAAGAAGGAGAATACATGATACATTACCCTGGAGAATAATGAATGAAAAGATTAAAACAAGGGATGGCAAGGAGTACATAGTCTCAGCTGAGGAATTAAACACTATGTTAGATAAATATTACGAATTAAGAAGATGGAGCAAGAATGGTATACCATTACCTGATAAACTTAAAGAACTCAAACTTGAGTTCACAATACCTGAAGCGTTAAAGGCCCTACAATCAGGGTAGGTCAGAGAGATGACGTTGTGAGGAATTTAAGCAATAACGTTAGGATTAAGGTTAAGGTATTATCGATCCTTTTAATTAAAATTGTAGTTATTGAAGAAGCTGATATAGTGGTGAATAAAAGATAATTTAAATAAGGTTGTTGAGTTAAGTGGTGAATCAAGAATAAGCATCTTTACATTGGGAGCTGGCGGGTAATTAGTAAGTGAGGATATCACAATGAATAATTGGCTTTAACAACATCAATAAACTTTCTTATAACCTTGACTGTAGGTAATAAAGCTGTAGGACCCCAATGAGCTAAGTTAACATCCCTTGACTCCTTAATCAACTCTACCCTACAGCCCTGTCTAAACAATTCCTTAATGACGCTTCTCTTCTTAAGATACTCATTAATACCTACCTTCATAGTATACTCAACACTTACTAGTATGAGCTTAGGTCTCCTACTTATCACATCCTCATCCATAGGTGTAAAGAATTTATTGATAACATCGTAGAATATGTTCAGACCACCAGCTACCCATACCTCATCATTAATGAATGTTAAAGCTCCGGAAGTAGTGTACGTCCAGTTAGGCCATAGGTATTCAATATACACCTTAACCCTATTGCTTAATGGTTTAAGATATGAATCCTTAATTAATGGATGTAACTGATCGATTAGTTTAGCTACTAAAGATCTAGATTCATAGTTCCTATCCAGCAGTGACCCTATAAACACTATGTTAGAAAGTGCATCAAGCATAGATTCAGGAAGCGGTATTAGAACCACATTAAATCCCTTACTTCTTAACTCACTATATAACTTATCATGAACATGGCTTTGAAGTAGTACATAATCAGGTCTTAACTTCTTAAGTACGTCAATCCTAATTCTTAAGTAGTCACCAACAATATTTAGCTCTCTAATATCTTTATTAAGCCAAGGTCTGCAGAATGGTGTAACACCAACTATTGAGTCACTAGCACCTATAGATACTAAGACATCAGTTATGGATGGTGATAAACTCACAATGCGCACCTATGAACCCCACTACGTAATCACGAAATCCCTATATGAACTAATCTGATCGATGAGGTTAAACATTCATACGTAAGACCTACACTTAAGTAATGTTCGAATATTCATAATCATTACATTAATTATTTACTTATTATTCTATAAGACTCATGCGTGTCGAGAAGCTCCATTAACGCTTTCACCTTGGTATCGAGTACTTCACTGTAGTCTCAACAATTATTGGTAGTCCATCAAGTGCCTCAAGAATTGTTTCGGGATTTGAATTGTTCAGTACGACTAAATTAATTAATTCCTCATCCACACCTAGGGCTTTAGCTATATCAACTTGAAGTTTACCAACTTCAATTAAATTGTATTCTTTAGGCATTAGAATAGCTGTATCGTAATCACATCTGATACAGTAACCCTCAACTCTACCACCGAATGGGAATGCAGCCCTGACTCTACCCTTAAGAATTTTCTATAGAGTGTTAATTACATCATTATTTATCATGCACTCTCCAGGATCTAAATTCTTGAATTCAAGTCTATCCATGATTTTACTAACTATTCTAGGTATGTCCTCTTTAAGTCCCTCGGATGCCTTAATAATTTTATTCCTGTCAACTCTTGCATAAGCGTGAATAAGTATGTTTCCTAAATCAGTCATACCCTTCATTAACTCAGCATCTTCGGGATTAATCAGACCTAGATCCTCAAGTATGTAGCCTACTTCGGAATACCCACTGGGTCTCCTAGCTTTTAATGCTGAGATAACCATTAAGCCTAGATCTAGTAGTGCCTGAAATGACTAGTTGCACAAGTCTTTTGATACCTCTATAGCTTATCTCGGTGCTAAGTTTACTTAGTAACTCATTAATCAGTTCTACTTATTTCGAAATTCTCCATGATTTTCATAAGTTCATCAATATTACTAAATACATCAGACCTATTCAATGACTAGAGAGTAGTGAAGTAGTATTCACCCTACAGGTGATATAACCCATACCTCAGTCGTGTCGTCGTCCCTAACGAATATTAAGTTACCAGCGTAGTATTCTAACCTATCACCAAAGCCTCTAGGATAGAATGGTAGGTTGACGTTTATGGACTCATACGAGCTATCACTAATTGATACTCTGTAAAGCCCGCCCATCTCCAGCATTATGTATAGGTATCCGTTACCGAAACACATACCTGTAGACTTATAGCCTGTGAAGTTCGTTAATACCTCCCAACCACTATCTAAACTATAACGCATAATTACGGGCTTACCTATGGAGGCATTAAGTACTAGTAGATAGGCATTAGAACCATCACTAGCTGAGACACAATATTTAGTGCAGTTAATGCTGATACCTAAACTACCGTAGACAACCACATCACCACTAGATAAATCAATGAGTAAGTAGTCATTACCGTTAGTGAAGCCACGTACAACCAATAACTTACCGTCCAAGACCTCAGCCCTAACACCAACTAAATCAGACCGTGGGAAGTAGGGTTGAGAGTCATTAATGATACTAAACTTACCACTATAGAGGGAGACACTATAAACACCACTACCATTAACAACAATCAAAGACATAGTGACGTCAGAATCATAAGTAATATCGGTAGAACCATCAAATAATGAATGAACATTTAAGCTTTCCACATAACTTAATGTGAGGTCAGTACCACTAAATCCTAATTCATAAACATCAACTCTGGAAGTATCACCAACACCAACAATAAGAACATCTTTAACCTCAGGAACACAGTAAGTAATCTTAGTATTTAACATATCAATACTGACAGTAAAGGGCACAAAGGACTCAATAAGCAGGTTTATGATTGTATTGTTAGTACCGTTGATGTAGTTCTCATGACGGGGTACTAAGACACATATGCTTAGTGAATTTGCATTAAATCCCTGATAGATAGTGTCATAGTTAGATGAAGCAAAATTATATAGACTTAAAGTAACATTAACAGAGGTGTTAGCTGTAAGGTATGTACATACATAAAGCTTAGATACGTTAACATTAGACTCAGTAACAACAGTAGCATTTACAACGTAGGGAACATACCTATAGACGTTACCACCAATAAGGGGTTCAGTAAAGTTTTCATAAGTAACCAAGTTACCGAAGGAGTCGTAAACCTCAATAGATGCATTCCTCAATATAGGGTACCTAATCACATCAAAAACTAAAGTATCATTCACGCGCACTGCATCATACCTACTATCAAGATAATTACCACCCAAGGTATCAGACCTTATAATAACATACCAACCAGAAGGAATATCAGATACATTTAAATACCTAGGATTGGCCCTAGAAACAACTAAATTATCAAAATACCAAGTAACATATACATATGCGATAGCGTATCCTCTTCCTTTAACTGTTGCATTAGCATACGTAAAGAATCCTATTAATCCTTTAGTAGATGATATATCACTTAAGCTCACAAATGCGTAAAGAGACGAAGATTTAGTAAAGTTATAAAGGTAAACCTTATGAATTCCATTAAGAGGTAGCCACTCGACCATTATGGTGTAGTTCTCACTAGGATATTGCTGTAAGGATGGTAATGTAGTTATGTTTAAACTTCCAGTATAATTACTTTTAATGCCGAAGTAATAGTATGGAGAAGTAGTATGTTCTGAGAGTAAAGTATGATAATTGAGATTATAATTAAGTTTATCTATACCGTAAATTGAGGAGCCATTTGTATAAGCATAAGCGGATCCTCCTGAAGTGAACGTTCTTTGGTACCATGTATGATACATTATCCAAATCTTAGATGAGTTCTTATAACCTACACTAATATTTTCATAGTAGAGTAACGCATAAGCTGCACTAGTTCGCGGTAATATCTCTGTCGCTGCCGCAAATAAGTTTACATATATCACTTGTAATGTGTCATCGTAATCTACACTTACGGATGCAAAGCCGGATATGCCTGTTTGCGTTTTAAGCCTTCCTGCTTCGAAGGGGTCTGTCGTGAAGTCATCATAGTATATGGCATTATTTTGTATTATTTTTACTGTATTTAGTTCTTGTGATATTGTTGTTACTGCATCATTATCTACATCCTTTAATATATAGGAATTACTTAATGTTTCATTGTTTATTTCTATGTACGTTATATTTGATGTTGTGTTGTGCAGTATTGGTATTATTGCTTGACCTGCCCATGTTACTGTTCCTTCTCCCGCTATTGTCTGGAGTTGCTGCTTTAGTAGGTACGCTTTAGTTATGTTAGTTACTGGTTGTGGGTACTTAGTCCTTACTACATTCCCTACCTCAGTTACTAGCGTTATTAGGTATGTTGCGTCTTGTCTGTAGTTTCCCGGTATGTGTATGTCTACGCTACTCCCTGGTGGTATCACGTACGGATTTGTGAATGTTCCATACCATACCTGGTTATTGTTTAGGTCTCTAATGCTGTACCCCTTAATGATTGATGTTACTGTCCCTTCATTCCTTATTCCTAGGTACATACCTGTACTGTTGACTACTACGTAGGTCACTCTTAATGATTCCTTCTCCCTTGTTGCTGCCTCATTGACTATCTCTACGAATCTATTCGCTATGTCTCCGAAATTTCTCATTGTGTACGCTAGATATATGAATATGAGCATAAATATCATTATGACAAATATCGCTGCAATAATTGTTGATACACCCTTACCCAATACTAATCACCACCTCAACTTCAGCTCCGTTGGAGTCAAGTATCTTAACTAAATGTGTACCACTACTTAATGGGTACTCAATAACTAACTTATGCACACTATCTAAGGGTACTACCTCGTTAAAGCCCTCAACAAGGTTATTACTTGGTACTTTAACACCGTCAACATATGCTGTCTTGAAGTATGGGTTAAAGTCTAGATCGTCAGGTACGTAGATTACTATAGTTATTAATCCATTATCGTAGAATGCGTCTAATACAGGTATGTAGGCTAGTTTAGCCATGGCTAAATCACTCTGAACCTTAAGCCTCCAGTAAAGGTTACCTATATTACTAGCAGCTATGAGGTATAGTGTCGTACCTAAGGCTACAGCCATAAGTACGAGTAAAGCGATAGAAATAATCTCGGACACTCCACGTCTTACTCTAACCTTAAGCCTCATGCTCAATAAAACTATAGCTCAAACACCCTATTAACGTTAACGAGCAAGAACCCCATATCCAAACTACGAATGAGGTTATGTAAATCACCATCTCTCGATGTGATTTATTCATCACATATCTTTATAGATTAATTCATTAAGAAGTTTGGTAACTACGCGATATACGTAATTGGCTGATTCTAATGCTTTCTCGGCGTATGGTTTAGTATACAGCCTATTAGGTGGAAGTCCTAATTCTTCATCACCATATATTGAAGGCTCCCTCTCTCTTCTTAACCACCTAGATATCGCAGCTAATTGTGGTATCTCATTACGGAACCATCTAGGGAATCTATCACTATACTCAATAAGTACTGGTCCGACATCATACCACTTAGGCTAAGGAGAAGCTCTACAGCTTCTTGTGATTGCCTTATGCAGTAGGCATATGCATCTTCGGATAATGCCATCTCAGCTGTCTTTAACCTCCTCTTAGCTTCCTCGATATATGATTAGGCTAATTCTACATTATTCATGCACTAATTCACCTCCAAAATCTATTACCTCACCAAAACGGTAGTGAGGTTTCAGAACGACTACCCACTTCTTACCTATCTTCCTCCTAACAGCACCCAAGCTCTTCAATTTCTCTTTAACCGCTTTAAAGACCTTACTCATGAATCCATCCTTATCATACAGTATTATAGCATCAAAAATCACATCAATATAAAGAGGTCTAAACATTCTTGCTTGAGACCTAGTTAGGATGTAAGGTGAAAGTATCGGGGTTAACCCCTTGCTCTTAAAGTAATCTCTTAATTCCCTCATTAGTAAGTCTTCAACATCATCAATTAGCTTATGAACTCTTAATCTATCACTCAAATCATCCTCAACAACAACTATTAAGTCAATATCGCTATCAGGACGTGCATCACCTCTAGCATATGATCCGTAAAGAACAAGAGATACTAAGTAATTACCGAAAACCTTAAGAAAAGCCCTTCTCAAAACATCAGCGATGCATTTTAAATCATCTGCCTCTATTACTCACCACCTACCATAATATAGGTTCTATTGAACTTAATGAAGTTAATATTAAAGCCAACATTATGGTTTTTAATTATTAAGGATTGGAGGCTATTCATTTAACTTACTTTATATCCATTTCTTCCTCTTAAAGTATACTAGCTCCCCTAATGCTATACTCGCCATTAGTATTAGTACTAGAGGATAAGCTAGTGGATGGTTTAGTTCAGGCATGTACCTGAAGTTCATTCCGTAAATACCAGCTATTAATGTTAAGGGTAGGAATATTGCTGAAATGACTGTGAGCTTCGTTACTACACTATTGGTCCTCTCACCTATTACCGTATAGTGCAGGTTAAACGCATTAGTTATCCTATCTATTGTTGTTCCATACATACCCTCCAACGTTAAAGCATCGGATACTAGACTCTCTAAACCTTCATAAAGCCTACCAAGCCTATGCAGACCATATATCAAACCATGAACAGCTCTATGAAGTCTAGCAGCTCTATTATATACTCTGTAAAGCCTCACTAACTCACCCTTACCCTCAATTATGGAGTCTATAACCTTCTCAACATACTGATCTATGAGTGCTAATTCCTTATGATAATAACTCATTAAGGTTGAAAATAGAGTCTTTAAGTAAACGTCTACACCAGCACCCTTAATACTTAATGCTGTTTCCATAGACTCCTTAATTAGCTTCTCAACATCCTTAGAACCATAGGTTCTTAGACTATCATCTCTAATTTCAATGCATAAAGTGGATAACTTCTCACCTACGGGCATGCTTAACTTAATGATATTATCATGAACATTGAAAATGAAGGACCTAAAACACCATTCAGGCTTACTAACTTCATGAACCCATGTAGCTGGATCATTACTCAATACTAAGCACCTTTAATTATCCTTCTTAACCTATCTACAACTTCGTCCATATCTTCCTTATCATTATAGAAATGAGGTGAGAACCTAACTAGGCCTCTCCTAATACTTAATTCAACAATTCTATCACCCTTCATTAATTCCTTCTTAATACTTATAGGGTCTAGACCATCAACTCTGATAGTTACTATTGACCCTCTCTTTGAGTCGTCTATTGGTGTTATGAGTCTAACCTTATCTAAATTCAGTAATTCATTCATAAGGTATTTAGTAAGCTTCATGTTATAGTTAAACACGTTATCGATGCCTAGCTTAAGTAAGTACTCTATGGATTTAGCCATACCTAACTTAGCTTCGTAAGCACTCGTACTATACTCAAACTTCTTAGCTGTGTCAGCATACTCTATACGTTCATGAACTTCAAGAGACCACATATTCTTTACTGATCTCCAACTAACTAAGCCTGGTTCTAGCTCTTCATAGATTTCACGCTTGATGTACGCTACAGCAGCACCTTGAGGTCCTATTAACCACTTATATGCGCCAGTAATGTATATATCTACATCGTCCTTTCTAACATCTACGGGTATATATCCGGTTGCCTGTATACCATCAACTATTAGTAAGGCACCGACATCATGCGCCTTCCTAGCTAATTCCTTGATGTTGAACCTCTGCCCTGATAAGTACTCTACATGGCTTATCGATATAGCTAGAGTATCCTCATCTATTACCTTAAGTAGATCAGCTTCATCAACTAAGTAATTCTTAGATCGAACTAAGACAACCTTCCAACCCTTATCCTTAGCAATTCTAATCCAGGGATAAACAACTGTGGGGAATTCCACGTCTGTAGTGACTATTTTACCCTTACCCCTTAACGCCCAAGCAATGGAGTTTAGAGCTTCAGATACACTACTAAATACCGCTACCTCATCAGTTTCACATCCAAGTAGTTTAGCTGCTTTAACTCTAAGTTCCTCATAGATATTCTCCTCAATCTCTTCATTAAGATACGTAGTACCCTTAATGAATAGATTTTCAATGAATTCCTTAACAGCTCTTAAAACGGGTATAGGTACTAAACCAATACTAGCTGTGTTTAAATATATGACTTTCTCTATAAATGGGAAGTCATTAATTAAGTCCCTCCTCAAGTTAGTACCCCTAATGTTTTAACACTAGTGCTTAAATTACTAGTCTCGAGACTATAGGGGAGTAGTTCTTGTTTACTGAATATCTTAAGGAAATTAAAAATATTAAATACTGTGCTAAGGAAGGTGCTAGAGTATTAGTTAGGATAGATATAAATTCACCATTAGACCCTAAGACGAAGGAGATACTTGATGATTATAGATTCCAAGCACACGCTAAAACCATAGACTACCTAGTTAAATCTAGATGTAGGGTAGTTATACTAGCTCATCAAGGAAGACCTGGTAGAGAGGACTTTACCTCATTAGAGAAGCACAAAAAAGTGTTGGAGAAGTACTTAGGCTATTCAATAGACTTTATTGATGATATAATGGGGCCATCAGCTAGAGAGCGTATTAAGTCATTAAAACCTGGTGAGGTGCTGTTACTCGATAACGTAAGATTCATTAGTGAAGAGGTAATTGAGCGTAAGATTGAAGCCCAAGCTAATACATACTTAGTCAGGAAGTTAGCACCACTATTTGATTACTTCGTATTTGACGGGTTCGCAGTAGCTCATAGAGCTCAGCCAAGTGTTGTTGGTTTCCCGTTAGTCCTACCCAGCTGTATGGGGTTAGTTCTTGAAGATGAACTAAAGAGTCTAGCTGAGATAGAGCAGAGTAAGGGTAAGGCAGTACTAGTTGCTGGGGGTGCTAAGGTACCTGAGACGTTGAGAGCTTTAGAGGAAGCTTTAAGGAAGAGCCTATTCAGTAAGATATTAGTTGGTGGACTCTTAGGTGTCGTATTCATAGCAGCTAAGTATGGATTCCTAACTAGTGAGTTAAAACGTATGATTGAAAACTACGGTCTATTATCCTATGTTGATTATGCTAAGACATTACTTAATAATTATGGAGAGTCAATTGAGGTACCAGCAGATGTAGCCATAAATGTTGAGGGGTGTAGAATCGATGTAGATGTTTATTCAATAAGTAATGATATCATGGATATAGGCTCGATAACCATACGTAATTATATAGATAAGATTAGGGAGGCAGAGATTGTGGTATTTAGTGGGCCCTTAGGCTATATTGAGGATGATAACTTCATTAAGGGAACAGCTACACTTCTTCAGGAGTCCATATCCATGAATAAGAAAGTAATTATTGCAGGAGGTCATACCATAGCACTAGCTAGGAAGATAAGGTTGATTAATAAGGTTACTCACGTATCTACTGGTGGCAGAGCTTTCCTCGAATCAATAGTTGGTCGTGACTTACCCGCTCTACGTGCGTTAAAAATGTCATGTAGTAAAAACATTAAGAAATTCGGTTAAGGTTTTTCCGTGGTGGGATACATGATAAAGGTATGTGTCGTAGGTTATGGAACTATAGGTAAGAGAGTAGCAGATGCCGTACTTAAGCAGGATGACATGGAGTTAGTAGGTATTGCTGATGTAGTACCGGATTACAAAGTTAAGGTAGCATATAGTAAGGGAATAAAGGTTTACGTACCTAAGGAGAAGTTTGAGAGTTTCAAGAGTGCTGGCATAGAACCTCAAGGAACTATTGAGGAACTACTCGATAGAGTTGATGTAGTTGTTGATGCGACACCTGCAGGTATTGGAGCTAAGAATAAGAATACTCTATACATGGATCGTAAGGTTAAGGTGATATTTCAGGGTGGTGAGAAAGCCAATGTAGCTGATGTAAGTTTCAGTGCACTAGCTAATTACAGCAAGGCCGTAGGTAAGAGATTCGTTAGAGTAGTTAGCTGTAACACAACAGCAATACTTAGAGTAATAGCTGCATACCTCAATAATGGCTATAAGATAGAGAAGGTCAGAGTTAACATTGCTAGAAGAGGTGCAGATCCTCACGAATACCGAAGAGGACCCATAAATGATGTAATTCTAGATCCACCAAAAATACCAAGTCACCACGCAGAGGACGTAAAAAGTGTCTTACCAGACATAAATATAGTTACATCAGCTATAGCTATCCCAGTAACGATAACCCATCTACACTTTGTCAACATATCATTTAAGGATGGAATCTCACGTGATGAAGCTCTAGAAACCTTATACAGGACACCTAGGATAATGTTATTCGAGTCGTCCTACGGATTCAGAAGTTCTGCACAAGTCATTGAGTGGGCTAGAGATATTGGTAGACATAGAGCAGACGTACCTGAGAACATAATATTTAAGGATACTGTGTCAGTAATTGATCAAAATGAGTTAATGTTCCTAATGGCTGTACATCAAGAATCTATAGTGATTCCTGAGAATATCGATGCGATAAGGGCCGTTAGTGGCTACACCAATATGTGGTCATCAATTAGAAAGACTGACGAAGCGCTTGGACTCTTCATGGAGGGGAAGGTATATGGTTGAAGAACCAAGCTCATTCCTAGCATATAGGTTTAGACGAATACTAGTACCTATAGTACCTCAGCCACACGCTGAACATGCAATAAACATAGCTATGGAGTTTGCAACGAGTTATGGCTCTAAATTAACATTTCTCTATGTGGCACAATCAGATAAGGACCCAGGTATTGAAAAAATCAAGAAAATACTAAATGATAAACTTAAGGGCATCGAGTACGAGTTGAAGATACGTATAGCAAAACCTGGTGAAACAGCTGCTAGTGAGATCGTTAGGGAGCTAAGTGGGACACATTATGATTTAGTAATCATGAGTACTAGAGGATATTACGGCGTTGCAGCGTTAGTTTATGAGAGTACTTCAATAGCTGTAGCACTTGCAGCTAATACAAGTGTCTTAATACTTAGGTAAGTAAAACATAACTAATTTTTTACTTAACCCTTAACCCTCCAATCCATACCTCTAAGATCTTTATCCTCCTTAACTCCTTAGGCTTAGTTACTAATGGATCATTACTTAACACTACAAAATCGGCTTTATAACCTGGTAATAGCTTACCTATGTCTTTAACGTTAAGGACTCTTGCTGAACCATACGTATAGAGATGTAGAGCCTCATTAATGCTTAGTGCCTCATAAGCTGTATATTTACTTAATTCAATATTCTCAAGAGAACCTCTAGTTACTGCTGCATAGACTGTCTCCCAAGGATTAGAAGGCTCAACAGGCGCGTCAGTTGATAAGCCTATAGTTATGCCTTCATTCTTCATGGTCTTAAACGGGTACACCCACTTCACTCTCTCGGTACCAACTCTTTTCACAACCCACCAGTCACTAATTATGAATCTAGGCTGTATCGTAACAGCTACATCTAATTCTCGTAACTTCCTAATTTGGTCAGGTCTTATTACTGAAGCATGTTCTATTCTAAAGTGTATATCACTTCGTTTAATACTTGAACGTACTCTCTCATATGCTACTATAGCGTTATCTATAGCTTTATCACCAATAGCGTGTGCCGCAACTTGGAATCCTTTGCTAAATGCCTTATCCATTAGTTTAGTCAGGTCGTTAACACTAATTAACTCCTGACCACTGTTTTGAGGATCATCATTATAAGGCTTAGTAAGAAGTGCGGTCCTAGCACCTAATGAGCCATCTAAGAATACCTTAACACCTACGACACTAACATAATCGCTATAGATTGGTGAATTCATAAATGATAGGAATTTCTCGAAGTCACTTAAGTCCAAATACGCATAAATCCTTAGTAAGGTCTTACCCTCTCTGGTAAGTCTTAATAATGAGTTGACTGTCTTGATATCTGCACTAACATAACCTATTGTAGTTATTCCCTGAGATAACAAGTAATTAATCGCGTCGTGAATGTACTTATCGTATTCCTTTACTAACTTACCCTTAACGTATGAAGAGATTATATCGATTATTGACTCCTTAACTATCCCTGTAGGTATACCCTTCTCATCTCTCACCACGTCCTTAGACTTGCTACGTAATATGTCTAGATCCTCCATAGCTTTAGTATTAAGTAATGCAGCATGACCGCAAACCCTAATTAGGATTACAGGCTTATCATCAACTACATCATCTATATCGTAACGTGTCGGCCACCTACCCTCAATAAATAGTTCTTGATCCCAACCCCTACCATATATTACCTCAAGATCAGGATTCCTATCCACAAAATCCTTCAGTTTAGATTTTAACTCATTTATCGATCGAGTACCTCTAAGATCTAACGATTTAAGTGTTAAAGCTACACCATCTAGGTGTAAGTGAGCATCGATAAATCCGGGTATTACTGTTCTCTTACCAATATCTATCACTTCACCGCCCAATTCATGAACGATCCTTCTTACATAATTATTATTACCTATAGCTATAACCCTGCCGTAAGCTATAGCTAAGGCTTCAACCTTTTTTATTGGTTTAAAGCTAACGTATATATTACCATTGATTAACCCAAACACGTTTAAATCATTACGTGATCCGTACTGTATATACAACTAACTACCCTCATAATCACTTATACGATGTCGTATTAATCTATTAACTAATTCTTAATTCCCCTAACTTTTTCCAGTACTTAATATTGTATATACATCCAGGATCAGGTGCTAAGATATCATTAAAGTATGCATAGGCACGAGCTCTGCACCCACCACATACGTATCTATAAGGGCATGTTCCACAGAAGCCCTTAATTAAGTCTTTATCTCTTAATTTCTTCAGTATTGCTGATTCCTCCCAAATTTCTTTAAATTCTTTATCCCTAATGTTACCAACAGGTATAGGTAAGAATACACATGGTATCACATCACCATTTGGTTGAATACCTGCATATATCCTACCAGCACCACAACCACCAATGAACTCAGCTACAGACTTTACTGCTATGTCCCCACCTACATAGAAGTGTGTTGGTGCTACCTCTTTCTCACCACTCATTTGTAATACTACCCTACCGTACTGAGGTGCTGTCGTAACTATTTCTATTTTTCTACGTTTCATCTCTTTATAGATGTGTCTCATGAACTTCTCACGTTCTATAGGATCTAAATCTGCTTCAATTATATCAATACCTCTACCAACGGGTATGAAGTTGAAGAATACAACTCTCTTCACACCTAAGCTCTCAGCTAGGTCAAGGAGCTCATCAACTTCATTGATATTATATTTAGTTATAGTTATCGCCATAGCATGGTTGATACCTAACTTAACAGCATTTTCTAACGCTTTAACAGCTCTATTCCATGAACCTTCAACACCTCTAAACCAGTCATGCTTTCTCGGTGATGCGCTATCAACCGAGACTTCAACATATCTTAAACCAGCCTTCTTAGCCTTCTTAAAGAATTCTATATCAGCAAGTCTCCAGCCATTAGTGGCTACAGCAGCATACATCCCCCTATCAGCTATAGCCTTAATAGTTATGAGAAAGTGTGGGTGAATTGTTGGTTCGCCACCACTTAGAGCTACCCCAGCTACTCCAGCCCTATCTAGTTGATCAATTAGTATTAGTTTCTCCTTAAGCGTTAATTCGTCAGATAAAGGTCTATCAGCTCTTTGATAACAATGCTTACACCTTAGGTTACACATGTTAGTGAAATTCCAAACAATAAGGAATGGTGCAGGAAGTTTTTGAGGTACTGTGACTCCATACTTAGCTATACCCTCAAGAACCGTGGAGACACCTCTACGTAATGCTGGGTCTTTAAATGCCTCTTTAACCTCCTCCTCCCTACCCCTCATTATAGCTATTCCTATTTTGATGAGTAGCTCTATAATGCCTCCGAGAAATCTAACACTTAATGGACATGAAGCTATATCATTTGATAACATAGCTAAAGCATGATAGAGTATTGTTTGATTCCATGTACGACCATCTCTATATAGGCAGTCAACTCTTTTGGTAGCAATCCTAAGTACAGACCTAATACCCGGATTACCTAGAACTACTCTAAAGGCCGCTAGTAGCGCACCAATACCTCCTCTCTCTCTTTTCATTTATTACCACCAGTAAGACCCTTAATTGCTTCAGCAAGAAATCTTGCTGCTTCACGTGCTAGTATAGATGCTAAGTCTCTTAACCTACCTGCTTTCAACTCTCTAATAATGAATGAGAATCTTAGGTAGAATTTCCTGTAAGCGTAAATTAACATTTTACCTAGTTGTTCAACAGTGAAGTGAAAACCTCTCATGACAGGTCTTACAGTGGTGTAATGCTCCCAGTTTCTATCTACTATTAAGTTATGCCTTAATGCGAAGTCATACATAGGTGTTCCGGGGTAAGGTGTTAAGACCGTGAATTGTGCATAGTCAGGATCAAGCTTTAACGCAAAATTCACTGTTTCCTTCATATCATTTAATGTCTCCCATGGAAAGCCTAGAATGAAGCTACCACTAGCAAAGCCTTTAAGCTCTTTAACCCACCTAAATACCTTAATTGCTTGTTCGATCCTTATCTTCTTACCTATCCTATCAAGAGTATTCTGAGATGCTGATTCAACACCAAAGTATATTGCTGTACAACCATTATCATATAGAAACTTAAGTAATTCTCTATTGACATGATCTACTCTAGAGCCGCAAGCAAAAGTTATGTCAAGTCCTCTCTCCTTTAGTTCTCTTATCAAGTCATAGATAAACTTTCTATTTATTGTTAACTCATCATCAGTAAATACTATAGTCTTAACTCCATACTTTTGAACGACCTCCTCAATCTCATCAACTACTCTCTTAGCTGATCTAAACCTTATCCTCCTACCCCAGAAATATGATGTTATACAGAATGAGCATCCATAGGGGCATCCTCTACTAGCCATTATATGCGCGATCTTTATTGGTTTATTGAATAATGTATACTTATCCATAGGTAATAGATGCCTTGCAGGTAAGGGTAACTCGTCTAAGTCTCTAATTAAAGGTCTAGGTCTAGTTACTATGACCCTACCATCCTTTGCTCTAAAGGCTATACCTTCAATTCTCTTTAGACGTTCCTCATCTAATCCGTAACGTTCAATGGTATTTAGTAACTCAAGTGTTGTATACTCACCTTCATACCTTACAACCACATCAGCACCTTGATTTAATGCCTCCTCATACATAAATGTTGGGTGAACACCTCCAACAATTATTGGTACATCAGGGAGTAGTTCCTTAAGTGTGGCTATTGCTTTATAACCTCTAGGAGCTGTTGGCGTTTGTAGTGATATACCTACTACATCAGGTTTCCACTCCTTAACCTTTGTTATGAATTTCTTCATACATATTTTAAGTGTTGGTGTATCAAGTATCCTAACTTTATGACCGTTCTCTTCCAGGACTGCCGCTATCCATGCAAGGCCTAAAGGTGGGGCGTTCATTCCTGTAATTCTATAGATTTCCAGATCGTGAATATCAGGCGGTAAGGCAAGTAATACTCTCATACCCATACCTAGGATATTAACTTAATAAGCTAGGAATAAGGAGCCTGGGACATAATTTCATGTGTGTAAGCCATTAAGCAGGGCTTTAATTATCACTTCCTAATTCCTAATCTTAAAAGTATAGATCCTAAGGCTGGCGAGATAAGCAGTAAGTCATTCAATGATCTAGGTATGAAAGGTAGTATCTCTGATAGTATTGCACTATAACTCTTAAGTATTCTAAATAAACATGTTACACTTCTAACAATTCTTGTATGGTCTCTCCTAATGATTCCTTCAACACCTTCCATAATTTTTTTGTAGCATTCAGACTCTACCTCAAGTAATTTTTTAAGTATGTATATAGTGTTTATTCTTAAAGCTTCGCCTCCAAGACCGCCTTCAAGATATATGTACAGCATATTCTCATTAGTATATTCTAAACACTTAGCTCTCATACAGTCAAACTCGTCAGGGAAGAAGTCATCATTGTAGGAGTATGCAGTACCTCTCCTAACAAGTATTACTAAATGAAACCATGCGTCTCTTAATCTATAAATGTTTAAGGAATATCCGTGATATACTCTAGCAATTCTCCAAAACCTCTTAATTTTAAATTCACTAAGACCTAGTTTGGACTTAAGTAATGACGATGTTGTTGCTGGCGGATCTCTACACTTTGCGTTATACTTTAAACATGACTTAACTTGAATATCAACACTTTTAAGAATTGTGAGTGCAAACTCATAGAGTGCAGTCTCTCTTATTCTTTTCATGGAATTCTACTCCAAAAGATACTTAACCAACACCCTAATATTGTTAAATACTTAGATTAAGGAAGTATATGTGGTGGGTCTCTCATGCATAGAGATGAAGCACTTAACCTACTAAGGAGGTACCTAGATGATGAGAAAATGATTAAGCATTGCTTAGCTGTTGAAGCAATAATGAGAGCGCTAGCCAGGAGGTTAGGTGAAGATGAGGAATTATGGGGTCTTACAGGCTTATTACACGATATTGACTATGATGTAGTTAATAGAGATATCAAAGTTCATGGACTTAAGGCATTAGAGATTCTGAAGGGATTACTGCCTGACGAGGCATTAGATGCCATAGCAGCTCATAATGAACTCAATGGTTATGAGCCTAAGAAGCTTAATAATAGGTTAATACATGCATTAAGAGCTGCTGATCATCTCTCAGGATTAATAATAGCTACTGCATTGGTCATGCCTAATAAGAAATTAAGTGAAGTTAAAGTCGAGTCGCTAAAGAGGAAGTTTAAGTCTAAGGACTTCGCTAGGAGGGTCAGAAGGGATAAAATTAAGGAGATAGAGACCGTGGGATTAAGTTTAGATGAGTTCTTTAGTATAGGACTGGAAGCACTAAAGAACATTGCTAAGGAGTTAGGTCTTTAAGATGTATAGAGTGTTCAGGGTAGGTATAAGTTTATCAATGGAGGTTACAGGTCAAGATATTCAAGACGTCACATTAAAACTTCATAATGTATTAACTAAGATAGGTATTCATGCATATGTAGATAGAAGCTTACAGAGTGTTATAGCATTGGAAAATGAGGTAAGTATAGCATTCTTCACATCACGTACAGGCAAAGCAGTATTAAATATACAGATAGATTGCCTAAGGAATAAGGAATGTATTGCTGAACTCAATAACCTAGTATCTCTTTCTAATCTCATAGTTAAGGAATTGAAGTTGATAACTATAAGCAATGTAGAGTACATTGCTAAGCGTGAACTAATCCTTGAGAATGTAAAGAAGATCGATCTTGAAGGTATAGATAGAGAGTTAAAGCATAGAGGATTTCTAAGAGTTTCCTTGAGTGAAAAGAATGTTTATTTAGGATTAGATATTAGTAAACTATTTACTTACAAATATAAGTACATAGATAATAGGCTTAATCCTATTTTAATAGACATTATATATTTACTTAGAAGGTCAGGTATGAATATAGCTGTAGTTACATGTTTAACATTAACGAAATTACCAATAATTAATGAGTATCTCGTTAAGCTGATGACTTTAAGTGACATAGTACTTACGATAGTAAGGAATGGTTTAAGGTAAAAGTAGTTTCAGTAAGGCCAGGTATCATCATTACTCAGATTTAGCCAAACTCATCACACTATACTATCTCCTACAATACTTAATTGTTATCAGGGCTAAAGCTATTATTATAGCAATTAGGGCTATCATACTATACCATACATGGCTTGGTACTATCTCCTTAGTTAACGTTAATGTCCTAGTTGAAGTATAGGTAACTGTCGTAGTTAATGTGTTCGTTACTGTATACGTTATTTCACTTGTCACTACCTTTGTCTTTATTGAAGTTGTAGTCAATGTCTCAGTAATTCTTTCTTCTATTCTTTCCGTTACTGTTCTATTCACTACGACTGTCTTGATTTGTGTATGAGTATAGGTTATTGTTCGTGGACTAACTATATACTTGCTTATTTGACTCTTAATGCTCTCCTCTAGTATCTTTAATGCGTGTTCACGTACAGATGAATCATCAGTTATATTTATGCCTAGTTTATCTAATTCATCGACATCGATTAACTCAATTAACTCTGAGTAGATATTTACTCTATTAAATCTCTTAGCCTCTTCAACACTCTCAGCACTGACGTCAGAAGATATATCGTACCCTGTAACAACTACAGGATATATGAGTCTAGCACCTGCTAGTAAATCTAATGAAACCCAGCCTAAGGGGGGTATATATGCTACAACATAACCATGAGGACCCGCATTCTTGAAGTACATTATGGAATTTTCAACAGGTACTGGTAAATATAAGGGTAAATACACATAACCATACTCTATTTTAGCTGGTATTCCATAATGCCATAGGAGGTTCATGAGAACCCTAGACATGTCATCACAGTCTCCAGACTTACTATTTATAATATCCTCTATAGTTCTAGGTAGAGCACTTGGTGAGTACTTTATATAGCCACTCTTGTAAATGAAATAAGCTGCCGATAAAGCTAAGTATGCCTTACTTACCGCATTTACATTCCTACCTGTCCTCTCTTTAAACCACTTTTCAAAATCTTTAACAACAGTATCATCAACTATCTTAGCTGGGGTCTTAACGAACTTCCTCAAAATGTCTGAGGGAATTACGTAGTCATTTTTAAACAAGTCAGGATTGTTCATGATCTCCGTAAGTACCTTGGTAAAGTTAATCATTTTAACATGAATTTTAGCAACCATGAAAGCGTCAGTTAGATTATACATCTTTAAACCAATGATAACATTATCACCTGATCTATTTATGTAACTATTGCCGCCTATGTTAACTACTATGACAGTCTGATTTAGAGTACCATCGCTATAGTTTAAAGGCATCTCAAAATAAGCTATTTCATCTGTAGCAACAACTATGTAGCCGTAATCAATAAGGTAAAGAGTATACTCAATTACCTGACCATAGGTGCTTACCGCATTAACAGCGTTACTCATTGCCTGAAGAATTAATAATACCGTAATTGATAGTATTAATACATAGTGTATTCTCGTAAAACACGTCCCCATAAGATCATTCCCGTCAACTATGATGGAGTGGAGGTTTATATATCGATCTTAGACTTAATAGCTTCACATTATTGATGTACTATGGGGATTACTTCCTTGAGTAAGCCATTAGGGAGTTATGTAGTCAGTATTAATCGTTTAAGTAAGAACTTACTTAAAATCTTAATGGTCATTCCTAAGAGTTGCTTAAGTATAGCCTACTTATGTATAGGGTTAGCACTAATTAGAAGCGTTAATGAGTGTAGAGATGGTTATTTAAGTTTAAGATGGCCTAATGAGGTACTATGTGGAGAGTCCTTAATGTTTAAATATACATTGGATGATGTTAGGTTTAGTAATGACTACGGGGAGATTACATTAACCTTAATTATATATGAAGATACCTTAGCAAGTATCTCAAATTTAAGGGATGTTCAGGAGTTCATTGCAAGATTTGAATTAATACTCTCAAACATACTTAATGATTTAAGGGAAGGTTTAAGGTTCAAATATATTCAGGAGTATATGAGAAATCTAACATTACTTGGTGAGGAGGTATTGATAATTTTAAGGGATGGATCAAAAATTTCCGGCGAAGTACTTGGATTAAAACTTGATGGATCATTGGTACTTCTTAGAAATAATAAAGTCGAGTATGTTGATCCATTAAAAGTTAAGTCTATAGAAACTATATGGCCTTAACCACCATTTAAACCAAGATAAATAATTTATTATCTCAAATACATCCTTACCGCTTAGACATACGTGTCCGAGGTGTACATATGGTAACTATAAGAATCATCGAGAGAGTGGCTAGGGAAGTAAACTTAGTATGTGATGAGTCGCCTATGAACATTAAAAAGCTTATTGAAATCCTTAAGTTAAGTAAAGATGTAGAATATATGGTCATAGGTGATGGTAAAGTCTTAAGTGAGGATGAAGACATATGTAAGTATAAAAGAGTTATTGTGACAGTCTTAGCGGAAGGTGGATGAGTTAGGTGGTGATGTAACTCGACCGCTACTGATGAGTGATGACGTGGCGGTGTCTGATGAGCATTAATCATTACTTAAAATTCATGAGTAGGCTAATAGTAAGTACTTTAGATAAATGCGACCTGAGGCTTACCTACTATATAAGCTTACTTAAACTAATGGAGAATGAAGTAACATTAATGCGTGAGAACTTAAGGATTAAACACTACATAGATTTATTGAGAAGCTTAAAGGTAGTAATTGAAGCGTCAATTCAGCTTCTTTATTACTTTAACAAGTATGGTGTAAGTGAGGAGGGAGTCTTAAGGGAGGTTAGGAGAAGGGAGAAATCAGCTACTACGTTTAATATTAAAATGATTAATAAAATAAGAGACTTACATTTAAGCATTAAGAAGGAAATAGTTAGGACCTACTTGAATATAAGTGAGTTTACTCATCCAACAAGAAGTTTGTTGTTAATTCATGAAGGGAAGTACGCTAATAGGGAGGAACTTCAAATTCTCTTACATAAATCTACAGACATAGTAACCTACTGCATACTTAGAGTATGTGGAACTAGCATTATCAATGATGAATTGATGAAATTAGTTAATGAATTAGGTCTTGAGAGATCACTAAAGTATATAGGGAGGATAGGGTCAGAACCCGGACCTCCACATCATTAATCAGTCGGAACCCAAATCATCATTCAGGTAACTTAACATATGATCCCTTAAATAACTTCTTATGTACTCCCTAACCTTAGGACCTGCAGGTTCTCCTAGTACACGTTTAGTTAAGTTGCAGAATGAGCATGTATCACCTTGAGAAATTAATCCACAATACTTACACTTATTTACCTCTCCTTCGTTAGCGATATGCTTCCAGTACTTCTCAACATTACTTACAAATCTCCTTATGAAAGATATTCTTATACCTGAATATTTAGAGTCTAGGTGATGTAGGTATCTCTTTAGATCCGTGTCGATTCCTCCAATATTCATGTATGGGCAAGTGACTTTAAGGAATGGTAAATTATTTATTAATGCATAAGCTAGATCCTCCCTTTCAGTAGTTTCGTAGAGAGGTCTAATCCTGCCTACAGCAATACCATTCTGGGATAGTGTCTTTGGAACTAACTTCACCATACCTTCAAAGTTTTGATTTAGAAACTCCTTTAATATGTTTACCATGATATCATCCATGTTATGGCCAGTACATACAGCATCGGCTCTGACTTCAATCGCGAAAGCATTCATGATATACCTTTTAACGAGGCCACATACGGAACATGTTGGCCTCCTACTTAACTTAGCTAGTTCAGGTATACCTAAACTTAACACATCCTTAACTGAAATTATTGCTGCAGGAACCTTAATGAGCTTAGAGAATTCCTCAACTACTTCTCTGGCCTTGGTTGAATAATTATTAATACCTAGATCTATGTGTAAGATCAATAACTTAAGATCATACTTATCAGCAATCTTACTAAGTACATAAGCTAATGAAGCACTATCCTTCCCTCCAGAAATCGCTACAACAATCCTCATGCCTTTACTAATTAGGCCATACCTTACTATGGTACGCTCAATCCTTCTCTCATAATATTCGACGAAATGCTTCTCACATAGGTTAATCCTTGCATAGGGTATTCTTATGACTGCTTTAGCACCACATACGCTACATTTACCCACTCGACATCACCTCGTAGACTTCGAGAACGTCACCATCCTTTATGGTTTCATCCTCCATAACGATTTTATTACGGAGTTTAACTATAACACTAAATTCGTCAAGTCCTATCTTACGTAGTATCTCACGTACTTTAATGTTCTCTTTACCCTCTATGGTAATCTCCCTTACTCTTTCATCAGGGTATATGATTACCTTAACCTTCATTTCGTAACACCTAATACATTGCTACTGACTTAATTCCTTCCCTTAATATCCTCTTTAACTGAAGCTTAAAGTAGGTAAAACCAGCTATGAAGAATAGTATTGCGTAAAGAACCCCTACAAGACACTCTAGTTGAACGTCCATAACGGTACCACTCAATCCTAGAGCATATCTAATAAGCTCTGCTGGGTAACTGAATGGTGTACATAATGCAAAAATCCTTAATGGTTCAGGTAAGTTCTGAAGAGGTGTTAAACCTCCTGTTGCTATAGGTAATATCCAACTTATGAACTCAACTATCGGGCCACTAGTACCTACAGCTATTGTTGTACCACCAAGTATCAACGCATATGATAGAAGTACAAGAATTAAGGTTATAATACCTATACACAACAGGAGAGCATCATTAACCATTAATAATGGAGGCCCTATAAGCATAGTGATTATTGCGTAAGCTACTAACCCAACAAAACTTAACCATATCAGTGAAACAGGTATTATGCCCACGTAAAGTATTAAAATATCTCTACCGCTAACTATCACATACTCAAGAATGCCTTGATAAAGTAGCCACCTTAACTGCCAGCCCCAATCCCATGAGGCCATAGTATATGATACAAATATCAATATACCTATGAAAGCAAAACTCCCAAATAGTGAGACATTGACAGACTTAGGAGCAAATAACCATAGAGGAGTTAAAAACAATGCTAGCCATAGAGATAATGAGAGAATACCAAGTACAGCTCCATGCTCCCTAACTAATTCAGCCTTAAAGTAAGCCTCAAATACAGCCTTGATGACGGCTAACCTACTCATACCTCAACACCCTTAGATACCTTCCTACGCTCCCAGGAACCTAATGCTTTACTACCTAATGGTGCGTAGATTAAAGATATAGCTATAGCTAAACCCATAAGCTCAAGAACGTAGGTTTGAGATGTCATAATATTAAGTAACGACCTATACATTAATTCTATGATATATGATGGTGGTAGTAGCGATGACACTATAAACAACATTGTGGGCATGAGAAATTTAGGGTAATATATACCTAAGAATATTAGCAGAAGTGGTCTAACTATGTTAAGTATCCTCCAGCTCTCACCACCTATACTGTATAACGTACCTACAAGTAGTATCGAGAACGTTATGTAGAGTACTGAAGAGAGTAATGACATGAGTACTATCCTAAAAACTGTGTAAACACCCTCAATACCGTAAAAGAAGATAAATACTGGTGGGAGTGATGCAAATCCTAAGAGTATAACTAATGCTAGTCTAGGGATCGGTATGGTTATAAAGTAAAGTAACTTACTCACATGTGTTACGAGTATATATGGTAACGTCCCCATCATTTTATCATGAATGGGTTTCCAGAGTACATCATCAGATACTGCAAGTACAGACATCATTAAGTAGGAAGCCGTTAGGAAGAATGGTATTGGGTCCGTACCTAACCTCTCCTTAAATGCCTGGTAAGACCCCACAGATGAGCCTATCAATACTATAAACATTGTTAGTATGTAAGGGAAGGCGATATATGTGAATAGGACAGCCTTCCTCCTAAAGATGTCAGCGTAAACAAAGATAGCCTCAGCTTTAAGTAACTCACGAAATGTCATTCTCTCACATTACCCGTGAAATATATGAACACATCCTCAAGTGTTGGCTCCTCAACCTTAAGATTAATTATTTCGTTGCCTCTTGAAGCTATACTCCTTATCACCTCATTCATCACTTCCTCAACATTTCTAACTTTAAGTCTTAACTCATATACTCCACTACTTACCTCCTTAACACTCACGGATACATCATTAAGTACTTCAGTGAGCACTTTATTGAGTGTTGTTATCGATTCTTTAGTAGCCCTAATAGTTACTGATAGAACTCTTATCCTTGGTATCCTAGACTTTAGCTCACTAGGTGTTCCTTCAGCGACTATTAAGCCGTTATTTATGAGTAAGATCCTATCACATACTATCTCAGCTTCAAACATGTTGTGTGTAGTGTATAGTACTGCCTTACCTTCCCTATGAGCTAACCCCCTAACTAAATCCCTAATTTTCCTAGCACTTATCGGGTCTAGACCTAGTGTTGGCTCATCGAGTAATAGTATTGGTGGATCCTTCAGTAATGCCCTAGCAAGTGATAATCTAGCCTTCATACCTAAGCTATACTCTTCAAATAACTTATCTGAAGCCCCAAGCTTATCGAGTTCAAGTAATTTAAGTAGCTCATTAACTCTTTTCTCAATAATTGAGCTACTTAATCCGTATAGAGCAGCGAAGTACTTTAGATTCTCTCTACCAGTTAACTTGCCATAGAAACCCTTCTCAACACCAAACATAACCCCAATAATTTTTCGGATATTGTTGGCCTCCCTTACAACATCGTAGCCCCCAACAAATACTTCACCATCATCTGGTAGGAGAAGTGTTGAGAGTATCTTAATAGTTGTTGTCTTACCAGCACCATTAGGTCCTAATAACCCGACTACCTCACCATATCTAACACGAAAGGAGATACCCCTTAAGGCTTCAACAACCTCGGTCTTAGACCTAAATAACCCTAACCTCTTCTTCGTAACATACCTCTTTCTTAACTCTTTAACAACAATTGCCTCACTACTCATTAATACCCTCTACCTAATTACTAAGTAAATTGGTGAAGTTAAAAAGGGATCGCAAGGCCCTATCATAAAGTTAGGTCAGCAATCGCTCCCTCATTCATCAATCATCAAAGACCAATCTACATCATCCCCGATCTAGTTAAGTCTTAAGGAGTAAAACCTTATTTGTTTATCTCTCGAAGACTTGTTTCCATATATCTCTATACCTCCTTACCCTCTCGTCCCTTAGCAGTTCACTTAATATTTCAGGCGTCCTCCTCACTGATATTAGGTAGGTCTCCTCACCCTCTCTATAGAATGTAGCTCTAATACCTCTCCTCATCTCGATTAATCCCAACTTAGCTAATTCATCAACTGCTCTCTTTACCTCATCACTGCTTGGTGCTTCCTCACCTAAGGTCTCCCTAAAACCTCTAAGTTCCATAATTAACTCAGGAAACCATAAGGACCCCATACAGAGGTATAGAACTCTTAGCACATCACCCATGACCTTACCTAAGCCCTCATTAAAACTTAACACTTTCTTTAAGTCCTCAATCACGAAACCCAAACCTCAAAAGATAGAGTGAAGTGAGAATTTAAATTTAATCTTACCTAAAATACAGACCTACTTCTCAAGTAATTTCGAGGATTGAGGGATATACAGTAATTCTTTAGGTCTTATTAAGAATAGCCCTTCTGGAAATTCCTTGTGACATATCATGAATACTTAATCATTAGTTAATTAACTTTCAGTAATAATTGTGCTTGGGCTAACGAGATGCGCAGAGAGGCTCTAATGTGGTTTAAGCAAGCCGAGAGTGATTTAAGGAAGGCCTTAAACGACTTAACGACCAAGGACTGGGATGGTGCTGCGTTCTGGTCTCACCAAGCATCAGAGAAGGCTTTAAAAGCACTAATAATATCTCGTGGTAAATTCGCTAGAGGTCATGACCTCATGGAGTTAGGTAGAGTGATTAGAGAGGAGCTAGGTATAGATATTTCAGAAATTATTGAGTTACTTAAAGAGTTAACCATACACTACACCGTAGCAAGATACCCGAATGCCGCTAACGCTATACCATCAGAGATATACACTGAAGATAAGGCTAAGAGACTGGTTAATATGGCTAAGAAGGTGGTAGAATGGGTAAAGCGATTTCTGCTTTAAGGAGTCAAAAGGAAATGGTTATACGTGCATTTAAATTCGTTAAGAAAGTTATGAAAATATGTGATGAGAGAGGTCTTAAGTTAATAGATGTATATGTTATAGGTTCAAGAGCTAGAGGTGATTACTTAGATGTTAGTGATATAGACTTGGTGCTAATTATTGAGGGTGTTGAAGATTTAGATCAAATTGCGAGGAAAACACTATTTAAGGATGCCATAGAAGGTGGTGTGGACTTTATTATTTTAAGCCCTAAAGAATGGCTTAAGGATTCAGTAATCATCAACAGTCTAAAGAGTGAGGCTGTACCGCTACAGCAATTAGTGAATACTCTAGAAACTTAAGTTACTACCGATAAAACCTAAATAACATAAATAGTGTAATAAGTTACTTTCTATAACTTTAGAATGTTTAATAAGTCTCTAGTGCCATATCTATGTGTGAATTGGTAGAATTTGAAAGAGCATATAGGTGTGGTTGTGTTTAAAGCGATGTAGGTTACACTAACCCCTATGCTTCAACTATGAGTGCTGTTATAACGTCTGAATGTCCTAATGCTAGGATTGAAGTAATAACTCACGATATACCGAGTTACGATGTACGTAAGGCCTCAATCCCCCTACTAATGGCCTACAAGTTCTTCCCTAAAGGAACTATATTTGTTGTTGTGGTTGTTCCAGGTGTTGGCATCAATAGTAAACCCTTAATCGTGATTACTAGAAACTACTACTTTGTAGGTCCAGATAATGGTGTGTTACTACCTGCAGCATTAGATGATGGTGTTGAGGAGGTTTATGTAGCGGATAATGAGAGGTACTTTAGAAGGGCCTTGGATTCAACGTTTCATGGTAGGGACATATACGCACCTATAGCTGCTGCAATAATTAATGGTGACTTCATAGAGTCAATAGGTAAGAGGATCAAGATTGATGAATTAGTAAATTCTGAAGTAACTTTCCAGCACAGTATTGAGGATGGTTGTGTAACAGTGAAGGTTCTATACGTAGATAAGTATGGTAATGTAAAGTTATCTCAGTATTTCGAGAAAGTAGCTAAGGAGTTGAACCTAAGCATAGGTGATGAGGTTAATGTATGCAGTATTTACGAGTGTGTTAAGGCTTACTTAGTTAATGACTTCTCAACATCAAGCCCAGATACCTTAGTTATTTATGAGGATAGTTCGGCTTCATTGAGATAGCAGTAAATAGAGGTTCAGCAAGTCAGTTATTAGGTATAGACAGTAATGATTTAGTTAAGCTATGCCCTCCCAGAAGTACGTGAGTATATTCATGACACTAAGCATATTTGATAATAGCAAAGATTTAAGTAGTGATCTACCTTAACGTACCTTCCTTCTAAATCCTAGTATCATAAGTAGGAGTCCTGAGCATAGGAGTAATATTTCTAATACATCTATCACTACTACTCGATATCCTATTAGTTGGAAAAGTATCTTTCCTAATATGGGGAAGATGAGTATTGAGCCAACTATGATGAGTATTGTACCCTTAAACCCGTAAGGTAGGAGAGGTCTACCCTCAACTTCACGTCTAACAGCTGATGCTGAGAGCGCCATTGCTAAGCCTATAAACATGAATGAAGTAAGTACTACAGCTATTAAAATCATTATTAAGTTCGCTACACTATACAATATCCTTCCCAACCAAAACTACACTAAAATACTAATTAATTTTACCCTCACGTATTTAAGGGATTATCATTTAAGCATGTGAGGAATGAGCTGAAGGAGTGTTAAAGCTATAACTGTTTTAGCATCAACGATCTTCTCTTTAATAATGAACTTCAATGCTTCATTTAGCGGTATTTTGACTACCTCGATAATTTCTCCGGCTTCAGGTTTAGCACCTACATATCTTAACTTCCTAGCTACGAGTATGTGGAGAACCTCATTACTATAACCTGGTGCTGTATATACCGAGATAACCCTCCTTAAGATACCTGGTTCATAACCTGTCTCCTCAATTAACTCTCTTCTTGCTGCTTCCTCAATACTCTCACCTTCCTCAATCCTACCTGCAGGTATTTCGTAAATCCAGTCATTAACTGCGGCCCTATATTGTCTTAGCATAATTACCTGTTCATCATCAGTTATTGGAACGATGGCTACTGCCTCACCAAAGTCAATCACGTCCTTAACGAGTTCTTTACCCTCAACATGTAGTACCCTCTTAATTAGTGATACCCTCCTACCTACACATAGGGTTTCATCACGTAAGATCCTAACGGATTTCATGGTGTAACCAGAAATATCTCACTAGGTCAGTAAAATAGTGTTTAATGGCTAAGTCCAATCATTAGACCATTAATGAGGTATCTAATATTGATGTTTTACTACTATGTTACACGTACCTTTACCCTGTAATTAGCTACCCTCGGACATAGAGGATCAGGCATGTCAATACTCCTAGACACTATATATGCCCTTGCGTAACATCCACCCCTACATAAATTCTTTATGGGGCATGACTTACAAGGCTCTTTCTCAAGTTTAGGGTTCTCGATCCTTCTAATTAACTCATTAGATCTAAGCTTTCTCCAAGCACCCCTCACACCTAACTCTGTAATGCGCCCTACATCAATGTTTAATACATCACATATTAATACCCTACCTGATGGTGATAAATCCATAACATTCCAGTCTCTACAGTTACTGAATAGTATCCTATCAGATTTAACAACTATTGGCGTGAATGGTGAGCACCAAATACTTACATATATGCCTAACTCCTTAGCTACTTCATCAGCTTTTATTAAAGCTTTAGCGAAGTGTTCAGGTCTTACATAGGTATTGAACTTTAATGCATTACCTGCAGGCATAGCAGGTATTAAGGATACTGACGAAGCACCTAGCTCTACAGCCTTTCTAATTATTTTATCAATGTACATCCAATTAAGTTCGGTAACACTAATGTTCATATGAACATAGAGCCCATACTCAACTAACTCCCTTACGCCCCTTAAGAACTTACTCCAGGTTCCTAAACCTCTTATTGATTCATATACCTCCCTATTGTGACCATCGATACTCGTATATATAGTTACGCCAGTCCTCGCCAATCTAGCAGCTATCTCATCATTGACTAATGTTACATTAGTAAATAGGCTAATATCTATTCCTAGTTCTATAGTGCGTTTCAAGATGTCAAATATGTCATTCCTAAGCAATGGTTCACCGCCAGTATAATGGATATGCCCAACGCCTACATCTGCCGCTTCCTCGATGATCTTCTTAACGATGTTGGTGTCTAAGTCTCTCTCAAATCTATAGGGTAAGGTATAGCAATGCCTACAGTTAAGATTGCACCTTGATGTCACTATCCATATTATAGTCTCAGGGCCTTCGTCCAAGACTAATCACCCCAAACCATGGTGATCACGGCCTAGCTCTCCACGCCATACATAACCGTTACTTTAGAAGGTGTTAAATCTATATTAAAGTATTAATGCCTTAAGAAAGTTCGCTTAAGATTGTATGATTCTATGTTACTTCTTCACTGCTGTGAGTAAGGTAAGTTATCACCTCGAGGAATGTGTTATTACATCTTTAAAAGCAAGATGGAATTACAGAGACGAAGGGAAATGCAATGTTTCACTGTCCTCAATACTTACTAGATTCTGTTAAGATGTTAATGGTTCGTAATGGTGACCTAAACTTACTGGGTGACTACATTATTGTAGGTCTTGGTGGAGGATTTGACATTCTTCCACATCTGCTTGAGGATGCTTGTGACGTATCTGATTACGCAATGGCAATAAAAATGTATATGGTACTGTTTCAAGGAGTTAAAGTCTCTGCTATGGCTAAGGTGACGGACCCTCTTATACTGAGTGGATTATAGCTCTAGTCTACATGAAGTATGCTAAAGCCCTAATAGGGGTTGAGTGATGTGACGCTCTCCAAGAGAACATAGAGATTGGTGATGTAGTTATCCCAATCACAACAAATACGTGATGAAGATGCATCAACTCATTATGTTGATCCATCCTTTCCAGCAGTTGCTAATCCAAGACTCGTAACTATGATAGTTGATAGTATTAGATCCCGTATTGAGGGGTTAGGATCTAAGTTATGGTTAGGAATAACTATGACGACATCAGCAATACTCGCTGAGACGCCAGAATGTATTGAGTTATGGAGGAAACAGAAAGCTTTATGCATAGATGGAGAAACCTCTATGCTCTATACGCTAAGCTACCTCGCTGATATACCATCTCTTACATTACTTACTGTTAGTGATAATGTCGTCCTAGGGAAGGATTGCGGCTTTGAAACTAAGTTAGGCGAACGTGTTGATAGGGTGTTCCGAGAATTAGTGAAAGGAGCTCTCAATGTAGTAGTTAAACTTCATAGAGCTTACTAGAGAGTTCTTGTAAGTTTTATCTAATTATTAAGCACTACACCACATTATAAGATGTACACTCCTCAACTTCTCTAATACATTTAGGTGGTACATAATCTGTTAGTCTAATTACTTTTGAAGCCATCATTACCTTATGACCCTCCCTACGTAGGCATTCAGCATCGACTATTATATACACAGCATTACGACCGTGCCTACTACCGATCTCGCATGCTATACCCACGTCAACTGCTAAGTGTACATATCTCCTCTTCACGGGCTTTATACCATTACTTAAGATGCTTCTGACGTTATCCTTAATGGTACCATGATATAATGTTCTAACTTCATTATCCTCAATATACTTTATGCTTACATCTAATGCCTTATTATGTCCATACCTAGCTCTAATCATCCCATTACGCACTTCAAACCTACCTCTAGGGTCAAGTTCAGCCAGGGCAATGATATGCTCCTCAGTAACCCACTGATAAAGCTCTTTATGCATCCAACGTTCCTTAATAGCCCTAACGAGCTTGCTAATTGATATCCACCCTTCTTTATCAATACTTAAGCCTACACACCAAGGGTCATGCCTTAAGATATACGATATTAACTTACTGAGTCTTAATCTATCTCTACCACTCATTAATAACTTGGCTTTATAGCCACAATGATACTCGCTCTCAACGTACTTACCACATACTACACATTTATATACATGCTTCACTAACTCCCCCAATGACTATTCTTAGGCAATCTGGTTAATTAAAACTTATTTACCTAGGTAGGTAAGTTACCTAGAGAGCAATGCTTTACTGTGAGTTCCATGATCATCATGAGCTTGATCATCATAAGCATCGCCATCACGAGCATCATCATCATGAAGTATCTCCTCTACGAGGATTATTGCACATAGTGATACTTAAAGTAATTAGTGAGACTCCACTTCACGGTGGTGAAATACAGCGAAAGATTAGTGAGAAGTTCGGTCTTAATGTACCTAAAGCAATGATTTATGGAATCTTAAGGAGGCTTGAGCACCATAACTTAGTGACTTCTAAGTGGGTTATTGAGGAGGGTGGACCTGCTAAGAGAGTTTACTATATAACTGATGAGGGTCTAGAATACCTTAACAAGGCTATCGAAAAATTAGAGAAAGTTAGGGATATCATAGATAAATTACTTTCTAAACCTAAGCAATAGTTTTACCCACTATCATAAAATAGTGGTTAGTCATGGATAAGGATGTTGTTAAACCTTTAGCAGCAGTTACAGCATTTAGGGGCATTAGTACCTCAATACTAATGACGTTTCTGCCTGTATATGCTGTATCGATAGGTATACCATTACCTGATGTAGGCACTATGTCGGCTATAGCTATGGGTGTTAGCGTTCTAGCAATGCCGTTCATAGGTATAGCTGTAGATTTTCTCGGTAGGAAAGCCATACTTATTATATCAACAATCACGTTAATGATAGCACCGTTAATACCAATAACCTACAGGAACTACGTAGGAGTACTGATGGCATATATACTCTTTAATTTAGCGCTAAATACGTGGATACCAGCTAGAGCTGTAACCGTAGCTACATCAGTTAATAGGGAAGTTATGGGATTATCATTTGCTTTAGTATCATTATCCTTCCAGATAGCACGTTCGGTAGTACCATATATTGCTGGGTTACTGATAAGAAATTATGGATACATAATCACGTTTACTATCTCAGCAATTACAGCAGGTCTGGCCTTGCCAATCATACTACTTACTATACCTGAATCCAGAAGCAGTAGCTCATTAACTATTAAAGAGTTCATGAAGGGAGTTATCCCTAAGAGGAATGAGTTAAGCTTTCAGATATTTCTATGTGTTGATAGGAGTGGTTGGAGATTATGGATTCCCATACTTAATTCCTACATGAAGGTTAAGTTAGGGTTTAGTGAAGACATTATAGGCTTATTAAGCACTATTAGAGGTATGTCTTCACTTATCAGCCTCTTACCTTCAGGTCAGCTAGTTGATAAGTTTGGATGGTTCCCAGCACTACTACTATCTGAAGTTACTGGAGGCTTAGCTGCCTTAACTATGGCTCTCACTCAATCCCCATTCATTGCAGCAATAGCTATGACACTTATAGGATTATCCGTAGCGCTATGGATACCTGGATTTAACGTTGCAGTACCTAACGTAATACCCAATAAGTCAGAACTTGGTAGGACTTACGCGCGATGCAACTTCTATAGATCCGTGGCTGCAGTACCGACGCCATGGATTGGCGGTATGCTATACAACATCATACCTACGCTACCTATGGTAACAGGAGCGATATTGATACTGACCAATCTAGGTATATTGAAGGTTTTCGTGAAGACTAGGTAGCCTAGGTAGTAATGTATTTAAGACTTAAATCCTAAGATAATACCCACTATCAAGCCTACAGTATGTGCAAGTATATTTGGGTATCCTATGATGGGTAATGAGCTAATTACGAAGATTATTAGCAATAATACCATTAATGTGTAGCTGTTAGTCTCTCTATACTCTCTAATAGCGCCATAAGATAGTAGGCCGAAGAGAGCTCCTGACGCACCTACGGATGCAACCATGGGCGTTAGTAACGCCGTAGCCACATTACCTAAGAAACCTGAGAGCATGAATACCTTAATGACATCGCTATACCTAATGTTTAATGTAGCACTTACCATGTAGTTAACTATTGCTAAGGCTATGACATTCACAAGTAAGTGAATCGTGTTAGCATGCATGAATATAGAAGTTATTAATTCCCATAAGTAGCCCTTAACGATTACTTCATAGCCTACGAGTATTACGTGTAACCCTACGTCATAATTTATTATCTCAAGTAATGACTTACCGCAGGTAAGTATTGAGTTAGGTAATATAAATGCGTAGAATAATTCATTAGTTAACACTAAACCTTTAGCTAGAGCATATATTAAGCCTAAGCTAATGACTGCTACGTAGGTAATCACTATTATAGTAATTAACATAATTATGGGGTCATCCTTTAGTATTCTTGCTGATAACATCTTAACTAATCCTCTCTTTAATTAATGGTAGTAGTGGCTTCATTAAGAATACAGAACCTAAACCCGTTAATACACCACCAACAACGTCTAATACGTAGTGTTCTTGAGCTATCACTCTACATAGCGATACCACAGCAACCCATAACCATAAGGCAAAGCTTATAAGCATATACAGTCTCCTCCTATTAGCTTGATCCCTACCAATAGACATAACTAGGTGGGGCAGCCAATAGGCCATTACTGTAGACCTAGCTGAGTGGCCTGATGGATAAGCATAAAGCTTAAGTACTTCACTACCCACATAACTTACTGTCATATTTACTCCCGGTCTCAATATTGAGAAGTGGTACTTACTAAGCATAACTACAACTTCAGTAAGCATTAACGTTAATAATGATAAAGTGACCATAGCCTTAAGATTGATACTACCGCCTCTTACATATACGTACGTGATTATCAGTAATAGAGCCATCCATACAGCAAATACTGAAGCAGTAAGTGAGACCACACTGGCTAGGAGTCTGGTAGTAGACCCGACAGTATGATTAACTATTAGTATTGTTAAGCCCGTGTTTAAACTCCATAACTCAGTATACTTAAGTGATATACCTATAAATATCATCGCCACATATAGCGTGAATCCCAAGGCTATGTACTTACGATTCAAATACCACACCTAATATATTGATGACTCTAAAGGTAAAATTATGTAATCAATAGGGCCAAAGGAGATAAGTTATTACTGCAACAGCTAATGTGGGTATTGTTGCTAGTAACATGTCCTTATAGCTATAAGACATGGGAGTGTTAAGGTATTGAGCTGAGTAGACATAACACAGATGTGCTGGTGAAGCTAAATAGCCAAGCATAGCTGATGAATATATAAGCATAGTCTCCCTTAACCCCACATCAAGTAATGACTTAAATATCGATAGTGAAACAACATTGCTGGTCATTGATGAGCCAGTAGCTAGTGATAGTAGTGCAGGTACTAAGGTGAGTAATAAAACTACTTCAAAGGCGTTATGAGGCTTAATTACTAATGATAATACGTCAGGACCTCCTGAAGTTATGAATGTATTCCTCAGTAATATGGCTGAGAATGCAGCCATTGTTAATTCAGCAGTATTTCTAGATACCATAGCTTTAGTGAGGCCCTTAAGACCTATACCTGAGATCATAATTATTAATGTTATAGCTATTATAAGCCCTAAAACCATGGATAGTCTTGTTAAGGGTATGGGTAAGATACTGTCTATATAAGATCTAAGAGTTACTGCTATAATTATTGCTACTAAGATTGGTGAGAATGTACGTATCAGTAGGTTAAGGTTGGGACTTTCAAGCTTAAGCTTAACCTCACTCTTTACACCCCTAAAACCTATTACATAACCGGATATTATCATAGCTGTTAGAACGGGAACTTCAACAACTATTAATGACCAGATACTGACACCAGCTAGTGCAGCAGTAGTTATGAGTACAGTACTTAACGGATAGACAAGGAATATGACATGCCTAAACCATACATTAATGAATAGCTTAACCTTCTTCTCAAGTCTTAGATAATTACCAACACCATCAACTATTGGTGCGGACATTAAAGCACCACCAGCCACAGGTAATAAGCCTAGTATCGCAGGTACAAACATGAGTATTAGCTTAGGCTTCCTGATAGCTTTAATCAATTCTTGACTTAAACCCTTAAGGAAACCAGTAAGTGAATAGAGATTCACTAAAGTTGCTATCAAGAATGTAATAACTATTAAATCTATAGCTATACTTGAAGTAATCGTAGTAACTAACGTATTAATTAATCCCTCAATACCTATATTAATAATACCCATAATTATTGATGAGGCTAGTAAGACCTGCCATATAGGTCTTTTAAGAGCTAGAAGTATAGCTAAGGTAATAAAGCCAGCAATAACTCCTACTACCTCATTACTCATTACTTCACAACCACTTAACAACTATTAGTTAGTAATATATAATTAACCTAATTTAATAGATGTTAAGTTAGTTAGTAATGTGGGAGTAAGAAGTTGAAAAAATCGAGGAGGATAGTAGTCCCAGAGGGGGTTCTAAAGCCACTTGCTGAAGGTAAGATTAAACAAGTTAAGGGGGTTAAGATAAGACTTAGTAGGTGGGTAATTAAGGAGAGGAGAGGGATATTCGTTGGTAGTAAGAGTCAAGGTGAGAATAAACCTTAAGGTGGAGGTTATAGGTACTAGGAAATAATTAGACCTCGTGGTTCTCGCCAATGGTGGTGCTGAAAGTCCTAAACCATGCATAGTTGTGAGTCGTGAGATTGCTGAGTTACTCAGTTTACGGCCTCCACCAAGAGCCGAGATGTATGTTGCTGAGGAGACATCAGTAATTAGTGAAGTATGCTTAATACCTAATTCAGTAGTACTTGAATTACTGGATGAGGAAGGAAATACCTTGAGCAGTATTGAGGCCGATTTAGCTATATAGGAAGGCCTTAAGGAGCCATTAATTACTGACGTAACTATCGATGAATTAGGTATTCAGGTAATAAGTTTCAGTAGGGGTTTATGGAGACATAAAGATGACCCACCGAATGTAATTAGGAGTAGTGCTAAGTTGTTAAACCACGACGGTATTCTTGCCTTCCTAAGAAACTTCCTGAACGTCTCAATACTGAGACCTACTGGTTTAGCCTCTGGTCTTATGTTGTCTCTTTCTATGTGGTATCTTAGTACTTCTCCATTCTTAGTAGTTACTCATTTATGTTTATGAATTCTTAATCAACTATCCTCCTCAACTACCTAGCCTCCCTCCCCTTCTCAATAATCTCCTTAATCACGTTCCCACCCATATCCTAACCTCCTTATCACATTAATACTTAAAGAAGAGATGTATCCCTTTAGAGTAACAATATGGAATGCTAGTAACAATATGCATATCTGCCCCTACGAGGGCTAGTGCGTAGGAAAAGGTGCTAGTACAGGTATTATAAAAGAATAGAGGGACTAGTATGTGTATGGCCATCGATCAGCATGCCATACTTACTTATAATATTCTTTATTAGTGTACCTCATCCATATACTTTTTAGTGCGTTGATCTCCTCCTTAATGGTCTTATTCTTGATCTCCTCTAGCCTTTTCTTATTGCTTTCTAGTATGAATTGCCATGCCTTACTTGGGTATACGTTATTTAGTATTTCTGTGTTCGGTATTAGGCAGTGACCCCCTATGTAGTCCGGATAGTATATCGGTCTATCCCTAAGCACTTCATGTACCTCGGCAACGAATTCTGCGATACTTATTATATCAGCATTAAACTTTCTAGCAACTCTATGTATTTCTTGCCACCCAGCAATCATTAATGCCCTATACACAGTCTCCCAAAGCTTAGCAATTTCTAGAGTCTCAGGTTCGTCGATAACTCTCACTCTCAATCCCATAGATTCTAAGTGCTTCCTCACAATCCCCACCTCCTCCTTGGGAAGTACTGATACCCACTTAGTCCAGAACTTAAGATGTTCCTTAATCTTTGGGTGCTTGCCTCTAACTGGTGAGTATGCTGTAGGTATTTTTGACGCTTCATAGATTTCCCTAGTAGTTCCTGGAGCAACTGTTGAGTGTATGATTACGTATCTAGGTTTGAACCTACTAACATAGCTTAGTGTAGTCTTAACGAAGTTATCGCTGTAGGGATAGCAAACATGGAGAAAGTCAATACCTACAGGTATCTCATCTATGCTGTTAACTGTTCTCGAAGTATCCAGATCGTAACCATAAACGTGATGTCCACACTCAAGTAGTAACTCGTAAATAGGTCTACCGATCTCACCTAAACCAATAACGAGTACCGAGCTCAATAAACCACCAGTAAATGTTCAGCTTGAGATTAATAAAGTATGCAATCTCGCCTATGGTTAAAGGCACTAGGTAGAAATAGGGCATAACCGTAATTAAACTTCACTTACGATCTTAGCAGGAAATTCATTTACCTCATCCCTAAATGTTATATATATTCCCTCCCGTATCCCTTCATGGAATACCCATACAGGGATGTTTAGATAGAAGAATACATAACTCCCAACTTACTCACTAAGAATTTTCATCCTTTAAGCTTTACCGAAGACCTAGCTCCTAAAGTTTAGGTTCTTTCTTACCAATTATTTTCCTTAGCTTTAATTTGTATGTTATTCTTGCATGGTATGACAGATTCCAAGTTCCATACCTATTATGTAGTATGTACTTCCCTCTCGATAGTTGTTTTAGGAAGTTAAGTATTAATGGCTCAACTATTTGCTCTCCGTATATTACTTCATACCCTAAGGCTAATCCTGAGAGCATCGATCCCGGCTGAAGGTTCCTCTCAAATTCTTCTAAGTTAAAGACATGCACGTTAAATATCTTATCCTTTACTATCCTCTGTAGTACCTGCTTGAGTCTGTACTCTAATTTTAATCTATCCTTCATGTTCATCTCTTCATCTGTCACTACGATTAAGTCGATGTCATTGCCTCTTCCCATGTATATAGTGCTTCCAAACACTATTATTGCTCTTAAATTCTCTCCTAGGATCTCCCTAATTCTCAGTACGATCTTACTGTATAATTCCTTACTCTCTAAGATATCCCCCCACAATCCTTAACACCTTCTCTGCTTTTTCTATTGCTTCACTCGCTAATTCCTTATCTATGTACTCACTTGGTGATACTACCCTTCCTCTAAGCATGAATGGATACCTAGACCTGGTATAGTATTCTGAAAACCAACCTATAATGTCAACCAACTCCTCAAACTCATCCCTCCACTCATCCTCAAATATTCTTACAAGTATTGATGCAAGTCTAGGTTCGTGATTATATACATACTCCCTCTTAGATTCTATTAACGCCTTAACCGCCTTCTCAACACACTGTTGTGAGTGAAATACTGCCTCAGGATAGTCTCCTTCACTTAATGCTCTACACGCACGTTTCAAGTCCTTTTTGCCTCACTATAGTACTCCCCTGCGAACTCCTCATAAAACGTCATCTATACTCCCCAAATCTTTTCCTCAAGAATGGGTAAGGTAAGGGATTAAGTACTTTTATTGAAATATTCGTCTCTAACCAAAATACCCTCTACGCTACCTATGGAGTGGGTGTTAGTATTCAATGCGTTAATTCTGGTATTGGCGGTAGTTGCGGATTACATTAATGGTTATGCTATCTCTTACTTAGCTCCATACTTAAATAGTTTGTGCGGTTATTCTTCCATGGTGACTGCCCTGATTCTGAATTTAATTGGTGGCACCCCCATAGTTAAGCTCTCTAGGATTGTAGGTAGGGACCATGCTGATGTCTATGTTAAGCTTGAATTCCTCAACCCTACGGGTAGTCATAAGGATAGGATTGCTTACTACATGATTAAGGATGCCCTAGATAGAGGGTTAGTTAAGGAGAGTGGCTGTGTTGTTGAGGCATCTAGTGGTAATACAGCTATGGCTGTTGCCTGGGTTGCTTCACTACTTGGCTTAAAAGCTATCCTAGTAGTTAATGAGGATGCATCACCTGTTAAGGTAGCTGCTATGGAGGCTCTAGGTGCTAAGGTGATCCTCAGTAGACCTGAGGAGAAGAGGAATATTGCTGAACGTATAGCTAAGGAGGAGGGCTGCATATTCCTTAATCAATCAGGTAGTGAAGCTAATGTTAGGGCTCACTACGAGACTACAGGCCCTGAGATCCTTAAGGCTCTAGGTGATGTCAACGCATTCGTTATGGGTATGGGTACTGGTGGTACCGTATGTGGTGTCGGTAGGTATTTGAAGGAGAGAGTAGGCAGTAAGGTACTCATTGTAGGTGTAGTACCTAAGGGCTCAGTCATAGCGTCACCCGAAGCTAGTAGTAGGGACGTTATCGATGGTCTATCATCATATAGTGTACCAGACATAGTTAAGAGGTATAGAGATGTGATAGACAGAATTGTTGAGGTCAGTTATGATGAGGCATTGAAGACTCTAGCTAAGGTGGTAAGGTTTGAAGGAATCTTGGGAGGGCCGTCAACAGGTGCTAACATCTATGTAGCGTTAAGAGTAGCTAGGGAGTTAGGTAAGGGTAAGATTGTAGTAACTATAGCACCAGACACTATATTCAAATATCCCGAAGTACTTAAGGAGATTAAGTGCTTCACTCAATAATCTAGTTTAAAGCTACGAATCTAATTGCAGCATTACTGTGTAGAAAACTAATTTACGCTACAGCTGATCTCTTAATACTTATAACTTTTATAGTAATTTGAGGTTAGGTATGCTTAATGCTTGATGAGTCTGAATACTTGAGATGGTTAGCATCAGCCAAGAGGACCTTAGAGTCAGCTCAGGGTGACCTGAGCAGAGGTGACTATAATTGGGCTTGCTTTAAGGCTCAGCAAGCAGCTGAAATGGCTGTCAAGGCGTTATTACACGGATTAGGACTACCAGCATATGGTCACAGTGTTTCGAGGTTGTTGATTAACTTAGGGTCTAAGGGGCTTCAGGTATCTAACGATATCATCAATCTTGCTAAAAGTCTAGATAAGTACTACATCCCTACTAGATACCCTAATGCTTGGGTTGAGGGTACGCCCTATGACTACTATACTGTAGAGGATGCTGAGAGCGCTATAAGGTGTGCTAAGAGCATTATTGAGTGGGTTGAGGAGGTTTGGAGATACTTAAGGAGAGGAGAGCGTTAAGGGAGAAGGTGGTAGGGGGGGCTAAGAGGTGGGCTAGTAACTTACCATTCAAGTCATCAGTAATCCTGATAGGGTCCTACGCTAGAGGGGACTTTAATCTATGGAGTGATGTAGACATAGTACTCATAGCTGAACTCCAAGGAAACCCCCTAGAAAGACTTAAATCCATAGATTACCCACCAGGATACGAAGTAATCCCCCTAACACCAAAAGAATTCCTCACACTACTTAGAAAGAGAAACCCTATAGCTGTGGAGGCAGTAAGTAATGGGATAATCCTTAGAGATGACTACAACATAAAGAAACTCCTCAACATGAGATGAATCCCCATAAACATGAAGATGATTAAATGGGTCTATCCGATAGTTCAACAGCTATGTTAAAATATGGAGCTTACTGAATAGGTAACTTAGTTACTCATAAATCACAACTTAGACTGAATTACATTAATGAATCATACCAACCTAAGTATATCTTACGTAGTGATACCCTCTATTATGTTTAATAGTTGGGGAATGTGACTACTCACTCTCTATGTGTAGAACCTTAAGAAGGTACCTTAATGATTCCCACGTTAACCCCTTAAACCAAGGTGATAGGGCATACCACACACTCAAGTATATGGCTAGGGAGGCAAGGAGGTGTATGGCTAGCACAGGAGCATCAACCCAGAAACTCCTAATAACTAACTCATTAACACGCATAAAAACAAGGTAAGCAGCAACCACAGAACCCGAAATAACAGCAACACATACCTCCCTCAAAGGCACCCTAAACCTAACAGACCTCAAAGCATTAACAACAAACCAAGGCATAGTAACCAAAACACCAACCAATAAACCCAAAGCAATACCGAAAGCCTGCATCAAGTAATCACCCCAAAACACAATCACCAACAAACCACCAACAACATAAGAAAGAACTAAACCCAAAACCCTAACAAGAGGAGCATAAAACAAACCAGAGTTAATCAGCTGCTTAAAACTCCTAATACCGTCAACATCAACCTTAACGGAACCCAATATAACAGTCATGAATATAGTTCTAAGACCCTCAAGAAAAGCATATATAGCTAAAACCACAATAACTACCCAAGCACCAACGTATCTAGGATTAAATACTGAAGCAATAGTCTTCGAGAGAGTAATAAACACCGTCATTAATAACGCATTAAGTAATAAGGAAATTCTAAGAACCTCCTCAACATCACTACCTCCCCTACCCCTTAATATCCTAGCATAAAGAGCTGGAGTAGCTGAGGTTGATGCACTAATAATAGGTGTTTGAGCAGATAAGCCAACATTTAAGTAAGCAACAGGTACACCACTACCACTAACTACTGAAACGAAAGCTCTAACACCATTCATGAGAAAACCATACACTATGTTAAGTAATGGTACCGAAAATCCCTTAAACCACTCTTTAATCACATTACGCGAAAACTTCGTTTCCAGTATGTTCATTAACCTTAGCATGGCTAAGGAATACGTATTACTAATTAATAGTGCAAGTACTAACGCGAGAATAGCACCCATTAAGTGAAGTCCCAAATAATCAACGAGTATGAATGCTAGTATAAGCCTCAAGGTCTCATACACGAAACCTCTATATCCTATAATCTCAGGTTTAGTAACTGCAAACACACTTCTCAAGTAAGCATTAAGTGTGTTAAGCCATAAGTAAGGTATACTTAGAAGAACATAAGCAACACTTGACTCAATTATTACGGATCCGAGAACCATACTCACGACTACAAATACGGGCGTTATTACACAGTCATAGGTGAGAGTTAAGAAAAGCCCCGTACCGAATGACTTTCTAACCCCTCTACTGAGATACCTTTGCGTCCAGAAGGACCATATAGCTATAGGTGTTGAGAATACCATCACTAAAGAAAGTATAACACCCCAAAAACCAAATTCCTCAATACTTAATCTACGAGCAATAATTATAGTAAACCCTACAGCCACAACCATCCTATACATTATTGCTACATAGTTCACAATACTTGAAAACCTAAGCCTAATCCCTCTACCGCTCAATAATGTAACACTCACACACATACTTAATGACACGATTATATATCTTTATTCGCATTGACGTATTTTAGTATCATAACCATAGAACATTAATCTCAAATATTAAAGTGTAACTTGTTAAGTAGTTACATAAATGATTTTACAGTTTAATGAATTCTTCTTTAAAATGACCGTTAAAGGTTCTTTACTTTAATATAAACATCTCGGCATTTGCGGCAGAAACTAGTAAGATGAAGTCGTATATAGGCTATGATCTTCTTTAACGATTTGCTTCTCCAAAATTAATATATTCGCCATCATACACCTTAATTTTATTAAATTCATGAGTGATGTTTTAATAAGGAGTAAGACATGGGAACTCATAGTGTAAAACGATTATATCACATACTTTCAGAATTACATGGTGATCAACAGTAATTCTCACTATGATGATTAGTGCATCAGGATATGATGAAGTTATTCAGGATGGGGATATCATGAAGCATATTTAATACTATTTAGCAAATTTATCTCTTGATTATCCCATATAAATTTGTTTCTACTAAGGTACATAGTCTTTTCACGACGATCTATTATCTCATCCATCTTCATATTTAGTATTCTCCCAAGGAGAAGCTTTAGATTTCTTTTAAAAGAATCATTAGTGCAAGCTTCAATAGTCATTGCAACATCCTTTAGATCTTTTAATACAGACTTAAGCGTACTCACTATAATTGGTATTGTTCCTGCGATAGCATACTGATATACCTTATTTGGGCTGAAATACCAATGTATTTTATGAGGATTCCAAGAAGCTATACCGAAGTCCACAAAGCTAAGAAGCCTATACAAATTATCAAGTGAAAGGTAACCTATCCCTTTGAAACATTTATAACTATAATCTAAACCTGCAACAATAACTTTTGTCCTTGATTTCTTAATCATATTGCATAGTGTCTCAATAGTTATACTTAGATTACGATAGGGCGTCTTTGTTACGATATCCTGGCCTATATACCCAAAGAGGATCCAGTCTTTATTCTTAATTTCTTCTGTCCATTGTATTTCAAATAATGTTGGGTAG